>Ga0315309_1000172_pt1 | contig 38984 bp, 38 predicted proteins | sample TDP4_MG_FD_203080 | JGI IMG/M metagenome (GOLD analysis project Ga0315309, IMG submission 203080) | Freshwater sediment microbial communities from Lake Towuti, South Sulawesi, Indonesia - TDP4 | ecosystem: Environmental > Aquatic > Freshwater > Lake > Sediment | place: Indonesia: South Sulawesi...
TGATCTCGCGAAGCAGGTCGTAAGTGTTCATGAACCGCTTTTCGGTCTCGCCGGGGAAGCCAACGATGACGTCAGTGGCCAGGGCCACATTGGGGATTCGCTCACGGATTTTGGCTACCAACTCCCTGTACTGGGCGATGGTGTATCGGCGCAGCATACGTTTCAAAATCTCGTCATCCCCCGATTGGACGGGCATCTCAATGTGCTCACAGACTTTCGGGAGATTGGCCACCGCCTCGATGAGTTCTTCCGCCACGTCAGCCGGATGGGAGGTCAAGAAGCGAATGCGCCACAGTCCGTCAATCTCGTGGGCTGCTTGCAGCAGACTGGTCAAGGTGGGCTGGTCGGGCAGGTCGTGGCCGTAGGCATCCACGTTCTGGCCCAGCAGAACCACCTCTCGTGTCCCCCGTTTCACCAGGCATTGGACCTCATCTACGATCTCGGCTGGGCGCTTACTGCGCTGACGGCCCCGCCGCAGGCGGACAATGCAGTAGGTGCACAGGTGATCACAGCCGTACATCACCGGGACGTAGCAAGTGACAGGATGCACGATGCTGGATGCAGGATGCACAACAATGCTGGAGGCTGGTTGCCGGTGATCAGCAGTGCCATCATGGCTGGCGATAAAGTCAATGAGGGAGTCGGTGTCGGATGGCCTGACGAAGAGGTCAACGTAAGGAAAGCGTTGCTGGAGGGAAGATGTATCCTCTTCGACTGCGCAGCCCATCAGAGCGAGGATAGCTTCGGGGCGACTCTGTTTAATGGGTTTAAGGGAGCTCAGGCGGCCGTAGACCTTGTCCTCGGCGCTCTGGCGCACCACGCAGGTGTTGAGGACGATGACGTCGGCCTCCTCTGGCCGACGAGTCGCCGCATATCCAAGGCTCTGCAGTTCCTCGGCTATTCGCCACGAGTCGGCGTCGTTCATCTGACAGCCAATGGCCCACAGGTAATAACGCTTCATGTCCTCTACACCCTGGACAAGATCGCCCGCGCCACCACCAGGCCCGAGGCTGAGGCCTGCACCAGCCCACGGGTTACCCCGGCACCGTCCCCGGCAGCGAAGAGGTTGCGCACCTCGGTCTCCAGGCAACGGCTCAGTTGCAAGCGAGAAGAGTAGAACTTGACCTCCACGCCATAGAGGAGGGTGTGACGGGAATAGACGCCGGGGGCCAATTGGTCCATGGCCTTGAGCATCTCCAGGAGGCTGACGATGTAACGATAGGGCAATACCAACCCCAGGTCGCCAGGAGTGGCTTCCTTTAAGGTCGGGGTGACTACGCTCCGCGCCAGTCGCTCTACCGTTGAACGCCGGCCCTGGTCCAAATCTCCCAGGCGCTGGATTATGACGCTGCCACTCAAGAGGTTGGCCAGGCGGGCAATGTATTTGCCATAGGCGATGGGCTCCTTGAAGGGCTCGGTGAAAGACTTGCTGACCAGGAGGGCAAAGTTGGTATTGGTCGTCCGCCGGTGGGCGTAGCTGTGGCCGTTGACAGTCATCACGTTGTCGGCGTACTCGGTCACCACCTCGCCGTAAGGGCAAACGCAGAACGTTCTCACTTTGTCGTCAAAGGCTCGTGAGTAATAGACCAACTTGGGTTCGTAGACCAGGTCCGTCAGGGGAGCCAGCACCCCGGCCGGGAGTTCTACTCGCACCCCTACGTCCACAGGATTGCGGCAAAGGGATAGGTGCAGTGTGCAAGCTACCTCTGAGAGCCAGGTCGCCCCTTCACGGCCAGGAGCCACTATCACGTATTGGCCCTTGATGACGTCTCCCCTGGCCGTCTCCACGCCCACAGCTTGTGAGTCCTCGGCCAGTATGCGGACCACAACTGTTCCAGTAGAGATACTCACCCCACGTCGAATCAACTCATCGCGCATGGCTCGCAGCACGTCACCACTGCGCTCGGTACCCAGGTGACGGACTGGTGCGGAGATGAGCCGTAGTCCTGCCAGAGAGGCCCGTTTCTGCAAAAGCTCAACCTCGTCTTTATCCGTCCCATGGATGGGCCCACCAGCTCCGAACCCTACGAAGGTTTGGTCAACCTGTTTGATCAGTTCGTCCGTCTCATTGTAACCTATGATGTCCACCAGGTTGCCACCTACTTCTGGGGAGAGGGTCAATTTGCCGTCGCTAAAAGCACCGGCCCCGCCCCAGCCTGCCAGGAGGCGGCACGGCTGGCAATGGGCGCAGCGCCCACCGGGCTCGCGGGCTGGGCAACGGCGCTTATCAATGTCGGGACCTTTGTCCAGGATGGCGATGCTGAGCCCACCTTCTTTGCTCAATTCCAGAGCGGCGAAGATGCCGGCCGGCCCGGCTCCGACGATGATGACATCATAGCAGCTTTGTAGCATTGAAACGCTCTCCTGTGAATTACAGGGCTACGGTAACAATCACTGGCGCTTTTGGGCCTCACTGAGGATGACCCGCCGGGTGATGACGTACCAGTCGGTAATAGTACGGAAGCGGTCACTGGGGTCAATCATAGGAGCGATTTGCACTCCTTTGACCCTTTTGTCAATGGCATAGCTATAGACAGGGTGGTAAAGCAACAGGGCAGGCACCTCATCGGTGAAAATCTGTTGGAAGCGGTGATAAAGCTCCATGCGTCTGGTCTGGTCGGTGGTACGCCGGGCTTCCTCCATGATCTGGTCAGCCTCTTGATGAGCGAAACCGGTGTAGTTCTGACCCTCGCTCTGTCCCTGGGTCGAATGCCAGATGGGGTAGGGGTCAGGATCAGGGGGGAGTTCTTGCCATTGGGCAAGGATGGCATCATACCGTCGAGGGCGCAGGAAATCGCGTACCAACCCCGATATACCCGAGGTCTGGGGAATCGCCTTCACCCCCACTGCGGCCCATTGGCGGGTGATCTCCTCGATGATCTTCACCCGGGTGGGATCATCGTTGGTCAGCAGGCCAAATTCCAGTTTGATTCCCTCTTTCTCCCTGATGCCGTCCCCATCGCTATCCATCCAGCCCGCTTGATCCAGCAGGGCCTTGGCCTGAGCTGGGTCGTAGCTGTACTTTTTGACGTTCTGGTAATAGGCCCAGGAGTCGGGCATGATGGGGCTGTGCACCACGAGACCTTGGCCGTCCAGAATCTGATCAATAATCTTTTGGCGATCAAGGGCATAGAGCAGGGCTTGCCTCACCTCTTTGCTCTGGAAGAAAGGAGTGTTGGGATTGTTGAGATTCAGGAGGATCAGGGTGTAGCCAGAGAGGCGTGCCGAGAACAAGTTCAGGTTCTGATGCTCTCGAGCCTGGGGCAGGTCTTCCGGCAAGACCCGACTGATACCCTCGATCTCACCCCGCTCGTAAGCGCCGAAAATGCTTTCATAATCAGGGTAGAACCTGAATTCGATTGTGGAAAGGTAGGGCCTGGTTCCGTAGAAGTGGGCATTGGCCCGCAGGACGATGTGTTTGGCGCTAAGCTCTTCCACCTGAAAGAGGCCAGTGCCCACTGGCTGATTGTTGAATCTTGCCTCGGGTAGGGCTTTGGCCTCTATGTTTTGCAAGATGTGCGCGGGGAGGATACCGACCGTGGTGTAGTCAATGAAAGGCGTGAAGGGCTCCTGCAAAGTGAAGCTGATAGTATAGTCGTCAATTCTCTTGACGCTCACGGCGCGCCATAGATCGGCCAGATACGGGACGCCCTGGAAGTCGGGGGCCTGTATGGCTTCGATGGTGAAAACCACATCATCGGCGGTGAAAGAAGCCCCATCGTGCCATCGGACGTCGCGGCGCAGGTAGAAGGTGTAAGTAAGGCCATCGTCGGAGACCTCCCAGTGCGTTGCCAGGTCAGGTACTATCTCGCCTTTCTCGTTGGCATCGGTCAGGCCGTTGAAGATCAGAGCACAGAGATCTCGGTCAACGTCGTTGTATTGGCAGAGGATGGGATTGATGTATTGGGGGTTGCCAGCCAGGCCCTCCACATAGGTGCCTCCCACGTCAGGGACGATGACGGTGGTGAAGCTGAAAGCCAAATAGCCAAGGATGGCGACGATCAAAATCGTCCCCAGGAAGGCGATGGTAGCTTGCCAGCGGATGTATTTGATCAATTTACTTCGCTATGATCACGTTGGCTATGGCGACGAGGAAGAACACCACCGATAGGCCAATGGTTGCGTTGAAGAGGGTCTTCTCCACACCACGGCGGCTCTTGTAGACTGAACTGTCGCCCCCGAAGATGCCTCCCAGCCCTGTCCCCTTGGCTTGCAAGAGAATGAGAGTAATGAGCGTCGCCGCAATGATGATCTGAACGATTTGCAGATATGTAGCCACTTTTTCTTCTCCTCACTGAACTCGTGAGCAGATTATACCATGTTCTGGCTGAGCTGGCAAACGGTGGGGTGGGTCGTTCAGGTTGGCAGGTAGAAGAAGGCCAGACCAATGATGGTATAGACGACCAGCAGTTGTACTCCCTCCAGCCAGTTGGACTCACCGTCCAGGGAGACCAGGGCGGCGATGAGCACGGCCGCCCCCAGGGAGATCAGCTCGAATTGGTTAAAGACCAGGGTGAGGGGATTGCCCATCAGCAGACTGATGAAGACCAGGGCCGGAGCAACGAAGAGGGCAATCTGCAAGCTGGAGCCCACAGAGATGGCCAGGCTCAACTCCATCCTGTTCTTGATGGCCATCTGCACACCCACCAGGTGTTCGGCCACGTTGCCCACCAGGGGGATGACGATGATCCCCAGGAAGAACTCTGTCACCCCCACCGCTTCGATCACGGGCTCCACGGCCCCTACCAGGATTTCGCTCAGCCAGGCTATGAGAAGGGTGGCCGCTACCAGGACGCCGCTGGCTTTGGACGTGCTCCACCCCTTCGACAACCCTTCAACCTTGCTCAGGGCAGGGCTCAGGACACTGCCTTTGCTAATATGAGCCTCCTCCACCTCTTTCCTATCGGGGAGAGCAAAGAAGGCGTAGATCAGGCTGAGGCCGTAAATGACGATCAGGACCAGGGCCACGCCCAGGCTCAGATACTCGACAGCCTCGTGGTGCTTGACCTCGATGGCATGGCTGAAGAGGGAGGGGATGCCCAGGCCCACCACGGCCAGAATGAGCATCGTGGAGTTGAGACCTGCGTGGCTGCGATCAAAGCGTTGGGTGCCATTTTTGAGACCACCCAGCAGGATACTGAAGCCGAGAACCAACAGCACGTTGCCCAGGATGGAACCAGTGATGGAAGCCTTAACCAGTTCCAGCAGGTCGGCGCGGATGGCAAAGATGGTGATGATCAACTCGGCGGCATTGCCCAGGGTAGCGTTCAGGAATCCACCCAACCGTGGGCCAGTGTGGGCTGCCAGTTCCTCGGTGGCCTGACCAATGAGGCTGGCCAGGGGCATGACAGCCAGAGCTGAGACAGCAAAGACCAACAGGGGCGGCCAATGCAGAAATTCACCCACGATGGCGATGGGGACGAAGACCAGGAGGAGGTTGAAGTTGAGAGACCTAGCATAGTTTGACATGGGTGCACTCCTCTTTTAGGTTGGCCTGTACCGCAACAGTGGTAGATGAAGGGCGCTATGAATTGGTGAATAGCCCTGGGGGCAAAGTCTGAGGCACCACGACCCGCAGAGCCCCGGGCACGACGCCGATCTCTACCGGTGTAGTTGTGAAGGGCTCGTCGTCGGCGTGAACCGAAAGGGGCTTGGCCGAAATGATCTTCACTCGCCGAGCCTGGTAATATTCTACTTGTGGGTCGCGCAAGTGGCGGTTGGTCAGAACGCTGAAGAGGTGACGCAGGGTAGCGGGGAAACCCTGGCCTTCGAAAATGAGGACGTCCAACAGCCCATCGTCAAGGCGTGCCTGAGCGGCCAGGCGCATGATCCCGGCGTAGAGTTGAGCGTTGCTGGCTACTATCAGGATAGCGCGGCGTTTCACCTCGCATCCGTCAATGGTCACTTGCACCTTGGTTCCGGCAAACTCTTTGGCCACCATGATGCCGGCAATGACGAAGGCCAGAGCTCCCAGGCGCTTCTTTGCTTCTGGTTCCACCTCCTCCGTTATTTTGGCGTCCAGGCCGACGCCAGCCCAGAGGAGGAAGTAGCGGCCGTTGACCTGCCCCAAATCAACGCGGCGTATGTGTCCCTTGGCCAACACTTTCGCTGCCTCGAGCAGAGAATGCTGGCGTAACGGCCAGAGGGGAGGGATGCCCATTTGCAAAGCCCAGACGTTGGTCGTGCCGATGGGAAACATCCCCAGGGCCACCTCACTCCCGGCCAGGCCATTGGCTACCTCGCTGACCGTACCATCCCCACCGGTAGCTACGGCGACGTTATAGCCCTCGGCCACAGCCTGGCGGGCGTAAGTTGTGGCCTCTTCGGGGCCACGGGTCTCCTTGAGGGTCAGTTGCCAGCCGTGATCTTCCAGGTAAGCCATGGCTGCTTTCAATTCATGACGCCGGTCTCGCTGACCGGCATTGGGATTGAAAATAACCTGAGCTTTCATTAACAACGAGCCTTGTCAAAACTCTGACGGCATGGGGCCACGGGGCTTGCGCTTCCAATTGATCTTCACGCGTTGAGGACCAACCGTGCAGTCGCCTGAGGTCACCACCCGGACCACGGGCGAGACCGGTCGCCCCCCATCCAGCAATTGAACGTACCACACCATCTCTCGTGGCTTATTATACAGATAGATGTTCCACCAACCGATGACTGACGGTTCGGAGGTGAGCGACCAGTCGTAGTCGTTCCAGATCCGCACCTGGGCTCCCGACACCGGTTCCCAATTCTCGCCAACCACTGTGCCCCACACCTCCGTCCTGGTGCAGTCCTTTTCGCTGCTCACGTCGGTGACCTCGTAAGGATATGTGGTGCTATCGGGAACGGTTGGGAGGCGCTGCCAGTCTATCTGGATGCGCTGTGGGCCTCGCTGGCAATCCTCGTCGGTGATCACCTTGACCGCAGACGAGGCAACCTGACCGTTCTCCACCGCTTGAGCGTACCAGGTTCCCTTCTTCGGCCTGTCCGACAGAAAGACCTCCCAGTATCCGGCGACCGAGGGTTCGGACATATGCGACCAGCCATAGTCGTTCCACACGATGACCTTGCTGCCGCTGACCGGCGACCAATCCGCAGTCAACAGGGTCCCTGACAGAGCGGTGATTCCGCACGTGCGATGGCTATCTATGCCAACCACCCGGTATGGATATACTGGCAAAGGTGGCCCGGTCTTCTTCCAGTTGATCCGGGCGCGTTGGATGCCCTTCTCACAATCCAGGTCAGTGTGCACGGTCACAATGGGTGACGCTGGCTGGTCGCCCTCCATCACCTGCACGTACCAGGTCATCTCCCGGGGCTTGTCATACAGGTAGATGTCCCACAGGCCATCGGCCGATGGATTGGAGATGGCCGACCAACCCCAGTCGTTCCAGACCTTGAAATACACGCCCGAGGCTGGTGACCAGTCGGAGTTGAAGACGCTACCTCGCACCTCGGTTACATTGCAATCAGACTCGTAGCTCACGCTGATGATGTCGTAAATCGTCGCAGCCGAGGTCGGCGTAGGCGTGGGAGTCTGTGTCGGCTTCAGCAGGGGCGTCGGCGTGTTCGTTGTTGTGGGCGTCGGCCGGGGCGTTGGGGTGGGTGAAGAGAGCGTAACAACGAATCTTGGGGAAGGCGTCGCCGTTGGGGTTGCCAGCGGCCTAGCGGCGGGCGTCGGCGACGCGGTAGCAGTAAAGGTCGCTGTAACAACCCTCGTTGGCAAGAGGGTAGGCAGGCGTTGCCCTCCTACCTCTCGCGTCGCCTGAACCAGGGTGGGTGTCGGCTCTGCTCCACCGCAAGCGGAAGTCACCACTGCGCTGACTATAACAACGAACCTTACCATGGTCCATGAGATGGGGATCCACCTGGCGACAACCGACCCCAATCTGCGTCCTATGTCAGCGAAGCTCCGCCTCAAACCGACAAGCCAAGACGTGTCATTCTGAGCGAGCGGAGCGAGCGAAGAATCTCGTACCACAAGCCGGGAATGGGATGCTTCGCGGAGTTTATCCTGAGCGTAGTCGAAGGGCTCAGCATGACAGCAAAAATCTTGTCTCATCTGTGCAGAATTTGGGGCGTCAAGGAGTCTAGAACTTGTAGCCAATCTGCCGTAAAAAGTCCTTGCGCCAGGCGATGTCTTCGTCTCCCTCGACTCCTTTGCTCTTGAAGCCATCAATCACCCCCAGAATGCCGCGCCCTTGTTCTGTCTCGGCAATGACGACTTCCACAGGATTGGCCGTGGCACAGAAGATGCGACAGACCTCCGGCGCGTTCTTGATCGTGTTCAGCACATTAATAGGGAAGTACCCCTGGCCCAGGAAGATGATGAAACAGTGTCCAGCAGAAAGAGCCAGGGTGTTCTTCTTGGCCAATTCGATCATTTCGTCGTCGGTGCCGACCCAACGGACCAGACATTTTCCCGAGGATTCACAAAAAGCCAGCCCGAACTTGATGCCCGGCACCGTCTGGACGAGGGCTTCATAGACATCCTCCACGGTCTTGATAAAATGGCTTTGCCCCAGGATAAAGTTGATCTCGTCGGGTTTTTCAATTTTGACAGTCGTGAGTTCCATTTGTTTCTGTCTCCTTCTCTCTCAAGCTACCCTCTCGCCTACCAAAGAGCCCCGGACATAAACGTCCGGGCTGAAAGAAAGCCTTACGGGCTAAAAGCCAGCCCCGAAGGGGCTTTGCCCTCTAAGCACGAGGGTTTAGCTTCGTGCTATGCCTGCGCTCCCCCAACAGGTGCATGCGCCCTTTCTCACTTTTCCCCTCCCGCCACATTATACCAGAAGAGACCCTCAAAGTCTAGCCATTTACTTCTGGCAACGGGGACAGAAGTGCGTCCCCCGCCCTCCCACCAGGATGCGCTCGATGGTGCTGCCGCAACGAGGGCAGGGCTGCCCCTTTCGCCGGAAGACCCTCAGGTTCTCCTGGTGCTCTCCTTCCTCGCCATCCACTTTGCGATAGGCCCTGTCAAAGGTCGTGCCCTGGTCGGCCAGAGCCTGGCGCAGCACCTGACGGATGGCCTGGTAGAGCCGCTCGATCTCTTCCTCTGTCAGGGTGTCCGCCTTGCGCTGGGGGTGGAGGCCCGCCACAAAGAGGGCTTCGTCGGCGTAGATGTTGCCGATGCCCGCGATGAACTGCTGGTTGAGCAGCAACGGCTTGAGGGTTCCCTTGCGCTTCCTCACGAGGGCCGAAAACGCGGAGAGGGTAAAGTCATCGGCCAGGGGTTCCGGCCCCAGACTCCCCACCACCTCCTTCTCGTCAGCGACCAGATAGACCCGTCCGAACTTGCGCGTGTCGAGAAAGCGCAACTGGCGTCCGTTGTCCAGGTCAAAGACGATGTGGCCATATTTGTCGGCCGGAGCGTCACCTGGTCTGACCGTCAGTTGTCCGGTCATCTTGAGGTGAATGATGAGGCTGTCGCCTCCGGACAGGTCGGCGATCAGGTATTTGCCTCGCCGCCTGATACTGAGGATTTGCTGGCCTCTGATGCGCCGTTGGAACTCGGGCACGGCTGGTCTGGCAACGATGTTCTCCCACCCTACGCGGACGCCGGTGAAAGTGCGGCCGATGAGCGGCCCGCGCAGGCCATTGACGATGGTTTCGACCTCGGGTAGCTCGGGCATGGGCATATTATACCATGCCTATCTGGATTTGTGTAACGTCGCTTACATGCAGTTAGCTACCGTGGCGAACGAGAGTACCTTAATACAGACAATGCCTATGACCACTGCCACAGCCGTCGTGGAGCCGGTCAGGGGTGTCGATTGATTTTGGGGTGGTATGGGTGCGTCACAGGAAGTAGCCTCTCTGATTTCCGGCAGGGTATCGTATACACCCGCCAGCGACTCCCGTCGCACCCCGGCCCAGTAGGCTGCCCGTTGGGGTTGGCGCAGGTGCGCTTCTACTTCCCGACGCATCCGGCCGCCTCTGCCTGGCGCAGCCCGCTGCGATTCAGAAAGCGGTCTAGCGTTCGGTCGTCCACTACCTCCTTCAATTGGACGGCCAGTGTGTTCAGAAAGAAATGAAACGAGCAGTCAATTAGCAGACTGCTCGTTTCGTTGTGAACCAGTCCATCCGAGGCCATTCGACGGCAGTGCTGTAGGCACGGGTCGGACGCTATGGCATGTGCGCCAGCTTGTCGAAGGGTTCCTGCAGCCGGTCATGGAGCTCCGTGAAGAGCTCATACAGGTAGTCATAGCGCGCAGCCCTGGATGGGTCGGGCTGAAACGCTTTGTCCACCCGGAGGCACTGCTCGGCCCCGGCGCGCACGTCGGGCAGCTTGTCCATGTCCAACTCCAGGTACCCGACCAGTTCCGGCGCCAGGTCTTGGTCTTGGCGTCCATCAAGAATGAGCCGGAGGCCTCGGACCAGTCCGTGGCAATCTCGCCCGTCAGGCGGTAGTTGATGTAGTCCTTGGACAGGACAAATTTCCAGATCCTCTCATACAGATCCGGCTCGTGGACCTGCAGCCACTTGATGTTGAAACCCAGCCAGTTGGGGACCGGCGGGGTGCCAGCCAGAAGTTTCTAAGGACTCGATTTCAAAGGGCTGCCTTGGTAGCGCCGCCGTCGAACATTAATGCGTGGCCGTGGATGAAGGAGGCGGCCGGTGAGGCCAGCCAAACAATCGCCCGGCCGTACTCCTCGACGGTCCCCATGCGGCCCAGGGGAATCTCGGTGGCGACCTTGGTGGCTTCTTCTTCGATGGTAGTTTGATTGCGAACCGCCCGATCGGCCATCAGTTGCTGGATGCGCTCCGTCCAGGTCCACACTGGGTTGATGGTATTCACCCGGATACCCTTGGGACCCAGTTCGTTGGCCAGGGATTTCATCAGGCCGATGACTGCCATGCGCAGCGAATTGGAGAGGATTAGGTTGTCGATCGGCTGTTTGACCGAGTAGGATTGAGTGGCAACGATGCTGCCGGAGCCCCGTTCCAGCATGTGGGGCACGACCGCATAGCACAGGCGAACGGCGCTCATCAGCGTCAGGTTGACGGCCGCTTCCCAGTCCTCCGGCTTGAGGTCGAGGAAATTCCCCGGAGGCGGGCCGCCGGCGTTCACGATCAAGATGTCTATCTGTCCAAACCCATTGAGGGTCGCCCCCACCAGCGATTCGATGTCCGCTGGTTTGGTCAAATCGGCTCGCACGGCCAAGACCCGTGCCCCCGTCTGGTTGCGGATTTCTTCGGCCGTCGTCTCCAGTTGCTCGCTTCGGGCACAGATCGCCACCCGAGCGCCCTGACGGGCGAACTCCATTGCAGCAGCCTTTCCCAAGCCTTTAGACGCCGCTGTGATGAGCACCACTTTGTCCGTTAGTCCGAGATCCATGTTGCCTCCTTGTCGTGTGTGGGAATCCACTGCGTCGAAGAGTAGAGGGCGACCTGCTCGCCCCTCGCCTCAAATCACCTGACCCCGGACAAGGAAGCGCAGCGACGAAGTGCCCTGGCAAGGGCTGCCCGTCGCCGCGCTGATTCCTCGCATCACGGAAGCGTTACGAGTTCCTGAGAATGCCGCGTTCCTGGTAGACCTCAGCGGCCTCGCGCACAAAGGCAGCGGTCAGTGGCGCATCGAGATCGTTTTCGAGGCGATTGGCTAAGGCTATCAACTCATTGTAGGTGCTGCGACCTGGCCGCAACGCGTTGTAGATGTCGAGCACTTCCTGGTTGGAGATGCCAGTCAATTCGGCGGCACGGCGCAGGTTCTCGGCGAGTTGCCAGTAGCCTACGGCCTCGGCCGCGTCGGCCTGGCGGCGCAGCGTCTCGCCGCTGATGCGAAAGTCCTCAGCGGTCAATTCACTGGCACGAATGGCCTCCATGTTTAGCTCATCCAAGGTGCGCCCACTTGCGGTACGTACGGTGTTGCTCGGCATCGCGTTTCTCCTCAGGACACGCGCAGTTCGCTAGGTGGCCGGTCGCGCTCGATCTGTTGCGTCTCGTGCAGGTGCAGCAGCGTGGTCTGCACGATGAGTCGCAGACGCGCGGTGTTGTCAATCTTGACCGGCACGGGGGTAGTCGGCTGCTCGGTCGCGTAGCGGGCCGCGTTGCGCCCAATCTGACGGTAGGTGTCCAGGTCAAGGTTGGGCGCCTGCGAGAAGAGCTCCAGGTTGTCGAGCGGGGCTAGGTCACGCTGGTGGATGACGGTCGTGCCTTTGGACTGTATCCCGATAGCGACACCGGAGCCGCTCAATTGCGCGCCCGCGTATCCGATGAAGGCGCAGTCCGACGTGTGATGGATGCGCACCACGCGCGCGGGAACACCCTCGTCCTGAATGCCCTGCAACATGGCGGACAGCACGTCACGGTGGTCCAACCCGCCGATGGTGTGGTCAATATCGGTGCCGAAGGCCGGGCCGAGCGCGATGACGACCTCGAGCTGGGCGCCCTGCTCGGCAGGGCCGATCTCCTCTAGCCAGGTCCCGTCCCGGACGGCGCCGAGGCTCTCCAGGTAAGTGCGTGGGTCCCAGGCTTGCGGCAGGTTCTGCAAGACCGACCAACGCTCGCCTTCCACGCGATAGCCGGTGCCAGGCCCCTGGTAATCGTTGGGGTCGGTCAGCACGCTGAGGACTCGGAAGTCATCGCCAAAGATGGCCGATGGCTGGAGGTAGTCGCCGATCACACGCTGGCGCTGCATCTCCAGGATGTTGGCCGCCACATCGTAAAAGCCGGCCTCTTCGAGGACTTTGATGACCTCGACAGCGGTCAGTGGTCCATTGAGCAGCTTTTGTGCGGCCTTGATGTCGGCCACCTTATCGCGGTCGGGCATGTCGTCGCTGGCATAGCCCGTGACGGCCGCCTCAATCTCAGCCTCGCTGATGGGGGGAAAGCCCAAGGCGTCAAACACGGCCTGGATCGCCCGGGTGGCGCGCTCGCGCACACGCAACACTGCCTCTTCGTCAATGGGTGTGAGGCCGCCGTCGACCTGCATGTCGCGCTGGAGCACGTACCAGTCATCAAGTTCGGTCACGTCAAAGTTGCCGCCGCCGAACATGTTGTCATGGCGCGGGATGGCTCCGTAGCCCGAGGTGATAAAGTCGGTGCCGGGGATGAACTGAAGCATGAGCTTGGCGCTCTTGCGCATTTCCGAGTGAGAGGCCAGTGCGTCGTTACCGGAAGCTACCTCCAGGCCGAGCATCGTGGCAATCAGGTTCTCGGCCAGGACAGCGCGCACGCCACCGGGCAGCGATTCAGGCAGCGCAATGCAACTGATCGAGCCGTTCTGCGTGCCCTGGCTACCCGCGCCGCGTGTGATAAGCTGGCAGCGCGCTTCGAGATAGAGCATCGACTTGCCCTCGGAGTGGCCCATCAGGGCTGCAGCGCCCGTGCCCGAGGTGTAGCGGGTCTTGACCCCTCGACTGGCGTAAGCCGCTCCAAGGAAGGCCTTGGACCACGGCGTGTCATCGCCATCAACGAAGGTGTCCTCAGTGCCGTAGACCGACAGCGTTTCGGAATAGCTGGTCAGACCTTTGAACCCCAGCCGCAGATTGACGGCTTCTTCAACCGCGCACTGAGTGAGCACGCCGCCGCGCCCGGTCTGCGAGCCCACGAGCACGGCGAGCGCATTGAGCGGCGCGTAGCGAGCCACGCCGACGGTGGTCTCAAGCTCGGCGAAGCCACGCAGCGCGGCCTCAGCCGCGTCAGCAGCCAGCAGTGCCGGGTGCTCCTTGCGGTTGGTGACGTGAGCCTGGTTGGCCGGCGTGCGCCGGGCGCGCATTTTGGCCAGCCCCATCATCATCTCCAGTACGCTCATCTGCTGGACGATGTCCACCAGTTTGGCCGGCGTGCAGCCGCTCGCCAGCTCGAGGATTGTGGCGCGTGGCACGTTGATGTCAACCAGCAAGCGGGCAATTTCGCGTGAGGGCGTGTTCATCGCGCGCTCGGCCACCTCGAGGTTGAGAGCGTGTCTGGCGATGAAATGGTCAATCAAGTCGAACTCTTCACGCCGTACGCCGTCCATCTCGACCACAACCCCATCCTCGATCTTCAGGCTGGGCGAGGGGTCGAGAGGGCTATCCATGGCGATCAGGCCAACCTCGGGCCAGGGTTTGATGAACGTCTCGCGGTTGATGGCTCGCTCGGCGAGTTTCTCGAAACGTTTCGAGCGCATGGTGTGCCTTTCATGTTTCGTTGCCGATGCCTATTGCTCCCCTCGCACTTGGCGAACGATAGCCCGAGCCTCCTCGGCCAGACGAGTGATCTCGGCGAACTCACCGGCAGAGATCAGCTTGCTCGTGACCAGCCAGCTTCCGCCACAGGCGTGCACTGCCGGCAGGCTCAGATAGTCGGCTAGGTTCTTGGAGTTGATGCCCCCAGTGGGGATGAACTTGACGCCACCATACGGTGCGGCGAGGGCTTTAAGCATTTTGAGACCGCCTAGTGCCTCGGCCGGGAAGAACTTCAGGATGTTCAGCCCTTTGTCGAGTGCCATGTTGATCTCGGTCGGCGTGGCAACCCCCGGGGTAACCGGCACACTGCGCGCTAGACACCAGTCAACTATCTTAGGGTCGAATCCGGGTGAGACAATGTAGCGAGCTCCGGCTGCCACCGCCTTCTCGGCCTGTTCTACCGACAGAACCGTCCCCGCGCCGATCACAACCTGAGGAAGCTCAAAGGCGATCCGCCGGATGGCTTCCTCAGCGGCGCTGGTACGAAAGGTGATCTCGGCGCACGGCAGGCCGCCCGCTATCAAGGCCTTTCCGAGCGGCACGGCGTCGTCTGCCCACTCGATCTCGACGACCGGCACCACACCCAAGTGACCCAGGGTATCAAGAATTTCTTGCATTGCATTCCTCCTCGTATAATGTGTTTGTTCTGAAGGGGCAACAGTCCCCGGCCAAGGGGCGAAATGTTCTCCGCGCCGAGCGAACAGCACAAACTCCGCTTCCTCGCTGCCTCAGCGTGACACGCGCCCCGACACATCGCCGCCTATCAGCTTCTCGACCTCGGCTACGGTCACCAGGTTAAAGTCGCCAATGATTGAGTGCTTCAGGCAAGAAGCAGCCACGGCAAAATTGAGCGCCTTCTGCCGATCTTCCCCGTAGGTGCGTAAGCCGTAGATCAGCCCCCCCATAAACGAGTCTCCACCCCCCACCCGGTCTACGATGTGGGTAATATCGAAGGTAGGACCCACGTAGAACTCTCCCTGGTCCCTTCGACCTTGCCCTTCGACTTCCCCTTCGACTTCCCCTTCGACTTCGCTCAGGACAGGGCTCAGGGCAGGGCTCAGGGCAGGCTCAGGACAGGCCCACAGCACCCCCGACCAGGTGTTGTGGCTGGCCGAAATCGAGCCACGCAGGGTGATGGCAATGGTCTTCAGGTTAGGGAAACGCTTCGCCAATTCCTCGCATACGGAGCGATACTTGTCGGCTTCTACTTTGCCCGCGATCACGTCGGTTTCGGGCGCCTTGATGCCAAACACCTGGTCGGCATCTTCCTCATTGCCGATGGCAATGTCGCAGTGGCGCACCAACTCAGGCATAACCTCGCCTGCTGTCTTGCCCCATTTCCACAGCATCTTGCGGTAGTTCAGGTCGCACGACACAGTCAGTCCCATCTTCTTAGCCATCTGGACCGCTTCCAGGCAAACGTCGGCCGTCCCTGCTGAGATGGCCGGGGTGATGCCGGTCCAGTGGAACCAGTCGGCGTCGGCCAAGACGCGCTTCCAGTCAATCATCCCACGCTCGATGGTGGCGATGGCCGACCCCGCCCGGTCGTAGATCACCTTGCTGCCACGCTGCACGGCGCCCATCTCCAGGAAGTAGATGCCCAGCCGGTCGCCGCCGCGCACAATCTTGTCCACGCCCACGCCATACTGTCGCAAGAACTGGATGCACGCATCGCCCAGGTCGTTGTCGGGCAGGCGGGTGACGTAATCCACGGGCACACCGAAATTGGCCAGCGACACGGCCACGTTGGCCTCGCCACCGCCGTAGATTACGTCAAACGAGCGGGCCTGCCCAAACCGCAAAAACCCTGGCGGCGATAGCCGCATCATGATCTCACCAAACGTTACCACCTTGGTCATTTTCGCTCCGGCCTCCTTTCGCCACTATTGCACCACTGTTGCGGTGTAGACGGCACAGGCAAAATGGGAGGGGAATCGACACCATGCTCGTTCCCGATTATACAGATTTGGTCATAGGTTTCCTTCAATAACGAAACTCCCATCCGCAGGCATTCTGCTTCCTTTTCAAATTCTTTCTGCCCCGCAAAATAGACCCGCTCAGCGCCTTCCGCAGGCGGGCAGTTCCTGAGACCTCTCAGCAGGCGGTCCATATCGCGACGGAATTCCTGCGGATCGCGGAAGGTGTCAATCCTGATCGCTCCGAAGAAATGACTGACTCGAGCGGAAGATGTCTCCGTATCAGAGAGGTCCGGTCCAAAAGGAGCACCGCAGAGCACCGCGCACAGAATGTCAACCATGATGGACAGTCCATAACCCTTGTGCCCACCGAATTCTTCCCCCGCCCCTCCCAGAGGTAGAATGCCGCCGCCCACGCGGTGGAACATGTCATCAAGAATGGCTCGGGCATCTCTGGCCGGCTGCCCGGTTTTGCCAACAGCCCATCCCATGGGCAGTTCTTTTCCAAGGCGCTCATACATCTCAACTTTTCCCCTGGTGACGACAGTCGTGGACATGTCCAGCACAAAAGCCCGCTCCTTATCGGCCGGCGCTGCAAAGGCCAGAGGATTGGTGCCGTACATGACCCGCCGCCCAAACGTGGGCACGCCCAAAGCGGCCGTGTTGGTCATGGCGATGCCCAACATGTCTTCGTCCAGGGCCATCATGGCATAATAGCCGGCAATCCCAAAATGGTTCGAATCCCGGACACAGCCAAAGGCCGCCCCGTTGGTCTGGGCTTTGTTGATCACGCTTTCCATGGCCTTGACACTCACGGGAGCGCCCATGGCACCATGGGCGTGTATCACGACGGATGACGGTGTGTCCACGAGAACCTCGACAGGCGCATTTGGAAGCATCAAACCTGTCTTGAGCCCGTTCACGTATCTCTGCAGGCGCGCCACGCCGTGGGAAGGGATGCCCCGAGCATCAGCCGCCACCAGCACAGCCGCAGCCATCCTCGCGTCGTATTCCGAGAGGTTGAGGCTTTGGAAAACCCGCTGACAAAAGGCTTCGAGAGACTCACGTTTGATCCTAACGTGGTCTGTCCCCATGGGTAACTCCTGATGATTTCCAGAGCCACACCGCTCAGACACCGCTGAAAGCGGAGAAGCCGCCATCTATGGGAATCACCGCCCCGTGCACGAAACTGGCTCCATCCGATAACAACCACAGTACTGCGCCGACCAAGTCTTCGGGGTCACCAAAGCGGCCTATAGGTGTGTGATCAATGATCGCCTGCCCACGCGCGGTCAACTCGCCAGTACGTTCATCCACCAGCAAGAACCGGTTCTGTTCGGTCAAAAAGAAGCCGGGGGCGATGGCGTTGACACGGATCTTGTCGGAGTAGTTCTGAGAGATGTGCACAGCCAGCCACTGAGTAAAGTTACTTACGGCGGCTTTGGCTGGAGAATAGGCCACAGTCCTGGTCAGCGGACGAAAGGCAGCCATCGAGGAAATATTGATGATGCAGCCACTGTCCTGTTCCACCATGTAACGGCCAAAGATTTGACTGGGAAGCAGCGTGCCCATAAAGTTAAGATCGAAAACCCAGCGGATGGCATCGGCCGGCAGGTCGAAAAAGGACAGCTCATCACTGGTGGTGGCTTCTTTCTTATTGCCGCCAGCGCCGTTGATCAGGATATCCATATGTCCAAAAGCCTCGGTGATTCGTTGAGCCGCGGCCAACAAAGACTCTTTGTCCAGCACATCTGCCTGAATGGCAACGGCCTGGCCTCCTTGAGTGCGGATCTCATCAGCTACTTTCTCAGCAGCGGGCAGGTTGATGTCAAGCACAACCACACTGGCCCCACACTGTGCTAGAGCACGGGCCAGCACACTGCACAGCACGCCCCCTCCACCTGTGATCACCGCCACTTTTCCGGTAAGATCAAAAGGCCGGTCAAAGTTCATAATGCACAACCTCAGTGTCAATCCATCAAGTAACCACCGTTGACGTCAAGGATCTGACCTGTGATAAAGCCTGCACCGTCCGAGGCGAGAAACGCCACGGCCTCGGCCACCTCTTCTGGTTTGCCCAGCCTCTTCAAGGGGATAGCCTCCACAATCTGCCGCCGCTTTTCCTCGGGCCACTCCCGGCTCATGTCGGTTTCGATGGCGTGCGGGGCCACGGCGTTCACGTTGATCCCATAAGGGGCGAGCTCTCGCGCCAGAGACTTGGTGAAGGTATTGATAGCGCCCTTGGAGGTCCCATAGGATGGGGCGGAGGCGATGTCGCCCATCTTGCCCACCACGGAGGAGATGTTGATGATCTTCCCCCCTCCTTGTTTGATCATCAGAGGAACGACCTCTTTGGCACAGTTGAACGTCCCTCCCAGGTTGACGCTGAGCACCTTCTCCCAGTCCTGCGGACTGTGCTCGACGAAAGTCCCGCGCCGGATGATCCCGGCGTTATTCACCAGGATGTCAATCTTGCCGAAGAGGGAGACCGCTTCGCTGACCAGCCGCTGTACTGCTTCACGTTGGGAGACATCGGCCTGGACAGCCTTGGCCTTACGTCCCAATCCTTCAATCTCTTGCGCTACCCGCTGGGCACCTTCCAGGTCCACGTCGGTAACGACGACATCTGCTCCTTCTCGGGCCAGCGTGAGGGCGATGGCTTCCCCTATGCCCCGGGCAGCACCGGTTACCAGAGCCACCTTACCCGCGAATTTCATTCCCTCAACCTCCTTTATTCCTTAACCGCTCCGGCTGTTAGGCCTTTGACGAGGTAATTTTGCAGCGTCAGGTATAACACCATGCACGGGACAGACGCAATCACCGAACCCGCCATCAACTGTGGCCAGATGACACGGAACTGGGTCACGAGTCGGCTGAGGCCGAGGGTGACCATGGCCATATCATCGCTGCTCGTCAGCACCAGCGCCCACAACAGGTCGCCCCATGCCAACAGAAAGGCGAAGACGATGGTCGCCACCATGCCGGGACCGATCACGGGCATGATAACGCGTACGAACGCGCTCAAGGGGGTGCATCCATCCACCAGTGCCGCGTGATCCAGTTCTTCAGGTACCGTATCAATAAAACCTTTCATCATCCAAACGCTGAACGGCAGCGTGATTGTCGTGAAGGCAAGGATGAGTCCAAGGTATGTATTGTACAAGCCAACCGCAGACAACAGCTTGAAATACGGTCCAACCAACAGGACACCGGGGAGCATCTGTGTGGCAAGGATAAGTCCCATGTAGGATCCCCGGCCACGAAAGTTGAAACGGGAGAAACCGTATCCGGCGAGCGCGCCCAGCACCGTGGACAGTAACGCCGTGCCCAAGGAAACGATGGTGCTGTTCAAAAAGTAGCGCGGAAAGTCCGACCAGACAATAATCTGGGTGTACGCATCGAGCGTGGCTCGCTCTGGCCAAAAGGTGGGCGGAATCGCATACGCCTCTTGATCCGTCTTTAGCGAAGTGAAGAGCATGAAGACAAAGGGCAAGAGATTGAAGAGGCACACCCCAATCAAGATCAGGTAAGTCAGTACGGTCGTCGTTCGCATTCTTCGCTTCGTCACGGTCGTTGTTCGCAATCTTTGGTTCATCATGTCCTCTTTACCATCATGCGGACATAGGGTATGCTAATAGCTATCATGATGACGGCAAGTACAACCGCCATCGCGGAGGCATATTCAAAGTTAAAATACCTGAAGTACTGTCTGTAGATCGCCAGAGGAAGAATATCAGTCGCATTCCCCGGCCCGCCCTGCGTCATGTTGTAAACCAGCCCGAATCGTCTAAACTGCCAGATGACATCCAACGCGAACGCGACCTGGAACATCCGCGACAGGCCCGGAATTGTAATGTGGCGGAACTCTTGTAGGACAGATGCTCCATCCACTCGCGCGGCTTCGTACAGTTCCTTAGGGATGGCTTGCAGCCCCGCTAATAGGATGAGCATCACGAATGGATACCCACGCCAGACATCCGCAAAGATCACGCTGGGCAGAGCCAGGTGGGGAGCGGCGAGCCACTCGACGTATGGATTCTGCACACCGAGACGGTCAAGGAAGTAGTTGATAATTCCCGCTGTCGGGTCGTACATGAATCGCCAGACAAGGCCCGAGATAACGTCAGGTACAGTCCACGGGAGGATAGCAATGATTCGGAAGAACCAGTTGCCTAAGGGCTCCGTGTTCAGTGCCAACGCCACGCCAAGTCCGAGAATCAAGTGTAAAGACACAGTCCCGGCGACAAAGACAATCGTCACCCGCAAAGACTCCCAGAACTGTTTATCTTGTTGCAGCTTGATGTAGTTGTCGAGAGTAAATGTCTTGACATTCGACCAGACTGGAGTGAAACTATTGGCGACTGCAACAAAAGCGGGAAAACCGAGCACCAGCAGCAAGAGCAGGAGACAGGGGAACACAAACGCAAAGCCAGTGTTGAGCCGGATTGAGCGGAACAACGCTTTAGAGACAAGTGATTGATTCATAGTACCTACCTATAGGATCGAAAGTGAAGAGAGGGGAGAGTTTGTGCCTGGAACTCTCCCCTCTGCATTTTGTCTAGTACGCAGGGCAGGTTTCGCCGGCCGTGCGATAAGGCGCGAGAATCTGGTTGATCTGATCGTGAGCGTCTTTCAAGGCGTCATCGGCTGACTTGCTGCCGGTAAAAGCGTTCTGAACTTCTTTGTTTACGGTGTCGGCGATCTGAGGCCACTCTTTCAACTGTGGATTGATCTGGGCATGTTTCAGTTCTGCCTGGATGACTTGGGAGAACTTGTCATCCGCGATCGGCTGGTACGGTTTGAGTCCCTTGTCGGGATCACCGGAAACATCACGCCGAGACGAGAGGACACGCGCACCATCAAACCACCTTTGGTCACTTTCCTTGCTCGTCAACCACTTGAGCAGTGTCCACGCCTGTTCCGGGTACTTGGTGTTCTTGTTGATCAGCCACGAACTGTACCAACCCGTGGTCGTTTTCGCGAGGGTCTTGCCGGCTTTGACCGGCATGGGCGCTGCCCCCAGATTTTCCGGGACGTTGAAATCTTTGTTGATGGTAGGAATGATCGGTTCTGTCCAGCCAGAGCCAATTTTCATCGCGATTTGCTCGTTCGCGAACTGGACACGCACAGCGCCCGCACCCTGGGATGTCACACCTGGCGGAACCACTTTGGCATCAGTCACGAGCCCGACCCAGAACTTGAAAGCCTCTTTCGCTTCTGGACTGTTGAGCGCGGAGCACTTGTTGTCAGGTGTCAGGTAAGCGGCTCCATGACTGAGGAGAACTGGCGAAAACCGCAGTTCCCAACCGGGATCCACGGCGCCCACTGTGCCAAAGCCCCAGGTGTCGATTTGACCATCACCGTTCCGGTCTCGGGTGAGTTTTTTGGCATAATCAACGAACTCATCCCAGGTGGTGGGCGGCTTGTTGGGATCCAATCCTGCCTCTGTAAAGAGCTTCTTGTTATAGGCCAAGATCATGGCCATGTGATCGCTGGGGAGTCCATACAGCTTGTCCTGGTACTTTAACACCTCGACGAGTTCCGGATACCATTGGTCTAGGAAACCGCTGGGCTCTTTCTGGACGAACGGGGTGATGTCGTAGAGGAACCCACTCTCGACAAAGTTGCGGATGGAGTAGCCGGCGAGGTGCATCAAGTCGGGTCCGGCGCCTGCCTGGATCTCTGTGGCGTACTTGGCATCCTTCTCGGCATAGGAGACGACTTGCAATTCGACCTTGATGTTCGGATACTCCTTCTCGAAGAGGGGGATCGCTGCCTTGATGGTCTTCTCCCAGTGCGGTTCGGCAAGGTGCCAGTTGGAGAGCACCAGGGTTACAGCGGCTGCCGGTGGTGCGGGAGCTATCGCTGCCGCCTCTTCGGCACTGGGGATGTAAACCTTCCAGCCTACCTCAATCAGGTCAGGGTTCGTAATTTCGGCGTAGCTGGCGTCTTCAGCGTGCTTCTTGTTGGTGTACTCGACGATGGCCGGATAGGCCATGGGGTTGCCCAGGTACTTGTCAGCCAGCTTGCTCAACCAGTCATCGGCCACGACGACATAGTCCTGGCCTTCCTGCGCTGGCGGGGCGGCCAACGTCGTCGGCACCAAAACCGCCAGCATCACGATGACCAACAACAGATTCAGTAACTTCTTGTTCATTGAACCTCCTCCTTAATTTTTTGAAAGTGGAATTTGTGTCGCGTCCTTGTCAGCTAAGCGAATTTCGGCACTGTTGCGCCGTAATACAGTTGGTTCGCTAGCATCCCTCCTTTCTTTTGGCTGATGGCCGATAGCTGATGGCTGATAGTCAGTAGAAACGGTGAGCTATCTGCTATCTGCCATTCGCCATCTGCTATTTAGCACAACGGAAACCGATGTCGTCATGGGTGGTGGTGGTCGGGTCGCCCGCGTTGCGATTGGTGGCGCGCACCTGGTCTTCGTCGTCAAACCAACCGCCACCCCGAAGCCCGCGCAGGTCGGGGCTGTACTTGGAATCCTCGTAATCGCTGCCGGGATAGGCCTCGTACGGTGAGTCTATCCATTCCCACACGTTGCCCGCCATGTCGCATAGACCATACCCGTTGGGTGGATAGCTCCCAACGGCAGCCGTCCCTCGCAAACCACTCTCCTTGACGTTGGCCTTGGTGGAATCCCAATCGTTGCCCCATGGGAATAGAAAGCCCTCAGGGCCCCGCACGGCCTTCTCCCATTCGGCCTTGGTAGGCAAGCGCTTGCCAGCCCAGGTGCAATAGGCCTCGGCATCGTCAAAGGTCACGTACACCACCGGATGGTTGTCTTTGCCTTCGGTATAAGCTGCACGCCAACTGGTCCTGCCCTCCTTCTCAGCGTAAGTCTCATGGCCAGTGGCTTCGACTCTGATTCGGATCAACACTACTGGAGAACAAAGTTCTGATCTTCCGCGTCGCCCTGAGTCGCTATTCTAGTTGCCGGTGTTAGAGCTCTGCGATCCGGTCGTAGATCGGTGCCAGTGCCGGATAGGCTGCTTCAAAGACCTTGTAGAGGCGATCATAAGCCGCTTTGGCCTCGGGGTCAACCTCCGTGGTGACGGCGATGGGCGTCAGACGCTCAGCGACTGAAAAATCCGGGAACAGGCCTACTCCTACGCCGCCGGCGATAGCTGCGCCCATGGAGGTGGCTTCTTCAAGCAGAGCGGGGCGCAGGATCACTCGTCCGTAGACGTTAGCCATGATCTGGTTCCAGAGTTTGCTGCGTGCGCCGCCACCGATGACCCGTATCGCCTCGATCTTAGCACCCTGATCGAGGAACGCCTCCAGAACCACCCGCAGGTTCAGAGCGACCCCCTCTAACACCGCCCGGATCATATCAGCGCGCTTGTGGGTCATCGTCAAACCTATGAAGGCGCCCCGAGCATTGGGATTCCAGTGCGGGCTCCGTTCGCCAAGAAGGTAGGGAAGGAAGATCAGACCCCGGGCTCCGATGGGAGATTGATCCGCCTCCAGGTTCATCAATTCATAGGGGCTCACGCCTAACTTTGCCGCGCACTCTACTTCCAGCGGGCAGAGTTGATCGCGTGTCCACTGGTAGGAGCCTCCAGCCGTTTGCATGGTGCCTGTGGGGCTGAAGAAGCCGGGCACCAAGTGCGCCCAGTTGAAGGTGCGCATGGTCGGATCATAGATCGGCGCCTTGGTGGCGAGGCCGATCCAGGAAGATGATCCAATGTAGTTATACGCCGACCCTTCACGAACGATGCCCGCCCCTGCCGCCGCACAAGCACCATCGCCCCCACCGATGACCACCGGCGTGTCGACCGATACGCCTACCTCCTCCGCTACATCGCTCATCACCTCCCCCACCACGTCAATAGACTGGTGTACCTCTGGCAGTTGGGTAGGATCGATCTTCACCGCCTGCAAGATCGCCTCAGACCACTCACCTCGCTCTAGATCATACAAGTTCATGCCGGCGGCGTCTGAGCAGTCGGTGACAAAAGCCCCGGTCAGGCGGGCCACGATGGCATCCTTGGCATGCACAAATTTGTGGGTCTTGGCGTAGAGATCTGGCTGGTGGTCGCGGATCCATAACATCTTGGCGGCCGAATAGGACGGGCTGAGGCGGTGCCCCGTGATGCGATATACCTCTTCCGGGCCAATCTGTTTCGCCATCCACTGTGTCTGCTCCACCGCGCGCTGATCGGCCCAGATGATGGCGTCGCGCAGCGCCTGTCCCTTTCGGTCAATAGGCACGCAGCCCATCATCTGCCCGCTGAAGACGATGCAGGCCACCTCATCGCGAGCGATGTGCGCCTTCTGGAGCAACTCATGTGTCGAAGCGCAGACCGCCTGCCACCAATCTTCAGGGTTTTGTTCAGCCCAACCCACCTGGGCGTACTTCGTATCATATCCAAAGAAGGCGCTGCTCACCAGAGTTCCCTGGTCATCGTAAAGGGTAGCCTTGTTACCGGTGGTGCCCAAATCGTGAGCCAGAATATACCTTTTCATCGCCTTCTCCCCGCGCACGGTGCATCGCTGCCATGAATCAGTTCATCAATCGGCATAAGTTCAAGTAGAGCACGATATGGTGAGCTTTCTGAATATACACTCTCCTTCAAGACTAATAAGGGCGTACACATCCCCCTGGGACGGGTCGTGAGGAGAGCGGGGCCTTCGGCCTTTGGACTGGGCGACAGCCAAAGGCCCCGCGTAGGCTCGTGTTAGCCGGTCAGGGGCTTGCTAGCTAGTCCATGCCCATCATCTTGCGATAGAACTCTTTCTGACTATCCCGGCCCAGGCGGTCCGTGATCTTCTCCCACTCGTCGTAGATGGTCTGCAGTGCGTCCGCCGGGTCCTCCTCGCCCACGATGGCCGAGCAGACGTGCAGGTCTAGTACCGTGTCCACGTACTCCGGCTTGCCTGGAATGCGCAGGTCAATGAGCACGTTTGGGTTCTCCAGATCGGCACGGACAGCGTCCAGGTATTCCTTGGCATCTTGTTCGGCTACCGTGCCCCACGCCTTGACCCACGGACTCAGATCACGCACATGGGTGTAGCGATAGACGTTGAAGCCGGTGTCGCCGACCATCACATCCTGGAAGCTGATCTCTGGGCTGTTCAGGAACTTGAGGAAGTCGTAGGCGCAAGCCTGGTTTTTCGATGTCTGGGTGATGGCACCCACCCAGCCGCCGAAGTTCAGTAACGGCGCAGTGTTGGGCTCGTCCAGTTTCACCCACTTTTGATTTTCGCGATCCCACACCTCCATCGAGCCGGGCCGTGGAGCGGAGCCGCAGTCCCCAATAACCGCAGGAGCAGCTATGGCCTTATCTTCGCACATGCCGGGGATGCCACCCCACTCGAAGGTCATAGCGATGTTCGCGGTGCTGGGGAAGCCGGAGCGGATCTCACCTACACCCCACGCCTCCATGCCCGGAGGACCAAACTTGGCCATTTCCTTGTAGAGTTCAAGACCCTTGAGCATACACGGCTGGTTGACCAAGGGCTCCATCGTCTCCGGGTCGAAGTAGAGCTGGCCGTGGTATTGGTCCGGACCCCCAGGACCAGGAGGCATCACGCAAAACGGAGCCACAAAGTCCCAGAACCACCAGTGAGACTGCGTGCCGCGGGCCATGGGCTGCGCCCAGCCATAGTCCGGCTGGCCGTCGCCGTTCCAGTCCCAGCCGGTGAAGAACTCGGCCACATCGCGGAGTTGATCCATGGTCTTGGGGACTGTCAGGTCATACCCGTACTTGGCCTTGAAATTGGCCTGGTTCTTCGGGTCGGTGAACAGGTGGCGGCGGTAGAATAAGGTGTGAGTGTCGCCGTCCAGCGTTAGGGCATAGTACTTGCCTTCCCATTTAGCGAGGATCTCTCGGTAGGCGGGCAGTACGTCGTCCCAATTTGGGTTCGTGGCCGGGTTCGCGATGTAGTCATCAAGTGGGACGAGATAGGGAGTGAAATCGGGCAGCCAGGTGGCCCCCACCACAAGGATGTCGTAGGCATGCACCCCGGTGGTGAAAGAGGTCATGATCTTCTCGTAGAGATTCTCATAGGGCACCTCGACCACTTCCGCTTTCCCGCCGGTGAGTGCGGTCCACGCGTCACGGTGATCGAAGAGGGGACCTGCGATGTAAGGGCCGGGCTGGGTGACCGCAACCAACGTCACTCCGTCGCACATCTTGGCCTCCGGAGGAACGGGTGTGGCGGTGACGACCACCTCCTTTTCCACTTCCTTTTCCACCTCAACGACCTTGGTGACCTCCACTTTTACTTCTTTTTCCACCACCACGGTCTCTTTGACCACCTCTTTGACCACCTCAGGAGTAGGGGCGCAACTGGCCAGCAACAATGCTGCCAGGAGCGGGACAAGCAGTAGAAACCTCGAATTTCCTCTCATCGTAAACTCCTCCTTTTTAGCAATTTTGAGATTGGACACCCAAGCGTCCAGGCTGACTGACGAACCTTTGCTCCCTGCGATCACCCCCTTTCTCAAGCCCCCTTTGAGTTACTTTAGGGCCCCCAACGTGAGACCGGCTACGATGTAGCGCTGAAACAGGGTAATGAAGATGAACACGGGCACGATAGCCAGAAGCAGCATGGCTGAGATGTCCCACCACAGGGCCGCGCTGCCATGGGTCAGGCCAGCAACTAGCGTAGGAAAGGTCTGGGCTCTCTGGAAAGTGAGGGTGATAGCGAAGAGCAGCTCATTCCAGGAAAAGATGGTGGTGAATGCGCTAGTCGCCGCCAGGCCGGGCAAAGACAGTGGCAGGATGATCTTTCGGAACGCCTGGAAATGGGAGCAGCCGTCAATGCGGGCACTCTCTTCCAGTTCTTTAGGAATGCCGCGGAAGAAGCCGCGCATAATCCAGACCACGAAGGGCAGGTTCGCCACTGTATGGGCGATGATCAAGCCATGCCAGGTATCTATCAAACCTAAACGAGAATAGAGAATGAAATAGGGAATGACCAGGACGATAGGGGGCAGCATGCGCTGTGAGAGAATGAAAAATGCGATGTCCCTATTCTTCCAGCGTCTGAACTCAAAGCGGGCTAGACCATACGCGGCTAGCGAACCCAAAATCACTGAGACAATAGTGCTCCCCAGAGCAGTAATGACGCTGTTTCGCAACGTGTTCAGGATGGAGGTGGGATCGTGCGTGCCTCGTTGGGTGGGATCCTTGATCAGACCTACGTCTTTCCAAGCATACAAGCTCGGCTGGAACTGGATATAGGGCAGGTACTTGGGTGGATAAGTGAACGCATCTCGCGGGTCTTTGAACGCGGTCACAAAAGTCCAATAGAGGGGGGAAACCACCACCACCGTTATGATGATCAATGCGATGTATATCAGGGCACTTTCTAACCGTCGCCGCGTTCGTCTTGAAGCCAGCATAATTCCCCTCCTATGCGTTCGCACGCTATGGATGCTATGGGTGCCAACCTATTCTATCTCCACCTCGGTGGGGAGAACGCGCGTCAGGATGGTGAACACAATTACCGACAGGATCAATAGCACATAGGCGATGGCCGCGCCATATCCCAGTCGAAACTGGGTCAGGCTGACCAGCTTTGCGTACATGGTGGAGGTCTCAGTGGATATGCCAGGCCCACCCGCCGTCATGACAAAAATGATGTCAAAGATCTTGACTGCCTCTACCATCCTCAGAAGGATGACGATGACCAGGATAGGCCATATCATGGGAAGAGTCAGATAGTAAAAACTCTGGAGATATGAGGCTCCGTCTACCTCGGCTGCCTCGAATGGCTCTCTGGGCAGGGACTGTAATCCGGCCAGGAGGATGATGAAGACGAAGGGTGTCCATTGCCAAACATCGGTTATGATGATCGAGGGCAAAGCCGTCCCCCCGCTGGAAAGCCACGTTCCGGTGGGAAGATGGAACACCCGCAGGATGTGATTGATAGGGCCGTTGGTGACATGGTAGAGCATCCGCCAGGTATAGCCCACCGCAACCGGCGTGGCCATCATGGGTAGCATGAGGAGTACCCGAAAGATACCTTGCCCCCGGATATCGCGATTGAGGAGGAGAGCTAGACCAAACCCGAAGATAGCCTCCAGAGTGACAGCCCCTATTACAAAGAGGATCGTGTTGAGAAAGGTTCGCAGGAAGCGGCTGTCTTTAAGAAGTTCCGCGTAGTTGGCCAGCCCGGCGAAACTCATGGGTCGCTGGGCGGCGACATCCCAGTTGAGGAAAGACAGCCCGAAAGAGAAGATCAAGGGAAAGATTCCGATGAGAAGCAAATACAGGAGTGTGGGGACGACCATATAGTACTTGGCGTAGCGATCCGAAAAGACCCGGCCCAGCCACACCCTCGACGATGCCGCCCGCATCTGCAATGCGCTAGTGCTCACTTAATCTCCCTCCCTGGTCATTTGGTCCCCTCCCCTTTCTGGGCAAGGTCGCGCAGATCTGTGCGTAACGGATACTTACCGTACTGTCTCACCGTCGTGGCGAAAGCTTTGGCGTTCTGGGGGGGAAAGGGGGGCCAATTCTCGGGGCCGGCAATGTAGCCTCCTCCTTGGCCGAGTTCAGCGATTTGGTCCAGAGCCTCTGCCCGCACCTCTTCGGGGGTGCCGAGGGTGAGGGTGTATTGGGTGTCCATCCCGCCCGCGAAAACGATTTGGTCACCGTATTCTCTCGTCAGCCTCACCTGATCGTTAGCGCGTTTCTGCACCGGGTGCAAGACGTCAGCTCCGATCTCTATGATATCGAGAACAATGGGCTCTATGTGGCCGCAGGAATGGAAGAAGACAAAAAGCCCAGCCCGCTTGTAGACTTGTATGATCTCAGCCAGGAGGGGCTTGAAGAACTCCCGAAATGTGGCGGGGGAGATCAACATCGAACTTTGCGAGCCGTAGTCGTCGGAGAACCAGGCCCCGTCAACGCCCAGGCGGACAAAGTGCTCGGCCATGCGTACCTGAAAGTCGGCGATCTTTCGCAGTAGCAACTTCACTCTGTTGGGGTCAGTCATGAGGGCCAGGAAAAGGTTCTCCATCCCCATCAGACTGTGCGCCCGCTCCATGAGGGTGAGGCCATGCGTCCCCAACATCAACCGAGAGGGATCCATCTCGCGTTTCACCGGTTCCAGCAGTCGTGGGTCGTCGGGATCCGGCCAGAGGTAATCATCCAGGGCTGCCAGATCTGCCAAGGGATGCTTCACCGGATAGGGGAGCATCAGCCGGGTGTCGGAAGCCTGCCACCCGATCCCCCAGATGTCCCGGCCACCTTCCCGTGGCGGAAAGGCGCCCTCGTAGGGTAGCCGCTGGAAGGCCCCCTCGTCATAAGGGTCGTCTGATTTCATGGTTAGGAACCAGGGCACATGGTCGGGGTGGTTGAAGGTGATCACTCGGATCAGGTTCTCTTTCCGATCCATAGGATCTACCTCTCATTCTCATAAATAGGATTCGCTCTCAACGAGCCAGCAGGTACTGCCCCTACTCCCTAGCGGCCGTGAGCATCAATCTCCATCTCGCTTCCGCGTGTATCTGGCGATGAAGTTGTAGGGGGAGGGGAGTGGGATTTCGCTGGCGGCGTTGAGTTGGGCCATCTCGTCGGCAGAGAGTGCCCAGCCCACGCTGCCCAAGTTCTCTTCCAGTTGTGCCGGCGTACGGGCGCCTAAGATGGGGGCAGTGACGCCGGGCTGCTGCAGCAGCCAGTTAAGAGCTACCTGGGCCGGCATTTTGCCTCGTGCCTCGCTGATCTCAATCAGGGCATCTATGATCCGCCAGGTACGCTCGCTCTCGCGTTGTTCCGGCAGATCATCCCAGCGATCCGCTCGGCCCACGCGGCTGTCAGGTGGAGGCGGCTGGCTGCGCCGGTACTTGCCAGTCAGCCAGCCCCCTGCTAGGGGCGACCAGCAGATCACTCCTATTCCCTCGGAGCGACAGAGGGGCAACAGTTCCCACTCCGTGCTACGCACCAACAGGCTGTACTCCGGCTGCAAGCAATCGAAGCGAGCCCGGCCGTACATCTCGCTGAGCATGATCGCTCGGGTCAGTTGGGAAGCGGTGTAGTTTGATGCTCCGATGTAGCGTGCCTTTCCAGCGCGCACCAAGTCATCCAACGCCCGCAACGTCTCCTCTAAGGGCGTGGAGGCGTCCCAGCAATGCATCTGATATAGATCTACGTATTCGGTCTGCAAGCGACGGAGGCTGGCATCAATCTGGTCGAAAATGTGCTTTCGCGACAAGCCGGTGTCGTTAGGGCCTTCTCCGGTTGGGAAGAAGACCTTGGTAGCAATAACGAACTGAGAACGGTTGCCGCGGCTCTTGAGCCAGTTGCCTAGCATAATCTCCGACTGGCCCTTATTGTAGATATTGGAGGTGTCGAAAAAGTTGCCCCCGGCTTCGACAAAACGGTCAGCTAAAGCGTGAGCTGTAGCTTCGTCGGCACCCCAGCCGAAGGTCTGCGTCCCCAGACAAAGTTCCGAGACTTTTAGCCCGGTTCTTCCCATGAAGCGGTATTCCATTATCCTTTCTCCTGATTCGGCGAAAAAGTCGATTCTGGTCTTCGAGGCATTTTACGGTGAATCACTGGCAAAAAAGCTTTTCGGGAGTAAGATGCTGATTAAGGCTCCACGTACAGGCGATACAGTCACAGCCCGGACCTGTCCAGTTGAGCTACTGAGAATGATTCCGCGGGTTCGTCCAAGTAACCGAGAGCCTGTGAGATATGCGACGCAGTTTCGACAACCTGCATGGCCATAGAACTGCCGATCAGGGGATTAGGTATGCGGATGTCTGGGCCGGAAATGCTGACAGCGGCGATAACCCTGCCAGTTCTATCTTGGATTGGCGCAGCAACACATCGGACACTGACCTCGAATTCGCCATTATCTACAGCGTAACCTCGAGAGCGGATTTCTTGCAGCTCCTGTAGGAAAGCGTCTTCATCAGTAATCGTGGCATCGGTAACGGGTTTTAAGCCATGCGTGCGAATCCAATGGCAGATTTCGTCCTCAGGTCGGAATGCCGCCATCGCCTTACCTAAAGCGGTGCAGTGCATCGGAGCGGTAATTCCGATCCGTGACATCATCAGTCCAACGGCGTGTTGTGTAGAAAGCTTTTCCAGATAGACTACCCGCAAGTCACCGTCAAGTACAGCCAAATGGACGGTTTCATTGACTTGATCGCGCAACTGTGTGAGAAAGGGGCGTGCTTGCTGCACCAGGTCTAATTTCTCTTCGACCAAGGCGCCAAAACGCAGCATCTTCAACCCCAGCCAGTAGCCTTTCTCTGTCTCGACCAGATATTGGCCCTGGAGTAAATTGACAATGATTCGAAAAGCTGTTGACTTGGGCAGCCCGGTGTGAGTACAGATTTGTTCCAGGCTGAGCGGGGTACGGACATCGAGCAGGGCATCGAGCACCTTCATACCTCGCTGTAGGGCCTTGATTGAGTAGTCGCGCTGAGGGGATTGGCTAGTCTTTGGTTTCATATTACGAAACTAAAGTCTCACTTTTTAGATATATTATAGCACACTTCCAGCTATCTGTCAAGAGCTTGTTTCTGAGGACCGTTTCATAGTTGGTGAAAAGTCTCCTAAAGCTACAGCCTGTAGTAGTTATAGATGGGTGATTCCACAACTTCTTGTGGTTAGAAATGGGCTCTCACCAAATTTGGAACAATCACTTTCTGAGTCAGACAATGAGTCGGCAGGAAAATCGTCTCTGCCTCAATGCGGTGTGGAAAATACACACAGGGCCATCTTTGAAGATGGCCCTGTCCTGTTTCAGACTTGTGAAGGAAGCCGGTCCCGGCCTCATTGCTTTTCTACCAGCACCGGCTTCTCTCCTTTGATCCCTTCCACCACCTTGAAGGCCCTTTGCACTGCCTCGTCGGTGCCCTCCACTGCCAGGGTCACCGCCCCCTCGCAGCCGCCGATGCCGCCGGAAGCTACGTGAGTGGCCTCTACACCGGCCAGGATGCGCAGGGCCTGGATCTCGGTCACCACCGTGGCATTGACCACCAGCATCAAACCGACTTTCAGGCCCATGGCGTATTTCAGGCGTAGGATACCGCCTTTGCGGGAGGCTTCAATGACTGAGGGCACCATCTTTTCCAGACCCACGGGCACGATGAAATGACAACCCCGGGCGACCAGGGTTCCCTGAGCCATGCCGATGGTCCCGCCCCGGTCATTGGCCATCAGGATACCCACGTGGCCCTCGGCGTCCACCGCGTTGGCGCCTTTGATGAAGACATCGTCGGCCTCGAATTCCTGGATGATCTCCTTGGCCGACACATCCACAGGGCGGCCGTCCACCAGCACGTAGGATTCTATCCTTAGCTCCGGCGAAGTGACGGCCAACTTGCCCTCGCCGATGTAGCCAGCCGCGTAGCGGTATTTGGACACCTGGCGTCCCAGTATCTCTTCGGCCACGAAGGCTGTGGTGGTGCCGTTGGCGATGATGACCCGGCCTTTCTCCAAGGCTCTTTTCACCTGGGGCATGGCTACCACCGCCTTGGCGATGAGCCGCTTGGACTCGGCCGGGGTCAGAACCAGCATGCCTGAAACCCGGTCATCGGTATCTGTTATCTGTCGTGCTATGCCTTTGGTCATTGTCTCTCTTTCTTAATGTTCAACCACACCGTCGAGGGTGATGCGCTTGACACCTTCCCCTTCGTAGGCAACAGCAACCAACTCTGTTTCGATCGTTTCACCCGGTTGCATGATCAGCGCCGTGCCGTTGTCAATGGCGTTCTTCACGCCAGCGGGCGGATAGCTGGTGAATGGTTCGAGGGCGCAGTTGTACGTGCGTCCGTACCACGGATAATCGTCGTGACCGCCGTAGACCTGCCACATCCAGAGGTACTTGAACAGGTCCTTGTCCCAGGCCATGCCAATACCCACCCCCAGATTCTGATTGGTAAGGCCATACCAACCTTCGTCCAATTCTTTGAAAAAGACCACATCCACGGAGCGGGCTTCTCTGGACAGCACGCGGGTAATGTCCTGCACTTCGTTGGTGCGCTGGTTCTTAACCATCGGGAAATCATAGTCACCCCCGGGTTCCCACAGGCCGTTGCGATGGAATGCCATCACTTCGACTTTCTTGGCCGGTGTCTGAACCACACAACTGTCATCAACGAACGGCTCTCCAAAAGCAGGATGATGCCCCCACATCATGGCGAATTCACCGGCCGATTCATTGACCAGGCGTTCCCGAATGAACAGTGCGGCAACCTCTCGCTTTAGCGACATGGTGCGCTCGAGTGCTAGCGGTGAGCGGTAAAGGCGTACACGCGTGCGTACAGCGATGTGATTGGGAGTATCTTCGGCGACCTCGGCTTCAAAGGGCAGCAGCGAGACTTCGCCGTGCAGGCCTTGATAGGTCCCCATGTAAGGTTCCGAAGCCCACCCCGCCGATGGGAGCACCTCCTGCCAGCCCCCGTAGAAATAGTCGTGGAAGGCTCCTTCGGGCAAGGCGCTGGTGGCGACGAAGGGACGTTGCATAGGGATGGGCGATTGCCACATAAAGTCGAGGTCGCGGGGTTTGTAGGTAAAGTCGAAAATGTCCGCACCTTTGTCCAGCAAGACACCCACACTTAAGACCTCATTTTCCAGGTAAGCGATGCGCATACCTTTATAGGTATAGTCCAACGAGAGACGGCAGCCCTTTTTTCTCCCATACGTGTACATTTTCCAATTACCTCCTTTCTGGTAAGTACAATGCTATCTGGTTTAGCACTAAAGTGATGGTGTTGTTTCTTGCGATTCACTTGGGCGTGAGCCTCGCAGCAGGCCAAAGGCCCGTCTGATCCCACGCCCAATTTCCAACCGCCACATATCCACAAAGACAGCTAGGGCGATGATGGCACCCAGAGTGATGTTCTGCCAGGCTGTTGGCACGGCATTCAGGTTCAGGCCATTTTGCACCACGGCGACGGTCAGAGCTCCAAACAGCGTGGAGATAATGTTCCCATAGCCTCCGGCCAGACTGGCGCCACCAATGACGGCGGCCGCGATGGCCTGAAGCTCCATACCCGCTCCGTAGTTAGGCGATCCAGAGTTCAGGCGGGCGGCCATCAGCACCCCTGCCACGCCGGCCATCAGGCCGGCCAGGACAAAGGCCAAGAGCCGCACGCGGTGAACCTGGATGCCGGATAAACGCGCTGCTGATTCATTCCCTCCGACAGCGTAGATCGCCCGACCGCTGACCGTGTAGCGCAGAAATACTACGGCCATCAGGTAAAAGACCAAAACGTAATAGAATGGCAGGGGCACGCTGAGGAACCTCCCATAGAATATGGGCTCAAGATACGGCGACACGTATTCACAGTGAAAGTCTGCCGGCCAGACTACCGGGCCGTGCGCTTACCGCCACTCAGCACGTCGGATTTCGTCAAATCTACCAGCTTTCAAGTTGGGCTGTCAGGCCGCCGTCCAAAAGAGTTGGGTGCCGGTGATGAACGAGGCCTCCTCGCTGGCAAGGAAGACGGCCGCATGGCCAATATCCTCCGGCCGACCGATGCGCTTCATCACCTGCCGTTGTTCGACTAGACGCTGCTGCTCGGCAGGCTCCTTTGAAGCGTTTCTTGGCGATGCGATTCATCTCGCTGATAGCTAGAGCGTCGGCAGTTCTCGCGTTGAAGGAAGGCTACTGCATGGTGAAGCCGCCGTCAACGGCGTGCACCTGGCCGGTGATATACCTCGCTTCGGCGGAGGCGAGGAAAACCACCAGACCCGTCACCTCCTCCGGCTGGCCGAGGCGACCTAGTGGGACCTGATAGCGGGTGTAAATGTCTAACATGCCAGGGGAAAAGGTCCGCTCTGTCGTCTCTGTGGCGAGGATGCCCGGGGCAACGGCGTTGACGGTGATATGAAAAGGGGCTAGCTCCCGCGCCAGGGCTTTGGTCAATCCTATGACGCCAGCCTTGGCGGCAGAGTAGGGCACCATACCCAGAGCACCCACCAGCCCAGCCGCCGAGGTGACATTGATAATCCTTCCCTCCCGCTGCCGTCGCATAGCCGGAAAGACCGCTTTGCAACACAGAAAAACGCCCTTGAGATCCAGGGCCATGACTTTATCCCAATCTCCCTCCGTTAGCTGGGTGAAGGGCTTGATGGGGAAGCTACCAGCGTTATTGATCAGGATGTCAATCCGCTCGAAACGCTCGAGGGCGGTCTCCACCATATACTGAACGGCTTCCCCGCGGGAGACATCGACCTGAAGGGCGATGCTTCGGCGGCCCAGGGCTTCCACCCCCTGTACCGTCTCCGCTGCGGCCTCGGCCTGCGAATGGTAGGTGACGACGATGTCGGCCCCTGCCTCAGCCAGGGCCAGAGCCAGGGCGCGCCCCAGGCCCCGGGAACTTCCCGTGACTAGCGCCACTTTGTCCTTCAATTTCGTATCTGACATCTTCTACTTAAGCGGTCACGTAACCGATGACGTCGCCCACGCGGGCCTTGTTGCCGGCGGTTACCAAAATCTCCGTGAGGATGCCGTCGGCAGGGGCAGGGATGTAAAGAGTGATCTTCTCTGTCGTGGCCTCGACCAGATCCTCTCCTTCTTGCACCTCAGCCCCGACCTCCTTGAGCCAGGCGACGATGGTCACCGCCTTCGCCCCGTCAGCCGTGCGGGGCACTAGGATTTCATGTTTCATAACCGGGCGCTCTCCTTCTTCAGGGACAGACCGAGCCTCATCCGCAATCTCCGAAGGGGTATCTCCTCCAGCTCCAGGCCGAAGGTTTGGGTCAAAATTGCCAGGAGCCGATCCCGCACCTCCAAGATATCCAATGGCTGGCCCAAAGCCTGGCGCATGGAAGTAACCCGCATTTCGGACACTCCGCAGGGATTGATCAATGAGAAGGGTTCCAGATCGGGATCGACGTTTAAGGCCAGGCCATGGAAGGTGAAGCCATGGCGCAAAGCGAGGCCCACAGAGGCGATTTTGCTTCCCCCCCACCAGACGCCGGGCAGCTCCTCCTTCTTGCCTGTCACCAGTCCGTACCCGGCCAGCAACTCGATGAGCACGTCCTCCAAGCGATGCAGATACTGGTTGGCGTTCAGCCCGATCTCTTCCAGATGGAGCAGCGGAGAGATGACGAGTTGGCCAGGACCATGATAAGTGACGTCGCCACCGCGATTGACGGCGATGACCTCAATGCCCCTCTCGGCCAGTTCCTGGGGGGAGGCCAGGATGTTATCCTCGCTGGCCGAACGGCCGAGGGTGAAAACGGGGTGGTTCTGTTGAACGATGACAAGGGGGGGGAGCCTTCCATCACATCTGGCCGCCAGACACGATTCCTGTAGCGTGAAGGCAGGACGGTAACCGGTCAGGCCGAGATCGATCCAGTAACCATGCATATCTCTCACTGCCTTGAATGGGCGATAGACTATCCGCTAGAAGAATGTCACCCGCAAGCTCCATTCTTTATAGGCTTCGACCAGGCGATTGTAGCTATCCCAGGGCGGGCAGCCGTAGACGTAGGTCACCTTGGGGTGTTCTTTGAGCCAATCGGAGGCGCAATCGCCAAAAAGGATCACGGGGCCAACCTTGGCCCGCTCTTCCACCTCCTCCGGGGTGATCTCCAGATCCCGGCCACAGAGATAGGTAGGGCGGATGCCTTTCTCCTTCATTTGGCGGAAATAGTCGTATTCGGAGTAGACCACCCAGCCGTCCAGGGCCGATTGCACCCAGGCCGGGCAACCGTCACATACCGCGCCCATGATGCAATCGATGGGATAGAGACCGTCCCAGCGGCGGATGGCCGGCTTGAGGCGAGCAGCTACGCTCTCGATAGACTCACCCACCACAACGATCTCGTCGGCGTCCAGAGTGCCGTAGCCACGCCGGGCGGCGATGCGCACGATAGGGATGGTCATAGGATCATAGCCGAAGATACGGGCTGTGACGGCGTCAGCGGCCACGAGGTCAGTGCTCCCGATGACCAGGTTCACATCCTTCTTCAAAGTGCCGTTGTGAGGGCACTGGCCCTCGCCGGCCGTGAAGCCCTCGATAACCACCAGGTCGGGCTTGGCCACCTCTAAGAGATCAACGATCTTGTTACTGACGTCCGAGCGATGGAAGCGCATCTTGTCCTCGGTCTTGAGGAGCCCCATGTTGTTTTTGGTGGAGAGGCTCATATTCTCCACCAGATGGGTCTTGACCTTGGGCATGCTGATGTAGACGTCGTTCTGGAAGACGATCTCGGGCAGGTCGATCTCATGATGTATGAGCCCTTTGCTCAGCTTCACCCGGCGATAGGGCGAGGTGTCGATCTCGATCAACTGGCCGCCGGCCTGCCGCACGTAGTCGCCGTAGGTCACCCCCTGGAATTCGAACTCGTAGCACCCCGCTGAGGTCCCGCCGGCGCCGATCAGTTCGGCCACGACGACGTCGTCGGTGATCTCGCGACAGAGACGCACCAACTCGGCCACGGCGCGTGGGTCGGTGCCGTTGGCCAACATGGCCTCTTCATTGACGGTGTTAGTGTTCCAGTTGGGCTTGATCCAGACCCGGTCGCCCTTTTTGACGAACTTTTCCAGCCCGCCGAGAAGCTCAAAGAGCTTTCTTAAAGCTTTAGCCATATCGGGTTCTTTCACGACAGCTACGGTGCTCATGATTCTCTACTCCCTTCTGCTGTATTGTGATTAGCCCTGGGTTGAGTTGGCTACCAGGGTTTGCGAGGTGTAGACAGAAAGATCGGCCCGTCCGCGCCGACGGCCACGTTGTCTTCAATGCGAATGCCACCAAAGTCCGGGATATAGACACCCGGCTCCACGCTGCTGACCATCCCCACTTCCAGGGTGCCCGTCGCGCCCGGCATAAGGAAGGGGATGAACTCGTGATAGCGCAAACCGACGCCGTGGCCGGTGATGTGGACGAAGTATTCGCCCAGCCCCGCCTCATCCAGCACTTTGCGAGCGGCGCTGTCTGGGTCGGAGAAGGATGCCCCCGCCCGCATCTGCTGTGCAGCCGCCTGCTGTGCCTCCAGCACTTTGTTGTATACTTCGCACTGTCGGTCGTTCGGCTGGCCGGCGACCGAGACATAGGTCAGGTCCGACCAGTAGCCATCCACGACGGTCGCCAATTCCACCATGACGATGTCCCCCTCGTTGACCACGCGCGGGGTGGATGGAACGAGCAAGGTCCCTTTCATGCTGCCGATGGGGCCAGCGCCTACCTCGCACAAAGCCCGCACCAGGCGCGCCCCCTTGTAGCCGGGACCGTCGGCACGGATTTTGTATTCCACCAGTGCCCCGACCTGAGCTTCGGTCATGCCAGGTGCCAGTTTGGCCAGGAATTCATTCATCCCCATCTCGGCGATTTCGTTGGCCATACGCAGCTTTTCCAGCTCGTAATCGGTTTTGATGGCTCGCGTGGTTTGCAGTAGGTCGGTCGCGTCTACCTGATTCGCGTCGGCGAATACGTCATTGAGCAGCTTCGACCAGGGCGCGGCCGGGACCACCGGCTCGGCCGCCCGGTAGGTGGGGCCTACCACTTCAAAGCTCTTTTCCACACCGACGCGGGCTCCCTTCAAGCCCAGTTTGGCATGGGCCTGACCCAGCAACCGCCGATAGTTCTCGTACAGGTCGCCGTCTTTGAGCAGACCCCAGCCGAAGGGGGTCACTTCTGCCCAGTCTGGGTCAGCGTACTCTTCCTCGACCTCGGGCAGGAAGAGGAACGGCTTGCCATCTTTGGGCAGGACGGCGACCGAGAAGCCGTGGTGAGGCCAATAATCCGTCATGTAGACGACATTCTCTGGCAGTCGGCAGACCAGCGCGTCAAGGCCGGCCTCTTTCATCTTTTCGCGCAGGCGCTTCAGTCTGGTGGTGTCAACTTTCATTCGTTTTCCTCCTTTTGAATTACTCCTTAAGCCAGAAACCACTGTGCTGGTGTCAGCCACCACGCGCATCTGCGACAGACCTCTCACGGCGGGCGGCCGCGATCTCGGCTTCCACTTCGGCTTCAGTCAGT
>Ga0315309_1000173_pt1 | contig 38866 bp, 37 predicted proteins | sample TDP4_MG_FD_203080 | JGI IMG/M metagenome (GOLD analysis project Ga0315309, IMG submission 203080) | Freshwater sediment microbial communities from Lake Towuti, South Sulawesi, Indonesia - TDP4 | ecosystem: Environmental > Aquatic > Freshwater > Lake > Sediment | place: Indonesia: South Sulawesi...
ACAATAAGGACGCCTTCGTCATGAAGGTGGCTTTCAAAGGCATTGATCTGCTGCAGTTGGTTGGCAAATTCCACCTTCTTAATAGTTTTGAATGCACATGCGACTATTGGGTCCGTGTACCATGATCCGAAGAAGATGCCGATCTTGCCGTTTGGAGGCAGGGCCCTCCAGAAGCGATAGAGCCTCGGCCGCTCCTTTTCTTCCTCAGAGGGCGGGCCGAAGGCATTGACTTCAACCCCGCGCGGGTCCAGCCAGCTTGATAGAAAATTTACGGTTTCGCTTTTGCCTGCGCCCTCGACCCCTCCGATTATGACAATTACCGAAAAATTCTTTTGCTTCCTCATCTCCTGCTGGGCCTCAATAAGGGCCGGCCTTAGCTCCAACTCCTGCTTTTTATACTCCTCTTTTGAGAGCGAATTCCCGATCTCGGCAAGCTCAAACATATATCCTCCCCGTTTTTAACCCTTATTCTACGCGCAAACAAATAGATTACTAACCTATCATAAGTCTTACATTATTGATAGATATTGAAGGACATTTCGCCCCTCGCGCAGAAAGGCGCATTTTATGGAATGTATAACCTATTGAAATATATGGGCTATTTATTGTTTCTCTTGCGTTCCTCTACCCGTAGTTCCATTACAATGTGACCCCAGCCGCCGCACTCTACCCCAACATCAAAGCATCCTGTCCTCTTGAACCTCATCTTGTTTGGGTCAACACCTGCATAAAACAACTCGTTTGATGTGAAGATTAATGGGGCGATTGAGCTCAAGGCATAGATACAGATCCTTTTGGGGTGGAGTTTTGTAATCAGGTTGCCTGCCCCGTCAAAGTAGAATTTGTCGCCAACCTTGTGCTGGCTGTTGCACCCGTGAGACTCCACAACCTCGGCAATTATGGTTTTATTCATCAGGGCAGGGCTTTTTGAAAGGACATCGCGGTTTCTTGGATTATTCCTGAAAAGTTTCATCTCTTTATCGGTGTAGCCGAGATACTGCTGAAACATTTTCCATGTTTCTTCGCTTATCTTCATTTCGTCTCTCCTTTCTAAAATTTCTTTTTTGATGCCATTTCCATTGCAAGAGCTCCCCTCAATATCTTTGAATCCGGCAGGGGTTCCCTGATCGTCTCCCTCTTCTCAAGGCTGAGACACTCCGTGGGGCAGGATATGGCGCAGACACCGCATCCAATACAGCGGTTTTTGTTAATCTTTACGCCCTCATCAGCTTCTTCTATTGCTTTAACCTGGCAGCGCTCTATGCAGACGCCGCAGGAATTACATAGATTCAGATCGACTTTGCAGAGGTAATTGGATGTTGCGATGGAATTTGGCTTGTCGTATTTTGTGATGCCTTTCATGAAGAAACAGCAGCATCCACAGCAGTTGCAGATAAAGCTGATCTTTTTCTGACAATTCTCCGTGAGATGAACAAGGCCGGCCTCTTCGCAGCGGTCAAGCGCCTTTGTTGCCTCATTCTTTGAAACTTCCTTTCCAAATCCATACTTGGCTGCAAACTTTGCAAAGGGTCCAAATGTCATGCAGACATCAACCGGCTTGCCGCAGCCCTTCCCGAGCAATTTTGCCTGATGCCTGCAATAGCATATTGAAAGGGATATGGCATTGGCTTCCTGTATATACCTTGAGACCCTCTCGTACGGCAGGACCTCGGCAATTGGGGGGACAAACCTTTCTATGGGCAGGACCCTTGGCATAGGGGTCTCCACATCATAATACCTTTCCCCCATTGAATTAAAAAAATCCTCAAAGAGCCTTGCAAGCTCTTTTTTCTTCTCATTCACCTCTCCCTTCATAAACTGGAGCTCCATAATTCCAGGAGCAAGCATGAGAAGCGAGAATCTTCTTAATCCGTTCTTTTGGTCTGCATATACAAGCCCCTTTTTTGCCATGTCTTCAAGAAGGGGCAGGAGCTCATCCTCGCGTTTTCCGGTTTGTGAGGCAATTTCTTTGATGTCCATGGGTATAAAAGAGAGCTCGGATGCAACTTCTGCCTCTTGGTCGGAGAAAAGCCTCTGAAAGATGAGGAGAACCTCCTCTTCCCCGTGAATATGCGGATGTTCTTCTTCTATAAATGGAAACATGTGCCTTAAAAGCCTGTGATGCATCGCGTCCTCCTTGTTCGGCTTAATATACCATACTCTCCGTTTTTGAAAGAAGTAGGGCAGGGCCAAAAGCGATTTCTCACAGAAGCATACATCTGTTATTATTAAAATCTATGTGCGGCATATGCGGTGTTGTAGACATTGCTGGGAAGCCCGTGACAGAGGCGATTGTTTCTGAAATGGCCGAGACACTACATCACAGGGGACCTGACTCATCGGGCGCCTATGCGTCGGGCAGCGCAGGTCTGGGCCAAAGAAGGCTCAAGATCATAGACCTGTCCATTCAGGCAGATCAACCCATGCACAATGAGGATAAGAGTATCTGGATAGTGTTCAATGGTGAGATATACAATTTTCAAGCCCTAACCAAAGAGCTAAAGGGTAGGGGGCATACCTTCAGGTCAGCCTCTGACACAGAAGCCATCCTTCACCTATTTGAAGAAAAGGGTCCATCCTGCGTAAAAGACCTGGATGGGATGTTCGCCTTTGCAATCTGGGATCAAAAAAAGAAAAGGCTCTTACTGGCCAGAGACAGGCTGGGGAAGAAGCCCCTTTACTATTATTGGGATAAAAAGCTCTTTGCATTTGCCTCTGAGATAAAGGCTCTTTTGAAACACCCTGAAATTAAAAAAGAGATATACCTGCCAGCCCTCCCTCTATACCTCACCTATGGATATGTCCCCACCCCAGGTACTTTTTATAGGAATATCTTCAAGCTTCCTCCGGCATCGTTTTTAATCCTGGAGCAGGATGGAAAGATGCAGACAGATAAATACTGGGATCTTGATTTATCAACTTTAGACCCTCCCCCCTCTGAGGAGGAGGCGATGAAGAGGATAAGGGAGCTTCTATTCAAGGCAGTGGAGAAGAGGCTTATTTCTGATGTCCCTCTGGGAGCGTTTCTAAGCGGTGGGGTGGACTCGAGCATAGTGGTGGGGATAATGAGCCAGATAATGAAGGAGAGGGTGAAGACATTCAGCATAGGGTTCATAGGAGATGAATCTTATGACGAAACAAGGTATTCGAAGCTTGTGGCGGAGAAATTCAACACAGACCATACGGAATTCAAGGTTAAGCCCTCGGCATTTGAGCTTGTGGAGAAGCTCCTGTGGCACCACGATGAGCCATACGGGGATTCTTCTGCAATTCCGACATACATTGTATCAAAACTGACGCGTGAGCATGTGACAGTGGCGCTCAATGGGGATGGAGGGGATGAGCTTTTTGCCGGCTACATGAGGTTTTTTGCAGGGATCCTTTCTGAGAAAATCCCGCCGGTTCTGAATAGGTTAGGCCTTGCCTTACTAAGGCTGATTCCCTTCAAAGAGAGCCAGAGAGGTATTTTTTCAAGGGCGAAGAGGTTTTTGGAGGCTTCATCCCTTTCTCCTGTTGAGAGGCAGGTCAGAATGGTCTCATATTTTTACGGGGATGCCCTATCCGGGCTTATCAGAAGGGAATTCGCACATCTCATTGATCCGGAAGAGATCTCTCAAAGTGTCAGGGAATGCTTGGAGAAAGGGGACGGCTGGAGTCCGCTCAGCAGGTTCCTCTATCTCAATATGAAGACCTACCTCCTTGATGACCTACTCGTCAAGATGGACAGGATGAGCATGGCGAATTCACTCGAGGCAAGGTCACCTTTTCTGGACAAGGATCTTATAGGTTATGTAGCGTCCCTCCCTGATACCATGAAGCTCAGGGGTTGGAGGACAAAATACATCCTTAAGAAGGCATTTTCGGATATTCTTCCCATGGAGGTTCAAACGAGGGGGAAGATGGGCTTTGGGGTGCCCCTTGGAGCATGGTTCAGGACTGAGCTCAGGGACTATATCCACGATGCCCTTCTGTCTGCATCATCATGTGTGAAGGAATACCTCAATCAGGATCGTATAAGGGAGATCATTGAGGAACATGAGGCAATGAAGAGAGACTACGGGCTTCCGCTCTGGAGCATCCTACAGCTTGAACTCTGGCTGAGAAAGTTCGGCGTTATTTGACATAAGCATGATCAGTAAGTGTAGAGATTGCCGTAGGGGCGGGTGCTTATAGGTATAAGCTTGGTGAATGGACGGTCAAAGACCTTTTCCTGGGAAATGCCGAACTCTTCGCAGAACTCCCCTATTAGGTCCCTTAGGCCGTCAGCAATATAATATTGTCCATTCACCCCCTTGTATGGCGTGAGAACATTTTTGATTGGTTTTCACTATTATGTTAGAATTAAAATATAAGGAGGAAAGCTCGATGAATAAAGGAAGGATTATTGTAGACAACGTAATGCATTTCGGCAAACCGTGCATTGCTGGAACTCGAATCCCGGTCTATTGCATTATGGAATTGATTCAGGCAGGTATTCCATTTGACGAGATCATTGACAAATATTATCCAGATATCACTATTGATGATATAGAACTAATAATAAGATGAACAAAAAGACAAAAGAAATACTGGCAAAACTAAAAGATGCACTCATGCAGATCTATGGGGGTAAACTCCATGGATTGTTTCTCTATGGGTCTTATGCCCGGGGGGACGCGGGAATGGGTTCAGACTTGGATGTAGCCATGATTTTGGATGACTTTAAACGGCCATGGTATGAGATTCAAAGAACAAGCCAGATTGTATCTGAATTTTCTTTAGAATATGGAATAACCATATCGTTGATTCCTTTGCGGGCTTCAGATTGGTCTGAGAAACAGAAGCTGCTCGTCAGAAATATCTATCGAGAAGGCATAGCCGTTTGATGGAAGAGCAAACACGGGCTTTGCTCGAAAAGGCCAAAGAGAATGTCGTCGCATGTGAAGACCTTCTCCGATCCAACCATTTTGAGATCGCAGTATCTCGGTCATATTACGCTATGTTCTACATTGCCGAAGCCCTTCTGACAGAGGAGGGGGAAGAGTTCTCTTCTCATGGAGCCGTACAGGGCGCCTTTGGCCGAATATTTGCAAAATCAGGCCGTATTAACCCAAAATTCCACCGATACCTGATCGATGCTTATCGAGAGAGACAGGCGGCTGATTACGATGCACCTGCAGAGGTTGGGAGAGAAGAAGCTGAAACATTTTTGAATCGAGCCAAGGAATTTCTTGAGACGGCCTACCAGTATTTGGGGAACCCCTCATGATTAAATGTAAAATTGTTCCATATTATATTGCGGCAATTCTTTTTTCTATCATATTCATCGGATGTACAGAGATTCGTAAGCTGTTAAAAATCAACTCATCCGAGGATATTACTTCTCATGAAGAGCAAGGATGGAAGAATTTAGGCTTCACTCCAGAAGAGGCTTACCAGTGGAAAAAAGTGGGCTGCAAAGCGTGGGAAGCCAGCCTTTGGAAGGAGGCCGGATTCACTCTGGAAGAGGCCTCTCAGTGGGATGCAAATTGTAATGTGAAAAGGGCACAAGGATGGAAGGAGAAAGGATTTACTCCAAACGAAGCATCTTACTGGGAGCAATATTTCTTCGATTGGAATGAGTCTCCCCAGTGGAAAGGAAAAGGTTTTGATCCGGAGAAAGCTGCTCAGTGGAGAAAATGTGATTTTTTGCCCGACGACTCGGCCAAATGGAAAGGAAAAGGTTTTGATCCAGAAAAAGCAGCGCGGTGGAAAAAATATGACTTTAAACCTGAGGACTCAATCCGGTGGCTGAAGGCGGGGTTCGAATCAGACCAAGCCAATATTTGGCATCTTCAGGGCTTCACAATTTCCCAAGCAACGAAATTAAATAAAACATGTAAGAATGAATTTGTTGAGGAATCAATTGGCCTTTCATTCGATAATCCTTATGATGTTCAGGGAAGATGCTTCGAGTTCTCGGGAAAAAGGGTTAAGGTGTTTGAGAGGACTAGAGCCCTGTATTTATCTGATAACAACTTCTTTTATTTGGACTTTGGAACTTTCTCTGCTCCACTTTATATATCAAATTCAATCGTTCGTGGAATTGGTACTTACAAAGATGTTAGTACATCGGGAATTATTCCAAAATTGCTTGTAATGATCCCTATCTCGAAGTAAGAGCTACTGACTCAGCCGAACAGCGAGCTTTCCCCCAACATACGCCTCCGATATTTCGGAATCCACTCCACATGGTATTGGAGCCGATGTTTGGTGTGGGTCTCCATCCAGAGTCAGGCCATGGCCAGATCATCCCGGAATTGCCTCTCTTCCTGCGCTTAAAAGCCCAGGGGTTTCTGGCCGATTTTATAAACTTTTTTCAATAGACTTTTAGGGGAGGATATTCAGGATTGATAAGGCACGGTCTTAATCAGTAGGTGTATAGATTGCCGTAAGGTCGGGTGCTCACAGGTATAAGCTTGGTGAATGGACGGTCAAAGACCTTTTCTTGTGGAATATCGAACTCTTCGCAGAACTCCCCTATTAGGTCACTAAGGAGTTCCATGTCCTTCTCATCTACCGGGACAATTCCAACCTCTCTGCCCAGGGATTTTCTGAGGCTCTGATCTGCCTCCCCCCTCAGGAAGATGGCCCCTCCGTGCATGCCTGTGCCGCAGAAGCTCCCCACAAGCGGCCCAACGCCGTTCAGCCCCAAAAGCACCATATATCCGCCGGCCATGTACTCCCCGAAGAAATCCCTGACACGTCCCCCAATGACAATGGCCGGCAATTGGTCCTTGAAGCCCTTCATATGAATGCCAACGCGGTAGCCCACATCCCCCTTGACGAAGAGCCTCCCTCCCCGCATCCCATAACCCAGCACATCCCCGGCATGTCCGTGGACAACGATCTTGCCGGAGTTCATTGTATTGGCAATATTGTCCTGGCCATTGCCTTTAACAATGACTGTGGGGCCGTCCATAAAAGCTCCCAGATCGTTGCCTGGGACACCCTCTATGATAAGAGTGACACCTTTGGCCCGGAGTCCGTCAGCAATATAATACTGTCCATTCACACCCTTGAGATGTATCTCTTTCTCTCCATAAGAAATGGCTTCCCTCACCATTTGATTGAGAACACGGTAATAGACGCCGTGGGCTTCAATGGTTGCAGATAAATGGGCGCTGTCCCTATTTACCGGCATGTTTTACTCCCAGAATCTCCAGGGTCTGGGCATCCAGACCCACACCCCTGAGTCTCTCCCTGCTGCCCCGGAGGGATTCAATAGAGTTCACTCCCATTGCACCGAGCACCTCTGTGAGCTCATGGCTCCATGCATTGATAAGGTTTGTGATCCTCTCCCCAAAGACCTCCGGGTCCAGCCTGCCTACAAGCTCCGGCCTCTGGGTGGTAATACCCCAGGAGCAGTTCCCTGTGTGGCAGTGGCCGCAGACATGGCATCCCATGGCAATGAGGGCCGCTGTTCCAATTGCCACGGCATCTGCCCCCAGGGCAATGGCCTTGGCTGCATCCGCTGCAGACCTGATTCCTCCGGCAGCGATTATTGAGGCCTGATTCCTGATACCCTCCTCTCTGAGCCTGTCATCAACAGCGGCAAGGGCGAGTTCAATAGGGATTCCCAGATGGTCCTTGACGATGTTCGGAGCAGCCCCGGTTCCTCCCCTGAAGCCGTCAAGATAGACCATGTCTGCCCCTGCCCTCACGATGCCGCTCACAATAGCCGCCGTATTATGAACTGCAGCGATCTTCACCCCCACAGGCTTGTATCCCGTGGCTTCCTTCAGGGCATAGATGAGCTGCCTGAGATCCTCAATGGAATAGATATCGTGATGAGGGGCAGGAGACAAGGCATCGGTGCCCACAGGGATCATACGCGTCCTGGAGATCTCTACTGTTACCTTTTCACCAGGCAGGTAACCTCCGATTCCTGGCTTGGCACCCTGGCCTATTTTGATCTCTACGGCTGCAGCACGGTTGAGGTAGTCAGAGCTGACTCCGAAGCGTCCCGAGGCGCACTGGACAATGATATGGTCTGCAAAGTCATAGAGATCCTCATGGAGGCCGCCTTCCCCTGTGTTCATTAATATCCCGCATTCCCGCGCAGCAATGGCCATGGAAAGTTGGGCATTGAAACTAAGGGCGCCGAATGACATGGGCGCAAAAATGAACGGGGTCTCAAGGGTAAGCTGCGATGAGAGGGGCGTGGAGAGCTGGTATTCGCCACTATCATCCCTTTCAAACTCCACAGAATCGGGCTTCCTACCCAAATATGTCCTCAGTTCCATGGGCTCCCTGAGGGGGTCAATTGAGGGGTTGGTGACCTGGCAAGCATCCAGGAGAAGGTGGTCCCATATGATTGGATATGGTAGATCAGTGCCCATCCCCGAGATGGGCATGCCGCCGGTCTCTGCCTGCTTCCATATGCTCTTAATGAGTTTTGGGGTCCAGCTTGCATTCCTCTTGAGGGCAATTCGGCTCTCCTCAACAAGGAGGCTGCCGCTCGGGCAATAAACCATGCATCGCCCGCAGGCTTTGCACTGAAAGGAATCCGTTAGGATCTTGTCCTGAGCAGAGGAATAGGAGTATACACCCCAGCCGCATTGTTGGATGCAGCGCCTGCACCGGGTGCAGGTGGAATGATCCACGCTCACAAAGAAGTTCGGGGTCAACATGCTGGGGAATGCAGCCATCAGAACTCTCCTCCCCTGAAGCCGTTCAGTTCCGATACAACAGGTTCCCTGCTCCCTTTAGAAAGAAGACCCTGGCCTTTCTGTCCCCCCTCCGGAGACTCCAGAGAGAAGATCACGGGTTCACCGCCCCCCTATAGGAATGATATTGGGCTCCCCGTTCCCCAGAGAGGAGACGATGGTTTCCATATCCATCACCCACAGAAAATATTACAGGTTCCCCACCTTGGGGAGCCCAGACATCGTCTGGAGCGGAACAGATTTCTATGAGGGCAGCCTCCTCACTGGTTATATAGACATAATCATCTTTTGTGCCAGCAACCAGGGGCCTCAGCTTGATCCTGTCATTTAGCCCAACCATTCCCTGGGAATGGGCGAAAATAAAGGCAAAGGGTCCATTAAGCAGGGCAGATCCATATACCTGCCTCAAGGCTGAATAAATATCCCTCTCCCTCTCCGGCATCTCATCTATCTCTTTCCAGAGGGGGGCTGTCATGACCTTGCACGCTATTTCTATTGGAAGCCTGTGGCGCCTTATAAGGATATCGAGCATATAAGCTACGACCTCTGTGTCTGTTAGAAGCATGAGTTTATACCCGAACATCTCAAGGTAACGTTTGTTGATCCCATAGGAAGAAATCTCGCCGTTATGAATGATGGACCAGTCCAGTAGGGTAAAGGGATGCGCCCCTCCCCACCATCCTGGGGTATTGGTTGGAAAACGGGTGTGTCCGGTCCAGAGGTACCCCTCATACTCATCGATCCTGTAGAAATCGGCCATTTCGTTGGGGAATCCAACCCCCTTGAAGACACCCATGTTCTTTCCGCTGGAGGACACATAGGCCCCGTCTATCTCCGCATTGATCCTCATGACGATCTTAACCATGAAGTCATCGTCAGAATATTCCATCAATTCTCCGTCCCCTCTTTGTCTGTCCGGTTGAACAAAGTAGCGATAGAGCAAAGGCGCTGAGGATATAGACCTAACCTCTGCTGTAGGGATCGGACCCTTCTCAGCAATGAAGAGGTTCTTCTCAAGATAATCCTCGGTCTCCCTCCGGGAATGGGGCCTCATATACATCACATGGAGTGCGTAGAAGTCCTTGAAATCCGGATAGATCCCATAGGCTGAAAACCCTGCGCCCAGTCCATTCCCACGGTCGTTCATAATATGCAGTGCCTTCCTAACCAACTCTCCGCTGAAAGCATTCCTCTTTCTATTCATAATCCCCACAAGGCCGCATGCAGATATGTCTTTGCCACGAGAAGAAATATTGTCCCAGAATATTTTATCCATGCATGTGTTCCTTCACCTTTAGGGCTTCGACAAGCCTGAGGAAATCTTCGCGGCCGTCAGCAGCCGCATCAGGAAGACCCAGAGCCTTTCGTGCAGCGCTCCTGGGCTCTCCAAGCCTTCCTGTCCTGAGAAATGTCTCTATCCCCCGCTCAACAGTCTTGGGGACGACACTCCACTTTATGGCCTCTGCCTTGAAAGCAGTCATAACTTTCTCCCAGGAGTAGTTCTGGGGGCACTTCTCAGTGCAGGTATGACACTCAAGACACCTCCAGATCATCTCAGAAGCAACCCACTCGTCTGCACGGCCGGCGAGGATGTCCCTGTTGATCAGAGTAGGGTCATATCCCTTCCCAGCCTTGAACGCAGGGCAGTCCTGCTCGCACCCCCTGCACTCCACACATCTTTTTATGCTGTGGAGATCGAAAGCAAGCATCTATAGGCCCTCTAAAAATGATTTCGTTTCTATCCTATGCCCATCCATGCCGAGCTCCTCAGGGTTCATGCCGAAGGCCAAGCCCATGAGCTCCTGAAGGGTGATTACAGGGATGTTATACTGGGTGCCGTTATTCTTCTGGAGGAGAAACTGGTTGTTGTCATAAACCCTGAAACATTCAGGACATGTTGTGGAGATGGCATCAGCGCCAATGGCCTTGACCTCATCCAGTTTCACCTTGGCCATGCTTAGCGCCAACGGATGTTGGTCCACCCTGTCCAGACTCCCTCCACAGCAGAACATCTTGGTGGAGTATTTCAAGCTTGTAGCCCCGAGCCATTCCACAATCTGGTCATACTTCAAGGGCTTGAATGGGTCATCAAAGTGGATGGCCTTGCTTGGCCTCACAAGATGGCAGCCGGTATGGACAGCGATCTTCTTTCCTGAAAGCGGTCTTATGACCAGAGACTTGATCCTGCCTGGCCCCATCTCGCTATGGACAAGTTCCACAAGATGTTTGATGGGATGTGTCCCGGAGAACTCAAGCCCAAGGGGTTGAAGATTTTCATTTGTCTCTCTCTTTATCCTGGGGTATGTCCTGAGCTCGCTCTGGACAGACTTGAGCACCGAATAGCACCCCGTGCAGGACATGGTCAGGCCGCACCCGGCCTTTTCGGCGACAGCCACATTCCTGGCGGCCGCTGCCCGCCAGAGGGTCTCATCCATGTTCCTGGTCAGTGTTTTCTCCGGGCAGCAGGTGAATCCATCCAGGTCCACATAGTCCAGCTCAAGGGCATCCAGGACCCTTCGTGTGGCTTTTTCCATGAAGGGGAAGCGGGCCGGGATGGTGCATCCCCAGAAAAATGCATATCGTCCCTTATTAATCATGCGTCGTAATATAGGGAGTACTCAAAGGGCACGGGCCTGAGCCGAACAGGGTCGATCTCGTTCTTCCTCTTGTACTCCAGCCATTTTTCAATGACATCAGGGGTGAACACATCCCCCTTGAGGAGGAACTCATGGTCCTGCTCCAGGGCACGGAGGGCCTCTTCAAAGGTTCCGGGCACCGTGGGTACATCCTTGAGCTCCTCCGGAGATAGGGAGTAGATGTCCTTGTCCATTGGTTCGCCGGGGTCAATCCTCTTCTCTATCCCGTCCAGGCCGGCCATCAGCATGGCTGCAAAGGCCATGTATCCGTTGCAGGCCGGGTCTGGGAATCTCACCTCTATCCTCTTGGCCTTGGGGTTAGGGGAATACATGGGGATGCGGATTCCTGCGCTTCGGTTGCGTGAGGAGTATGCCAGGTTCACAGGCGCCTCAAACCCGGGAACAAGCCTGCGGTAGGAGTTGGTAGTGGGAGCCACAATTGCGCACAGGGCCGGGGCGTGCCGCAGCACTCCTCCTGTGTAGTGAAGGGCCATTTCCGAGAGGCCGCCGTAACGGTTTCCCGCGAAAAGGTTCTTATCACCCTTCCATATACTCTGATGGGTATGCATGCCTGAGCCATTGTCGCCGAACAGGGGTTTGGGCATAAAGGTAACGCTCTTGTTATGCTTCAGCGCTACATTCTTAACGATGTATTTGAACCACATAAGCTCGTCGCCCATCCGCGTAAGCGAATCAAATCGCATATCTATCTCCGCCTGCCCACCTGTCGCAACCTCGTGGTGCTGTTTTTCCACCTTAATCCCAACACTTTCCATGATCAGAACCATTTCGCTGCGGATATCCTGGAGGCTGTCAGTAGGGGGCACCGGGAAATATCCCTCCTTATGCCTCGGCTTATATCCAAGATTGGGATTCTCCACTCTTCCGCTGTTCCAGATGCCCTCCCTCGTGTCAACATGGAAATAGGATTCATGGGAATTGGAGTCATACCGGACATCGTCAAAGATGAAGAACTCGGGCTCGGGGCCAAAGTAGGCAACATCCCCAATCCTTGTTGACTTGAGGTAGGCCTCGGCCTTCAATGCGATGTTCCTGGGGTCCCGTGAGTATTTCTCCTTGGTAATGGGATCCACAATGTCGCAGATCATTGTGAGAGTGGGCTCTGAAGTGAATGGATCCATGACTGCAGTGCTGGGATCAGGTATTACGAGCATATCGCTTGCATGGATGGCCTGCCATCCCCTAATGCTTGAGCCATCAAAGCCAAGCCCTTCGTCAAAGATCTCCTCGGTGAGTTCCGATATAGGAACGGTGAAATGCTGCCACATTCCAGGGAAATCCATGAACTTGAGATCAAGTAGCTTTGATTTCTTGTCCTTTGCGAGCGATAGAACTTCCTTTGGCGTCATCATGTTTGCCTCCTGTGTCATATTGCATTTTCTCCCTTCTCTCCTGTCCTGATCCTGATAACTTCGTCAATAGAATAGACAAATATCTTTCCATCTCCGATCTTGCCTGTTCTCGCTGATTCCTCGATGGTCTCTATTACCTTTTCAACGACATCATCTTTCACAACAATCTCCAGCTTTGCCTTTGGAATGAAGTCCACGACATACTCGGCTCCCCTGTAGAGCTCTGTGTGGCCCTTTTGTCTGCCAAAACCTTTCACTTCCGTCACTGTGATGCCCTGAACGCCGACATCGTTTAGGCTCTCCTTAACTTCGTCCAGTTTGAATGGCTTGATAATGGCTTCAATTTTTTTCATAAGTTATTCCTCGTTCGTCTGTTTCCCCGTATATAAAGCTTGTTGTAGCTTTTCTTTTTGGATCTCCAGTTCCTCCAGTTTCGCCACGATCTCACGACCCCTCACCTCATGGGCGAAATGAGCGAACGGGATATCTGGGTAGGCGGACATACCGTGCGCGCTGATATCCAGTCCATCAAACTCCTCCTCAGGAGATACCCTGAGTCCTATAAAGACATCTACAACCTTCAGGATGATAAGTGTTCCCACAATAGCCAGGATACAGGATGCTCCAATAGCAATAAGTTGCTTTGTAAGCTGACCAGCGTTTCCAAAGACCAGACCTGATGCGGTTGGATTTATTGCAGGATTGGCAAAAAGGCCAGTGGCAAGGGCCCCCCATATTCCACCAACACCGTGGATACCAAAAACATCCAGGCTGTCATCGTAGCCGAGTTTTGTCTTCATGAAAATGGCTGAATAACCAAATATGCCTGCTCCAAAGCCGATGAGTATGGCATAGATAGGCCCCACAAACCCCGAGCCCGGGGTAATGGCTACTAATCCTGCCACTGCTCCGCTCACTGCCCCAAGAAGGGTCGGTCTGCCTCCGTGGACCCACTCCACCAATGTCCAGGACAGGGCTGATGCAGCCGTAGCGGTATTGGTGGCGACAAAGGCGCTCGTAGCCAGCGCACCCGAGGCAACTGCACTTCCGGCATTGAATCCAAACCACCCGAACCAAAGCATGGAGGCCCCGATCAAAGTCAGAGGCATATTGTGGGGGGTCATTGCCTCACGGCTAAAACCCAGCCGTTTCCCGATGAACAGGGCACAGACAAGGGCTGATACACCAGAGCTAATATGCACTACCGTTCCACCGGCGAAATCCAGGGCACCGAGGTCACGAAGCCATCCCCCGTTTCCCCAGACCCAATGGGCCAAAGGGTCATAGATACAGGTGGTCCACAGTAGAATAAAGACGAGGAAACCCGAGAACTTGATCCTCTCAGCAAAGGCACCGGTGATAAGGGCAGGAGTGATGGCAGCAAACATCAATTGGAAAACCATATAGGTCTGATGAGGGATGGTAGGAGCATAATCCACATTAGGGGCGAAGCCCACCCCTTTCAGGCCCAGCCATTCGAGCCCGCCGATGAGGTGCCCTTTATCCGGGCCAAAGGCCAGGGAATATCCCCACAAGACCCATTGAATACTGATGAGACACAGGATGATGAAACTGTGCATCATCGTGCTCAGGGTATTCTTTCTCCTTACCAATCCGCCGTAGAATAGCGCGAGACCTGGGGCTATCATGGCCAGGACAAGAGCAGAAGAAATAAGTACCCAGGCTGTGTCTCCCGAATCTATTCGGGGTGTAGGAGTTCCTTCTGCTGCCCATGCAGGAATGATCGGAAACGAAAATAAAGCGATTAGTCCTGCGATAATATATTTTTTTAAGTCCATTGGATCCAACCAGATATAAAGCAAAGGTTGTGCCATTCGAAAAAAACTTAGCAAAAAAATAAATTAAGGCTTTTTAATGGGTTATTAAAATTACGCCAAGGGGAGGGGCGTGCCAAATACTACAATTTTGTATTACCTTCGACAAAATTGTATTTCGTCGGATAGTAATCCTGGAGGGGTTTTACGCCAAGGCAAGAGTTTTTTAAGGCCTTAATTGCTCCCAGGGCCGCCCTGGCTCCTGAGATGGTGGTGTAATATGGGACATTGCACATAAGCGTGGTTCTCCGGATAGAATAGGAGTCTGCAACGGCCTTTGAACCGAAGGTCGTATTGATGACCAGGGAAATATCTCCGTTTTTGATCATGTCCACGATGTTCGGGCGCCCCTCCTGGACCTTTTTCACAAGCTCAACCTCTATCCCATAGGCCCTGAGGTATTCCCCTGTTCTCCGGGTGGCCACAATGGAAAATCCGATCTCCCTGAGACCAGAGGCAACAGGGGCGATCAGGGGTTTATCATTGTCCTTCACACTGACGAATACCTTTCCCGATATGGGAAGTAGGGTGCCTGAGGCAATCTGGGACTTGGCGAATGCCCTCTCAAAACTCACATCAATTCCCATGACCTCTCCTGTGGACTTCATCTCAGGGCCAAGAATGGTGTCAACACCCGGGAACTTCACAAAGGGGAAGACAGCCTCCTTCACCGATATGTGCTTTGGAATGACCTCCCGTGAGAGGCCGAGTTCCTTGAGTGTTCTTCCAACCATGAGCTTGGCAGCCACCTTGGCGAGCGGGATGCCTACAGCCTTGGAGACAAAAGGAACCGTCCTGCTTGCCCTGGGATTGACCTCCAGCACATAGACATCACCATTTTTAACGGCATACTGGACATTCATGAGCCCGATGACATTCAGGGCCTTAGCAAGCAGCCTGGTTTGCCGAGAGATCTCATCAATGATGTTTTTCCCCAGGGAGTAAGGCGGAAGGGCACAGGCGCTATCTCCAGAATGGACCCCTGCTTCTTCAATATGCTCCATGATCCCACCGATAAGAACGCTATTTCCATCAGATAGGGCATCTACATCCACCTCTATTGCATCCTCAAGGTATTTATCCACGAGAACCGGATGCTCATAGCTCGCCTTAACAGCCTTGCTCATATATTCCCTGAGACTTTCAATGTCGTAGATAATCTGCATGGCCCTCCCTCCCAGGACATAGGAGGGACGGACAAGGACAGGAAATCCAATCCTTGCAGCGATCTCCTCAGCCTCTTCCACTGAGCGACCTGTTCCGCTGGAAGCCTGCTTGAGATCAAGATTATCGAGAAGCAGACGAAATCTCTCCCGATCCTCAGCGATATCTATGCTGTCGGGTGAGGTCCCGATGATCTTTGCTCCCTCCCTGGATAATGGGACGGCGAGTTTCAGAGGGGTCTGGCCGCCGTATTGGACGATAATCCCTTCTGGCCTCTCATTTTTGACAATGCTCAGGACATCCTCAAGGGTCAGCGGTTCAAAATAGAGCCGGTCGGAGGTATCGTAATCCGTGCTCACGGTCTCCGGGTTGCAGTTCACCATGATTGTCTCGTATCCTTCTTCCTTGAGGGCATAGCTCGCATGAACGCAGCAGTAGTCGAACTCAATTCCCTGTCCGATCCTGTTTGGTCCTCCTCCGAGGATCATGATCTTCTTTCTCTTGGTGGGATGGGATTCATCGGCAGAAAGGCCCTGGCATGGCTCTTCGTATGTTGAATATAGATACGGGGTGTAGGCCTCGAATTCTGCACCGCAGGTGTCCACAAGCTTAAAAACTGGTTCTATCCCGGCCTTGTGTCTCAGACGCATGATCTCGTTTTCTTTCATCTTCAACAGCTCTCCGATCCTTTCATCAGAGAACCCGTATTTTTTTGCCTCTCGGAGGAGAGACATGCCATTTTCAGGGATCCTTCCTCGCAATGCCATGAGGTTTTTTTCCATTTCTATTATTTGGGCGATGTTGGAGAGGAACCATTGGTCGATCCGTGTAAGGTCATAGATCTCTTCAATTGTCATCCCAGACCTTATGGCATCGGCAATGAACCAAAGCCTCTTGGGTCCCGGAATTCTGAGAAGCTCCCTGAGATCCTCCGCTGGAACGCCGGTCTCCACAAATCCATTGGAGTCAATCTCCAGGGAACGGATAGCTTTCTGGAGGGCCTCTTTGAATGTCCTCCCTATGGACATGACCTCTCCGACAGATTTCATCTGTGTTGTAAGTGTTGAATCTGCCCCGGGGAATTTCTCAAAGGTGAATCTCGGGATCTTCACTACGACATAGTCTATTGTCGGCTCAAAAGAGGCGGGTGTTTCCCGTGTAATGTCGTTGGGGATCTCATCAAGGGTATATCCAACAGCAAGCTTGGCAGCGATTTTTGCAATGGGGAACCCAGTGGCCTTGGAGGCGAGGGCAGAACTGCGCGATACCCTTGGGTTCATTTCAATGACAACCAGCCTTCCAGTTTCTGGGTTCACGGCAAATTGAATATTTGACCCTCCTGTGTCCACCCCGATCTCCCTGATAATAGCAATGGCTGCATCCCTCATGATCTGATATTCCTTGTCTGTCAGGGTTTGTGCCGGAGCCACGGTAATGGAATCTCCAGTGTGGATGCCCATAGGGTCGAAGTTCTCTATGGGACACACGATGACGACATTGTCCTTTACGTCCCTCATGACCTCAAGTTCGTATTCCTTCCATCCCAAAACAGATTGCTCCACAAGAACCTGGTGCACCGGGCTTGTATTCAGGCCCCATTCCATATAGTTCTCAAGCTCTTCTCTGTTATAGGCCACATTTCCCCCGGTCCCTCCCAGGGTGAAAGAGGGGCGGATGATCACTGGATACCCCACCTTCTCCACTACTTTAAGGGCCTCCATGAAGGAGCGCACATATCCGCTCTCTGGTATCTCAAGGCCAATCCGCGTCATCGCCTCTTTAAATAGTTCCCTGTCCTCCGCTTTCTTGATGGCATTAAGCCGTGCACCGATAAGCTCCACATGAAACCTTTCGAGCACCCCTGCCTCGGAAAGGCTAACAGCAAGGTTCAGGGCAGTTTGTCCCCCCAGTGTTGGTAGAAGGGCCTGGGGCCTTTCGGCCTCAATGACTCTCTCCAGAACATCAACGCTGAGGGGCTCGATATATGTCCTGTGGGCGAACTCCGGATCGGTCATGATTGTTGCAGGGTTGGAATTCACAAGGACGAGTTCAAACCCCTCCTCCCTGAGGGCCTTGATGGCCTGGGTCCCTGAATAGTCGAACTCGCAGGCCTGTCCGATAACGATGGGACCGGAGCCGATGATCAGGATCTTTTGGATATCTTTTCTTTTGGGCATCCCTATCCTTTTTCCATCATCTCCCTGAACCTGTGGAAAAGATATGAGGCATCATGGGGACCAGGGGATGCTTCAGGGTGATACTGGACGGAAAAGGCATTGACCTCTGGACATTCCATCCCTTCTACGGTTTTATCGTAGAGATTTATATGGGTGAGTCGAGCTTTTCCTTTCAGTGAATCAATGTCCACTGCAAAGCCATGGTTTTGGGCTGTGATCTCCACCTTTTCTGTGGTGAGATCCTTGACTGGATGATTTCCCCCATGGTGGCCAAATTTGAGCTTGTAGGTCCTCCCGCCGAGGGCAAGGCCCAGGAGCTGATGTCCAAGGCAGATCCCGAAGATAGGCTTCTTCCCCAGGAGCTCTCTGACGGTCCGAATGGCATACGGGACCCCTTCTGGATCCCCAGGGCCATTTGATAGGAAGACGCCGTCTGGATTCTTGGCAAGGGCCTCATGGGCTGGAGTTGATGCAGGGAGAACGGTGATATTGCACCCGGAGTCCACGAGTGACCTCAGGATATTTCTCTTGATCCCGAAGTCATAGACGAGGACGCTGAATGTGCGGTCTTGGGGACGCTTTTCCCCTGAGGCCTGTCCATTCAGAACCCATCGCCCTTCGTTCCACACATAAGGCCCCTGACATGCGACCTCCTTGACAAGGTCACGACCGACAAGCCCAGGGGCAGAACGGGCCTTTTCGAGAAGGCTTTTCGGATTGAGATCTACTGATGAAATGATCCCCTGTTGGGCTCCCTTGTCCCTGATATATCTCGTTAGCGCCCGTGTATCTATTCCTTCGATCCCTGGGATCCTTTGCTTCTCAAGAAAATGATTAAGTGACTCCGCAGAACGCCAGTTGCTTGGAATAGGAGAAGATTCCTTTACAATAAATCCTGCTGCCCAGACCCTGGACGATTCGTTGTCCTCTGGAGTGATTCCATAATTGCCAATTTGGGGATAGGTCATTGTCACGATCTGTCCCCTGTAGGATGGGTCTGTTAGGATCTCCTGATAACCGGTCATGCTCGTATTGAAAACGACCTCTCCTATGGCCTCCCCCTGATACCCAAAGGCCTTCCCCTCGAAGACCGTGCCATCAGCCAATACCAGCATGGCTTTCATTGATATACCATTGGCTTTCTTTATCTATTTCAAAGGTCGTGCCAAGTGCGGGATTCAAAGGAATGAGAAATATCTTTTGTTTTTCAATGAGTTAACAAAAGATAGATGGTGGAGGGTCTTCCTGAATATTACAATTTTGTATTGATTAAGACAAAAATGAATGTTATTGGGTCAGCCTACTTCGATTGGTTCTCGAGGCGGTATTTCTTGATCTTGTAGCCGAGCTGGCGTGGGGTGAGGCCCAGGTGACGAGCGATCTGGTTTGAAAAAAAGTTGCCTATTCCCCTTTTTTTATTTATGCCTCCCTTCACGCCATGTAAGGTATAATATCCTGGATATCGTACTTTCCATGAATCCGCTTATCGCCATTGCCTACTCATTTTTGTTCGGGCTTTTGCACGGGATTTTCCCAGATGAGCATACATGGCCCATCACCTTCAGCTATGCGGTCGGCGCGGGCAGCAGGAAGGGAATGAAGGCCGGGTTCTATTTTTCCCTCGGCTTTACGCTCCAACGCGCGATCTTTTCTGAGCTTGCCTATCTTGCCCTGGCACCGTTTCTGATGAGGCCAGGGATCAACAAATTCGTGTACTTGGCCGTGGGCATCGTCATGTTTGCCGCCGGCGTCCTCATCCTCCAAAAAAACCGATACCTCCACTTCCATCTCCTTGGCCATCATCACGAAAACGCCAGAGTCATGGAAAGGACCTACAAAGTCATCTACAGGAGGGATACCGACACCAGAGAACCCGCAGTGGCAGCCCCTCCTGCAAAATGGGCGTTTATCCACGGATTCGTCGCTGGGTTTGGATTTGAAGGGTTTACCGTCTTTGTGGGGACCGTGGCCGCACCTGCCATGCGCAGTGCATGGCTTGGGTTTCTCCCCGGGTTGATGTTCGGGATAGGCACAATGCTCATGGTCATGGTCATCGGAGCACTGTTCGGCCTGTCTTTAAAGTGGAGCAGGTCCCTGAGCCAAGACGATATCAAGCGCATTGGGAGCAACACCGGGGGCAGGGCCCTGTTTTTCGGCGGCCTGCTCTTCGTTATCATCGGCGTGCTAAGCATCATGGGCATAGAAGTGGAGCTGCCGTATTTCTCCGACTATACATTCATCACGATCTTTATGGCCGTCGTCGCCATCCCCGCCTTCATTTATTCCTACTCAGAGGTCGTGAAGGCGCAGAAACAATCCGGCAATTGACAGCGTATGGGTTCCCTCTCATACTGGTGACGATGGACATCATTTACATCTGTGTAACGCTGGGACTTGCGGCCCTTTCAATTGGGCTCATCGTGCTGTTCGAGAGACTATAAGGAGGTGTCAGCCGTGCATCTGATCTATTTGATAGGCGGAATCCTGTCATTTGTGATCCTCATCTATCTGTTGGTGGCCCTTCTGAAACCTGATATCTTTTGATGAACCTCAACAACCTGACGCAGTGCCTGATCTACATGGTGGTTCTCCTGCTGGTGGTTAAGCCGTTGGGGCTCTACATGGCACGGGTTTATGAGGGAACGCCCCTATGGATCGATAGAGTCCTGGGGCCCGTCGAGCGTCTGGTGTACCGGCTTTCCGGGGTCCGGCAGGAGGAGATGGACTGGAAGACCTACGCAGTGGCGACGATTCTCTTCAACATGGTGGGGATCCTGGTCGTGTACATGCTGCAGCGGATGCAGAACCATCTGCCGCTGAACCCCATGGCCATGGGTCCGGTCTCATCGGACTCGTCTTTCAACACCGCGGTCAGTTTCGCGACCAATACGAACTGGCAGGGATATGGCGGCGAGACAACCATGAGTTATCTGACGCAGATGCTGGCGCTCACCGTTCAGAACTTCGTCTCAGCGGCCACGGGCATGGCGGTCCTGGCCGCGACGATCCGGGGGTTCTCCCGGAAGAGGTCCGAGACCATCGGCAATTTCTGGGTGGATCTGGTCCGAAGCACTTTGTACATCCTGCTCCCACTCTCGGTCATTTTCACCCTGCTCTTGGCGTGGCAGGGTGTCCCCCAGACCCTCAGGTCCAGCGCCACAGCCTCTTTGGTGCAGCCGACCGTGGACTCCAACCAGAAGCCCGTCACGGACCAGGTCATTGCCCTGGGGCCGGCCGCCTCGCAGATCGCCATCAAAGAGTTGGGGACCAATGGCGGAGGGTTTTTCAATGCGAACTCCGCGCACCCCTATGAGAACCCCACGCCGCTCACTGATTTCCTGGAGGTCCTGGCAATTCTCCTTATCCCGGCGGCGCTCTGCTATACCTTTGGTAAGATGGTGGGACAGCCCCGTCAAGGATGGGCGCTCCTTGCGGCCATGACCGTGATCTTCGTCCCACTGCTCTGGCTCTGTGTGGCCAGCGAGCAGCACGGCAATCCGGCTTTCACCGCGCTCGGTGTAAACCAAACCGCCTCCGTCTTCCAGCCCGGGGGCAATATGGAGGGCAAGGAGGTCCGCTTCGGCATTGCTGGCTCCACCCTCTGGGCCGCTGCGACCACGGCCGCTTCCAACGGCTCCGTCAATTCTATGCACGATTCCTTCACCCCCTTGGGCGGGCTCGTTCCCATGGTCCTCATGAAGCTGGGGGAGGTGATTTACGGCGGGGTCGGCTCCGGTCTATACGGAATGCTGGTCTTTGTCCTGATCGCCGTCTTTGTAGCCGGGCTGATGGTCGGCCGGACCCCGGAATACCTGGGAAAGAAGATTGAGGCCTATGAGATCAAAATGGCCTCCATCGCTACATTGGTGCCGGGGTTCCTCGTCCTCATGGGAACGGCCGTCGCCGTGGTCTCGGCTGCGGGGAAGGCTGGCATCTCCAACCCAGGGCCCCACGGCTTCAGTGAGGTGCTCTACGCTTTTACATCGGCATCGAACAACAACGGGAGCGCCTTTGCCGGCCTCAGCGCCAATACGCCCTTCTACAACACCCTTCTCGGTATCGCAATGTTCTTCGCGAGGTTCTGGACCATCATCCCGGTCCTGGCCTTTGCGGGCTCCCTGGCCCGAAAGAAGATCATCCCGGCCGGGCCGGGCACCCTGGCCACGGACACCCCGTTGTTCGTCCTCGTCCTGGCATCGGTCGTCGTGATCGTAGGGGCCCTGACCTTTTTCCCGGCGCTGGCACTGGGCCCCATTGTGGAGCACCTGATGATGGTGTCGAGGTAGGATGGCTACGAAAAAGAAAGGACGTCCGCTGTTCGACCCGGCGATCGTGAAGCCGGCCCTGTGGGAGTCCATTAAAAAGCTGAACCCGAGGCACCAGATCAGGAATCCCGTCATGTTCGTTGTCGAGGTGGGGAGCCTCCTGACCACCGGCCTGTGGATTCAGGCCGTGGCAGGCCATGGGGAGGCGCCGGCCTGGTTCATCCTCACCGTGTCCCTGTGGCTGTGGTTCACCGTCATCTTCGCGAACTTTGCAGAGGCCATGGCAGAGGGCCGCGGCAAGGCCCAGGCGGCAACCCTGCGCAAGGCCCGCCGGGACACGCCGGCCAAGAAGCTCCCCGAGGGCTCGCGCGGGAAGACCCCTACGGTCGTCTCCGCCAGCGCATTGAGAAAGGGGGACATCGTCCTCGTGGAGGCCGGGGATATCATCCCCATGGACGGAGAGGTGATCGAAGGGGTCGCCTCGGTAAACGAGGCGGCCATTACGGGCGAGAGCGCGCCTGTGATCCGGGAAAGCGGGGGCGACCGCAGCGCCGTGACAGGCGGCACGCAGGTGCTGTCCGATTGGCTGGTTGTCCGCATCACCTCTGATCCCGGAGAGACATTCCTGGACCGGATGATCGCCATGGTGGAGGGCGCCAGGCGCCAGAAGACGCCGAATGAGATCGCCCTCAACATCCTCCTGGCCGGAATGACGATCATCTTCCTCTTTGCCACAGTGACGCTCCTGCCCTTCTCAATCTTCAGCGTGGAATCCGCGGGGCGCGGGACGATAGTCACTGTGACGGTGCTGGTTGCGCTCCTCGTCTGCCTGATTCCCACCACCATAGGAGGGCTCCTGCCGGCCATCGGCATCGCGGGGATGGACCGGATGATCCAGGCGAATGTAATAGCCATGTCCGGCCGCGCCGTGGAGGCTGCCGGCGATGTAGATGTCCTTCTCCTGGATAAGACGGGGACCATCACGCTCGGGAACCGGCAGGCGGTGGATTTTTTAGCGGTGGACGGGACCTCCCGAGAGGCGCTGGCGGACGCCGCGCAGATCGCCTCCCTGGCAGATGAGACCCCGGAGGGAAGGAGCATCGTGGTTCTGGCCAAGGAGAGGTACAACATCCGCGAGCGGCAGGTTCAAGAGTTGGGTGCGACATTCATCCCCTTCACGGCCAAGACGCGGATGAGCGGGGTGGACCTGAGCGACGGACGGAGGATACGCAAGGGAGCGGCCGATGCCATCGAGGCATATGTCGGAAAGCAGGGCGGCACATTGCCCTCTGGAGCAAGAGAGACCGTGGAGAACATCGCCCGATCAGGAGGGACTCCCTTGGTCGTGGCCGACCGGAGCAATGTCCTCGGTGTCATTCACTTGAAGGACATCGTGAAGGGCGGGATCAAGGAGCGTTTCGCCGAGCTTCGCCGTATAGGCATAAAGACCGTCATGATCACGGGCGACAACCCCCTGACTGCCGCGGCCATTGCAGCAGAGGCGGGCGTGGATGATTTCTTGGCCCAGGCTACGCCGGAGACCAAGCTGAAACTGATCCGCGACCTCCAGACCGGGGGCCGTCTGGTGGCCATGACAGGGGACGGCACCAATGACGCACCGGCCCTGGCCCAAGCGGATGTGGCCGTGGCCATGAACACCGGCACTCAGGCAGCCAAGGAGGCCGGGAACCTGGTGGACCTGGACTCCAACCCGACAAAGCTCATCGAGATCGTGGAGATCGGGAAGCGACTCCTGATCACCAGGGGCGCCCTGACCACCTTCAGCATTGCCAACGATGTGGCGAAATATTTCGCAATAATTCCCGCGGCGTTCGCTGGAACTTATCCCGTACTCACAGCCCTAAATATCATGCACCTGGCCACCCCGACGAGCGCCATCCTGTCGGCCGTCATTTTCAACGCCATCATCATTATCCTACTGATCCCGCTCTCCCTGCGGGGTGTCACATACCGGGCCCTGGGGGCAAGCCGTCTTCTTAGGGACAATATTCTGATCTACGGCGTCGGCGGGATCATTGCCCCCTTCGTCGGGATAAAATTAATCGACATGCTAATGACGGCTTTACACATTGTATAAGGAGAAAAAAGCCATGTATTTCGACCAATTAAAAACATCCATTCGGGCTATCCTGGTCCTGACAATTCTGACCGGAGTGGGATATCCCCTGGTCACGACCGGACTCGTGCAGGTCCTCTTTCCTTTCCAGGCCAACGGGAGCCTCATCGTCAGGGACGGCAGGATCGTGGGATCACACCTCATCGGCCAACTCTTCAATGACCCGAAGTATTTCTGGAGCCGCCCCTCAGCCACCAGCCCGTTCGCGTATAATGCTTCGTCCTCCTCCGGCTCCAATCTGGGCCCGATGAATCCAGCGCTCTTCAAGGTGATCTCCAACCGTATTGCCGTCCTGCGCAAGGTCGATCCCGGGAATGCCGAACCTGTTCCTGTGGACCTGGTGACAGCCTCGGGCAGCGGATTGGACCCCCATATCACCCCGGCCGCCGCCCGATATCAAATGAGGCGCGTGGCCCGAGCGCGGGGCATCCCGGAGTCCACCGTGGAGAAATTGATCAACGAGAATACCGATGGGCGCTCCCTGGGCATCCTCGGCGAACCCGGGGTGAATGTCCTCCGGCTTAATCTCGCCCTGGATCAGATAAAGAAGTAAGCAAGCAAGGACTCGCCCCATTCTAAAAAAGGCGTTATCATAGTATCCATGGACCAAAGACCTGATCCCGATCAATTGCTGAAACGCGTCCAGGCCGAGGAGGAATCCTCAGGCCGCGGCCGATTGAAGCTCTTCTTTGGCGCCTGCCCCGGCGTGGGGAAGACCTATACGATGCTGGAGGCTGCCCGGCAGCGAAAAAAAGAGGGATGGGATGTGGCGGTCGGCCTCGTGGAAACGCACGGCCGCGTTGAGACTGAGGCGCTGTTGGAGGGGCTGGAGATCCTTGCTCGTAAGGAGGTCTCCTATAAAGGCATTACCCTGAGGGAGTTCGATCTTGACGGTGCGCTGGCACGCCGCCCCCGCCTCATCCTGGTGGACGAATTGGCCCACACCAATCCCCCCGGTCTGCGTCACGCCAAACGCTGGCAGGATGTCGAGGAACTGCTTGAGGCAGGGATCGATGTGTACACCACCCTGAATGTCCAGCACTGGGAGAGCCTGAACGATGTGGTGGCCCAGATCACCGGCGTTGTGGTCCGCGAGACCGTTCCGGACACATTCCTCCAGCGGGCCCATGAACTGGAGATGGTGGACCTGGCGCCGGAGGACCTCCTCGAACGGCTCAAGGAGGGCAAGGTCTATTTCGGGGAGATCGCGGGTAGAGCTGCGGACAACTTTTTCCGGCCGGGCAATCTGATAGCCCTGCGTGAGTTGGCCCTGCGCCATGCTGCCGAGCGGGTGGATGCACAGATGCAGGCGTTCAAGGAAAGCCATGTCGTCGAAGGGGTATGGCCCGTCCGGGAGCGGCTGTTGGTCGGCATCACCTCGGGCCCAGTTTCTACCCGGTTGGTGCGCGCCGCGAGCCGTTTGGCAACGCGGCTCCATGCACCGTGGATTGCCGTCCATGTGGAAACGCCTGATACCTTACAACTTCCAACTGAGGAGCGAGATCGGGCAATCAACAACCTCAGGCTGGCGGGAAAGCTCGGGGCCGAGACCCTCACAGTGACCGGAGAGGATGTGACAGAGGAGATAGTGGCCCTGGCTCGATCGCGCAATGTGACGCGCATCGTCCTTGGCAAACCGGCGAGGCCCAAGTGGAAAGAATGGATCTTTGGATCGATCGTCAATGAAGTCGCCCGAAAGTGCGGGAACATTGACCTGCATATCACCAGCGGTGTGGGGAGCGATTTTCCCAGAAGCCCTCATCCTCGCGTGGATCAGCCGACTGATTGGACGGGGGTAGGGTGGGGGGCAGCCGTTGTCGCACTCTGCACCCTTGTCTCCTGGCCCCTCCTCCATTTCCTGGTCCGGGATCCCGTCAACCTGGCCATGATTTATCTTTTGGGGATTGTGTGGACAGCATATCGTTTTGGGCGGATGGCGTCCTTTGTGGCCTCGATCTTGAGTGTTTTGTCCTTTGACTTTTTTTTCGTTCCGCCCTACCTGACCTTTTCCATCACAGATACCCGCTACCTCCTCACCTTTGCAATCATGCTGGGTGTTGGAATAATGATCAGCACCATCACAAGCCGCCTCCGCCAGCAAACCCTTTCAATGCGCAATCGGGAGGCGCGGCTGCGGGCGCTCTACAAGCTGAGCCGGGATCTCTCGGAGACTCCTGATACCCGGCGGATGCTTGAGACTGCCTGCACACACCTTGAGGAATTCTATGGTCTCCCATTCATGATCCTGACAATCGGGCCTCAAGGCGATCTGATTGTCAGCGGAGGCGATCCAAAAGCCTTCGGTTGGAACGATAACGAGCGCTCTGTGGCACGGTGGGTGTTTGACAAGGCGCAGATGGCCGGGGCAGGGAGCGATACTCTTGCAGGGGCCGCCGGTCTCTATCTTCCTCTCAAGGGGATCAAAAGCACTATGGGGGTATTGGCTGTCCGTCCGGACGACACAAAATCGTTGATGAATCCCGAGCAGCTCCGGCTCCTGGAGACCTTCGCGGGCGAGATAGGCGGGGCCTTGGAGAGCACGCGCATGAGCGAAGCAGTCGGGCGTGCAGAGATGCAGATAGAGAAGCAGGCCATCGCCCAGCCTGGCGCCGGTACGCGCCTGCGGTTTGGCGACTATCTGACGGAGAGTCGGGTACTGATTCTCCCTCCTAAGCTTTCCAAAGAGCACATTATCCGTGATCTCCTGGCACGGCTCGACCTGCCGAACCCGACCCAGGCATTTCAAGCGGTCCTGAATCGTGAGAAAACCGGACCTACCTTGATCGGATCCGGAGTAACTGTCCCCCACGCCCGTATGGAAGGATTGAGCGGCCTTCAGGCCGCCCTTGGACTCTCGCGGGAGGGACCCGTGCACATATGGATATTATTCGTTGGACCAAAGGAGAATCCGCAGCTCCCCCTGGCGTTTTTATCCAGCGTTTCGGCCCTCTTTCAAAATGAGGGCCTCGTGGACACCTTATTAAAATTGGAATCCCCCAAAAGGATATTGGATTACATTCATCAGGCGGAAATGACTGCTGCGTAGGAGAGGGGCGAGGAGGCGTCTTACTTCACAAGATTTTCGAGGCTGTATTTTTTGATCTTGTAGCCGAGCTGGCGGGGGGTGAGGCCCAGGTGCCGGGCGGCCCTGGGTGGAAAAAAAGTAGCCTGTCCCTCTTTTTCCCGTCAGCCATTGTGACTGCGATATCCAGCCTCTCTGGATAAGGATAAGTACGAGCATCTGTATTTTTGCGCCGGGGGAGGAAATTATCTGATTATGCATCCTTGAGATTGGGTATTTTCCGCCTATCTGGCCTATAATATATGCATGAAAAATCTTCTTGTCGCAATTGTAGACGACGAGCCCGATATACTCAAGCTGGTCTCCCTCCATCTTCAAAAAGCAGGGTACAGCGTCAGGGGATTTCCCGGGGCCAGGAGCTTCTTCAAATTTCTCGATGACACCATCCCCGACCTCATCATCCTTGACCTCATGCTCCCTGACATGGATGGAATGGAGATCTGCTCTCAATTAAAAAAAGAAGCGAGACATGGCTCGATTCCCATTATCATGCTCACCGCACGAGGCGAAGAAACAGACAAGGTTCTGGGATTGGAGCTGGGGGCCGATGACTATATCACAAAGCCCTTCTCCCCACGGGAGCTTGTGGCCAGGGTAAAGGCCGTTCTCAGATGGAAGGATAACTGTACCCCGCACGATATTGAATTGATTGAAGTATGGATTTTATTATCTGTTATTCCTGCTATTTTCATAGTAATCGAGTGGATAAGTTTCTTCCTATCGGAAAAATGGAGAAAAAGGATTCTGTATGACCTTGCAACCCTCCCACCTCCCAGAGTTCAGAAACAATAGTTACTTTTTAAAGGAATCCTTGAAGATTTATTGATCGTGTCAATAGGATTCATTATTTTCCTCACCTTTGTTGGATTCGTCACCGCTATGGTGCTCCTCCTGGGCAGAGAGTTTTTCTCCATATTGTTTTTGATATTCCTTGCGATCCTGACGGTGCTGGGATTCCTATTCGCCTTTTCCCTTATAACCCTTCAGGGGAACATGGCCCTGGTTTTCTTCATCCTGATCCTCATTTTCCTTAACCTGACTTTCTTTCTGGTATATTTCATCCCCATAGGAGTCGTGGGGAGGAAATTCTCCCTTCCTGCTACAACAGTTGCCCTCATAATCATCAATACCCTGATTTTCGCCATCACCAGGCCCGAGACCAATCCAAAACTCTATGAGGGCCTTATTCTCAAGTTTGAGAACATCAATGTCATCACCGTCTTTGCTTCCATGTTCCATCACGCCAATATTTATCACCTGCTGGGCAATATGCTCTTCCTGTGGATCTTCGGCTCCTACCTGGAGGACAGGATCGGTTGGAGGCGGATGCTGAAGTTCTATTTTCTTACCGGACTTATGGCCACTTTTGGCCAGCTTTTCTTTACCATCCTGAGTGAGCCTGAAACATGGAGTGAGAGCGGTATCCTGGGGGCCTCTGGGGCTATCTCCGGGGTCATGGGCGTCTTCCTGATACGATGTCGGCAGACAAAGATTCGGTTCATCCCAAATCCCTACATCATCCACCTCGTGGGGTTCCCGAAGCTCAATGCTACTCTCTTTGTTGGCCTCTGTTTTCTGACAGACCTCCTTATAGGGTACTTCGTCCTCACCGGAGAGGCCTATACAAGGATTGGAGTATTTGCCCATGCCACAGGGCTGCTTACAGGAGTGCTCCTGGGACGGGCCAAGGATCTTATGAGGGAGGCGAGGATCGAGGGGCTTTTCTTAAGCGCATTAGAGGATATTCAGGAGCAGAGGTATACCACCGAGGTTGAAACAAAGCTCACAGAGGTTGTTTCGGCGAAGCCCGATTTTGCTGAGGCGCACCTTCACCTGGCGAGGATGTTCTCCAGGGAAAAAAGCGTCAGCCAGGAGGGAAACCCCGTGCCAGACCCCAGGGGAAAAGAGCATTATGAAAAAGCCATCAGGCTCTACCTCCGATCCTCCTGGAGGACTGCAGGGGAAGTCTTCAGGGAATACTTCAAGTCTTACAGGCAACCCCTCAGCGACATCCAGCTCCATCTGAAGGCAACGAAGGCGCTCATCAGGCTCAAGGACTATGATTTGGCAGAGAGGACCCTGGAGGCCGTGACGAAACTCCCTTCCGGGAAAAGTCACACTATCGAGGAGGCCTATCTTCTGCGGGGGAGGATTCTGGATGAACACCTTGGATTTCAAGAGGCTGCCCTCCATGTCTATGATGAATTCCTCAAAAGGTTTCCGGATTCACAGTTTAAAGATACGGTTATCGGGCGGTGTAAGAAGATAGGGGCGGAGGTGATTTAAGTGTGGAGTTTCGCCCGAATTGTATGAAGCTCCTCCATTGTCTTGGGCTCTCTATTCATTCTTTGTAGATATAATGTATCTAAGACACCCCTCTGCCGTAAGAACTTTGAATGGCAGATCCGAACGATGCTGTAGAAAGTGTCTGTTTTCTGTCACCAAGGCGTCAGCTCCCGTCCACTCCACATATGCTGCGATGAAAGCATCGGCCGGCTTCAGCCCAACGGATTCATACCGGGCGCCCAATTCAAAAGGAACAAAGATATCCTCATCTATATTTGTGATGTTCGTAATAAATTCAATGAATTCTCTGTATTCTTCAGATGTCAGATGACGGCCGACTTCTTCGACAATCATCCGGGGAATTCGGAGAGAGTGCTCGGGAAGAGTCTCAAGTATGACATCAAGAAGTTTTTCTGAAGAAGGTTTCTTGCGGAGTCCAAAAGCGAAGATATACTCGTTTGAGTCAAGGACGAAGAGCAAGTTTTTTGTCCCAGATTTCCTCTCTCGTTTTCCTGATCTCCTCGATAACATCCTCCTCCCGCATGCCAGAAAGAGGAGTTTTCTTTCTTGAAACAAGATGCCGCAGTTTATCCAAATGCAGCCTTGCCTTTCTCACATTTGCTTTGGTCATAGTCATCCTGCCTCAAAGTATATCATCAACAACCCTTAAATTCTACAGGCGGCGCCTGCGTGAACCCCGTCCCTGCCACTTCTTGAGGAAGCGCACCTGATCCATGCTCATGGGGGTCCGCCCCTTGGCCCTCAGCTCCTCCAGGGCCTGCTCCATGCTCATCCCGACCACGCCCGGCTCCATCATCAAAGCCGCAAGGACGGTGGCCGTCCTTCCAACCCCTCCCAGGCAGCAGATGGGGCAGGGGCGACCTCGGGATATCTCGCGCTTCACTACCCTGCGGATCCTTTCCATTTGTTTCACTGTGGGAGCAAACCCATCTACGATGGGCTCGATATGAAATGAGAGGCCCTTGGAAAGCTCGGGAGGGATGGCCTTGAGGCCTTCATCCAGACTGATGATGGATTTGATCCCCTTTTTTCTGATCGCCTTGAGGTCTGCGGACAGCGGCCTGAACCTTCCCGGCTGGGCTGACCCGGCCAAGAGCTTTTTGACATGCCAATAGAATCGCAGGTGGGTGAACACGCCCTACGGATAGGTGAGGTGCCTGGTCTCTGCCCTGTCCAGCCCCATCTTCACAAGACCGGGAATATCGAGACCCTGTTCCGTCACCTCCACCTCTTGCACTGAGGCGCGTCTCTCGGACTATACAGCGTTTCTATACCTGGGGGAGGCGATTGAATTCGGCAGCACGAAGAGGCTGTTCACCGTGACCAAGAAAAGGAGGACGGACAAGTATCTCTGGGGGAAATTCGGATATGAGGGACGATGATAGGGGAGAAAATCAGCGTGCTGGAGCGGTATGATCTGACGGCCCTAATCCTCCAGGAGCTCATCACCTACATGTCTTCAGACCCCACGACCATCGAGCGCTCCATCCATCTCATCCGGGATCTCGCAGAACCAGGAGCGCGCCGTCGACCTTACTACCAACATCTGCGAGGATGTCATCTTCGTATTACAGATTCTTTACAAGTTGCACGGACAATCTTAAAATGGTATAGTAGGTAGGATAAAGCCAAGAAACCTAAAATCCCCACGCACCGGGTTAAATTGAAAGAAGGTGCACATGAAGGTTTATGTAAGCAAAGAATCAAAATCGTTTGGAGGACCTTTACCTGATCAGTATAACATCCGGTTTAAATCCGATGGAAATACTGTGATCATTACCATTGGAGATTTTCAAGGAGAAAATATCCCATGGAGCGATACAAAAGGAGCAAAATTAGAGATGTCGAAGCATATGGCGGTTACCCTCTCTCGAATGTTGGCCGTAGCCATTGATGAAGCGGCGGAGGAAATAGATATTACTCTCAAGCCTAAAGAAAAAAAAGTGTAGGCTCTTCTTCAGAAAATGATCGTGCCTTCTGATCCAAACATGAATCTGTTGGAACCGGTCAGGAAATGGTGTCGAAAACAGGATAACATCGATATAGAATGCTCGATGCAGATAAAGAAATTATAGGATGCTTCTCAGAGCATAAAATGGTAATAATGGCTTATTAATATGAGTCTATTTGAAAAACTTTTCAGGCATAAATCAAAAGTGCGAGCGACCCCAGATCAATTGGGCGAAGTGGTATGTAATGCCGGCGTGATGAAACTTAAGCACGATCTTGAAAGTGGATTTAAGGAAGCTGGTATTATTTCAGCGTTTCAAAAAAGAATGGACACAGACGAATATGATGTTGAAATGATGATATTTTCAATGTTTGCTTTTGATTTGATTGTACATAAAACATTTGGTTCACATGCACAAGCCATCAGAGTTGCACTTCGCGACTATGTAAAGTCTCGACTTATTGAATATGGCGCCACGAAATTGTATTGTGATGCGTTCGAGAAGTTACTGGAGGACCGATTTAGGCAATATGCCCAAGTGTGGCAGAGCGTTTCAGGAGGTATGGGATTACAAAGACTTGGTACAATGGCGTTTAATAACATTATGGGCACTTCTACCGCGGACGCTCATGGTGCTTTTCTTTGTGTACTTCAGTTTACGGCTTGCCTAAAGGCATTTTCTGGAATAGGAAACGAATACGAAATTATAGATTAAACTTTTGAGGCTCTTCCAATTGTGATCATAGAGACATAAGAAGATTGGTACACCACGAAGAGGACGATCTCCTCAGGGGGAGGATTCTGGATGAACACCTTGGATTTCAAGAGGCTGCCCTCCATGTCTATGATGAATTCCTCAAAAGGTTTCCGGATTCACAGTTTAAAGATACGGTTATCGGGCGGTGTAAGAAGTTGGGAGCAGAGGTGATATAGACAACTATACGGGCATTTTTTCTATGCGCCGCAATTTAACACCATACTGTTTTTCAAATGCCTCAACGGCCCTCCTCAACCTCCTCCTTTTTTCTTCACCGGAGAGGGTTTTCTCTTCTTCATGGAGTTTCGCCCGAATGTTATGAAGCTCTTCCATTGTCTTTGGCTCTTTATTCATTCCTCATCACCTCCTCGGGAGTCCTGATTTCTATTTCCTTATACCCTTCCTCCCGATTTATCCCATTGACCTTCATTATTGTAAACAGCCTCACAATGTGTTGCAAGTTCCAACTGACCAGTGCATCCAGATCGTTTGTTGTCGCTATCGCAACATGCTTGGCATCGTTCTCCATATCTGCTGGAAAAATGGAAGCTTTCATATACCTCTCTGCCAAGTATTCGCTGGAATCGTCGCTCTCCAACAGGAGGGGATTGTGCTCTACGATGAGCAGAGACAACTTCTCTTTTCTGTCAGGGTCAGGGGTTCTTTCTATTTCCTGGATAACCACCTCTGAAATATAGATGTCAAACTTTTCCTCTTTGAGAGATCTATAGAATTCCCTTGTAATATCCCGCCTCTCCGGGGCATCATCTGCAAAATAGAAATTCCAGACTGAAGTTTCGAGATAGACCTTAAGCCTTTTCATTGAAGGATGCTCGACATATGCTCATCATAACACGCACACGAATATTTTCAACGAAAGCGCTCCTCAAGCCCCTGATTGACACCCCGAGGATTGCGGAAGAGGCCATTGCCATGCTCAAGGACAGCATCAAGGCTTTTGTGGAAGAAGACGCCCGGCTGGCCAAGAGGGTGTGCGAGAGGGATCAGGTCGTGGATGACCTGAGAAACCAGATCCTCCGTGAGCTTGTCACCTACATGTCTTCGGACCCGACGACCATCGAGCGCTCCATCCATTTGATCAGGATCTCACAAAACCTGGAGCGAATCGCCGACCTTTCTACGAACATCTGCGAGGATGTGATTTACATGGTGGAGGGCAGGGTCATCCAGCACCACAAGAACGAAAAAGATAGGCCCTGATTGAATCTTTGTCTGTTTTCCTGAATATCGTTAAAGGAATAATTGATCACATTCGTCAAGCGGAAGCAGCCGCTGCGTAGGAGAGGGGCGAGGAGGCGTCTTACTTCACAAGATTTTCGAGGCTGTATTTTTTGATCTTGTAGCCGAGCTGGCGTGGCGTAAGGCCCAGTTGACGGGCTGCCCTGGCCTGGACGCCGTGGTGCTTTTCCAAAACTTCCTCAATCCTCCTCTTCTCCATTTCTCCAACGAGCTCTGGAAGAGGGGCATCCTTCGTGATCAGAGGTTTCTGTCGGGCGATCCGAATGGAGAGAGGCAGATCATCCATATCTATCTTCTCGCCCTTGGACATAATGACCATCCTCTCAATGCAGTTCTCAAGCTCCCGGACATTCCCTGGCCATGGGTACCTCATCATCGTCTCCAGTGCCAAAGGGGTGAGAGAAAGTCTCTTCCTATGTTCCTTCTTCGCCCTCTCGAGAAAATGCTCAACGAGTATGGGGATGTCCTCCTGCCTCTCCCTTAGGGGGAGAATAAAAATGGGAATGACATTTAGGCGGTAATACAGGTCTTCCCGGAACTGCTTGTCTGCGACAGCCTTCTCAAGGTCTCTGTTCGTTGCAGCCAGCAGCCTCACATCCACTTCAATGGTGCGCGATCCGCCTACACGCTCAAACCTTTTTTCCTGTAGGACCCTGAGAAGCTTGACCTGGATGGAGGGGGAGATCTCGCCGATTTCGTCCAGGAAAAGGGTTCCCCCGTCAGCGAACTCAAACCTTCCAACCCTGTCCGCTATTGCTCCTATGAAGTTCATTTTGCTTGACAATATACTTTAGGTATATTAGTATACTTATACCCATGAGATTAATGAAGAAAATCCATATCAGTCTCTCCGAAGAAATTCACAAAAAATTGAGGATTACGTGTGCTCTTACCGATGAGACAATTCAGGATTTTGTTGCTAAGCTAATATCGGAATCTGTGAAAGACATGACATTGCCAAAAATCTCAAATAAAGGAAATAAAGGGCACAAAGGAAGTGGCATCGGTTCGAAGGAGTCATGAAAATAACCACAAGAGGAAGACCGCAACCGTCAGGAATCGCCCTTTGGCCGGTCGAGCGGCGTCCGCGCGAGAAACTTCTTGCCAAGGGGCCAACATCACTTTCCACTGTGGAAGTTCTTGCTATATTTCTACGAACCGGCATCAAAGGAAAGAGTGCCATTGCTATTGCTGAGGAGTTGCTCTCCCGGTTTGGGTCCCTTCGAGGCCTTTATGCGGCTCCAAATGAGGAGCTGAAAAACATCGCTGGGCTTGGAGATGCCAAAATAGCCCAAATCAAAGCAGTTCTTGAACTCAGCAGGAGGTATCTCCAGGAGTCCCTCCTCCATCGTCCCTATGTGGAGTGTTCGGAGGACGTCCTCAAATTCCTTTACCAAGAAATGCGAGATCTCGATTACGAGGCATTCAACATAGTAATGCTGAATGGAAGGAACGAGATACTGGCTATTGTTGAAGCATTTAAAGGCACACTTACAGCAGGCTCAATTTATCCAAGAGAGGTAGTAAAACTTGCCTTGAGGCATTCAGCGGCGGCGGTTGTATTTGTTCACAATCATCCTGCGGGGAAGGCCATTCCAAGTGTTGAAGATAAGCGTATCACTCGGGACCTCTTTTTCGCCTGCAACGCAACAGGTATCAAGGTTCATGATCATCTCATTATTGGTGATAACGAAAAATTCAGTTTTGCCGACCATGGGTTAATCGCGCAGTACGAAATCGAGTTTCAAAAAACAAGAGAAGACTGATGTCTCGCAATAAATTCAAAAAACCTGAGGAAATACCGAGTCAGGACGGACGCATTGAGGATTACATTTCTGGACAGTGGGTGAGAAAGACGCCGGAAGAAATAGATGCCGTCCAAGTAATCTCTCGAAGATTGGTGGAAGATTACGACTATAATAAATCTCAAATCCAAACGCACCCACAATGCCGGGTTCGCAAACGGCCATCAGATGAAGAAAAATCATATCCGGTGGATATTGCTGTGTTCAAATCGGAAAGACATGTAGAGGAAGAATTATTCATGATCGTAGAATGTAAAGAACAAGAGAAAAAGAAAGGTGTTGGACAACTCCGTACATACTTGGATATGTGCCCTGCCGAAATTGGCGTCTGGTTTAATGGCAAGGACCATGTCTATCTTCGTAAGATCTACCATAAAGATGGCCGGAGAACTTATCAGGAATTACCCAATATTCCTCGCAAAGGGCAAAGGGTTGAAGACATCGGCCTCTTCAAACGTAAAGATCTCAAGCCACCATCTGATCTAAAGGCTGTTTTTCGAGATATTCGAAACCATCTTGCAGGTAATGTCACCGGAATTACCCGGGATGAGGCTTTGGCCCAGCAAATTATCAATATTCTTTTCTGCAAAATTTATGATGAAATCAATACCGATCCTGATGATGTCGTAACATTCCGTACCGGTGTGGATGAGCCATCTGGCGATGTAAAGAAGAGAATTCTTGCTCTCTTTGAGGAAAAAGTGCAGGGAGACTATAGCGATGTATTTGACCCTCATGATGCCATAACGATTGACGCAAACAGCCTTGTCTATGTAATTGGTGAACTCCAGAATTATTGTATTACAGAAGCCTCCCGTGATGCGGTTGGGGATGCCTTCGAAATCTTCATTGGGCCAGCTCTCCGGGGTCCCGAGGGTCAATTTTTCACACCCCGTAATGTCGTTAGAATGATGATGGATATTCTTAACCCATTGCCTGGAGAAATGATTTTGGATCCAGCATGCGGCTCAGGGGGGTTCCTTATTATTGCACTGGAACATGTCTGGAAAAAAATCGAGGCACAAGCAAAAGATGGAGGCTGGAATGATATTCTGCTCGACCGTAAGAAACGAACTGTTGCAAGCAAGTGTTTTAGAGGGATAGACAAAGACTCTTTTCTGGCGAAAGTTACCAAAGCTTACATGGCAATTATAGGAGATGGCCGTGGTGGGGTTTTTTGTGATAATAGTCTGCTTAAGCCAGAAGAATGGCATCATAACACCAGAGAAGCCATTAAACTCAATGCCTTTGATGTCGTCCTGACGAATCCTCCCTTTGGGACAAAAATTCCTATAAAAGGGGAGCATATCCTATCTCAATATGACCTTGGCTTTAAGTGGAAGAAAGACAAAAAGACTGGGAGAGTGGAGAAAACTTCTACATTGCACGAAGATCAACCTCCCCAAATTCTTTTTCTGGAGCGTTGTTTGCAATTCTTGAAACCCGGCGGGCGGCTTGGGATGGTCTTGCCCGAGGCAGTTTTTGGGATGCCAACCTATGAATATGTTGTCACTTTTCTTAGAGATAAAACAAAAATTCTCGGGATCGTCTCAATGCCTGAAGCGCTTTTTAAAACGAGTGGTAAAGGTGGTACTCATACCAAAGTCTGTATCGTTTTCATTGAAAACACGAAGCCTAAAGAAGGCGAGGAATATGATATTTTTATGGCTGATGCAAAGTGGTGCGGCCATGATTCCAGAGGCAATCCTACGATGAGAAAAAACGCCGCAGGGGAATTGGTGCTTCTTGACGATGTCCCCAAAATTGCTGTCCGATACCGGGAACTCATGAAAAAACGGTCATGATAATTACTTCGGACCATTTGGGATTTCGTCTCAATAGTGCATCTATTATTGGTACGACTTACATCCCGAAATATTACAATCCCGAGATTCCAGAGCGGCTTAAAGCTCTAGCGGAATCTCATGACTTGATTCGGATAGGCGATCTTCTTGCCACGGGAGACCTAACAGCTGAGACAGGGCATGAAATTGGCAAAATGGCCTATGGGACTGGCCTCATTCCATTTGTTCGAACCTCAGACATCTCAAATTGGGAGATCAAGGCAGATCCAAAGCAAGGAGTAAGTGAACAAATCTACTCGCTTTATGCAGGCCAACAGGATGTTCAACCAGGGGATATCCTATTTGTTCGGGATGGCACCTATTTAATCGGGGCTGCTTGTCTTGTATCACCATATGATGGGAAAATTCTTTACCAATCACATATCCTGAAATTCCGAGTTAAGGAGGGTGCAAATATATCAGGACCTTTGTTCCTGGCTGCCCTCAATGCCCCTATCGTGCGGCGCCAGATTCGAGCGAAACAGTTTACTGCAGACATAATTGACACCATTGGCAATCGCTATAAGGAGCTTGTTCTCCCAATACCCAAAAAACGAAAGCTATGTGAACAAATCAAAAGTGAAGTGCAGGAAACTGTCAAGGAGCGTGTCCAGCTTCGGGAAAAACTGAGGCGGGTTCCATATTGGGTGCAGGGGCTTACAAAAGACATTTCTACGCCAATTCCCGCTGATACCGACCAAGAGGACCCAGATGAAGGAAACGTAGGGTTCTTTTTCCCTGAAAGGCGCATATGCAGCAACATTTATCTTCCAAGGTACTATAACCCCATGGTGGATGAAGAAATTCGGGGACTCTCATCGACGCACAGTCTAATCAGTCTTGGTGACCTCGTGAAGAAAGGCAATCTCTCCTTCGATACAGGGATTGAGGTTGGGAAAATGGTCTATGGGACTGGCCCTGTACCTTTCATCCGAACATCTGACATCTCAAATTGGGAGCTTAAGGCCGACCCAAAACAAAGTATCGGCGAGGATCTTTACGAAGATACCAAGGAGAAGCTTGATGTTCGGGCCGGGGATATCCTGGTGGTGCGAGATGGAACCTATCTGGTGGGAACATCTTGTATTCTGACCAGGGACGATACCAAGATTGTGTATTGTGGCGGTATTTATAAGATCCGTGTGAAGAAGCCCGATGTTCTTGATCCCTATTTACTTCTTGCTTTGCTCAATACACCCGTGGTTCGTCGCCAGATGCGTGCGAAACAGTTCACCCGCGATGTGATTGATACCCTCGGTAAGCGCATCTTCGAAGTTGTCATTCCAATTCCTAAGGACAAGGTTACATATAAAAAGATCGCCGAGGCTACACGGGAAACAATAGAGGCTCGCGCTGCGTTGCGAAACAGAGTAAGACAAATTGCCTTAGAAGTAGAAGGCATAGAGCGTGTCGCCGAAGAAGATCGTGAACACATGGAGCCGCTCAGTTGATCATGTCTAAAGCAAAAGAGAGGTAAGAGGTATCAACAGCCCTGAATGTATCCGGCATGAAGAATGTCAATAACTTGGTCAAATAGCAGAGATCAAGCGCTTCAAGCCTGCGAGCGCCGTTTCTATTTTCAATAC
>Ga0315309_1000174_pt1 | contig 38682 bp, 35 predicted proteins | sample TDP4_MG_FD_203080 | JGI IMG/M metagenome (GOLD analysis project Ga0315309, IMG submission 203080) | Freshwater sediment microbial communities from Lake Towuti, South Sulawesi, Indonesia - TDP4 | ecosystem: Environmental > Aquatic > Freshwater > Lake > Sediment | place: Indonesia: South Sulawesi...
TTTCTCACCTTCTGCATTGGTTAAGTTTCGGTTCATATTTGGCCAATTCGCTTCCAAGGTCGATTTGTTGAAGAGGTTATGGCTGATTTCCTCTGCTAAGTGCGGTGCGAATGGAGCATATAGGCATGTTAACGTCCAAAGAACTATGTACAATGTGTATTGAGCGGACCTCTTCATACACCCTTTTTCGGGCGTGTAAAGCCTGTTTTTAGCTATTTCAATATAGTAATCACAGAGTTCATGCCAAACAAAGTTCTGTAACTGTTGCAATGCTATGTTAAATTGGAAAGTTTCCATATTCTCAGTTAAAACCCTTATTAACTTTTGCAGATGGCTTAGAATTCCTTTATCAACGAAGTACAGCCTAGGCTTTTTTCGCGGCAGCCTATAATTTGATAGATGTTTTTGAGCAAATCTGCAGGCATTCCAAAACTTCTGCATAAAACTGTAAGAGTATGCCATATCTTTCCATTCAAACAGAAAATCTGAGCCAACAGACGCCAACAGAAGACCTTGCCTCAAAGCGTCAGCCCCATACTTTTCAATAACCTCTGATGGTTCGATAATATTGCCAAGGCTGCTGGATATGGCTCGTCCATCAGGACCAAGCATCATGCCGTTCACAAGCATTGCCTTAAAGGGCATTTTACCAGTTTGCAGGTAGCATTGCAATATTGAGTAAAAGGCCCAAGTGCGAATTATTTCCGAGCCCTGCTGACGCAAACTCAGCGGATAACATTGCAGGGAGTTTGGCCAGCCAGCAATCAGTAAGGGCGTTATGGAACTGTCAACCCAGCAGTCGCAAACATCTTTGGCACCTGTTAAGGCTTTGCTATGGCAACTTGGGCACCTAGTGATGGGAGGTTTCTGCTTAGCTGGGTCGATGGGCAAATCTTCCTTTGTCGGCGCTATGATGTAGCCGCATTGTTGACAGTACCAGAATGGTACAGGTGTTCCGAAGACTCTTTGCCTTGAAAACAGCCAATCCCATTCAAGACCTTCAATCCAGTCACTGAGCCGTTTTTTCATGTCTTTTGGAAACCATGTGATTTGATGGGCTATTTCTGTTATTTTCTCTTTTAGGTCTGTTATGCGAATGAACCATTGCGGTTTTGAGAGAAATTCTATTGGTGTTTGACATGTGGAGCGTTCCATGTGAGCTAAAACATTGTGGCTTATTTTGACGGTTTTTGACAAGGCGCGGACATTCGCAAGGTCAGCTAATATGGTTTTTCTCGCTTCTTTAATGCTTAATCCATCATATTTTTCGCTGTTGATGATTTTGCCTTCATCGTCGAGTGCTTCAATAGTTGGAAGTCTATTCTTGAGAACAGTTTTTACGTCTTGTTCGTCACCAAAAGTGCAAATCATAACTGAGCCAGTTCCATATTCTGGGTCAACCGAAGTATCCATTATTATTGGCACCTTCTTATTGTAAAGTGGCACTTGAGCTTCTTTGCCAGTTAAGTGTTTGAATCGTTTATCTTGTGGGTTAAAAGCCACTGCAACGCACGCATGAAGAAGTTCTGGACGGGTTGTGGCTATTTCAACAGTTTCGTTTTCCACCTTGAATTTTACGTATGAAAGGCTTGTTTCTTCATTTTTATAGCCTAATTCCGCGTCAGCCAATGCTGTTTTGCATTTTGGACACAAATGGATTGGATATTTAGAGCGGTAAATTCTTCTCATGCGATGAAGGTTTAAAAGCGCTAACTGAACCTTTCGATGATATTCCCTATCCATTGTCTTATATTCAAAAGACCAGTCTGGCATGTAGCCAAGACGCTTCATTGTTTCCCGCATTTGTTTTATCATTTGCTTCGTCCATTTTCTGCACGCAAGCCGAAATTTTTCAACATTGTCTGGTGAAATTCGTAGCTTGTTTTGCACGGCAAGTTCTGTAGGTAATCCTTGTGTGTCCCAGCCCTGAGGCAACAACACATTGTAGCCACGCATCCGCTTGTATCTTGCCGTTACATCGCTTAAGATACATGCGTAGGCTCTTCCAATGTGAAGGCTTCCTGAAGTGAAAGGCGGCGGAGTGTCAATTACGAAAATAGGCTTATTCTTAGCTTTTTTGTTGAAAAGGTATTTTTTGCTTTTCAGCCATTTCCTTTGCCATTTACTTTCAAAACGTTTCGGTTCGTAATGTTTTGGAAGCGGTTTAGACCCAGCAATACCTCTTGTTCAAATTTTTTCCTCCATAAAACAGAGCTTAGCAGAGTATCTTCTGGGTATGAGAAGAATGTTAATTGACCCAGCGATACCTCCGCATTCTCTTTTCCTCACAGAATATTTTGCGATCAAGCTTTTATCAGTTTCTGTCAGATAGAAGCTAATGTTAATCACGACTCAAACATCGTAATAGACATATCCGCTAAATGATGGGGTATCATGTTTTAATAACAACAAGGCTTAAATAATGTCTGAATTGTTAACATAGTTCTTAAAAATTGAATTGGGGTGGGGATAGATGGTTAATGAAGGGAGAGGACGCTTGTTTAGAAGGAAAGATGGCAAATACCTCATTTATATACCATTAGACTTGGCCGAAGACAGCATGTTCCCATTTAAAGTCTCAGATTCCACAATCGTAAAAGTGAGCTTCAAACTTGGCGACAACAAGCTACTCATAGAAAAATGGCAAGAACCAAAACAACAATAAAACAGCCTAAAGTACGCGCTTCTATTTTAAGTTTTTAGGATTCAGTAAGAGATTTCTCCATTTTTTCCACATGTCTCATGGAAGTTAAGAACCATGACAGTGTCAACGTCAATATCCCGAGTACACTACATCCCAAAAAAGATTGGATGTTCCCAAGTATTCTGCCAATGGTCCAGAAACGATCATGCCAAGTGGCATAGCACCAGAGGCCAATGCTGTAAGAACTGAATTTACCCTACCCTGCATCTTCCCGGGAACAACAGTTTGAATTATTGTCATAATTGAAACATTAGCTACAGGAGCACAAAAATGCATGAGTAACGTGCTAATCGCCATAAACCAAAACAATCCTGTTGGAGTAAGAGCTACCAAGACATATCCTAGAAAGATTATGTAAATGGAAACAGTAACTGCTACCATTTTCTTCTTGAACCCTTTCATAGCTGACATTAACAGTCCTCCACCAAGAGTCCCTCCTGCAGAAAAAGCCATAACAAACGCCAAATCTTCGGCTACTCCGAAGTGAACTACTTTTACGTAATACGGAAGCAAAGTAAACAAAGGCACGAGCAAGAAATTCACCACAGTAGCCACCAGTAATAAGGGTAAGAGTCCTCTTCCATTTTTAATGAGGGCAAAGCCTTCAGTCAATTCCTCCGTAAAGGAAGACTTTTTCAGTTTCTCTCTTATAGAAGGTATTCTAATTATTAAGAGTGGAGCCAACGCGACCAAAAAAGTGGCGACATCAATCCAGAGAATTTGATGGATTTTCCACAATCCCAACAAGAGAGCTGCAACAACTGGACCGATCAAAGAGATTGCACCAGTAAAAAGGTAATTCAACCCATTCATGCGGCTCAGTTTATCCTTAGGAACCATTGATGGAATGATAGCAGACACTGCAGGACTATGAAAAGCTTGAAAAACACCTCTTAGAGTAAGCAATGCCAAAACTTGCCACACTAAAATACCACCCAGCCAAAACAAAAAAATGAGTATTGCAGTAGCCAAGGCTTGTAGAAAGTCGGCAATACCAATTAATGCCTTGCGACTCCATCGATCCACAAACACGCCAGCAAAAGGAGTTAGAATTACCATAGGAGCCAAACCCAAAACAGCAGCAAGCGACAAGTACAATGCACTTCCGGTCTCTAAAGTTATCCACCAAATAATCACAAATTGTGCAATGGATGATCCTAGCAATGAAGTTAGTTGCCCCGACCAGAAAAAAGATAGCTTCTAAATGTTGTCTGGTCAGCTTGGATTTCCATGCGCTATCCTCTGCGTTTTGCTTTCGTTTTAGCATTCTAGCTAAACGCTTATACCTAATAATCTTTCTTTTGCGCAAAACTCCACATTCAACATTGAAATACTTATAATCCTAGAATATTTTTATTCTACCACTTACATTTTTGCCGTGTCAACGAGCTTCTGCAGCCAAACCGTTATAGCAGTAGGTCCTACCAGAGCAGTGTAAACGTCAAAGGTCATGCCCGCCAAATCTAAGCCTAAGGCTGTGAATGAGCCGATGGCTACTGTCCGCAGAAACTTCTTCCAGCTGAAAGGCTTTTCTTGCGCTGCATACCCCAAGAAAGCATAAACCAATGCTGCACAGACTCCCAGACCAATGTTTAACAAATTCATTTCGGTTTTTCACCTCCTGCCACATTGAAGGAATATTTCCCGCCTCCTGGAAGATGCATGTTGCATTTGACCAAAGAGGAGAGAGGAGAAGCCAAAAACAGCATCATTTCCCTGCACCTTCCATGGAGGTTTCGGGTTGCAGTTTCTCCCAAAGCTGCCAACCAAATTTGACAGCGTTTTTGCGGAACTCTTCTTGGCGGATTAAACCCAGCTCTGCAGCTTTCAGCATGTCAGCCATAACAATTTCAGGAACCTTTTCAGTTCCCCAGTTTAGCCTTACTTGAGCCTCTGCTGGGTTAAAGCCCGACTGAGCCAATACAACATCGAAAATGTCACGTTCAACCTGCCTCTTAATATAACGCTGAATAGGCTTAATCAACATGTTTTGAAGGTCTAGGGCTGCTTTTGCTGAGGCTTCTGTGAAGCCTGGCGTACTAAACAATCGTGGCAACGGCGTTTCGCATCCGAGGTAAAACTGGTTTATTAAGTGTTCAACATAGTATTCGAAGCGAGCTCGGGGGTCGAGGGTTATCGGTTTTATATCGCCCTTTCCACTGTAAAATAACCATGCACCTTCTTCAGAGCGATTTTTGATGGCTCTTTCAAACTTTTGAATTGTTGCTTCATCAGCCTTCTCCAGCAAAGCTAAAACATCAGGTCCAGCATACTTTTCGAAAATTTTTGGCATTATCCGTTCTATTTTGGCCTTCATCCAAGCGTAAGCTGGTCGCTTGTCAGACTGTAAGGTAAGGGAATGTAAAAGCACTTGCAAAACGCCTGTTCCGAAGCCAGACAAGCCAACACAATTTATTCGCCAGTGGATTATGGCTTCTGGTCTAAGGCTTTCACTGCCAAAAGTTTGCCTTAGTTTATAGCTTTCAATTCTGTAGGGAATCTTTAAGCCGCTGTTTTGTATGTAGCTTTGTTCAATACGCTCAATCGCGTCTATTGGAAGCCTATGCAGTTCCTTTAGCCTTTCAGGCGTGATTTTAAGCCAAAAATCATTTCCACACGCAACCAGCACACGAGCCATGTCGCAAAGCAAAGCATCTAAGTTGACATCTTCGTTAAATTGGTCTATAGTCCTTTTTGCTTCTTCAGCCTTCTCATATCTGCCGTTGACCGTTGTGTAGAAGCCAGCGCCAACAGCTGAGGCTGCCAACAGATCGACACTTGCCTTGCATGTTGGGTCCCTTTCATAAAGCTTTATCACGTCAGCCAGCAGAATGCTCGGCGTTTCATAGATTGTGGTTGACTGTGGAGAGGCGTATCCGCTTTTGGTCTTAAGCAAAAAAGCCTCAGTTAAGCGCTTCAAAACATTGCTCATTACAAGCCCTCCAGAAGTTTAAATCCCTTCTCAGTAATCACGTAAGGAGCGCGATGCCTCTGCTCACTTTTCTGCACATAACCATTCTGAACGAGATATCGAAATATACCTTCGAAAGTTGCGTGGGTGCCAAGCTTTTTAACAGTTCTTTTTTCAAGCTCTGTTCTGCATAATGATTGTCTGCTAAGTTCGTTTAACACTGTTTTTGCAAGACGTAACCTTTCATTCAAACGTCTCATGTGCAAACAACCTCAATTGGTTTTTGAGTGCTAAAAAAAGGGGAAGAATGATTGGTGCAAACCATCAGAGTCTGCAGGTCTTGTTTGCCATCAATGCCATAAGTGCTAAGCGCCAAGTCAGGTGTGTAAGGCGTCATTTCGGCTCCGCATAAAGGGCAATATTGCCAACAATCGCAGACAATGACATCACCTTTCAGGTCTGAAAAGTGAACTTTCCCGCACAAGCGACATTTACCTTCATATCTTGCCATACTGCTCTACCTGGACAGCTTAAAGTGACGTGCTTATGTTGGTCATTTTTGCAACTGCATTGCTCCGTAAGACGCCTAAGCCAAAACGTGTAGTGGCCCTAGCGCCGTACTTGCCATTTTTTATGTCTTCCCAATCTTCAACTGTTATGTCTCTTCGCAAGAGCATAACCGAGGCCACACGGGTGTCTATGGCATAGGCTGTTCCATTAGGAACTAAGGTGCTGGCTTGAACGCGCATTCCTAAAACACTTGTAACTGTTCCCTGTTCAAGGTCTGTTTGTCCTGAAGGCAAGTACTGAGCATGAATAAACTTGTCATCACTAAGAAGTTGATGCAATTGCACCTCATTCACCACTAAAACTGTGGGACGCCAATTTTCCCCTCTAACAGCATTGTGAAGCTTAACTAGACCATTCCAGTTCATGGCTTGATTGCCTCCAGAAATAGGGGTTCCTCCAGCCAGGTCTGCGTCTGCGATTGCTTCACAAAGCGCCAATATTCTGTTTGTTTCCTCTTCACCCAAAGCTCTGCCAACCTTTTCAACCATGTTGTCCATAACATTCCATGTGGCATCTTCGAGGAATTCGCGGGTCCATTCTTCAGAGGCTTCGGCGAGAATGTTAGTGTATATGTCGACTGTGCTGATTTTCTTTCCACTCAGCCTTGTTACAGTGCCTTCAGCATAACGATAAGCAACAGACTTCTCGTCAAGTGGAAACCTTTCCATCGTTTCAGTTGTTGGCCGCACTGTGATAATGTTTCTGCCTATCATTTCTGGATGAGCAGCTTGCACAAGCGTGTCATGCATACGTCCAAGAGCCCCTATCATATCGCTAAATAAGCCTTCTTTGACGCCGACTTCGCAGTATCGCCTAAGAAATGGATGTACAGCTGCTTTGTGCCTCAAATTTTCTATATGGTCTTTAAACTCGCTGTCCCGTTGTATGAGAGATTCAAAAAGTCTAGGTCTCAAATTTATCACTTCTCCACATAAATGAATAACAGGTCGTCTGCAGCTGTTGTCGTTGCAAGGGCTGTACCAATCTTGCGGTTATAATAAATCGTGTATGTGCCTGTTCCACCTTCATTTACGGCTTGATCTGCCAATTGAAGCACTCTTTTTGATGAATCTGCCCCATAAACAGCTTTGCCTCGTGTTATGGCCCCACCAGCCTTCACCTTCACTCTCCCCCGAATTAAGACAGGGCACTGGTCACCCGAGGCAACGCTTTTGACAACTATGCCTACACAGTCTTGAGCAGAAGTCGCAGGGCTAACCTTATTGTCAGCGCTTAAGTAAACTGGATCACCCTTTGTTATGGCTGCTGTAGCCTCAAAGGCTTCAATAATGGCGTTTGGGTCATCAGTTTCGCCTATTGCCATCCAAGTTTTTCCAGTTAAATCAGCCATCCATCATCACTCCAAATCTAATTTCGCTTTCACCGAGTTCATCCTCAGCTACTCACGGTCAACACCGTGACTTTCACGAAGCTTATGAAGTTTCAAAATAATCCGCCGTAATTCTTGACACATTCTTTGAGGCCCAAAACTCCAACTTCGCTGAATAATTGAGCTTGGCAAAACAGACTCAATTAAGCCTATGACTTCATTTACGGGTAAAACTGGCTCACTTAACTGTTTAATGAGGCTTTCAGAAATAGTGCTTTTATCCAAAAGTTTCTGGGTCGACGTAGAAGTCATGTAGTTAGGATGAAGTGAGAGCCAATCCCGAATCTTAGTCTGATCCCACATTTTCTCTTTTGCAAAAAAAATGGCTTGAATGCGTTCGATTTCGGGTTGATTCCGTGGCTTTCCCATGACAGCTAAAATTCCATTTTGCCGATCTAACCAAAAAGTGGTGAAATGTTCTGGCAGAAAAGCCGAGGCATCCTGATAAAAACCTAGGATATATTCGCCTGCAATTACAGGCTCAAACGCTTGCTCGTTAACCTGCAGCTTCTCCATTACTTGGATGTTTGTTTCCGGGATGCCAGGCACGGCCACGAGGCTTAACTCAGCATTATGTAAGCCGCGCGGGATTCTTCCATCCAAAATGCTGATGGTTTCGTAGTCTGCTCCAACACTTACATGCCTAATCAAGCCTTTGCGGATTTTTTCAGCTGTTTCTTCATCGTAAATTTCAGCTTCATACCAGAGAATTTGTCCATCCCACTCGGTTTTAACTATTTTTCCAACAGCGTTTGGCGCAGCAACATGCTCAACGTAAACTGGCGCTGAAACAAGTTTGCTAGCAAAAGATTGTAATTCTTCAGATGTGTAGATGTTGAAGTTTCGGCTCATGCCTGCTGTTACGGCTATGCCGCGAATCCGCAAAGGCTTATTAACAATCTTTTCCAAAACTTTGAAGGGAATTAAAGCGAAGAAATGCTCCCGTGTAATTTCATTTTTATGGTGTTTTTCAAACCAAGCCTTAGCCTTATCAAGTGTCCAGCCTTTAGACACATCGAATAAGTAGCTTAGAATTTCCATCGTATGTTTGCCTTTAGGCTTGCCAATAATAGCCCTTACGCCTTCATCTTCGCTTAAAATTATGGTGCGTAGACTTTCTGGCTGAAACTCTTCTGGACTGCGATGTCCACTGCGGATGTATCGGTCTGTTGTTTCCCAAGGCAATCTTACACAGCCTCACACTTCTGATACCAAACTAATATAGGAGGAAAATGAAAAGGCGAATTGTACAATGCAATAGCCCATGCATAGGCCAATAGATGGGTCATCGGAGTGGGCTAAAACTTCAAAAAGTGTTTGGGAATGCCTAGAAAATGCATAGTGAAAGTGGTTCTAAGCAAAGAACAAAAAGAAATTCTCAATGAGTTAGCGAGAAGACTGGGAACAAGCGAGAGCGAAACGTTGCGTATGGCTTTGATGGATTACGCAAAAGAATTAAGCCTAATAACAGAAAGAATACACAAGATAGGCAACCAATCCATTGAGGTTAAAAGATAAAAGTTCATCATCATACAGTTTTTAAATGGGCTCCGATTCGAATTTCAGCTCGAAACAAGCTTAATTAAAGATAAAACTTAAAAATTCACAAGTAATTTATTTATAGAATCATTAGTTAGACACCAGAATTTACTCCTCTAAGGGAGTTTAGGATTGGTAAGAAAAGGAAAGGCTTTCGAAAAACTTTTAATTGAAGCGGTAGATGAAGCTTTGGCTTCGCTGGGAGAATCAGCTAAGCAATCGATTTACTTTCATCTTGAAAACAAATTTGAAATAGCAAAAAATGACATCCCTCACCGCCTTAAGGATTTTGCAGATGGATTGGAAAAGATTTTTGGTTTAGGAGCCCATTTTATAGAGATTTTGATCATGAAAAACTTGTTCGAAAAGATTGGACAGCCGCTTGAATGGAATAAAAGTAAAGAGCTTGTATTTGTTGACTACGTGGCAGCAGCCAAACAAAGTTTTTTGAAAGCGAAGAAGGAAGCTAGTGTAATAGAAATCTAGTTTCTTGTGCTTCTTAAAAATGTGAAGTTTAACAATCCATATTTGAAGTTCACAAAGGATTTATCAGAGCTCCATGAAGCTTATTCTAAAACTTACATTTGACCCTCGAGGGTTTCATTTGCCTCAAAATAACTTTCGCGAAATCCTTCTAGCCGCAGTTGAAGAAAGCTTATCTTCCCTGGGAGATTCGCCCAAACAAGCCATACTCTTTCACTTAGAAGTCTCCTTTAAGATAAAGAAAGAACAAATTCCAGAAAACATTACAGAATTCGCAAAGGCTCTGGAGAAAATTTTCGGACCTGGAGCCTTCTACCTTGAAAAACTTATTGTGAAATGTCTTTATGAAAAGCTGGGCTTAGAGTTTGAAAATGGAGAAAGTAGGAACTTTTTAGATTGTGTGGATAACGTGAAGAAACGCTTGCCGCCTAAAGAGGGGTATATAACAATATGAAGAAACGGGAAAGTCGCAACACTATCGAAGAACTTAAACACGCCTTGGAAATACTACGCGCCTTTACTGAGGGAATAGACGAAATAGTTTATGTTGTGGACCCCGACACTTACGAAATACTTTTTGCCAACAAAAAAACCAAAGAAGTATTCGGCGAAAAAATCCTAGGTAAAAAATGCTATGAAGTGTTTCAAAACTTAAATGAACCATGCCCCTTCTGCAACAACAATCAGCTTTTCCAAGAAAAACTTGAAAAAAATTACATCAGGGGGCTTCAAAATCACAGGAACAAACGCTGGTACAGATGCATGGACAGCGCCATCAAAGGGCCCCGAGCCAAATATGTCCGATTTGGAATAGCCATAGACATCACAGAACAAAAGAAAATGGAAGAGGCGTTACAAGGAAGCGAACAGCTTTTCCGTTCCGTAGTGGACAACTCCCACGATTGCATCTTGATTATAGATGATAAATTCCGAATCATTTACGCCAATGACGAAGCTGCAGTTATGAGTGGATATTCAAAGGAAGAAATAATTGGACAGGACTTCAGAAAGTTTCTTGATAAAGACAGCAAAGTTTTGGTTGAAGATAGGTACTTGCGCAGACAAAAGGGAGAAGATGTACCTCCTCAGTACGAGTTCAAAATAGTTCGAAAGGATGGCGAGAAAAGAGATGTTGAAATCAAATCTACAATCATACGAGACAGACATAATAGAATACTCTCTATAGCTCAGTTGCTTGACATCACTAAAAGCAAAAGGATAGAAGAGGAAAGAAAACGTTTTGAGGAGAGGCTTTCTGCACTGAACATGTATGGTCAGGATTTAAATAACGCAAATAACATGGAAGAAGTGTATAAGCTCACATTAGATGCCATGGAGAAAACTTTAGGGTTTGAATATGCCTCCTTTTTCATGGTAGAAGGAAAGATGCTTAGCCTAATGGCTCACCGTAAATACCCAAAAAAGCTTAAGGTTAACTTGCCATTGGATGGAAGGAAAGGCGTAACTGTTAAAGCAGTAAAAACAGGCAAACCTGTTTATGTTCCAGATGTTAGAAATGAAAATGCTTACGTTGGAGCCGGCGTAGAGGGCATGCTCTGCGAATTTGCGGTGCCTGTCAAAGTAGAAAATAGGGTTTTAGGTGTTTTGAACGTTGAGAGTAGAAGGATTGCAGCCTTTGACAAAGAGGATGAGAAGCTTCTTGAAATATTGGCTTCACACGCTGCCACTGCCATAAGCAACCTAAAAAGGCAAGAAAGACTGACAATAATCTCCAAGAAACTAACGAACTTGATGAAAAGTTCCACAAAAATCATGAACGCCAAGGATATGCGCAAGAGGCTGAAGGTAATCGCCAATGCCATCCTAAAATTTGGATGGAGAAGGGTTGTGATCTCCCTTAGAGACGAAAACTTGGAAGGAAAAGAACTTGTCACAGCAGGCCTCACAAAAGAAGAAAGAAAACTTTTACTAGAAAGAAAAGCACCAGGCGAAGTCTGGAGGAAACGATTGGGCCCAGAATTTGAACGATTCAAGATAGGCGAGTCTTACTATCTCCCATGGAGCGACCCATGGATTCGAGAAAATGTTCATCGCGTTCCACCTGGAACGTCTCCAGATGAAGCAACCACCTATGCGGGGGTTCCAAGCAAGCTTTCCCCAGAAGAAATGGTTGATTGGCATCCGCAGGACATGCTTTATGCTCCACTCCGCACACCTGAAGGAAGAATTGTAGGCATCTTAAGCATGGATGATCCCATAGATGGTCGAAGGCCAACCAGAGAAGCCCTTACTCCTTTGGAACTTTTTCTACATCAAGCCGCAATAACCATTGAAAATGCTCAGCTCATTGACAGTTTAAGGGAAGCAAGAAAACAGCTTGAAGAGTATGCTGAACAACTTGAGCAAAAAGTGGAGGAAAGAACCCGCGAGCTGAAGAAATCTCAGGAACAGTTGCTTAAGGCCCAAAGACTTGCAGTTATAGGCGAATTAGCCGGTATGGTTGGACACGACTTACGTAATCCCTTAACAAGCATTTCGGGTGCCGAATACTATCTGAAAAAGCGGCTGAGTCCAAAAGTCGACGGTAAAATAAAGGAGATGTTGACGTTAATAGAAAGGAACATAGCTCACTCAAACAAAATCATAAACGACCTTCTGGATTACTCAAGGGAAATAGAACTGGAACCGACCGAAAACAGCCCCAAATCAATAGTGAAAGAAGCTTTGTCCCTTGCAGAGATTCCCAAGAACATTAGAGTAATAGATCTAATCGAAAACAACCCAAAGATAAAAGCTGATGTTGAAAAAATAAAAAGAGTCTTTATAAACATCATTAAAAACGCAGTTGAGGCCATGCCCAAAGGCGGCACACTAACAATAAAAAGCAGAAAACTAGACGACAATTTAGAAATCAGTTTCTCAGATACAGGAATTGGCATGTCAAAGGAAACACTAGAAGAGCTTTGGACACCGCTTTTCACCACAAAAGCAAAAGGAATGGGATTTGGCCTACCAATCTGCAAACGCTTCATAGAAGCCCATGGCGGCTCCATCTCGGTAAAAAGCATCCTTAAAAAGGGCACAACCTTCACGGTTACTCTTCCAATCGAACCAAAAATAAAAAAAGGAGGTGAAAAAATATGGGTGAAACCGCTAGAATCCTTGTTGTCGACGACGACGAGAACATAAGGAAAGTATTAACAACTATACTTGAAGATGAAGGATACATTGTCGAATCAGCGGATACAGCGAAAAGGGCAATAGAAAGAACAAAAAGAACATTCTACAACTTAGCCCTAATCGACATTAGGCTTCCAGACATAGAAGGAGTAAAACTTTTAACAAAAATGAGGGACACAACGCCTAAAATGCGAAAAATAATTATCACCGGCTATCCAACACTCCAAAACGCAATAGAAGCGGTAAACAAGGGAGCAGACGCCTATATATTGAAGCCTTTCGACATGGAAAAAGTTCTTGGGACCATAAAAGACCAACTGAAGAAACAAAACAAAGAGAAAAGATACAGCCAAGAGAAAGTCGCAGAGTTCATCGAAACAAGAGTGAGAGAGTTAGATGTTGGAAGGGAGGCGACCCACAAAAAGAAAACTTAACATCTTTTTTAACGTTCAAAACTTTCTTCATAATTATCTTCACAAATTTTCAAGCTTTAAAATATATTTTCGGCTAGGGCTTTTGGGATAAGCTTTTACGCATAAATTTCCAGCGATGCTCAACTATAAAATCGAGTTTTTGCAAAAGAGTTATAGAAGGAATGTTTTGTTCTGAAGTGTATAATGCCACGGAGTTAATTCCTTTCTCGAAGAGGAAGTTCATTGCCCTAAGTGTAAGAGCGGATGCGAGGTTTTTGCCGCGATATTCTGGTAGCGTGACTGCTGGACCAAGATAGCCTCGTTTACCGCTAAAGAATTTATTATATTCAACATCAAGCCTAGAAACAACAACCGAAACAATTCTATTATTAGATTCAGCCACATGAATCCATTCTTCGCTAAAACAGGAAGATTCAGATTTCCATTTTTGGACCAAGTCCTGTTTGATTCTCTCCCAGCCAAATCCGGCGTTTACAGCTTCTACGAACACTTTTTCCTCTTCTGGCTTCAAACTGCGAAGGATTATGCTTTTTGGAACCTTCGGAAGGTGTTTTAAACCGTCAAGTCTAGCGACCAAATGATATAGTCCGCCTTCAATTTTATAGCCTCGTTCAATCCACTCGTTGATTTTTGGGCTTCCAGCGTCAATAACTGCGAAAACGGTTTTGCCTTTAACGTATTTTTCTACTTCCTTAACCAATTCGTTTTCTATTGTTTTTCGATTTGGAATTTCTGATGCAGCAAGCCATTCGATTTCCTCACCCCAATGTCCATCGTTATATGCAACAGACCCTAAAACTTCACCATTTTTCGCAGCCACTAAAATTTTGAGTTTTCTCTCTCGAATCCAAAAGCGAATTTTTTCCTCACTATAAGGTACAAACTCATATGCGTTTTTATATGTTTCATTGAGCAAATCAACAAGGATTGGCAGGTCTTTGTCAGTAAAGTTTCGGACGTGGATTGGCATAGCTTTGTCTTTAATGCAAAAGCCCAAAAGACGTAATAAACGTTTACGCTGAGTTCAGCTAGTATGCAGAATGGATGTAAGAAGGCAATTTTGGAAAAAGAATATCGATTAGATTTTTGTGGCTTGGGCGTATGATGAAATCTGGATAGGTCATCTCAAGTTCCTCTCGGCTTCGATGTCCAAGCAATAGCTGAGCAAAAACCTGTGGATTGACACGTATGTTTCTGTCTTCGTTGCTGTCTAATTTATGAATGTCCGTAATTGCGCCTTCCTCAACTGTAACCTGAACGGTGTAGCGATAAAAGTTGAAGTTTAGTTTCTCTGTTAAGTTGCAATAGGATGATGTGGTTAAACGCTTTTCGAAAAGTGGCTTCATTTTCTGGAAAATTTTCGCATAATCTATGACTCTTATTTGCCAAGCATAAGGTGGGATACTCTTGACTGCACCAAGGGCAATCAACTGTTCAGTGAGCGAATCATAATAGCTTGTTTGAGCAGTGAGGGTTTCAAATTCACGTTGCTTACCTATATCTTTAAGAAACTTGAGAATTGCCTTGCCCGTATGGTGGTCTACGTCTGGAGCCTCCCTTAAAATCAAATCCTTTGCTTCAGGTTTGTCGCTTACTCTTATGTAAGCGACCATCTTCCCAACTTTTTCTACAACATATCCCTCAAATTTATCCGCTGAAGCCATTCCAGTTTCATGCTGCATCTTCCAAATTTGCTCGTCGCGGATACTGTGCACATAAAACTTCTTTTGGGCTTGAAGGAGAAGATGCATAGCCTGCGGAATATCCTCCTCAGTGAAGGGGCGAAACTTATGTTTGGATTCGTATTCGGGTATCTGGTCTAGCGAAATCGTTGTTCTCTCATTAAGCGGCAAAGTATACTCGTATCCAAACTGGCGGTAAAAGTACGGAATCCCCTCTATAGCGCATAAGTCATATTCTTGTTCTGCTGCTTGCCTATGAAACTCGTTGACCAGTTTCTTTTGAAGCCCTCGGTGACGATACTCGCCGAGGGTAGCAACACATCCCATCTCCGCCACCTTCAACGGAACCCCTCCAATACTCCATTTTAAAGGAGTCAGATTAAGGCCTGCAACAATTCTACCGCGATGTTTAATGACGAAGAAGTCATTAAGCGTCATTGTTGGGTGATAATGAATTAAGTTTTTAACCAGAGTGTCCACTCCGCTATTTTGCCCGAAGACCTTTCGCATAAGTTCAAGGTTCTGCTCTATGTCATCGTCAGTTTCTAAATGTTGGAAAGTGAAGCTTTTTTCAGTCAAAATTATTGCCTCTACTGTTTAGATTAAATCATAAATGTTATGGTTCTATGTTATAAATATGGACGTTTTTGAGAAGTGCTACGTTCATAAAGAATTTGATTGACGAAAAATATGGGAAGAGTCAGATGCGTGGCAGTTTCTTCTGTTGCTAGTCTGTGACGCGGTTAAGTCCTTCGTATTGTATAACTAGTTCTTCAATTACTGGTCCTGTTCCTCGACTGTCAAGTTTGCTTAAGCTCCAGCTACTTGGCCAAGCATTAGATAGTTCATACCTAACTATTTCCATTCCTGTCCTGTCTAGAATTATCACAACCATATTCTTTCTCTCGACATTTCCTTGAAGTGTTTTTTCCATCCAATTCCACAGCTCTTCATTTGTGGTCAAACCCCATCTCAGAACAAGAGAACCATAATGTATTAGACCAGGTTCCAACCTTGGAGCTAATGGTTCATTTCCTTCCCTATATTCCCACACATCTGCAGTTGCATTTAGTCCTTCTACTTCAAGAAATCCAGTCTGCACTATTCCGTCGATTTCAACTAGGAATCTGTAACAACCATATGTTTCAGGTCTTGAACCCGCTGGTGCTTCGGCACTTTTTATCATAATTATCGCACTGATACCGCTGACAAGCATCATTGCAACAACAAGGCCCAAAATTTTTCTCTGCAAAACATCACCTCCTTTTCTCTTTGCAATCTAGTCACAGCATTTTCAACCTATCATTTATGGAGAAATCCCATTCTATAGATGCATCTTTTCGTCAAAAAACATCTGCAGATTAGGTTAGCAAGGTACTAATTTTCGAAAACAAAATAACCAGAAAACTCAACACTCTAAAGGCATTAAAGAGGTGAGATTGTGAAGTGGGTGACCCGTGATTTCGTCCATGTTGACAGAACTGCATGTCCTTGGTTAATCAAGAAATTTATAGACCCAAAAGCAGAATTCATCTTCGTGCCTACAGAAAGAATTGAAGGAGTTGTAAAAACGCAAGGGGCAATACCTTTTGACGCACCAGGAGTTAAGCTCGGTCACAGAGATGGAAAATGCAGCTTCGAAACCATAATAGAAGAATATAAACTCAAAGACCCGGTTCTTCATGAACTTGCCAAAATAGTTCATTCAGCAGATACACGTGACACTGCGGTTGCGCCTGAAGGGATAGGTTTAAGTGCAATAATGACTGGTGCAAGATTCAATGTTAAGGATGATTTTGAAGCCGTTGAAAACGCAGCGTATGTTTATGAAGCACTCTACAGCTACTGCAAATTTAAGCTGATCCGCGAAAAATACAAAAAGGAATTGACGAAAATGGATCAAAAACAACAAAGTGAATTCTTAAGGGGAAAAATGCGAGAGAAACAATAAAGACACAGTCTCCACACCTCTATTTTTATTAACTATAAACTTCAGTAAACATTCAAGCTGGTTTGTTAATGGTTTCCCAAGCGAAAAACTCTAAGGACAGTATCTTTTTGACAATCTGCATCATGGGATTCTTTGCAATTCTAAGTTCCACAATGTCAAAGAACCCTGTTTTACCTTCCTTTGCTGCCTATCTTCAAACCCCAGAAGGATTTTGGACCGGCTTGGTTTTTTCTGCTTCTACTATTCCTGGAATATTGATTAGCTTGCCGGCTGGTTCTCTTTCAGACATTTTGGGACGAAGAAAAGTTCTGCTTATTGCCGGCTTTGTTTTTGCTTCAGCTCCATTCATATATCTTCTTATAAATGCTTGGTGGCAACTTATCCTAGTGCGTTTTTATCATGGTTTTGCTACCGGAATGTTTGTTCCAGTTGCTGAGGCATTAATAGCAGAACGTTTCACAACCAAACGAGGAGAACGCATTTCACTTTTCTCTTCCGTAACAGTGGTCGGAAGAAGCACCGCTCCCATTCTCGGCGGCTCTATCTTATTTATCACAAGCAATAATTTTCAGAACCTTTACCTCGCTGTAGGTGTGGCTGGAATAACAGCGTTTATCACTGCTTTGCCCTTCTTAGGCAAAGAAAAAACTATTACTGAATCTAGAAACTCGAAGAGCATTGATTTGAGAAGTGTTATCCGCGGATGGGGAAGTGTTGCCAAAAACCTTGGCGTATTAGTAGTAAGTTTGGTTGAAGCGGGCCAATACTACGTTTATGGTTCTACAGAGTCTTTCTTTCTCAAGTATATGGAAAAAATTGCCAATACAGATTCGTTCTTAAGAGGGGTTATCATGACCTGCCTATTGCTTATGGTTATGTTTTCTAAGCCTTACATAGGCAGGCTCTCAGATAGAATTGGAAGACGAAAACCCATAATCCTAGGCTGCGCAGTTAGTGCTATTCCATTGATTGCGATACCCTTTTTCACGCAATTCCCAGTTTTGCTGTTTCTCGCTATAATTTATGGTTTGGGTTTTTCTCTGGTGACCTCTGCAACACCAGCATTAGTTAGTGAACTTGTCCCGATGAAAGTAGTCGGCAGCGCCATGGGATTCTTAGGCACTATTATGGATGTGGGACAAACATTAGGACCTATAATTTGCAGTCTCATACTCGTTACAAGTTTAGGTTATCTAGGCCTGTTCTCTTCCCTCGCAATTGTATTGCTGTTTACTGGCGCAATATTTGCCGTCTCTAGAGTTGCTAAAACGAGCTCAAAATAACAATGATTTCCAACACGAAAATCTTAAGCATAATTTCTATGGCTTAAAATTGAAGACCTTTCTTCCAAAAACGCTTATTCTGCCATTTTTGTTTTCCGTGATTATGTATATGCTACACATGGTTTCTTAAGATGTTTCGTTAACTATTTCAAAATTGTTGTTGAAACCGCTTAAATAATCAAACTCTAGATATAGCGTGTACTTTGGTTATAAAACACTAACAATTTGTGAAGCGCGATAGTGATGTCATGAATTGTCCATATTGCGGGTCTGAAAATCTCAAAACCCTTGAAACCAGGGATTCGCCAGACAACACTGTTAGAAGACGCAAAGAATGCGCTGACTGCGGAAAACGCTTCACAACCTACGAGTATGTGGAAACAGTTGAGCTTATGGTTAGGAAAAAAGACGGGCGAATCGAACGTTTCGACTTAAACAAGATTGTAAGAGGTCTCCAGAAGGCCTGCGAAAAGAGACCCGTAACAATGGAGCAAATCCAAGAATTAGCAGAACATGTTAGACAGGATTTAATGAGACTAGGTAAAACGGAAGTTACTTCCCAAGAAATTGGAGACCTCGTCATGAAGTATTTGAAGCATCTTGATCGGGTAGCTTATGTCAGATTTGCGTCTGTTTACAAGCAATTTGAAGAGCCTGAAGACTTTAAGCGTGTGCTTCTAGAAGTGAGAAAATGAAGATTGTTAGAAAACGTGATGGAAAATTAGAACCTTTCAATCAGGAACGTATAACAAACGCCATTTGGAAAGCCGCTAAGGCTGTAGGCGGAAAGGACCGCGAACTAGCCAAAAAGTTAAGCGACAAGGTTGCGGCTGAACTTAAGAAGCGTTTCGGAGAGGACGGAGTTCCAACAGTTGAAGAAATCCAGGATTTGGTTGAAAAAACACTGATAGAGGATGGACGTGCAACAACAGCAAAGGCATATATTCTCTATAGGAAACAGCACCATGACTTAAGGGAATTAGCAGCTCTTCTAAGCTCCGCGGACTTGGTAGACCAATATTTAGAAATTGAGGACTGGCGGGTTAAAGAAAACTCTAACATGAGCTATTCACTGCAAGGCTTAAACAATTACCTATCATCAACTGTGATAGCAAAATATTGGATTACAAGGATTTACCCGCCAAACATTGCAGACGCACATTTCTCAGGAGACATGCACATCCACAATTTGGGTGTTTTGGGACCATATTGTGTCGGCTGGGATTTAAAGGATTTACTGCTTTCAGGATTTGGCGGTGTCTCGGGAAAGATTGAGAGCAAACCAGCAAAACACTTTAGAACAGCCCTAGGACAAGTGGTTAATTTCTTCTACACGCTTCAAGGCGAAGCTGCTGGAGCTCAAGCCTTCAGCAACTTTGACACGTATCTGGCTCCTTTCATACGCTATGATAAATTAAATCAGAAAGAGGTTGAACAAGCACTTCAAGAATTCTTCTTTAACATGAATGTGCCCACACGTGTTGGCTTCCAAACACCCTTCACAAACGTAACACTGGATTTGAAGATTCCAGAATTTATGAAAGACGAGCCAGTCGTTTTCGGTGGAGAAATAACTGATGAAACTTACGGGAACATGCAAGCCGAAATGGACATGTTTAACACTGCTTATGCAGACATAATGAACCAAGGCGACTCAAAGAACAGAGTTTTCACTTTCCCAATACCGACATACAATGTAACAAAAGATTTTAGTTGGGACTCACCAATAACCCGAAAAATCTTCGAAGTAACAGCAAAATACGGTGTGCCCTACTTCTCCAACTTCATAAACAGTGACATGAAACCTGAAGACGTTAGGAGCATGTGTTGCCGCCTAAGAATAGACAACAGAGAACTTCACAAGCGTGGCGGAGGCCTCTTTGGGGCAAACCCCCTAACGGGCTCGATAGGTGTTGCAACGTTGAACCTTCCGAGAATTGGTTATTTGGCGAAGGATGAAGACGAATTTTTCGAACGTCTGGAAACGCTCATGGAAATTGCTAAAGACAGCCTTGAAATAAAACGGAAAGGCCTTGAAAACTTTACAGAAAATGGATTATATCCATACTCGAGGCGCTATCTACGCAATGTCAAAGAAACCTTTGGAAAATATTGGAAGAATCACTTCTCAACAATAGGCTTGATAGGTATGAATGAGGCAATATTTAACCTATTAGGATGTAATATAGCCTCGCCTAATGGGAAAGATTTCGCAGTAAAAGTGCTTAGTTTTATGCGGGAAAAGCTTTTGGACTTTCAAGAAGAAACGGGAAACATCTATAATTTGGAGGCTACACCAGCAGAAGGCACATCCTACAGGCTTGCCCGCATAGACAAGGGAAGATATCCGAACATAATTGTGGCTAACGAGAAACACTTGGTTAATGGTGCTAAACCTTTCTATACGAATTCTTCGCAATTGCCAGTGGATTATGATGGTGACTTGTTTGAAGCGTTAGAGCATCAGGAAAGCCTTCAGCCCCTCTACACGGGTGGTACAGTGTTTCATATTTACTTAGGCGAAAGACTCTATTCATGGGAATCTGCAGCCGAAATCATCAGAAGAATTAGCTGGAATTCGCGGCTACCATACGTTACGCTTACGCCTACATTCAGCATATGTTCAACCCATGGCTACGTAAACGGCGAACACAAGCAATGTCCAAATTGCGGAGCAAAATGTGAAGTTTACTCGCGGGTAGTTGGCTATCTCAGACCAGTGGACCAGTGGAATGACGGGAAACAGGCAGAATTTGCAATACGCAGAACTTTTGACAAATCAGTAGTTATGGCAACTGCAGCAATGCCAGCCCAAGTGAAAAGTCAATGAAGTTCAGCGGCATCCAAAAAACAAGTCTCATAGATTTTCCAAACAGGATAGCCTCAGTGCTCTTTACGCCTGGCTGCAACTTGCGTTGTCCTTACTGCTATAATTGGCGAATAATTGTGGACCCTAAACCGCCGTTCCTGCAGGAGGAAGCTGCGCTTAAGACTCTTGAAAGTCGCAAAAAATACGTTGATGCAGCTGTCGTGACTGGTGGAGAGCCAACGATGCACAAGGAAATTCCAAAATTTCTGCGGAAACTTGAGGATAGAGGTTTTGCAATTAAGCTTGACACGAACGGGTTCTATCCACAAGTCTTAGAGGAATGCCTCGCCCATGTGGATTATGTGGCATTGGACGTGAAAACTTCTTTGAAAAAATATGCCCGATTAGAATCAAAGGACACCGCTGATTTTCTGCGTACCATTGAAATTTTAAAAAGTGGGAAAGTTGAATACGAGTTTAGAGCAACGGTTGTTCCTGGCTTTGTTGACGCTGAAGACATACCACAAATAGGCGAGCTTGTTAAAGGTGCAAAAACTTTTGCCTTCCAACAATTCATTCCAGAAGACACGCTGGACAAAAACTTTAAAAAACTAAAACCCTACACGCCAGAAACCATTACGGAATTCGCCGAAACCATGAAAAAATACGCTGACAAGATAATACTTCGCGTTTAAAGCGTAAAGTTTAAAGGGTTAATGCTTCGTTTAGGTTTCGAATGTTCTTTGAAATTAGGGGTTTATGATTTGAGCGTTGAAGACGAATGTTTAGAAGAACGCAAAGCCAAAGTTTTAATCAAACTTAGGGGATACAAGCTTATCAAGAAAGAGAAACATAAAGACGCCATCAGCTACATTGTTGAAATCCCAAAGGAGAAGCAGAAGGCCCTCGTATGGTGTATACTAGATGAGAGCACAGTGGGCATAGCATCCATTAACCGTTTGCAGAAAGTCATGAAAGAGGTGGATGTGGAAAGGGGAATGATAATTACAAGTGGAAGATATACGCATGCTGTTAAACAGAGTGCTAAAAAGAAGGGTATAGAGCTTTTACCCAGAACTTTTCCAGCATTTGACCTTTTCGAGCATAAACTTGTTCCAAAACATGAAATTTTAACTGAGAAAGAGAGGGAACAACTCCTCTCCGAGTATAGGGTTCAACCTTACCAGTTGCCCCAGATCAAGGCTTCAGACCCAGCCGCTAAGGCCATAGACGCCAAGCCTGGAGATATACTGCGCATTATTAGGAAAAGCTCCACTGCAGGCGAACATATGGCGTACCGATACGTCGTGGAATAGTTCAAAATTGACTTGTTTTGAATTAAAAAGAAAAGGGGAGAGTTATCCTATCCCTGTTGTTTTCCTGCGTCTAATGTAGATCAGCGAAAGAGTTGAGGTAACGGCTGCTATTAATGCGATTATTAATGTAACGTATTGTGGAATCATTGATGTTTCCTGGGTTGCCTTTAGGCTGGATATGTCTGTTTCGATTTGGTCAAATCCTGGAATAACAATGGTTGCAAAGTTGCCTTTTATCTCTGTGATTGTGGCATTCATTACACCTAACGTTGTTTGGATTGTTGCAGTATTGCCGTCGATGGCTATGACCCTGAGGAAAATGTTTCTAAGAGTTGCATTCATGGCTGTCAAATTGAGTTTTACGAAGCCTAAGTCTGTTTGAACCATTGCCAAGCCGTCTTTAATTTCCATTATTTTATTGTTCATTAGTGTTAGGATATCGCTTACTAGGAAGCATTTAAAGGATGTTCCATTGGCTTGAATGGTGCCTCTGACATAGTTTGCAGTGATGACTAGCGTATATGTGCCCGTTTCATCTCCAAGAATTGTGGATACTATCTTATATAAGCCTGTTGTGACCACCTGAGAAGTTAGGTCTTCAGTCGTTCCGTCTGGTTTATAAAGCACAGCGTCTGTGATGGTGGCATTAACCGCCACTCCCTTAAAGGTTGTTTGAGCATAGAATTCAGCTATTTCTCCTATGAAGTACATGGCCCCTACATCGATTTTAACGTCTAACGGAGTGACATCAACCACGGTAAATGCTGCAAATGCACTGTTGGCTTCAGCATCTAAAGCTTTTATGATTTGTGTTTCCGCCGTTGATAGTGGTATGTTGAGCGTGAAAGTGAAGTTTCCAAATTCGTCAACACGAGCGTAGCCTATTTCCATATCATTAAATGTTATTGTTGCTTGGCTTTCAGCGAGGAAGCCGAAGCCATGTACGGTTACTTTTGTTCCAACAGGACCTTTAACAGGATTTAAAGTTATTAGAATCACTCTGAAAATTGTTGACCCTGTTCTGCCCGTGGCCATGTCTACAGCCGTTATTTCATGCGTCCCTATTGTAGCATTTTCAGGGAGAGTGAGTATGTACACGAAGTCGCCTAAATTCGTGGCTGTGGTGTTTCCCATTAAAGTGGCGTCCCAGTAAATTGAAACTGTGCCATTCGCTGTTGCCTTAATTCCCTTCACCGTCACTTCTGTTCCTGGAGAGCCAGCAGACAAACTTGTTGAAATTGGAATGTAAGCTGCAAGAGCTACAGCGTTGCCTAATATTTGGTCCACATCTGCGTTGGATGAGGCAAAGTCGAACCCGAGAAGTGCTATGTGTCCTCTGTCAATTTTCTTATGAATAACTACTGGATTGGTGCCGTCATTTACAACAATGTTTGTTTCTCCGGTAACAAAACTTATAGTTCCATAAGGAGCCATGAATGAAGAAGATACTCCTCTGGCCAGCGAGTCTGTGGGATCAACTAGATAAAGTGGGGACCAGCTTCTCTCGTTGGCTCGTAAGATTTGCATGAGTCCAGCTCCTGTTAGGATGCCATATGTTCCGCCTGAACCCCACATGAAGTCGCAGACTATTATGGTGCCTCCGTTTTCTAGGAATTCAGATAGAGTTTCAGACCATGACGCTCCAATCATTTGCATGGTACTTAAGCTTGCGTATTCTTGTTCGGGTATTAGTAAAATATCTTTTCGTTGAATCATAGAGTCCAGTTGAGTGAAATCCCACATTTCAGTCACATTGTAGTTGGGTCCAAATTTGGATTCTATAGCTCTCAAAGTGTTTTGGTACTCTTGGTAATAATCAGCATATTGCAAATAAGCAAGGATTTTGGGCGCATACTGCACAGGTATTAACCTTGAATAAACATTGTTCCTTGTAACGTTTTCCTCTGGAACAGGTGGAGCATATACAGTGAGGTTGTATGTTCCTGCAAACGTCGGAGTCCAAAGATGGCTAAGAGTATGAGATGTTCCGTTTATCAGTAAGGGGATGGTTTCGGTTTTCACTACTGTACTATTAATCAAAAGTTGCAGTTCCACGTCAGTCTCATCGTTTATACCTTGATTATGCACAGTGGCGTTAAGCAGTGTAGAATCGCCCGGTTCAACGAATTTTAGAGTTTCTAGAGAAACAACGAGTTCATGTTGGTAGCGAACCGTAAACCAGTACATTATATTTTTGAACATAATTCCGCAGTCGCTGCTCAAGGCCCAGTCATATGTTCCAACACCGTTCCAGCAAACAACCTTTCCTGGAAGCCCATCTGTGGCTATAATTTTGTCGTATTCGTCTGTTAGTTTAGCCACTGTCACGGCGTTTTGGGCTATGTTCGCCTCAGCCATGTCGCAGTCGCCGTATAGACCATATATGTGATATCCCTCTGGAAAGCTTCCAAAAGGACCATCCATTATGGGATGCGTTGCATCAACTACCCATAAGTCATACTCTCCCCAATTGTCGCCTGTGGATGATGACCGAACAATGTCTGCCATAAGGTTGTCACTTATTAGGCAATTATAACCCGTAACAAGCAGGTTCCCGCCTAAAGAAAGATAAGACTCAAGGGTAGAATATTCAACTGAAGTTATCCATCTGCCATCTTTGAAAAAGACCACTGCCTTATAGTTGAGTAGTAAATCCAAGTCTTCAGTGTAAAGATTCATGTAATTGTTATTGTATATGTCGTAGCCTATTCCCATCGAATCAAGTATAGGTGTTACATACATCAATTCATTAAAGTCGGATATTAGCGCCACTTCTATGTAACGAACGTAAACCATCTTTGATACGATGTTGTTCACTGTGACAGTTTCATCTAGCACTGGTGGAGCGTAGGCAGTAACGTTGTATATTCCCTCAACAGTGGGCGTCCAAGAGTAGTTTATAGTGTACCATGCGCTATTAGCTAGGTCGCGCGTTCCACTTGCAACTTCAGTGTCGTTTATTAGAAGATAAATATCCACATCTGCTTCATTGTTTAATCCAAGGTTGTATACAGTGGCTTTTAGCAATGCGGTCTCGCCGGGTTGGAGATGCTCTGGAATGTCTAAGGTTACTCCTAAGTCATGCTCATATTGGGTGCCTATTGGAACATTTGTTTCGGCTAGTAGTAGTTCCATGCGCATTCCAGAAGGGTCTATGGCTTCCATGTCAATCCATAACCCAGAAATCTTGTCATACCAAAATGTATATGAATATTCATACATAGAATAGGGCAATTCCCAAGAGTCAATAGCTCGTGGGCCAACTAACATCATTTTACTACCAGTGACAGTCGCAGGGCCGTATAGAAGATTTATTGTGGAGCCTATGCCTATGTCGGTTTCTATCCACCCTGGATACCACATGCCAGCCCAGGCGCCGCTTTCTACAAACCTGTCTATTGTGTTAACAATCATCCAAGATGTGCCTGTGTATCCTGAAGGGTCTTTATACTGTAATGTGATGTAGATTTTGAAAGGTTCAACGTAATGGTCGTATGTAAGGTTCCAGTATCCTATGCCAAATAAATATCCTGTAGAGTCGTAATAATGCAAGGTGTAGTTTGCATATTGCCCCTCAATCGGATTAATTAAGGGATAGGTTGCCTTTACAAATTTTGTTATTCTGTTGTTTATTGTAATGTTCTCTCCTAGAACTAGTGGAGCATATGCAGTAATGTCATAGGTGCCTTCAACCGATGGAGTCCAAAGGTAGTCGATTGTGTAAGATTCGCCGCTCGAAAGTTCTGGTATTGTTACGTTATTAACAAGGGTGCTATTGATTAGAAGCTGAAGCTCCACGTTTGCCTCATTGTTCAATCCAATGTTGTATACAGTTGCGTTTAAAAGTGCAGAATAGTCAGGCACAAGAAAATCTGGAGCTTCTATGGTCACGAGTAACTCATGCTCGAACAAATCGGCCATGAACCACACTAAAACATTCTTGAACATGATTTCGCAATCCGCGTTCCCAGTCCAGTCGTATGTTCCGTCACCGTTCCAATAAACCACTTTACCGCCAGCAGTTTCTGTCGCTATAATCTTGTCATAAATCCTGTCATAATAGTAATCCAATGCGGCTACAGTTATAGCGCCACGGGTTGTGTCTGCTTTTGCCATATCGCAGTCACCGAATAGATCATATATGTAGTATCCCTCTGGAAAGCTTCCAAATGGACCATCCATTATTGGATGTGTTGAATTTCTCACGTATAAAGCGGGTTTACCCACGTAATCGCCAGTGGAGGATGAGCGAACAATGTCTGCAAGAAGCGAGTCGTCTGGACTCCCCAGAGAGTCATATCCCGTGACTAACAGGTTGCCACCTGCACTTAAAAAGGATTCAAGCGCTGAATGCTCATCTGAAGTTATTAGTCTGTCGGAGTTGTAGAAGATTACTGTAGAATAATTAAGTAGAAGACCCAGGTTTTCTGTATAAAGTCGCATCCAATTCTCATTGTATGCGTCGTAGCCTACTCCTATCGAATCAAGTATAGATGTTACACCTAGCAACTGATAATTGTCAGATATTAGGGCTGCTAGAACGTATCGAACGGAAATCATGGCGCTTGCAAAGTTATTTGCTATATTAGTTTCGCCTGAAACGGGCACAATATAGGTTGTGACATTATGTATTCCCTCTGAAATCGCGTTCCACGAGGTAGTAACTGTTACAGATGTGCCAGCTTCAAGAAAAGCGATATTTGCAGAATCGATTAGTGCGTCGTTGACGAGCAACCGAAGTACTATGCCAGATTCGTTATCTGTTCCATAATTCAGTACTGTAGTGTTAAAAATTATAGAAGTCCTAGGCTTAGCAGAAAGAGGTCTATCCCACCCTAGAATAAGCAGATCATGGTCAGGAGGAGCTTGTTCAACTGCTCTTCTTGCATTGATTCTTCCATAGCCATAATACTCATCGAAGCCTGAATCTCCTAAATCATCTGCCGTATATCTTAATTGGGCTCTCACCCAATCTCGTGTTGCATTGGGGAATTGGCTCCAAATAAGGGCAGCAATGCCTGCAACGTGTGGACATGCCATGGAAGTCCCGCTTAGATAGTCATAATTCAAGTTCTCGTTATATGGCGGGTTGTTCAACGTTACATTGTAAGTTGGCATAGTTGAGTAAATATTAACTCCTGGAGCTGCAACCTCAACCCAGTCCCCAAAGTTAGTAAACCATGCAGGATAATCATATGAATCTGCGGCTGTAACTGCAACAACTTCGTCGTATGCAGCTGGATACAACTTGTCGCTTGTTTGGCTATTTCCAGCTGCCGCAACCACTAATACGCCATTCTCGTGTGCGTATCGGATTGCATCGTGAATAAGCACGCTGTCAAAATAGTCGCCCCAACTGTTGCTAAGAATATTTGCACCTTGGTCAACCGCGTGTATAATAGCGTTAGCGAGGTCATCTTCAGATCCCCATCCACCGGCGTCTAAGCCTTTTTCAGCCATTATTTGGACCTGTGCAAGGCCGGCGATGCCTTCATTATTGTTTAGGATGGCTGCTATTATTCCTGCACAGTGAGTTCCATGCCCATTATCATCAAGAGGGTCGCCGTCGTCCTCAATCCAGTCAAGGCCTAATGTAACGTAATTGTCAGCTAGATCTGGATGAGTATAATCGATGCCTGTGTCAATGACTGCCACCAGTATGGAAGGGTCGCCTGTTGTTGTGTTCCATGCCCAATCAGCCTCTATTTTCTGCGGCCCCCATTGTAAGGTCCAGTTTGGGTCGTTTGGAACAAATTGTGCTTTAAACTTCATGTTAGGCTCTACATAACGAGCTAGGCTACCTGTCTGAACATCTTTTACAAAAGAAGAAATTGCAATCAAAGGCATATCGACAACCAGAGCGATGACTTCTCCCTTTATCGAAACAGTATTAACAACTTTTCCTCCAGTTCCGCTAACCGCATTTACAAGATTGTTATAAGCGTTTGGATATCCCTTGTTTACTCCAATAACAAGCTCCATCGAATCTTCATCTACGTAGGCAAACTCGCGACATCCCTTCGTTTCACCAAAGAATTCGTCTCTAGCAAAAACACTAGAGTCCCAAAAATCTAGAAAACTGCTTTCTGGCTTTTGATTTTTCATTTCTTCAGAGACGGGATAAAAGCTGTTCTTGGATTGAGTAGGATAAGGTGCAGAATCTTTTTCAGATGAAAACTCTGGAGTGATTTGGATTTCTTTTAAAGGTATAGGATGAAAAGCTGCGTTTACAGTATTAGCCAAAAAAACAATAGTTATTGCAGTGGAAACTGCTAAATATCTCACAAATTTATGCATTTTCTCCACCCTCGGAGTTCTAATAGTTTAGCTTTTTTTGTATATAAAACTACGCTTTAGAACATAAGTCACTATGCTATCTTTATACGTCTTATTTCTACTTTGCTGGCTGATCTAAGCTATTTTGCTATCATAACTTCTGTTGCCTTTATTACAGCTTCTACTTCATCTCCAACTTTTATTTTTAGGTCTTCAGCTGCCTCTCTTGAAATCAGTGCTGTCACAACAGCAGGTGCGGTTACTTGGACTTTGATTGTTGCGGTTAAACCCTCTTTATTTACAGTTAATACTTTTCCTTTCAAACGGTTTCTTGCACTAATTTTCAATCCAACAGCCTCCCAATATTCTGCATCAGAAAGAACCTCACCCAAATAGCTCTCAACACGCTTATACTCATCCAACAGACTTTTACCCAGCGTAGTTAGTTTTGCCCCGCCTCCACCAGATTTGCCGCCCCTATACGTTTCTATGACAGGCTCACCGATTGCCTTCTCGATCTTTTGTAAGTAACTCCAAACGTAGCGGTATGACATGCCCAGCTTTTCAGCTGCCTTTGAAATGGATTCTTCCTTTTCTATTTGTTCTAGGATTTGGGCTCCGCCTTTGCCCAGAACGGGTTTTCCTTGGTATTCTATCCAAATTTTGCATGAGGGCTTATGTTTTTTGTGGGTAAGCATTCTGTTCGTTATTATTATTGCGTTACGTTTATAAGTTTAGTCGATATGAATGATAGAACATAACGGTGATAAAGATGAATGCGTTGATAAAAGCACTCATTGTGGCTGTTGCAGTAACAGCATTGGTAATTGCTGGTTCCTACGCTTATCTTCGATACTTCACAAGAACCAGACTCTTGATCTCCACAACCACGAGCCTATGGGAAACTGGACTGTTGAACGCCACAAAACAAGCTTTTGAAGAAAAGTACCAAATAGACCTTGGATTCTTGCCGGTCGGTACGGGACAAGCCATACAACAGGCGCAGGGAGGCAACGTAGACGCTTTGCTCGTACACTCTCCCACTAACGAAACCCAATTCCTCCTAGGAGGAGACGGCGTCTGCCGAAAGATTATAGCCTACAACTTTTTCACGATAATCGGGCCTGAATCAGATCCTGCTAAAATCAATGGTTCATCCCCAACAAGCGCTCTAAAAAAGATAGTTGACTATGGACGAAGGCACACAGAAAGAATATGGGTGTCGAGAGGCGACGGATCGGGCACCCATACGAAAGAGAAAAGCCTATGGGCAAAAGTTAACTATAGTTACATGCAAATATCCCAAGAATTGTGGTATGCTAGTGCAGGCTCAGGCATGAGCGCAACGTTAAACATGGCTAACGAGTTCGGAGCGTATACACTTTCAGACATAGGCACATACCTGAAACTGGCAAAGGACCACACAATTTCTCTGGTGCAATACATGACCGAAACGAAAGATCTGCTCAATGTCTACAGCGTGATAGCCGTCAACCAAACACGCCATCCAAACGTCAACTTCACGAACGCAATAACTTTCATAAAGTACTTAATCTCAGACGAATGCCAGCAACTGATCGAAAATTATGGAAAAGATGAATATGGACAAGGTCTCTTTCACAGTGCCGTCCAATTGCTAAAACAGAACTCGACATTGCAGATAGCCCAATGGATAAAAGAATACGCATTCATTAAAGAAGGCACTGAATCGTACGAGTGCCCCCCGCAATATCGAGACAGCCACTATCCAGAACTCTACGAATAGGATGTAAGAAGCTCAATGAATATCTTGGATAGTTTGGTCAAAGCTCTTCAACTCATTTTTTCTGGTGATCCAAGAATAGTCGAAATAACGTTGCGCTCATTGTTCGTTTCAGGTTCCGCAACCTTGATTGCTGCGCTTTGGGGGATTCCCATTGCAATGCTTCTCGGGCGTACGAATTTCCCCGGCAAATTCATAATCAAGACAGTGTTCAATTCGTTAATAGGCATACCGACAGTAGCTTTGGGCTTTTTCCTCTTCCTAATTTTTTCAAGAGAAAACGGTCTCCTGGGCTTCTTGGGCATATTATACACTCCGACTGCCATAATAATCGGCGAGGCCGTACTTGTCTTACCCATAGTTGTGAGCTTGGCAACAACAGCTATAGAGGCCGTTGACCCAGACATAGCAAATCTAGCAAAAACTCTTGGAGCCTCAGAATCTCAAGCCTCCTTCGCTGTTCTGAGAGAAGCCTTAGATGGTATTTTTCTTGCTGGAATAGCAAGTTTCAACCGTGCAATTGGAGAACTTGGCGTAGCTGTATTCGTCGGCGGATTCATAGCACATGTTACAGAGCTATTGACCACGGGAATCAAGCTTGAAATTGACAGCAACAACGTAGACGTAGCCATGGCCTTGGCGATAATACTGCTCGTGCTGGTTTTCGGAATAAACCTTGCACTGAATCTCGTTAAAAGGAGAAAGAAATGACCATAATTGCAGAATTGAAAAACGTCACGAAGGTTTTCGATAGCAAAACCGCGTTAGAGGATATAAACTTGAAAATCAACCAAAGTGAAGTGCTGGCTCTCCTCGGACCTAACGGTTCAGGAAAAACCACGCTGCTAAAAATCTTGGCATTTATTGAAAAACCTACGAAAGGCGAAGTCGATTTCAGTGGTACAAGAGTTACAGACAAAAACCTTGAAAAGATGCGTGCCGAAAGCACGATGATTTTTCAAAAAACAACACTCTTCAGCACAACGGTCTACAATAATGTCGCCTACGGCTTGAAAATACGAAAAATGCCGAAAAACAAGATTAATGAGGAGATCCACAAGGCACTTAGGCTTGTCGGACTGGAAGGATTTGAAAAGCGACATACTAAGAAGCTTTCGGGCGGAGAACAGCAAAGAGTTGCATTGGCAAGGGCTTTAGTTCTTAACGCTAAACTCCTTCTTTTAGACGAGCCGACGGCAAACTTGGACCCGAAAAATGCTTCAATAGTAGAGGAAATAATAGCCACAGTTAACCGAGAATTAAAAACCACAATTGTAATGGCTACACATAACATGTTTCAAGCCAAGAATCTGCCCCACCACATCGCATTAATAACCAATGGGAAAATAAGCGAAGTTGGAACACCAGCAGAAATTTTTGGAAGACTATCAAAAACTTTAGCGAGCTTCGCTGCCTTAGAAAACACTTTCACAGGAGACGCAAAAATCACTATGAACGGCACAACTTTAGTGGATATTGGAAATGATGTCCAGATAGAGACAACCGCTCAAAATCAAGGCAAGGTTTCGGTTTTTGTCAGTCCAGAAGACATAATTTTATCTAAAAACCGCTTAGCATCGAGTGCAAGAAATGTTTTCAGAGGCAAAATTGTTGGAATTCTGGATTTGGGTTCTGTCGTTAGGCTTAAAGTTGACGTTGGAAAACCCTTAACGGTGCAGATAACTAAACGTTCCTTCTACGAAATGGGAATCAATCTAAACGCAGAAGTTTTCTTGGCTTTTAAGGCTTCAAGCGTCCAAATCATTTAAAAACGAAAAGGCACATGTAACCATCACTGGGTTAAGTCAGTCTGGAGGTCAACTTATGATCGTTAAACCATCTGATGTTCCAGAGAGGAAAGCCTTTAGTGTGCGGTTCAAAACTCTTGCAACTGGAGCCAACATTATGTGTACGGTCATGTACTATGAAAAAGGCAACGTTGTTCCACTTCACAAACATGTTAGTGAACAAGTTGGATATGTGGTTGAAGGAAAATTGAGGGTGAAGATAGAGAATGAGGATTTAGGCATAATTTCAGCTGGAGATTCATACTTAATAAAAAGAAACATGCTTCATTCTCTTGATGCATTAGAAAAATCAGTTGTTGTTGACGTTTTTTCCCCACCACGCGAGGAGTACAGAAACAAATAACACCAGAAGATCGCTTCTGAACTCTCACTTTTACTCATCGTTTAGGCTTCAGCAGTTCATGTAATCTGATGCTTCAGCTCGTACAAAATCACCAAAGCTTCGCCTAAGGGTATATTCAATCTGGCAGCTAACTCCTGCGGAGTTATGTCTGGTTTCTCGCTTAAAATCACTTCTCTCGTGTAGGCTTTGTGGTTTGTATACATGACTAAGGCGTGAACTGTTTCGATAAGTATGGGCCACAGCTTCTCCTTTTTATATTCTTCGAGGCTCATATCACATCAAAATACATACTACATTGAAGGTTAAATATTCAATTTACCTTTACCGCAAAGTATATTTCTTTCAGAAAGTGATTAAGGCTTCCAAACTAAAAAAGTAAAAGTGAAAAGGGCAATGACGATTAAAGCTGTAATCTTCGACCTTGATGGAACTCTTGCAAGCTTTAACATAGATTATAGGGCTGTTAGAGCTGATGTTAGAAGTTTTCTGATAAGGATGGGATTGCCAGCCTCAATCCTATCAATCAACGAAAGTATATTCGAAATGTTGAAGAAAGCAGAAATTTTCATGAAAAACAATGATCAATCGAAAAAGGTGATAACGGAAACCCGCAAAAAAGCTTTAGCAATAGCTGAGAATTACGAGTTAGAAGCAGCAAAAACTACAAGTTTACTTCCAGGGGCTTTAGAAACTTTAGAGGCTTTGAGGAAGATGGAATTGAAGATAGGCTTATGCACAATAAACAGTGAAAAATCAACAAACTACATTTTAAAATGGTTTAAGATAGCAAAATTTTTCGATGTAGTAACTCCCAGAGACAAAGTGAAATATGTTAAGCCTAACGTTGAACATTTGGAAGTCACGTTAAAGGGGTTAGGGGTTAATCCAGAAGAAGCCATGGTTGTTGGAGATGGTGTCAGCGACATGAAATGCGCTAGGGAATTGAAGGCGATTGCTGTGGGTTTGCCAACGGGAGTTTCTTCTCCAAAAGAGCTAATCAGCGCAGGCGCAAACTACTTCATCACATCAATAACAGACTTACCAACACTAATCGAATACATCAACAAAATATCAAAAACCTAAAAAAGGGATTTTTGCTAGGCTGGTTTGAAGTGGTATCTTGACCATTGGGGCCATATTTGAGTCGCTGCACATGTCCCAAAATCCATTGTTAATGGCATTCCTATCCTTATTTGTTCTGGTGTTACGCCTCTAATCATGCCCGGAATGTTTATGCCATTTTCAAGTTGGACTATGCCTACGGCGTAGGGCACCATTCCCTGAAATTGCGTAGGCGCAACATGAATAACTGTGTAAGTCAAAAGTTTTCCCTTTTGTGGGAGTTCAACCCATTCAAACTCTTTCGAAAAGCAATTGTCACACAAAGGTCTCGGCGGAAGATGAATTTTTCCACATTTTTTGCATTTTCCGCCCATAAGTTTTCCTTGAAGTATATGCTTATAGAATTGTTCTATTGTGAAGGACTGTGCTTGCTCGCTCATGCTTTAACCTCTCCTAAAAATATGAACCGCAGCTGTCGCACCTGAACCGCCCACATTATGAGTTAAGCCAACCTCCGCATCTTTCACTTGCCGCTTTTCGGCTTGCCCAGTTAACTGCAAATATATCTCGTAGGCTTGAGCCGTTCCAGTTGCGCCTACTGGATGCCCCTTTGATTTTAATCCTCCACTCGTATTCACAGGGATTCTTCCACCAAGCTTTGTCTCTCCACTTTCGACAAGGTGTCCGCCTTCGCTTGGCTTGCACAAGCCCAAATCTTCATAAGCTATTATTTCTGCTATCGTGAAGCAGTCGTGAACCTCTGCAACATCAATATTTTCTTGTTTTACACTCGCCATTTCATACGTTTTTTTAGCGGCTAATTTGGCGGCTGCAAGCGAAGTGAAGCCTTCCCTCTCGTACATGCCTATCGTGTCGCTGGCTTGTCCACTTCCAATTATGTGCACTGGCAAATCAGTGTATTTTTTGGCTAATTCTGGTTTTGTCAAAATTAAGCAGCTTGCTCCATCAGTAATTAATGAGCAATCGTAAAGCTTAAGGGGCCAAGCTATAACCCGCGAACTCAAAGCGGTTTCAAGGGTTATTTCCTTCTGCATATGCGCCTTAGGATTTAGGCTTCCATGATAATGATTTTTCACGGCAACCATGGCAAGATGTTGTTCCGTAGTGCCATATTCATGCATGTGAGCAGTCGCCATCAAAGCAAATAAGCCTGGAAAAGTTATGCCATGCCACTGTTCAAAGGGATAATCCGAAGCCATAGCCAAAAATTCGGTAACTTCAGGCGTGGTTCTATGGGTCATTTTCTCAACGCCGCCAACCATGACAACATCGCACAAACCCGAAAGCACCGCGTAGATTCCAGCCCTCAAGGCGGCTCCTGAAGAAGCGCACGCGGCTTCCGTTCTTGTGGCAGGTACATGTAGCAAGCCGGCCCAATCAGCAACTGTAGAGCCTGTATGTCCCTGATGCTCGTAGGATTCACCCATGTGTCCAACAAACAGGGCTTGGATGTCTTTTTTAGGGTTTAGGTTTGGACAGCGGTCAAAGGATTCTTTAGCTGCTTCTGCAAAAATTTCCCTTGCGTACAAGCCTTCCAGTTTTCCAAATTTTGATAGGCCAGCAGAAACTATCGAAACCAAAGGTTTACCTTTCAACTTGAAATTCTCCTTTGTAAACTATGGTTAATGTGGAAAATTGAATACTATTTTAACAAGTATTTAAGCGTCTTCAATGTTCTGCGGAGTTTTTCACGAATGAGAATGCTTTTCTACGCCTATGAAATACTTCGTAAAATTTGAAAAATGAGGTGCGGAATGTGATTAAGTGTTTGTAATTATTTGGAGCCGAAACGTTTTCTGACCCATGCTCTTGTAAGGTCCATATCTTCTCTGAAACGTTTTAGTTCTTCTTCAGTTCTCTTTGGTGGGACTGGTTCTTCTGCTGGCGTTCCATAGACGTCTAGTAGGTCGCCTTTAGAGTCTTTGTCAATGTGTATGTTTACTTTAAGTCCAATGTTTACTTTTTCTGGGTCAATGTCTCTCATTGTCATAGGTAAGCATGTGTTTGTGCCATGGATTCTAACCATTGCTCCAACAAGGGGCTGTAAATGCGCCATTGAAGGCCAAGCAATAGTCATTATGGTGTAAGAGTGAACAGCGCCTCTTTTGGGGAGTTCAATCCATTCTGTTTCTTGCAACCTACATTTGGGGTTGTAACAATGAGCACGGGGTGGACAATAGGTCAATCCGCACTTTGGACATTTAGTTCCGTAAAGTTTTCCTTCCAGCAACCCTATAAAGAATTGCGATACTTTACCGTAGCTGTGATGGAACATACTGCCATGTGGCCTATGCACCACCAAAAATTTTTCAGGCTTCAAATCATTAAGTGTCGGTCCATCATTCATTTCTATTATTTTATAGCCTTCAGGTCTCCAGCCACCTTTGCGTTCCCATTCGTCCCACCATTTCTCCTCAATCTTCTTTTCTTTCAGGATTTTTTCCGGTCCAGGCTGTTTCATCGCCTTACACCTCCAGAACTACGGCGCCCGCTTGACATCCAGTGCCACCGTGTCCATGTATGAAACCTTTCTTCGGGTTGCTCAATTGTCTGCCGGGAGCGCCCCATTTCTTGCCGATCTGATGACTTAACTGCCAGTAAACATCAACCATTTGAGCAATCGACGTAGATCCGACTGCATGTCCTTGCGCGGTTAACGCTCCGCTAAGTTGGCAGGGAAGCTCCCCGTAAGGTTGAATTATGCCTTCTCTGATCATGTTCTTTCCTTCGCCTCTCTTGCAGAAGTCAAAGTCTTCGAGTCCAGCTAAGACAACGCCAGCATATGGGTCGAAAATTTCGACGAGGCTTATTTCTTTTCGCGGATTCTTCACCCCTGCGTCCTTGTAAGCCATTCTTGTAGCTACTCTTAACGAGCCAAAGTTGACAAGGTCAGGGTAAGGTGACATCGGGCGTGGAATATCCTTTGGCCAGATTCTTTCGTCTTCTGAGTACAAGCCTTTCCACGCAGGATTATCCGGACGGTCTCCAGGTCTCATCGTGTCCGTACCAAAGCCCACACCGCTTATCCAAACAGGATTGTCAGTGAATTTCTTAGTGGTTTCTTCATCTGCCAAGAGCAAAGCCGAAGCGCCTTCGCTTGTCATTGCACACTCATAAAGCCTATAGGGCCATGAGATCAAACGGGATTTGTAGACATCGTCCACTGTGATTTTGCTGAAGCCATGTTGGGCTGGCCACTGTGCGTAGGGGTTGTCAAGCGAGTTGTTATGGTTTAAGACTGCAACCTCAGCCAGATCCTCTTCAGTGTCTCCGTAAACGTGCATTCGTCTAGCTTGCATTGTTGCGTAGAATGCGTTATAAGTGAAGCCTGAAACGAAGTCCCAGTCTGTGTCGCCGGCGATGGCTATGGCTTCATTAACCTTTTGAATTGGTAGCTCATCCATTTTTTCCCATCCGACCACGAGAACCATTGGGAACATGTCTGAACGTATCCATAAGGCAGCGTTTATGACTGCATCGATTGGGGTTGCGCCGCCTGACTCAACACGATAAGCTGGTACGCCGCTTAAGCCTAAATAGTCATGAATTATCCAGTGCATACACTGTTGCTGTTCCAAGATGTCGCTGAAGTACGAGTAGCAGCATGCATAGTCTTTCTTTATGAAGTCTCCAAGTTCAAGGTTTGGAACGTCATCTAGTATCATTTTGACGGCTTCTGCACACATCTCTTCCTGCAATGTATGTCTTGGATTGTCGAACCTTGAAATGCTTCCAGCGATTATTCCGACTTTTTTCAAGTTTCCACCTCAATTTTGAAAGATGTAGTTAATGGATTTCAACAACTAATTAAGATTTTTGCGGCAAACAGCACTAAATGAAGAATAGAGATATAATTTTGAGATATCGGTTGGAGCAACGCTGGGAATCTTTTTATAACATCTTTTATCATTTTACTTGCATGCAGATAATACAGTCATCAACTTCTGTTCCTAAAAATGAATATTTAACCGAAATGCTAATGGAGACTTTTCCATGCAAACTTCCCGAAGGCGTTAGACAAAACATACTGAACTTGGGAGTTTCCAAACGATACCTCATCAAAAATACAGCCTTATCTTCAAAATCAGAAGTTATCCTAAGCGAAGCTGGCCTTATTGACCTTTGCGTAGAGGTTTGTGGAAAAGCCTTGGAAAAAGCTAGCCTGTCCGTTAAGGATATAGGTTATTTTGTTGCGGCCTATGATGTGAACCCGTTTTTGTGTCCAGGCCTCAGCCAAATTCTAGTTCGAAACATCGGTTTTAACTCTTATATTAAACATGTCAACGCTCAGGGAATAGCCAGCACTGCCTTTCCTAAAGCCTTAGAACTTGCAGAAAACTATCTTGCAGCGCATTCGGAAGATTATGTTTTGCTTTGCATTTCAGGAGTAAGCTCATACTGGTTCCAGAATCAGGTTCGTGGAATGAAAGATGTTATGGAAATTAGCAAGATTAACCAGATAAAAGATAAAGCCAAAAGGCAGATGGAGTTAAGAAAATGGATTGCAACTATGGAGTTTTTCCTTTTCGGAGACGGAGTAGCCGCTGTCATCTTAGCAAGAGAAAAAGAAGGCTTATCAGTTGAAAAAATTGTGGAAGTTACAAACCTTAATAAAAAGGATTATTTGGCTGGTTACGCTAGGCTTACAGCCCTGAACGAACCATTCAAATTTAGCTTTTATTCGCATCTTGCTAGAGAAATACCAGAACTAGGAGCAAAATACACATCTTTGGCTCTTAAAAGATTGCTAGCGAAAAACGCAGAAAAAACTATTAAAGCTGCAAAGAAATGGGCGGTTCACACAGGTAGCGAAAAAATACTCCACCAAATTGCTAAACATCACGAAATTCCTTACGAAAAAATTAGGGAATCGCATGAAGTGCTTAAGGAGTATGGCAACTTAGCAGGAGCAAGTTTACCGTTCATACTGGAAAAAATAGTCACAGATGGCAAACTCTTACGAGACGACATAATTTTGATGGTTGGGTACGGATGGGGATTCTCAGCCTCAGCATGCTTGCTAAAGTATGATTTTTCACAATAGTTGCCATGGATATGAAGGTTTAGAAACTTTTTTATTTTAAGCATGGTTTACATTCGTTCCATGTCATCTGAAATACTGCAGTTCTCAATTTCAATTGTTTTTACAGCAGTTTTTTTCTTTTTGATATGGCTTATAACAAAAATTCATAAGCCT
>Ga0315309_1000175_pt1 | contig 38659 bp, 36 predicted proteins | sample TDP4_MG_FD_203080 | JGI IMG/M metagenome (GOLD analysis project Ga0315309, IMG submission 203080) | Freshwater sediment microbial communities from Lake Towuti, South Sulawesi, Indonesia - TDP4 | ecosystem: Environmental > Aquatic > Freshwater > Lake > Sediment | place: Indonesia: South Sulawesi...
TGGCTACAACTGACGATGAAGATCTTGCGCGGGCGATGGCGAAGCTGGCGGACTGTGGGAGAATATCACATTACGAGCACGATATGATAGGCTACACTTATAGGCTCAGTTCAGTGAACGCTGCCGTATGTAGAATTCAGCTTCGAAGGTTGGATGACTGGAACGCTAGAAGAAGAGACCTTGCGGATATATATCGAGAGATGCTTTGTCACATTAGTGAAATACGGCTTCCGCCAAGAGGCAACTCAGAGACTCAACCAGTATACCATCAATTCGTCCTCTTAGCCAAGCATAGGGATGAATTGAAGGAATGGCTTGAGAAGCATGGCATCCAATGCGGGGTTCATTATCCTATTCCGATACATCTGCAGCCAGTGTATAGGAAGCTTTATGGCTACGATGGCGGAGAGTTCCCTCTGAGTGAAGAGTTCTCAAAGAAGTGTCTGAGCGTTCCGATGCATCCCTTCTTGGATGTGGATGATGTCAAATATACATGCGAACAGATTGAAGCCTTCTACAGGAAGAATGAGCGGATAGCCTAGGATTGCAGCCGGTTAGGATAGCTGTTATTGGCGCAGGTTATTGGGGAACCAAGCTCATCCGTGAATACTCACTCCTGTCGAAATCCAATGACGGAGTCTTCCTCGATTCGGTTGTTGACGTGTCAACCGACAGATTGAACGCGGCTAAGGCGGAGCTAAATAATGACGATGTGAGCTTCTACAATGACTATGGAGAGGTATTGAGAGACGGTAAGATAGATGCTGTTCACATAGCCCTACCTAATCACCTCCACTACGAGACTGCTCGCATGGCGCTTGAGTCAGGGAAGCACGTGCTAGTCGAGAAGCCTATGACGACCTCCTCAAGAGAGGCGTTGAAACTGGCGAGCCTTTCTGAGGAGAAGGGTCTTGTTCTGCACGTAGGACACATTTTCAGATTCAACAACGCACTGCACAAGGTTAGAGAAATCATGAGGAAAGGCATCATAGGCAAGATATTCTACGTGAGTCTGACATGGGCCAGCTATACTGAGCCTCCTAAGGACAGAGATATTGTCTTCGACCTCGCTCCCCATCCCATTGACGTGCTGAATTGCCTTCTCGACGAATGGCCCGTTACTGTCAGTGCCATAGGAGGTTCGTTTCTTCGCAGAGAAGAGGCTAGAGAGGAAGTGGCTTTCATCAATCTAAGTTTTCCTGACAGCGTTCTGGCCAATGTATATGTGAGCTGGATTGATCGTGGAGAGAGGCAACGAAGCGTAAAGATTGTGGGCGAGAAAGCTTCGCTCAGATGCGATGCCCTCAGCCAGACGGTAGCCATATACACATCTGAAGAGCAAATGCGTAACATAGAGGTCTTGGCGAACAACACCATTCGCGATATGCAGATTCACTTTATCGATGCAATCCGAGGCAACGAAGGACCTAAGTTGAACAATCCTTTGGTTGGGGCGACCACGGTTCAGGTTCTTGAAGCCATCGTTCACGCTATGAAAAGCAAGTCCTATGTCAGCTTGAGTTTTCCGTAGGTGCGCAGCAGATTGGTCAGCAGTAGGCAGATTGGCCTCGTGATTATGGTTGCGAGCTCGCTTGCGATGATGGCGTATGTTGCGGGAATCGTATACGCCACAACGCTCATCCTTCAGGTGACAGCTTTGGTGGCTGTTCTTGGAGTGTTAACGGTTCTCATATGGATAGGTTACACGATGTTTACGGAGCCCCCTCCGCCTCAGGTCAGCGATCCGTCTGAGTTGGATGGCCTTCAACCTGAGACGATCAACGCCCAAGAGCAGCATCAAAGAAAACTGAGAGAACCTCGATTCTCTGTGATCGTGGATGCGGAGATGGGTGATGGGACAATTGTGAGAGACCACGTTAACCTATACAAGTGCAAGATTGGAAAGAATTGTAAGATCGAATCGTTCGTCTACATCGAAGAGGGTGTCACAGTAGGGGACAATTGCAAGATAAAGCCCCATGTGTTCATACCCACTGGGGCGACTGTTGAAGACGACGTATTCATCGGCCCAAATGTGACCTTTACCAACGACAAGTATCCGCGTACAAAGGGCGATTGGAAACTTCTCGAAACTGTCGTAGGACGTGGGGCATCAGTCGGGGCGAATTCGGTTATACTTCCAGGTGTGAAAATTGGTAAGAATGCCATGGTTGGAGCCGGCTCCGTGGTGACCACAGACGTTCCAGATGGTGCAACCGTTTGCGGCAACCCAGCTAGACTTGTAACTAGACGATGACAAGTCAAATGCAAGAGCTGCAAGTCGTCGGCGAGAAGCCGAGGATAGGTGTAGTCATACCTGTCTATGGTGAGAGCGATTCTGTCTGCTGGGTCTTGAGCCGCCTCAGAGAGGCCTCGGTAGACACGATCTGCTTGGTTGTAGATGTTCCATTGAAACGGGATATGGAGAAGGTTAGGGAAGCCGCGAAACAAACAAGAGTTGTAGTGCACATCATTAAGAATGGAGAAAGAATGGGAGTAGGGTATTCGCTGAGGCAGGGGTTAGGGTATCTTGCAGACTCAGAGTATGACATCGCCGTGGTTATGGCCGGAAATGGAAAGGATGATCCGGCGGAGATTGACCGAGTCGTCGAGCCTATTGTTAGAGGTGAATGCGACTATGTCCAAGGTTCAAGGTATCTGCCCGGTGGGAAGAAGAGTAGAATGCCATTCGTCAGGGTTGTCTTCAACCGCCTCTACCCACTCATTTGGACCCTGCTCACTCGGAGAAGATGTACCGATGTGACGAATGGCTTCCGCTGCTACAGGCTTGACATTCTCACAGACCGTAGGATAAACTTGAATCAGAATTGGTTGAACGGGTATAGCTTTGAGTACTATCTTCACTATAAGATTTTGGCATTGGGGTACAGGATGAAGGAGATTCCAGTCTCGAAGACCTACCCGTTTGGCAACAGAGGAGGGTATTCCAAGATTCAGCCGCTCAAAGACTGGTGGCCAATAATCTCTCCGTTAGTATTGCTTTTTCTGGGAGTAAGGAATTAGTCGGTGACAAAGGTAGGCATAACCGGTTTCACAAACGATGAGGTCGATATCCTCAGATATTTGCTGTACCCATATAAGGTGGAGTTTAGCGAACAGCAAGATAGCTCAGACCTCATTGTCTGCAAAGGTCCATTCTCAGATTCCTCTAAGCCACTAGTCAGAGTGTCTGCGCCATATGCGCATGACATGCATGAAGGTTCAAGAGGTCAGGAAGATGGAGTCGTTCATGTTTCCCTCGATCCGATCAGTACTTGTCTAAAGAGATTCGACTCTGTCATGAACCCGAAAATTGCATTCTCGTATGAGTTGTACACTCATCTGCCTTCGCAAGGCAGTATCATTCCCTCAGCGGTGAGAAGTCTTTTTCTCAGAATGCATAAGATAGACGCGGATCTTTCACACCATCTTGTCGTTGAAAAAGCACGAAGGATCTTGGTTCAGGCCTTCGAAGTTCTAGGTTTTCGTCTGCAAAGAAAAAGCCCCCCTTCACTTCTGATCACTCATGACATCGAAACGAAAAAAGGGCTTGAGAAGGCACTTATGCTCAAGAGCGTGGAAGAGAAGCTGGATTTGCAGTCCACTTGGTTTCTGCCTTCAGGGCAATATCAGATACCAAGAGATATCGCTCAGAGCATAGCAGCCGGTTCAACAATCGGTTCACATGATATTAGGCATGATGGTAGACTGATTCACCGAGGCGATTTTGGAGGGCTTGTCGAGAGGCTGAGAAGCAGCAAGTTGAGACTTGAGGCCATATTCGACATAGAGGTCAAGTGCTTCAGGTCTCCTCTGCTACAGTTTAGCCGCTACATTGTTTCTGGTCTAAAGGCAGCTGGCTACAAGCAGGACTTTTCGCTTCCTTGCTGGGAGCCTGTCCATCCGCAGACTATGGGCGGATTTGGCATTGAATCTGTTCAGCGATTGGAGATTGATGGAATAGATGAGGTCCCATTGACTCTTTTTCAAGATCACCAAGTTCTCAATGTGATGGGGTTCAATACGCGTGAGGCGACCAAGTTCTGGTATGAACAGGCTAAGCTCGTACGCTCGTTTGATGGAGACATTGTACTTCTGATTCACCCGGAATACTTGTTCTCAAAGGATCTGGATCAATACAAGAGATTGCTACAATCGCTTTTGGAGCTGCAGTTGCGCACTGAAAACGTATAGGTGACATCAGCATGAGAAGTTCACCTATGGTCTACTGGCTTGATCATTGCGACAATAGATGGAACCCAATATGCCGGATTCCTGTATATCTTGAGGCGAGACACATATGACATGTGGCATGGATTCCAGCTTCAATTCGGAAGAGTGGGATTCCTTTCTACAAGAAAGCAGTAACGCGACTGTTTATCATACGTTGGAGTGGCGTTCAATACTCAGAGAGGCTTTCGGATATGAAGCTCCCTACAAGGTTTGTCGAAATGGTAGGGGTACTGTCGTAGGCCTCCTGCCTATAGTTTTGGTAAGGAGCTGGATCACAGGAAACAGAGTTGTCTCTCTTCCCTTCAGCCAGTATGGAGGCCCACTTGCCAATGACGCAGAGGCCGTAGATTGCATCTTTACACACCTGAAGGGATACATGAGTCAGGGGTTTGAATATGTTCGGGTGCGAGCGAGAGAACCCTTGGATGAGCAGTTTGTGGCTCAGTCTGGTTGGAAGTCATCAGAGTATTATGCCCGATGCGTGATCCGTCTGGAAAATAGAAGTGAGGATGATCTCTTGAAGTCTATGGGAAGAGACGCGAGACGAGGAATCAAGAAATCATTCAAAGACGGAGTAGTCGTAGACATTTGTAGTCGCATGAGTGATCTTGACCGGGTGCGGGATTTGATGCTTCAGACATGCAAGAAGCATGGCATGCCGGCGTACCCTCCTCGGCTACTGAGTCTAATAGGTGACTTACTGTGTTCGAAGAAACTTGCCGTGGTCCTCACCGCAAGACTGGAAGAGAAGATCATAGCGCTGATGATACTCTTCGTATTGAACAAAGAGGCAATCTATGCCTATAATTTCTCAGACAGTAAGTATCTGAAGTTCTATCCGAACAACGCCATGATTTGGACCGCCATCAAATGGAGCCTAGACAAAGGATTGAACAGGTTCGATCTAGGAATCAGCTCTTCCGAGGATGATGAGCTCTTGGCATTCAAGAGACGCTGGGGAGCTTCTGAGGACATGCTTCATGAATACTTTGTCACACCGTCGGATAGGGTGATCGCTCCTGATCGGAGGGCTTCTTTGAAATACAGGTCAGCGATTCTTGCTTGGCGACTTCTCTTGCCGACTTTCGTCGCATCGAGAATCGGACCGCTTCTTCTACGTCATTTCGAATAAGAATCCGTTGTGGGCCCTTGGTCCAAGCGTGATTCAGTGTCCCGAGCGCGCGCTAATTCGATGAGTGCCCCTCTCGTACGAAGATATCCATTGCCGGTTTTCCTCGTTTTGGGTAGACTTTACGTACCATTCTGAGATTCTCCGAATCTTGCGTTTCATGCTTTTCGTAATGCGACAGGAATTGGGATTCTTAGGATGATGGCGAACGGCCTCCGACTACGTCCGGCAAACCTCGCTGATCTTGACGTTTTGATGGATCTCTATCGAGAAAGTTTCGAACGAGAGTTGGATTTCTTTTACAGGAGATTCTGTGGATGTTACTTCAGAGCTCTCTTCCGCCTTCTTGTTGGAGATATTATCGTTGCAGAAGTGAAAGGCGAGGTTGTGGGCTTTATCATAGCTATGCTCGGGCTTCGGCCCTTAGCGAGCATCGATGCGCTTAGATTGATCTCAACCCTGCCCATGTTGCTGTTGTCTGCAAAGCCATTCTATTTTGTGCATTTGCTGCAGAAGGCAAGGAGCGGGAGATGGAAAGAACAAGTGGCCTTATTGGACATTGCAGTGAGAAGGTCATTTCAAAGGAAAGGAATCGCAAAGGCACTTAACTTCGCAGCGCTTTCTCGATACCCAGGAAAGACGATGGCTCTTCAAGTGCGCTCTTGGAACGCGAGTGCCATTCGCCTCGCTAGCGGCTTTGGTTTTGAGAAAAGTCGGTCATGGCGAGATCCTCTCGGAGAATGGATCATCATGCGTAGGATCCCGACTGGAAAGCGAACATGTAAATGAACTGTTTTGGCACACACCCGCCAAGGTTTGTGCATACATCGGAACGATCTCAAATCGAATGCCTTCAAATCGGCGTGACCTTGAGATTGCAGCGTGCGCTATTTGTGGGGGTTCAACTAACGCGCGCTACGCTTGTGTGGCTAGAAAGATGATAGGTAGGACTAAGGTCCTCATGCTTGTCGCAAAGACGTACGCCACAGACAGAAGACCGAGACGAGAAGGCAAGTCGCTTGTGGATAACGGATTTGATGTTGAGGTTGTCTGCTGGGATCGCAGTGGACGACGTCCCTCTGTTGAGATCATAGACAATTGCGTCGTTCACAACGTGAAGTTCGGAAAGGCCTCGGAACTGCCGTATAGCGCGCGCGCGCTACACTACTTCATGGTTGCGTTCTTGTTTCAGGTGACTATTGTATTTTGGGCAATTCGACTTGTGAAAATGACCCGCTTACTGGTGATTCATGCACACGATTTCAACACTCTGCTTGGTTCTGCAATAGCAAGAATAGTGTTCAAGGAGCGAGTTCGACTGGTTTACGACTGCCACGAATTAACGCCAGGCATATACAGGCAGTGGTATGGTCCTGTTATCTCTGGGGTAATCGGTCGACTGGAGTTGGCTGTGATCGGAAGAGTCGATGCAGTCATAACGGTGAACGAAGCGATTCATCGTTACTTGCGAAAAACTGGCAATCGTCCAATGGTCGTGGTCTATACATGCCCTTCAATACGCGAAGTAGCTAGTGCTAACGATCCCCTAGGCGCAAAGCGCAAACTAGGGCTATCTGCGTGTTTCGTTGTTCTGTTTCCCGGTGAAGCAAGACAAGACTACGACTTTTCCATGATCCTAGACGCGGCGCGCGAACTCAGCGGTGATCGTCTAAACATCAAGTTCGTGTTTACAGGTCGGCATGAAATGGTCTTGTCACTCGTCATGAAAGGGCCCAATGAAATCGAGCAGATGTTCGATTTCAGAGGCTGGGTCGCGGATAACGAGCTGTTTACATACTACATGGCAAGTGATCTCTGTTTTGCAGTCACTCGAGATTTGGGGCCGAACACAGATGTGCTCACCCCAATCAAAATCTTCGAATCCATGGCGTGCGGAGTCCCTGTCATCGTCAGAGACGGAACGCTTGCCGCGAAGATAGTTGAGAGATGGCAGTGCGGAGTAGTCGTCCGAACTCGATCAAAGTTGTCACTCGAACTGAAGCGTCTTAGCCAGAATCGGAGCTTGCTTCGATCGCTTGGAGAAGCGGGTCGAACTGCTTTCTACCTAGAATACAACTGGGGCCTGATGGAAACCAGACTTCTCCAGCTCTACGCGAGAATCCAGGCCAAAGCCCCCGATAAGCGATAAATATCTCTGTTCTCACAAAGCGTATCCCGGTAAGACATATGTACGCAGTGCTGATCGTTGGCTACGGAGAAGTGGGAAAGCCTCTCTTTGAGATGGTTAGAGGTGTTTACCCGGAGTCAGATTGGCTTGATGTGGAAAACAAGAACGTTGACATAGAACCCGACATCATGCACATAGCCTTTCCAGAACGGACCAAGGAAGGTTTTGTCTCGTCGTCTGTTGACTATATTGAGCGCTTCTCACCTCGACTTGTTCTAGTAGAGAGCACGGTGACACCGGGAACGACCTTCGAAATATACAGGGAAATTCGCGGAGAATCTCTCCTCTGCCATTCACCAGTACGTGGGACGATCGCTGAGGGAATGAAGAAGGGCCTGCTCCAGTACACGAAATTCATCGGCCCTACCAGCCCCGACGCGGGCCAGAAAGCTAAGGAATACTATGAAACTCTGGGAATGAGGACGTATGTGTGTTCCTCACCGCTAGAGACCGAGCTTGGCAAGATATTCGAAACAACCTACCGGGGACTCATGATGTCATGGTTTCAAGATGTTCATAGGATTTGCAGGCAGTTCAAGGCTCAGGAGAATCAGGTTGTTGAGTTCATTGGCTCAACGGAAAAAGAAGGGAAGCAAGCTCGACCAATATTCCATCCCGGCGTCATAGGAGGACACTGCATTATTCCCAACGCTGAGAAACTATACTCCGTATACCCTTCAAAATTCACGGAAGCTCTGCTTGAGTCAAACAAAAGGCGCGAGCAGGAAGTAGCCGAAGAAAACGCTCGTTAGCCTTTGATCGGCTTTCTCTAGACAGCTGGTCAGTCTGTTTGCGGAACGCCCAGCGATGATCGCGAGATGATCAATGAAATACAGCAAACGTACGCGCGCGCGAGCCCATATGAAATACTCTTAGTTTGCGATTTCCAAGTTGGCCTTGTATTGCGCATCTTGGATGTCTACAGATATTTCCGAAAGGCTCCTCAAGTCATTCTGGTGCGAAGGACAAATGAGAGAAGCTCCGTGTGGCCTCAATCGTCGGTGCGGGTCGAGGTTGTCCCCTTGCCAGTGAAAGGATTCGAAAGTTCCGACCTGGCTTCAAGATTCGGCGCTATCTGCGCGGTCATTGCCTACCTAACGTATTCTCTTGTCTTGTATTTGAGACTCCGTGGCAGATCCAATGTGATTCGACTTGTTCATGCTCATTTCATCTTCCCCCAAGGGCTGTTCGGGTTGGTTCTAGCACGCCTCTTCAGAGTCCCCCTGATTATTTCCGCCGAAGGCAGCGATGTGAACACGATCATGAGAAGGAACGCGCCTCTCAGAGCTATCTGCCGTTTTGTATTAAATAGGGCCGACCGGATAATTGCAGTCAGCATTCCGCTGCAAAGAACTCTCCGGCGATTTGGCATGGTAAGAACCCTCTACCTCCCGAATTCGGTAGACACGGCCACAATTTCCCCAGATAGTGATTGCCGCAAGAGTGATTGCATTCTTTTTGTTGGTTCTATGACGTGCAACAAGAGGCCATTGGTGCTTTTGCGTGCATTTGAGAGAGTTCTTGCGAGAATCGATACCGCTACCCTTGTTATGTGTGGCGATGGCCCTCTACTGGAGGCTGTGAGACTGGAGATACAACGAAAGCAACTTGGCGCAAAAGTGAAGCTATACCCTCGTGCCAAACCTGAACTCGTGATTCAGCTACTCTCTCAAGCAGGGGTTTTCGTCCTTCCATCAGAGTCAGAGGGACTGTCCCTAGCACTTCTTGAAGCGATGGCAGCAGGAAAAGTGATCGTCGCAAGCTCGAATGAATCGCACAACGCTGTGTTCCGAGATGGGCGTGGCGCACTTCTCTTCCGCGTCGATGACGACAAGGACCTCGCCGACAAAATTGTCACTGGCCTCATAGACGATCAGCTTAGATCTAGATTGTCTCGATCGGCGAGGGAGCTTTGTCTGAGGAAATTCTCGACCAAAGAGATTGCACCAAGACTTGAGATGGTTTATTTGAGAACGGAGCCTGGCGAAATCAAGACTTCGTTTGGGTGGTAATATTGAGCGAAAACAGGATTGTGCTTGTCATGGGATGCGACTGTGATCCTTTGGGGCCCGGCCGAGGCTCATCATCAAGGCAAGGGCGAGCAAATGATTGGCAACTCACGGCTCAGGTCCTGAAGGCTCTCGCAGCCAAGCTCCGAAACCTTCTGCCTAATGGACCAATGCTCAAATCCACTTTTTTTATCCGATCGGATACCTACATGCACGATCTATTCGGCGAATATGCATACTGTGCAAGAGTCAGCCATGACTTCTTAGATGAAATGAGATCTGAGGGACACGAAATAGGTTGGCACCCTCACCTGTGGCGCTGGTCTGGAAAATGGGTGGCAGAGGCTAAGGATAGAGAGTTCATAAAGGAATGCTTGGTCAACGGTTTCAATTCTCTCAATGATTACTTCCGACTGTCGAGTGCTAGGACAGGGTGGGATTTCATGTCCAATGAGATTATGGGGACTTTCGAATCTCTGGGATTGCAAGCAGACATGTCGGCCTTGCCTGGGCTCCGGTATCAGGAAACTGAACAAGGAATAGGCCACGACTGGCTGGGCGCTCCGACCAGATTCTATTTTCCATCCCGAAATGACTACCGTAGTCCCGCGGTCGGCGCTTGTTTCAGAGTTCTTGAGATGCCGATAACTGTTATCGAGAGTCCCCGATTGGTGAGCTGGGCTCGTCCGTTCATTGACTGGTGGTATGGAGCCAAGCGTTCCACGACTCGTTACGAAGCGTTGAATGTTGCCAAGCATCCGATATTCAGTAAGCATGGGCTCGAGCTAGCGGTCGGCAACGGTCAGGTTGAACGCCCTAGATACATTTTGTCCTATTTCCATCCCAGCGACCTTGCGAATTCAGCATTGTTCTCCTTGAAATACTTGGAAACCAACGTCAGGCATCTCTGGATTCGTTGCAGGAAAGAGAAAAGTGAACTCGTTGCGATGACGGCTGAAGAGGCAGCAGAGGATTTTCTGAAGCTACATGGAAACTCACTACACACGCCTGGCCATTCAAATCACAAGTGGTCTGTTTGAAGGGTCGTTGAACGCGCACACTGGCGCAGGACCAAGTGGTAGACTCTCACATGAGAATCTTGATGGTGACATCTGAGTTCAGCCCGAGCGGACGGTCAGGGGGCGCAGGGATATATGTTCACCATCTTTCTGAAGAGTTGTGCCGCAGGGGACACGATGTTGATTTGATAACGAGTGTGGAATCCGGTTCAGAGTCCGTAGCTCCTTTCAAAGTGTACGACGTGAAGTTGACAAGAGTTCGAATTATGGGAATGCTAAGATGGAGCATCGAATCCTACCTTTGTGCAATGAGGCTTATGCAATCCAAGAACTACGATGTAGTCAATGTGCATTCTCCTCTTTGTTTTTTTTATCCGTGGTTAAACAATCCAAAAACGCCTATGGTTGTCACAATGCACTCAGGATGGGACTTGAGTAACCCAGCTTACACTCCTTTAGGGAAGGTATTCTCTTTCTCAAGAGATTTCGTTTCATGGAAGAGAGCTGCAAAGATAGTTGTTCTCAACAGATCTGTTGAACAGGGGCTAGTTCGTTGGGGCATTCCCAAAGGAAAGATTGAATGCGTCACAAACGCAATAAAGTGGAATGAGTTCTCTCAGAGGCGAAAGAACGCTGGAATACTCCGTGAGAGGCTCGGAATACCTCGTGGGGCAATAGTTGTATTGAACGTGGGAAGGCTAGGGAGAGGTAAGGGCATCGAATACTTGCTGGAGGCTTTCATACAAGCTCAGCGTAGTACTGCAGCTCCTATGTGGTTGGTGATTGCTGGAGATGAAACGGGCTCAGCACATCCCATTTCCAGGGCCAGTTATCAGAGAACATATCGCGACCTCAAAAACGTGATTTTCACGGGATTCCTCTCGCGAGGTCCTCCTGAAGATGACTTAATCTCTGCCTATCAGGATTCTGATCTGTTCGTCTTTCCGTCTGAAGCTAGTGAAGGTATGCCAACTGTGCTTCTTGAAGCAATGGCGGCAGGGCTACCGATAGTAACGACGCGAGTATCCGGCGCCAAGGATGTGGTCAGGAGAGAGTTTGGAACTCTTGTCAACCCAGGGAATCCAGAAGAACTGGCATGCGCCCTTCTGAATATGATCGCTGACAGAGCCACTCTCAAAGAAATGGGACGAAGGGCCGCGTCGTGGTCGAAGCAGTTCGATTGGAGCATTGTGGCAAGCCGAATCGCAGAAGTATACGAATCCTGTCTACGAAGATAGAGGAACTCAAAACGTGACCTGCAAGGTGTACAATGTGGACGTTGTAGGTGAAGATGGTAATGGATACTAGGAGAGCTTTGACATTACTGTTCTGCGGTTCGAGTATCGTCGCCCTTCTGTTCGGCCTTGGTCTTTGGATATTGCACTCCAGTTTCAGGGTTGTGGCGCTCTACGGACTGTTAAATATAGTCCTCTTCTGGGGAACCAATGCTCCGGCAGGAACAACAAAGAGCAGTACGCGGTTCTTCGCCAAAAAAGTGATCAAGGGCGTCGGAGCCTGCATACTAATCTTGTTGGTGGCGTCGGTAGTACTCACATCACGAAGTCTGTACACGAGGCCTCTCTTGACGGCATATGTGATCGGTCTCAGCTTGACACTGTTGGCGGTACTCTTGCTGTTCGGCACTCCCCTCGGTAGGAAAGGCTTCAGTGGGCAGACGTTCATTCTGTCCCTGATAATTGCTATGGTATTGTTTATCGATTTCTCCATCTACCTTGTCCAGCCAAATCTAATGGCCCAACCTGCTTACGCAGCCGTTGACGCGTACAGAGAGTACGCGAACGCAAACAGAATATTGAGAATGGGTGGAGTCGATTCGGCGAGAATCATAGGGGAGCGATACTATCAAGCATATCCAGTCGTGCCGCTGGAGATTACCGCTATTAGCTTGGTTGCGGGACTACCTGTTAACATCTCACATCTAACCATGGCGATGATCATGGAATGCGCAAGTGTTGTGGCTCTATTCCTGCTGGCCAGGTTGCTGCTCACAAATCATGAAACCTCTTTCTCCAAGTCGGTGCAGTTTCTGTCAGTTACAATAGTTGCATTTCAGCCTGCTCTGGCCGAAGCAATGTTTCTTCTGCAGCCAATCAGATTCAGCATTCCACTTGTCACAATGGCGGTCTATCTGGCCTATGGTGCAAGCGTTGGATCTCTCAAATCGACACGCTCCACCGCTGTGACAATTATCCTGATCAGCCTCACAGTAGTTCCATTGCATGCAACGCCATCCATGTTTCTGATTGTGTTTTTTGCCACAATGGCATTGTTCTTTGGTGGGAAAACCCATAGCGGTGGCTCGATGAGAAGGATCGCGACAATGCTATTGATATTCTTCCTTACATACGTCCTTTTCTCAACGTCGTTTCCAATTCTTTCGTTGGCCGGCGCCGCGACACAAGTTTTCTTGATGATCAGAGAGATTCTTGTACACGGACCATTTGTCGTTGGTCAGCTGGCAGTGGGAACGAGGGGCGCTGCAGTGAGCGAGATAGATGCATTCTTGCAGGCCGCAGGAACAGGACTGATTCTATCAATACTCACAGTTTTTGTTGTGAGAATCTTGGTCGACGGTCGGGAGACCATTCGGGATCGAGGATTGCGTTCGGTGTTTTTTGTGCTCGGAGTGTTGCTTGCAGTGGCGTTTGGCATCGGATTTGTGTCTCCCCTTTGGGGAATAGACCCGAGGTATTTCAACTACCCCATGATATGTGTGGCGTTGATAGCTACAACTAAGGTTCTTGCGTTGCTTCTTAGAGATATGAATTATGCAAGAAGGCTCATGCTTCTGGCTCTCGTGGGGTTGTACAGTCTAACTATAGCGAACTCGCCGTCATTCCTCCACGAGTTGCATCCCGCGTATGCACGATTGACACCTACTGAAAGTGAAATGGCCGCAGCCGCCTTCGTATCGGCAAGACTTGACATTGGAAGCACAAAGATTACCCAGGTTGTCGCTGACTGGCCCTTTCAGGCTCCCGTCACCGCTCTGCTATGTTCAGAGTACCTTGATGTAGAACAGAGTGTGAAGATTCCAGCTCTAATGTATACACCCATTCGCGTCAACGAAGAGAGCATCATAATCTCTAGGAAATACTTTCTGGAAAACACTTACCTACGAAATGTCAGTCCTTTTGTCATGCGACTAGGCGATATCGGCAAATACGAAAGACTGAATAGGATTCTTGATCTGAGCTCAGCTTGCATATACCTTGGGACCTACCCTTCGGAATGACTTGTCTTGACGAGAAAAATCAAAGTAGTTGCTTTGGCTCACGGCATATGGTATGGGGGAGCTCAAGTCTCCATTATTGAATATCTGAGGCTGATCAGCAAGGTGGTGGACGTTCGTGTCGCTGTGTGTCGCGGGGCCAACTCAGAGTTCGTGCAAGGTATGGAGGCCAGTGGCTTAGACGTTGTTGAAGTTCCAAGTCGGCTGGTTCATGGACGCCTGCCGAACTCATCTGGATATCCTGACATGGATGTCCGAACGATTGCCCATACCATAAGGGAGGCTGATATTGTTTGGTTGACCGACATAGAGTACCTCGCAGCGCCCAGAGTCAAGCACATCAAAGACATCCCTATACTGGCTCATCTTCACAGCTACTCCTTGATATGCCCTGTTTGGATCATGTCATACGGGCTCCATGTGAACTGCACAGAGCCATGTTCTCCGTGGAGATTCGCGAGGTGCAAACAGTCTTCACACAGATATTTGGCGAAGTGGGGTTTCCTAGGAGAGCGTAGAGCCCAGTTATACCAAGTGTTGGATTACTTAAAGGGGCCCATGGATTTCGTTGAGTGGCCCCTCAGAAAGCGTCCTATTGAGAGTATTGATCGGTTCATAGCCGTCTCTAATGCTGTGAAGGAAATGCATATCGCCCACATGCCTGAAGTGAGAAACAAGATTTCCGTAGTCTACAATCCTGTGCCCAGCTTAGCCTACCGGTTCGTGAACGACAGTTTGGCGTTCAACTCCAACCCGAATGAAGGTATCAAGATAGTATTTGGCGGAGGAGATGCAACAATAACAAAAGGCCTCCACATTCTCCTTGAAGCCTTCAAAGAGGTTGCAAGGGAACGCCCCAACGTACATGTCCTCTGCACCAAATGTAAGGGGACTGCTGTCGAGAGGTACATAAAGAAGTTGAACCTGAAAGGAATTGTCGCACTAGGCAGACTAACGCCAGAGGAATATTATAGGTTAATCTCCAAGTCTCATTCAGTTGTGGTTCCCAGTATCTGGCCTGAGCCATTTGGCAACGTTGCCCTTGAAGCTCAATGCCTAGGACTGCCGGTCATAGCGAGTAGTGCGGGCGGATTGCCAGAAATTGTTCAAGATGATGTAACAGGCATACTAGTTCAACCTAATGATTGTGGAGACCTGTCAGAAGGAATCATAAGGCTAGTCGACAAAGTGAATGACTTCGACAGGTTGAAGATACATCATGCAACATGTCGGAAATTCAACAGGAAGATTTTCTTATCCAAGATCATGAATGAGTTTGAGTCCGTGCTACAGGAATCAAGTCAGTCCGAACCACCTTCAGCAGATCGCGTTGTTGAATCGGAAGGGCGGAATATCTCGGCGGAGCCTGTTGTCCGTGATTAGACGATTCCACGAAACAATGAAAGACATAGAACAGGAAGCCGAGCTGACGGAGCAGGCTGAAGGAAACTGCGGAACAGAGAAATTCCCTGCTCGCTGGCATGCGTTCACTGACGATGCGAACCGGAAGCCTAAGGGCGAAAGGACGATGAGGGCAGATGCAAAGCGCCCCTTCGCTCTTTGGATCGGGGTTCTAACCGCGTTAAAGAGTCCTCTTGAAATGATCGACATTGCCAGAGCGATTCCAGAGATGGACTTCGCAATGATTGGATCGACTTGGGCAACGGAGAAGCACATCGCCGACCAACTAGTGGCAGAAAAACCTGCTAACCTCTTCTACCTTGGCCCCGTCTCGAATCGTTTGAAAAAAGATCTCATTCAAAAGTGTTCGGTTGGACTGACAACCTCCAAGTACGAAGGCTTCGGCCTCACCCCAATGGAATTCTTAGCTGCTGGCAAGCCGGTAGTGGGCTATCCTCTGAAGGTCTTCAAAGAAGTATATGGTGATTTGGTAATCTACGCCAACAACGTCAGTGACTTTGTAGAGCATGTCCGGCACCTCCGCATCGGCGGTTTCGAAGTCGACATTAGTGAAGACGCGGTTTGTGAGAGACAGAAGAAGTACAGTTTGCGCAGAGCCGCCCGCAAGATCATGAGAACGCTAGGGTTGGAGTCACTAGTTATCTTTGCGCGGGATGCCGATGTTGACTCGGATTGTATCACAGGATTCCACTTGGTTGAGTGGGAGTTGTGGCAGATTCTCAGGGACAGTGGGGTTGACCTGCGAGTATTTGCGAACGGCAGAAAATTCTCAAGAGAGTTCAATATGACTGATAGAACTTTGCAGGTCGGAAAGATCCTTTCCCGGCTTAGGAAAGACACCGGTGGACTTGGAGGAAGCATCAGGGTCTTGGGAAGAAGAATCGCATCTCTGCTCTTGCGCTTAGCAGAGCCGTGGTGCTACGTATGCCAGTACATTGTGAGACGAGCAGAGTTCCCTTCAGAGTTCATAATTGCAACTGGGGAGTCTCAAATCATTGCGGGCATCATAGTGAAGATGATTTTTCGTTTGAAGCTGGCGTGTCTGATACATGATGTGTACTTCTACAGGGCCATTTGGGGACAGGAGCTTTCTTTCCTTATGAAAATCTATTATCTAGTGTTCACGTATAGCCTGCGCTATGTTGACCGAATACTGCTGGTTTCGAGAACAATGTTGGAGGAGGTCTCAACGTTCCATCCACACCATGACAGGCTGAAGGTTATGTGGGATGAATGAGGCAGGTAGACAGGTCGCTCATTATAGGGCCGCTTGAATCTCTTTGGGAGGCGTAGTCGCAAGAGAACCTTAGTGATGCATTGAGCCAATCCACAAGCCAATTCTCAGACTTCTTGCCTGAGAGGTACAGTCGTCGTGCGCGTGCTCTGCTAGGCGAAATCCGTGTCCGCCATAGTGTAGAACCACTCTCTGAGACTGGGGAGGCCTTGAGATTGGAGGTCATACAAGATCAACCTGGTTCTCGCCGTCTCCGTTAGTTGATCAACCATATCCATTGGAAAAAAGCCAGATCCAGTCAAGAGGCCGACATCCTCGTGCCAGCTTGGAAGCCAACAACGGACAGTGTCGATATTCCCTTTCCTGCCTACCTTCAAAGCCGTATCAATCAATCTCGATGCAGCTCTCGTTTCATCACGCATTGTCATCAAGTCTACGATATCGAGCGCACGCGCGCGTCCGCCATCGGTTCTTTTCCTCACAATGACATATCCCAGTATCTCGTTTTCCATGAGAGATCTTCCAAGGAAGATCCTGTAATCACCAAAATGCTTAGAAAACCTCCAGTTGAGGAATTCATGTGTACGTTGGATGACAACTTTGAAATCCCTGCTTACTAGCTGCCAAAAATCGTCAATCTCCGATGAGAAAGTCTTAATCTCCTCTATTTCAACGCCCCGTCCTCTGAGCTTCCCGAAAGAAAGGAGTCTTCGAAAATGGGCTAGGTAGTCAATTGACCTCAAGAAAAGTCCTCCTAGTAGTGCGCGCCCTGTTGCGAGCGGAACTCCTGTAAAGACTCTCTTCAGTAAGTCGAAATTCAGAATCTTCACATATTCTGGCACAGAGAAGTGTTTCCAGCCAAGACTCAGGAAACCTGAGTAGGCCATTTGTGTGGGAAAACCGTATATGAAAGGATAGCGATGACGAGCGTCTGAGTAAACTCTGCTGGCCAAAGTACTAAAGATCCCCATTCTCCTGCAGCTTGGGTGTGTAGCTGTGTCGACCGACTGGGCAACCTTGATCATTCTTGAGCGAAACTTGATCCCTTCAGGAATCACCGCATAGTGACCGACGATCTTTCCTTCCTTTTCGGCGACCCAAATGTCTCCACGTTCGCCCCAAAAGCCATTCGGGTTAAGTTCATATTTCCATCGCCACCAATCTCGCGTAAACCGATGTCTGAAGACAAGCGTCAAGAGATCAACTATGCCATCCATGTCCGAAGAGTTGAATCTTCTTACAGATAGACCTTGTTCTTGGTTCAAAATAGGTCAACTGTGGTCGAAAATCCTCAGACAAGCCATATATATATGACGGTTCACATGCGCCTAGAAAGCGCGCGCTCGACTTGTCTGAGATACTATGATACGTTCTAGCAGGTTGCACTTGAGCATGAAGAGATTCGCCATCAATGCTGTCAATACCTTGCGCGTATTGGATGCGTATGCTTCTTTTAGAAGAACTCTCATGTCACAGGTAGCAGTTCTTTTGTTCCATCGGGTCTGTCCAAAGGAAGACTATGCGTATCTCGAGCCGTCTTTGTGTTTGACCCCTGAAGTCTTCGAAACGCATATCCGAGATTTGTCTTCTCAGCGTTACAAATTCCTTTCTCTTAATGATCTAGTCAGACTCATTCGTTCGGCCAATCCTATGCCCAAAAGAGCTGCGGTCGTCACATTTGACGACGGATACAAAGACAACTATGAGTATGCCTATCCTATTCTCCGGAGATACGGTATTCCAGCAACTGTTTTTCTTGCGACAGGTCACATCAATGCTCAGAACCTTTTCTGGTGGGACAGGGTTGGATATGTTGTGCATCACACAAAGGTCAGTCGCATAGATCTAGATCTCTTCGGGAAATATCCACTACGTTCAGAACTGGATAGATCTCGTACCAGAGACTTGCTTATTGATAGGCTGAAAAGAATTCCTTCAGACGTGAAAGAGCAGGTGATTGATGGGTTGGCCGACATCTGTCAAGTGAGGATACCTCTCGATCTGAGTAAGCGACTCATGCTCTCTTGGAGAGAAATCGAAGAAATGGACAATCGGGGAATCTGTTTTGGGGCTCACTCTGTCAGTCACACTATTTTGACTAATACTACCATAAGCAAGGCTGAAAACGAGATCATTCAATCTAAAGAAGACATTGAGGACAGATTGGCGAAAGAAGTCACTGCGTTCTCATATCCTAACGGTGATTTCAACGATGAAATAGTCTCAATCGTAAGAGGCAATGGCTTTGAGTGTGCCGTTGCTATTTTAGGCAGGCTCGTCAGTTCTGGAGATGACCTGTATCGATTGAGTCGTATCCCCGTTTCTACGGAAAACAGTAGCTTCAAGCTAAGGCTCTCCGGACTTTGGGGAGATCTAATGGGCCTTAGGAGAAGGTGAAGCAAGGGTCGATATTGGTGACAGAACGAGTGCCGGTGCACACTTTGCTGGAGCCCGCTAAAGGCACCTGCAAATGGAGTCCTTGAGGAATCTGAAATCAATAGCCCGGTATGCTCTGCTCCTAGGTGAATGTTTGAGTAGGTGTCTCTGCGCAACGAGTGTGAGAGAGGAGGCAGCTCACGATTATCAGAATGTATTCCTCAAGAGCTGCGCGGACCTCGCCGAATTTGCGCAGATAAATCTCCCCGACGCCTCGATACTGGTCCTTGGTTGTGGCTACACATATTCCGAAGTGGTGCTCTTCTCCACTGTATGTAGACATGTCGTAGGTTTGGATGTGATCTCTGCCTTCTATAGGGACGGTGTGTTTCGGACGCTCAGAGACAAGGCCTGCAGAAGCGGTATAACGGCAGCGCTGAAGTCTGTTCTACTTAGGTACAGGTACGCAAGGTACTACCGCTTCTTGGAGGAACTATCCGGCGTACCTGTTAGCCACAACAAGTACTTGTTGACATCTTTTGACGGCCGCCGTATGCCCTTCGAAGACGAGGCTTTCGATATTGTTGTCTCAAACTCGGTGCTTCAGGAGGTAGAGGATCTCAAGACCGTTTTCCGGGAGGTTTATCGCGTGACCAGAAAGCGTGGAGTCTCTTACCATCTCTGGCACAACTACTATAGCTTCTCGGGTAGCTACATGCCTAAAGCCCTCTGTACAAGGCATCCTTGGGGCCACCTGAGGGGGAAATATGTACCCAAAACATGCTTCAATAAGGCAACCCCGACGCAAATATCTGACATCTTCTCGACTTACTTCGATGACGTGTCCCTGTACTCGGTCGACAGAGATCACAGGAAGAAGGGACGCGATCGGAATTTCGAGTTGGAGGGAGAAGAGCTGCTATCGGAAGAGATAGGGTGGGAGCTTCGTGACTTTCCGATGGACCTACTGCTGACCAGATCCTACTTGATTTTCGGTAGGAAGAAGCAATGAGAAACCTGCGGAAGGGCCTAACGCGCTTTGGTGGCCAGTCCAAAGAGACTAGAACAGGAAGATAGTCTGCTTGTAGGTTGACTTTTGGAAAAGAGAAGTACGTGGGCGTTTCCAGCGTCTTGGCCTTTGCGCTGGGGTGGAATTGATTAGCATCTCTTCCATTCCATGACGCTCAAAGAATTGGCTGCGGTCTCTGTGAATCTAAGCAGATGCATTGCCTTTGATGGCGAGATAGCCGCATGATGGTATAAGTATGTATGCAACCAATCTCGTGATCCTCGTTGACCGTATTATGCTGAGAATCAATGTCTTGAGCGAATTGGGCTTTCCTAGCGGTGCCATGTCCCACCTGTCACGGATGTCTTCAAACCCTGCATCTCTTAGAAGCCTATTCGCCTTCCACGGGGTAAACCAATTGATTGCAGGCGTCTCAGTATACCCCACCCAGCTAGGTCTGTGTTTTGAAGCCCATCGCATTATTCCTACCTTGATATTGTCAGGATACCAACCGAAGAATGGAACGAACCTAATCTCAAATTGATGTGGACAGAGCGAAGACGCCGCATCGAAGAAGAACGCACCCCTTGGCTTCAGAACCCTAAATGCTTCGCTAAACGCTTTCTCCACATTCTCGACATGTTCAATAACACTCGAGGCTATTACAATGTCAAAGGTGCGATCGTCGTAGGGCAATTCCTCTGCGTAACCCTTCTTGATGGTCGCATTGACATTGAGTACTCTTGACAGATCCCTTGAGATGCTAATTGCATACTCTGAAGGCTCGACCCCTTCGCAGAAGTAACCCAGCTCGTTGCACGCCATGACGAGAGACCCCTGAGCTGCACCAACTTCAAGAATTCTCAAATTGGAAGACTCTAGTTTCGATAGCAATACTATCCTAGAGACAAGGTTCCTGGCATTTCTCTTCAGCGCCGGGTATTCTCTGAGGCAATCTTCTAGCGATCTCTTTTCGCTCGCAATATTGAATCCTAGATGTATTACCATATTTGAAAACGTACGTGGCTCCTATATTAACCGCGCGTTTTAAGATTAATATAGGGCGTTACGCGGAGAAAACTACAGTTGCGTGAATCTGAAGAAACGGCATAACCGACGAATAAGTTACTCAAGGAAGAATGGAATGGTAAGGAGAGCAACCGAATACGGTTTGTATCTATCCGCGGTGAGAATTCTGAAAATCCCAATTGCCGCTTTGTGGGTTCATATTGACAATCTCGTATTTCAGAGGATGCCAATAGCAACTGAAAGGTAAGTGGACCCCACTCAGGATGAGGAATGATCCTTGACCCGCAAGTCAATCCGGTTTGGGTCAAGAAGATTTGACTTATGATACCTACGGGGCAGATAAGGTAGCAGAATTCATTTGTCAACGGGTTTGGAACTCGGGTCGGATGTCTGTTTAATTGGCTGAGAGGGTTTGGATGGATTCTAGTACGGGTCTTTGTAGAATCGTTGCCAAGTTATCGTCTCCGGAGCACATTTGGCGCACCAGAATGGTGAATAATTCCTTGGGTTAACCAGTTTCTGCTTGGCTTGTTCGAGGCTGGGAGTGCGTTGAACCGCGAACCCACTCGAGCGCTTCTTGATGAGAAGGGTGTCAAGTAGATTCGAGGCTCTGGCTAAGGTCTTTGCCTCTCTGGATTTGGGGGTTGCAGAGCGAATTCTGTCAGAATGACTTTGCCTTTCATCTTCCATTGACATTGCGACAACAACGCGAATCGCTAACAACGTCGCGGCCCTAGTTCGCCACTAGCCTTTCCAATGGCCGCGTAATGAATCGGAAGCGGGGTCCCAGATACTGATCGAGAAGCTGAACGTCTTGCGCTTTGATTGCACGTAGGACAGAGAGCATTGAGAAATAGACGAGTCCACCTACAACAACATACGCTGGGAGAAGATGCTTGCTGTAGTACTGAGTCTGAACCAACAGCACTACAGCTGCCATCACCCCGCTTGAGACGAGGCTCTTCCAGAACGCTTCCACATCAAAGCCAACGGAGATTCTTTTCTTCAATGCAATCGTCATTGTGACTAGACCAGTTGCCATAGTGATGCCTCTCGCGATTGAGGCACCAACCATCCCGAGCGACGGAAGAAGAATCAACGTAGACGCTGCACCGAGTATGATATTCAGAGTTGTGAGTTTGAGTGAGAGCACTGTCTCTCCCAAGACCACCAAGAGCCCTGTAAGTGCGGTTGAGGTGAGACTGAAGGCAAAAAAAAGCGAAAGTATCATCAGCGGCTCCGTTCCTTTAGCATATGCTTCTCCCACAAAGAGCGCTAGTGACGGTTTAGCAGTGGAGAACAATCCTAAGCATAATGGCGTCACTATTAGGGACACGTACCTCGTGGCCATCCTAATCGAGCTACTCAGAACTTCGCTTCCATATTCCTCTTTCATTGTGGAGTAGGTTGGAAAGAGAGATGTGCCAATGGCGCCCGCAACGCTAAGGAGTACTCCGAAAGCAGTCATGGATGTCGTGTATAGCCCCAAGCTTTCGAGCGAAAGGTAGGTTAGGAGAGCCATTCGGTCAAACCAAGCACACACGTAGTTGGCCGCATCTTCAAGAAAAAGTGGAAAAGAGAATCGTATGAGGCGTTTAAGGTCAAATGTAAATGTAGCTGGTCCCACAATGGATCGGACGTGTTTGAAAAGCGCCAGTGCCACTGCAAGTTCAGAGACAATCCAAGCCATCACCAGACCTAGAAGCGAACGAGTGGCAAAGGTGAAGACCACGATAAGGCTTTGCCTGATCGCCATGTAAACAAGATTGATTAGTGACATTTCCCTCACCTTTTGAAGACCCAGCATAGCGCCGTTCAGAGTGGGCAGAACCCCACTTGCAACCACGACATCCAAAGCTAGCAATCGAAAAAGAATCGCTCTTTCAGGTGTACCCAAGAGTTCCCTCGAAAGGAACTCGCCCGACAAGAACAATGCTGTAGCAACCGGCAACGAGAGTAGTAGATTCGTTCTGATTGCCTGATAAAACACCCCCGCGGCCTCTGCACGATCATTCCTTGCCATGCTCACCGCAATGAACTTCGTGACACTATTCGACATGCCAAGGCATAGAATGACGCGTGATGCGCCGACAAACATGAGGAGCACAGCCATCCCGCCTATCTCCACAGGTGTTAACAGTCTAGCGAGAATCCCAAAGGAAACAACCATCATGATGTTCGTCGCTATGTTTTGGATGAAAATGTAAGACGCTCCTTTCGCCACACGAACAGCAGTCGAATCTTCAGGAGGATTCATAACCCCTTTCCACCGGTCTCGGCTATAATAACGCGCGCCATGACCTAGCCTACCAATGGATAATAAGATCATCCTAGAACTGAGCGCTTTCGCATACGGAGGCACAAAGCACCTACAGGTAGAGTTGAGAACCAACTGGCTGCCTATTGTGGCATTTCTTTTTGTCTTATTTGTTACCTCGCGCAAGAAAACTACTCCTGTGCTGCTACGACGTGTTACAGAATAGACAACCGTATTACGATCAGATCTGAAAAGATTCTTCGTGAAAGCTCTGTCCCAAGCAGGTGGACCCTAGGGCGACTGAAGGTCTGGATGTGAAGCCATAATGCTGCAACAATGAGCGAATAGGCACCTGCCCTGAGCATGTCCAGACAAGTGAGGAGCATAACGTAGAAAAGAGGCCTTCACATAGGCGCGCGATCATCATCCTCATCCCGCTATACCCTTCCCTGTGCTCGATCAATTGAATCCCCATTGGACTGGGAGAAATTGTCTGCAAGCGCGTGCTAGCACTTTCGAAAAACCGGCCAATATAAACTATATCTGCATGTGCACTTCTCCATTTGAAGACTAACAGGATAAATAGGCTAGAGTCCACCTCCTCCCTAGGATTATCGGGATGAAGCTAGGATGGTTAGTGTTGAGGCCCTGCTTGGAAAACACGGTAGCCGAGTGCTAATGTCAGGTAACGAAGCTATCGCTCGAGGATGTATTGAAGCAGGCGTAGGATTGTCTACGTGTTACCCGGGAACGCCGTCGTCTGAAATCACGGATACACTCTATGAGGTCTCTGAAAAGACGGGCATGTATGTTGAATATTCGACTAATGAAAAGGTCGCTCTTGAGATGGCCGCTGGTGCCGCTGTGACAGGTGTGAGGTCGGTCGCGAGCATGAAGCATGTTGGAGTAAACGTAGCTTCTGATGTCTTGGTAACGCTCGCGTATGTTGGAGTGAGAGCTGGATGTATGCTGGTCTCCGCTGACGATCCGAACTGCTGGAGTTCGCAAAATGAGCAAGATAACCGGTATTATGCGCAGCTTGCGGGAGTTCCTTGTCTAGAACCATCAGACGCTCAGGAGGCGAAAGATATGACGATTGAAGCTTTTCGGCTTTCAGAAGAGCTAGAGCTTCCGATTCTTCTCAGAACCACAACGCGAGTAAGTCACACGCTTGGCCCCGTGTCGCTAGGAAAAATAGAGCAGAAGCGACCCAAAGCCGAATTTTTCAAGGATGCCAAGCGTTTTGTTATGATTCCTAGTAATGCTCTAGTCAGACATGAAGTTCTCCTGAAGAAACTTGAGGATGCCAAGCAGATAAGCGATGCTACGCATCTCAATAGAATCATCGGAGATTCAAGTGGGGTTGGCATAATAGCCTCTGGCGTGTCTTTCAGTTACAGTCTTGAAGCTTTGGAGGTTCTCGGTGTCACAGCTTCAGTTTTGAAACTTGGATTGACCTACCCGCTTCCATCAAAGCTAACTCTGGATTTCGTCAGGAGATTCAAGAAGGTAATCATAGTTGAGGAACTTGAACCCATTCTAGAGAATGCTGTTCGAAGCATTGTTTTCGGGATCGCTGATCCGCCAATGATATTTGGGAAGTTGACAGGGCATCTACCAAGAAATCGTGAGTATTCCACCGGTATCATATCGGATGCTATCTCTAAGATCCTAGGAACAGAGCTTCCCAGGCAGATAACAGCCGGAAGAGAATTTAGACTCTCTCTTGATATACCAGCTAGGCCCCCGGTACTCTGCCCGGGCTGCCCTCACCGCGCTTCATTCTACATCATGAAAACGACATTGAAAACGGGAACGGTCTATTGCACAGATATTGGATGTTATACATTGGGTGTTTTACCGCCGTTAGCTATTGGCGACATATCACTATGTATGGGTGCAAGCGTAGGAATAGCAAGTGGAGTTAGTAGAACCCAAGCTGAACCTGTCCTCTCCATAGTTGGTGATTCAACTTTTTTCCATGCTTCGATTCCAGGTCTGATTAATGCGGTCAGTAACAATCACAGGATAATCGTGGCGGTGCTTGACAATGGAACTACAGCAATGACAGGATTTCATCCTCATCCCGGTGCAATAGACCCCACTAGAGATGGCAATAACGTATCTATTGAGGAAGTGGCGAAAGGATGCGGAGTAAGATATGTCAAGGTCGTGGATCCTTATGAGATTGACAAGGCCAGACAAACCCTACACGAAGCGGCAGCTTTTCCGGGCCCCTCCCTAGTAGTTTTGCGACATCCGTGCAATATTATTAAGACCAGGAAGAATGGAAGGAGCCCCCATTATTACGTCAGAGATACGAAATGCACGAATTGTCAGGTATGTGTCAGAACTTTTGGCTGTCCAGCGTTTTCTGTGGAAGGTGACCTAATCAGAATAGACGAGGCTCTCTGTACTGGATGTGGCTTCTGTCTCAACGTTTGTCTATATGGTGCCATAGAGCAGGACGTATGACCTTTGACGAACCAATGTAACATCATGATTGCAGGAGTTGGAGGACAAGGCGTACTCTTCATCTCAGAGATTCTTGGAGAAGCGGCACTTGAGGAAGGATTGGACGTAAGAGTTGCAGAGACCCGCGGTCTGGCACAGAGGGGCGGATCAGTATTTTGCAGTGTTCGAATCGGCCGAAACCTCCATTCTCCAACAATAATGGAAGGCAGTGCCGATCTCATCGTGGGACTTGAGCCATTGGAGGTTCTACGATTGTTGAGGTATGCATATGATGAGACGCTAGTAGTGCTAAACAAAATGACGATCGTGCCTTCCTCCACTTGTTTTCAACGGATAAAATACCCTTCAATGGACGACATACTGATTGAGATTTCAAGGGTATCAAAGAAGACTCTGACAATCGAAACAGCTGTGATTGCTGCAAGAACTGGAAATCCCAAGACTCAGAATTCAGCTATGCTTGGGTTCATTTCAGCCACCGATAGATTGCCTCTTGGTTCAGAGGTACTCAAAACAAACATCGCTAAGGCTTCTCCCAGACATGCGGCTGCAAACCTAAGGGCTTTTGACTTGGGAAGAGAGGAGTACAGGAAAGGCCGGTACCAATCTTCGCCAGGCTGCAATACGGCGATAGTTCGAAAGCCTTTGTCTCAAGCGACTCTGGATAGATGATGTGAGGCTTGATCGTATTCGTACTCTTGTCAAAACGCATCTGCTCGATGAAGCCTCTCTCATGGTTCTTATCAAACTTCATGCCACCCCCATTCATGGGAGAACCATTTGCGGCATCTCTATCTTCTCGATAGCATCCCTGATTGGCGAGCACGAGGAATCCTATAGTAGCAGGTGATTAGTTATCTGTTGTCGAGTAGTTGAAGATATAGTTTGTAGCGCTCGCCATGGCACACTACATTTTTCTGTTGTCTACTATTCTTCTAGCTTTGCCAATCGACCGAGGAATCGTCCGAGGTTGAACTAGATCGACTTGAACATTGACGTTCAGAACATTTTTCAGCATATGAGCAACTTTCTTTCCTAGTGCAGAAAGTTCGTTAGTCATGCCCACTGCTCCTTCGGCGATTTCAACTCTTACGGCCATCACGTCCAATTTGTGAACACGGTCAATGATCAACTCGTAGTTCTCTCCCAATTCAGGAACACGCAAACTTCCTAAACTTGGCTTGGGAACACATTTATTCCCCTTATGATTAGCATATCGTCAACTCTCCCTCTAATCCTCATCAATCTAGGGTGAGTCCGACCGCACTGGCATACCTCTGTGTTGAGAATGGTCAAATCTCCGGTGCGGTGTCTCAGGAGCGGCAAAGCCTCTTTGGAAAGCGTCGTTACGACCAGTTCTCCAAGTTCCCCATCCGTGACTGTATCTCCTGTCTTCTGGTCAACGATCTCAGCGCGCTAAGATCCCGGATGGTTCGCTTCAGTTCCGTTGATGGGCGGAGATTCCGCACACATCTCCGTCACCACGGCACCGAAACCCGTCCTAATCGTCATACGGTACGCATTATGGAAAAATGACGGTGAAAGCTACTGTGTTAGGATGTCTGTCAAAGTCAGACGACCTATATCTCATTAGGCGCCGTCCCCCCATGCTGCTCAGACCTTTCGCTTGGGAACGGAAGAGTCAGACCAGAGGGAGGGATCGGCAATATACGGTTCAATACGTGACCTACATAAGGGTTTTCACGCCAAACGGGCGTGCAGGTGTGTTGAAGCCACTACACTTACACTTCTCGTCGCTGCCCTACTCATGTGGGACTCTTCGGCGCAACCAAGTCCGCAAGTTATAGGTCAAGCCAGCTCTATGAGCGCCCGCGAGCTGAGGCCCTCTTCCCCTCTCCATGAGACAATTGGTTTGCGCAGCAATACTCCTCATATCGGGATTGAAATGGCCACTCCACCAGTTGGAAACGGGAGCTACACAATCTTCATTGACTCGGATGGTATGATCAAAGCCAGAAACAACATTACGGGTAGGATAGACTACTCCGGCACCAATCCTGCTGCAGTGCTCCAAAGTGCCGTTGATGCTCTGGCCATGACAGGGGGATCAATCTCTCTTACTCGCGGGATCTATGTCTGGCAAAGCGTTCCTGCAATACCTAAAGGTCTACCGTTCTTGTTGAAGATTGTTGGCGAGGACGGAGTCACTATTCGACTTACCCTGAGCGGCCCTCGCGCCTTTGACTTCAAAAAAGTCGGTGACTATGATACTTTTCAGAACATTTGGCTTGAAGGATTCACGGTTGACTGCAACAATGTCGGCGGAATGCATCACGTTGTTTTAGGCAATTACATCAACGGTGGTTTTCAGACGCGGTTGAATTTTCAAAATATAGTCATCAGAGCTATTCGGACGATAAATGCTCCAGTAGATAGTACAGAAGTCAAGCATAGGTTGAATATTTACATTTGCGGTGCACATGCCAGGTCTGGAGAGCCTGCGACTTACTGCAAGAACATCTGGATCGAGGACTGCGATTTTCAAGGTGGAAACCAAGGCATCGGAATAGTTGGCTTTGTTGCTGGCGGAAGCCCAGTAGGAGGTACTCACTTGATCGATGATGTACACATCTACCGGTGCAGGCACTCGCTGTTATCAGTTCAAACATCGTTTTTCGCAAGTGTACACTATCATATTGGTTCACATGGATACGGCGGCAGCGTCCACATTGCCGACTGTTACGGAGAATATTCCGGGGATATTGGCGTGGAAATCAACGCGATGACCCATTCCTTGGTAGAGAACTGCGTAATGGTTGATTCTCTTAACGGCGCGTTTTATCACACGAACTTCAATACCCCTGCCAATGCTGCTGAGCAGACGATTACTTGGCGCAATTGTGTGGCTCGAAGGCTGACGCTTCACACCTCGCTTGACGGATACGGATACCTAGTCACTACGACTAGCGCCGTGGACTTGGGAAACATCATTCTGGACAACTGCACTTTCTACGGCGTCACTAGCAAACTTCAACATGGCAATGCAATTTGCATATATCCCAGCAGAACGCTCAGGTCGCTTTCCTTGCTCAACTGCCTCTGTGACATTAAGAATTTCGCATTTAACCAAGCTAGTAACGCAGTCGCATCCGCTGTCTACTTGGAGTTCACTGGGGCATCTGCCACAAGTCTAAGCATCAAGGGGTTACAGGTCAAGATCCGGGGCTCCCGTGCCGGTGCAGGAGACTTTTATGTTCAAGGGGTGTATCTCGCTGGCAAGATGGGAATGAGCTTGGAAGACGTTTCCACCGACATGAGCATAACAGGCTCGACAGTTCAAGGGCTCTGGGGTACACTTGTAGGTGATACTTCGGGCTCTGTCATAGACGGCAGCATCGTTAGATTCAAACCAACATTTTCAGCGGACACCGCCCCAATAGGCATTTTGATCCGAGGCACTGGCACTCTAACGATCAGCAACCAACTGAGAATAGAAAACTGCGACTTCTCAGGCATGAGCGCAGGCACGGACGTATACTTCGGCTTACCTTCCAACGCAGATAAAGTGACCTATGCTTCAACGACATCCTCATTCACAACTCTAACAACAACAACCTCAACGACATCCTCATCAGTCACCACCACACTCACAACCACATCTGCAACCACATCGTATCCTAGGACTTCTACAAGTGTTTTGACATCTCAGTTCTCCACGACTTCCACTACGGCAACAGGTACCTCTATGACATATCAAACGACTACGTCTGGTACCACGACATCTGCTACAACGACACCTGTAACAACGCAAGTCACAGATACGTCTGGAACAACCATATTCACCACGACGACTCCGACCACATCACGAACCACAACTTCACCTGAAACCAGCACTCTGACAACAAGTGTACAGCCAACTTCCACCACAACTTCATCGACTTCTATAAGCTACACTCTCACGAGTGGCTCCACAGCTCAGCAAACAACAACTACAGCCTTAGCTACTTCTTCGTTCACATCGATGACATCTCAGACGACTACTCTCACTCAGTCTTCAGGGACAACCGTCACTTCAGTTAGCACGACCCCGGTCACATCTTCAACTACAACTTCATCTACATCAACTAGCAGCACTTCCACGAGCGCCTTCACCTCTCAGTATCCTACGACAACTACCACATCCACCCTGTCATCCGCATCGACGACTACAAGTGGTTCATTGACTTCAACAACATCCTCATCAATGACTACCACATATTCATTCACGGTCCAAACCACCACAACTTCAACCTCATCAACGACTGCAAGCACTTCGAAAGGAAATGGCAAAGGGACTTGTCGGCTCGTTCTGGATGCTTCTCCGAAAACCGGCCTTGCCAACAAACCTGTGACCATTTCGGGCACCTTGTACGGCTCCTGGAATCGCATCAAGGACGGTGTGGTTGTGGGCAATCAAGTTGAGATATCGACAAGTTGGGGGTTCAAAACTGTTGTCACAACTGACAGCCATGGCCGGTTCTCTACGAGCACGAACTGTCCGTCAATGGGAGGCACATATGTCATCACTGCGACTTCCTACGAAGACGAAGACCTTGCCGGAGCCTCCGCAACAATCACCTATCAGGTTTCTGCAACGACCGCTCTGACCACAACCACTGTCGCTACGACTCCGGTGATCACGAAGACAACCACAACCCAGAGAATTGCCACAACGATAACGATAGCAAAGTCGGGAAGTACCTTCTACGGTCGTCTCACAGATGCTTACGGCAACCCATTAGGCAACAAGCCTCTCACGATTTACTACGAAGATGATGGCAGAATGTGTTCTCGATCCCTGTTGACAGACGACAACGGCAACTGGTCCTTTTCTATTGGGGGAGTAGACTCCGCTCAGATCACGTTTGCAGGCGACATACATTACCTGCCGTGTAAAGCGGCATACGGCTGACAGGGCGAGGAAACATGAAGGCTTCTGGCGTGGCCGCGTGGGATGAAGCGGATCAGTGTGGCGTTCCTCTGCCTCCTGACAGTTCTTCTTCCGGTAGCCTTCAAGAACAGTAGCAGCCTTCCGTTTTCTTCCGCCAGAAGTCTTGGACATGCTCAAATCGTTTTCTACACCTGAAGCTAAAGGCGACGGTATGCCTTCCACGGTTCGGCCCCTCGGTTGTCCGGCCGGCCGTAGACGACTAGGACCTAATCACCCCGCTTCACGTGATAGGAGATCGATTCTCCACAACTGATCTCCGTGTCGTCTGGTTGTGAGACGACTGCGAAAATGCTTAGAGACGTGAGCGTCAATTCCACCCAAGCAGTTCAAGATGTGCGGCATGCAGTTCGCCCTTGGTACTGCTTTCTACTGGGCTTTCTTCCTATGCGCATTACGGATAGAAATGCTGCTAATATCGAGTTTGGCGATGTAACGGTCTAGGAGTACGCTAGGAGAATACCCGAGGCGCGTGCGAGCTTTTCTAATGTCGGCGTAACCGTGCTTGACATCGCCTAGTCTCGTCGGAGCGTGAATCGGGCGCAGGTGGCTGTTCTTGCTTGCTCGGATAATCATTTCAGCTAATCTGAGTATGCTCGTTCTGCGGCCGGTCCCTACGTTGAAGATTTCTCCGGCCGCGTTCTTGGTCTTCATTGCAAGCATATTCGCTTCCACAACATCGAGAACGCTCACGAAGTCTCTTGTCTGTGTTCCATCCCCATGAATGATCGGGGGCCTGTTTCTACGTACCCGGTCTTGGAATATCGCCACGACGCCACTATATGAGTTGAAATTCTGTCGTGGCCCGTAAACATTGAAGTATCTCAGACATACTGTCTCAAGTCCGTGAAGTTTGTTGAAGGTCATGCAGTAGTTCTCTGCTGCAAGTTTTGAGACAGCGTAAGGCGACATAGGCCTCGGAGTAGAATCCTCCTTGACTGGCTGTTTCCTTTGTTCTCCGTAGATAGACGCTGAGGAGGCGTAAATCAGCCTCTGCACTCCGCATTTGACACTTGCCTCGAGCAGCTTCAACGTCCCCGTCGTGTTAACTTCGTTTGTAGCAATCGGATCGCTTATCGATTCAGGGACGCTGGTCAAAGCGGCTTCGTGAAATACCACTTGAATGCTTTTCAGGGCTCTTCTTAGTGCAGACGGGTTGGCTATGTCACCCTTCATGAAGTGAAAACCTCTTCTCCCCAGGTGTCCTTTGATATTCTCCAAACTTCCAGTCGATAGATTATCTAGGACTCTGACTTCGTAGCGATCTTCAATCAGTCTATCGACAAGATGGCTTCCTATGAAACCTGCGCCACCTGTGACAAGAGCACGTTTGGCCTTCATGGCTGTTGAAACCCCACCTTGACCTCTGTGTCGATCTCTTTGAACTTGTCGCTTACTATTGAAAGGCGAAACTCTATCTCTGGGTGATTTGTTTACAGACCCGACAAGCTCGCTAGATTCTCTGGAGATATCTAACTACTTCAAAGCCTTCGGCTGCGTCGACCCCGACCTGTCTTCCTCTAAATGTTGCAAGGTTAATCGCGGATTTGTATGCCATGTAGTATTTCCGACTCTGCGAGCGGTGAGCCCTCAGCGCCTTCCATTTCAGATCGAGGCATCTAGAGATGTCAACAAAGTAACTTGGGGAGAAGGCGGGCGAGACTCTGGGGGACTCGTATGCCAGTATCTTCGGGATGTTCCGAAATGCTGCTAAAGAAAGATAGCCAACACTTCTGTGATCTTGGTGAAGCTCATTGATTGAATGCGTGTACACAATGTCAGGTTTGCACTTCTCTAGTGCCCTTTCAAGGAAGTCGATGCAGGAGTGATTGTTGGGTATGTTTGTGTCCTCAAAATCGCCTAAGATGACGTCTTTCACTCCTAGGATTTTGCACGCCTCCCGGCTTTCGGCGACTCTGACATCCCCATCGGCTTTGACGCTCTTGTCCCCTTTTGTCACATAGATGACTAGGACTCGATGACCCCGCTTCGCATGACAGGAGATCGATCCTCCGCAACCTATTTCCACGTCGTCTGGGTGTGCTCCGACCGCAAGAACACTGAAAGACAACCGTGTCAAGCCCTGACCTACGCAGTATACAAAGTGCACGTATATGCAGTATAGACAGAATTGCACATGTTCAACGCGCGATTCTTATATCCCATTTCACCAGTTCATTCAATGTGCCTAATTGAAGGGCACATATCTGGCTGAGAACATTGTTGCAACGCTGTCAGAATAACTACAACGACCTGACGCAAATCACCTTGCCAGACACCCGTCTAGCTCTACCCCTACGCAGACATCTGTGGATCTTGAAGAGATACATGTGGCACATTAGGGTTCTAGGCCCATTCGCATTTATGCAGAGAGTACTTCCTTCTACGAAATCGATAAGATCTATCTCCCGACCGAAAAGAGTCGCCTATGGCAGTAGTGAGAACTTGAACTTGCGGCCCGGCGAATGGGTTGAAGTAAGATCAATAAGTGAAATTTTTGCAACACTCGACGAGAATGGTAAACTAAGAGGCCTACGTTTCAATCCTGAAATGGAAGCCTTCTGCGGAGGGCGGTTCAAAGTCTACAAGAGACTCGACAAGATGATCGTAGAATCCACTGGAGAACTTAGGAAGATAAGAACACCAACCGTCTTGCTGGAAGGAGTCTTCTGCGACGGAAAGGCTCATGGAGGATGCGATAGGTCCTGCTTCTGTTTCTGGAGAGAAGCTTGGCTCAAAAGAGTAGCATCCAACTCAAAAGAGAAGTGACATCTCTTGATCATCTCAGACACACGACCGGCCATTGATCATGACCATATTGAAGCCGTTGCGAAGGTTCCTGCTTCAGGCAACATCCCGTTCGCTCAGTTCGTGAGTTTGTGTGCCGATGCCTATAAGGGCGGAGCTTCCAAGCTTCATATGCAATAGGAGCATTTCGGCGATATGCTTTCCCGGTCAATCCGAAAGATAGGAAGAGCATTTCGAGAAAGATCGATACCCAAGATTGTTCTCTCCCTGCGCCTATTCACCATTAGCCAGTTCTTCCCTCCTTCTTTGGTTCAGGTAGAAACCACAACCAGATGCAACCTTAGATGCAGAACATGCATAAGATCTAAGGAAGCAGGCGAGGACATGCCGTTCGGGCTTTTCAAGTCTCTGATTAACCAGCTTGGGCATTCAAGTTTCGCACCTCGAAAGATTGACCTGACCGGCGTTGGAGAGCCTCTCTTGCACCCTGAGCTAACATCCATGGTAGAATACGCCAAGGAACATGGCCTCGAAGTGAGCTTCACGTCAAACTTTACCATCATAGATCAAAGGATAGCAATCGATCTAATCAAAGCCAAACTTGATTATCTATACATCTCTGTTGACGCTGCATCAAAAGAAATCTTTGAGAAGATGAGGTCAGGCGCTGACTTTGAGAAGGTTATGGAGAACGTGAAATTGTTTGTCAAAACTAGAAATGATCGGATTTCTAATGGACCCAAGCTTCTTTTCAGATCAACCATTTCCGAGGTCAACACTGGAGAAGCCACGGCACTGATCAGGCTTGCAGAAGCCTTGGGCGTTGATGGCATAGTTTTCTTTCCACAACTCATACCAGGTAGGGAATACTATTTCAGTGATCTGTTCGATTTGCCAAGTCGGGAGAAGACAAGTTTGGCCATAGTAGAAACCTCCATGCCTTCTTCTGAGAGAGAGCTAACTTGCCGCTCGTATAGCAGATGCTACATAACCTTTGATGGCAAGGTTCTGCCATGCCCTTGCTTGACACAAATGGTGCCCAGAGAAGAATACTCGGGCTTCCAATTTGGCAACCTCAGAGAAAGCTCTTTTGCCGATATATGGTTCTCAGCTAAGTACAAGCAGTTCAGAGCCAAGGGGGCATTGGGAAATCCTTACTTGCCCTTGTGTAAGTACTGCCCGTACTGTCCGAGAAAGTCAGGAAAGTAGGCAGAGTGACAAGAGTAGGGTTAGCAGCGATGGCTTCAAGCCAGTCTGGACTCCGCAGAATGGAGACGATTCTCTACGTGCCACGTTATTGCCTTAACACCGACCCGCAATGAATGAATGATCTTACCGATCTTGCCAAATAGTATATTGCATTGCACTGGAAGATCGTCTCTGTTGCCCCACTCATCCCACGATCCATCATACAATCTCGCCTCGTGGCCCAGAAGGCGCATGACGAAGTATGTGTGCGCTGCCCTATGCCCAAGCTGGCAGTACGTAATCACTTCCTTTCCTTGGGTCACGCCAACTTCTTGATACAGCTTAGCTAACTCGCTGGGGGACTTGAAGGTGCCATCTGGGTTAAGTGCCTCCGTCCATTCTACATTTACCGCCCCTGGGATGTGGCCTCCTCTCTTTGCTCTGACGGTTATTCCATTAAACTCCAAAGTGGACCTGACATCAAGGATGACTATTTTTGGGTTTTCCAAGTTTCTAAGAATGTACTCAGCCGTGGCAAGAAGTTCGGACCTTACAGTTGCACTGTAAACCGTTCTTGTGTAGTCTGGGGTCTCCTTCGTCAAGGGCTTCCCTTCACGTATCCACCTACTCCAACCACCGTTCAAGATCCTGACATCTCTATGTCCGTAGTACTCCAACGTCCAGAACACCCATGTTGCATTGTAGCTGTTTCCGTCATCATAGATCACTGCTGTGGACTCACGGGACAAGCCCAACTGTCCAAGTATCGGTTCAACCACCTCTCTTGAAGCGACCTGCGTAGTTCCGTTTGCGGTCATTCTAAGGCTCTGAGCCTCCAATTGGACAGCCTTTTCGATGTGGCCTCTACGATACTCGTCTTGGCTTCTAGCGTCGATTATTCGAACCTTCTTATCACTTGAATGGCTAAGAATCCACTCGCTATCCACAAGCAGCTGAGAGCTAACATGGCCTGGAACTGTGGTCTGAGAGCTTGAGGCCACGGTCACAGTTGGAGTAGCCGTGATCGTTGTGGGAGAAATAGGCCGCGGACCTAACTGCTGCCACCCCAGAATTCCCAGTATGACCAATGCCATAGTCGATACCGCCAGAGCTCTCCATCTGCCCTGCGCTAACATGTCGAACCTAGATATCTCCCCAGTCCTGAGAAGATAAGGCTAACAGATATCCCCAAAGCTGCCCATTTGGCCTCTCTTCTATTCCACCCCTCAAAGACTGAGAGCAATCCTCAATTAGGAATCGCTGACTGAAGCAGCTCGCAGGCTCCCACAAACTGCTAATCGCATATTCAAATTCCTTCACTTTTCACTTTGAGCGACGCTGCCTGAAGCAGGAACCATGTAGATCTGAAGCGGAAGCCACTATAAGCTCACCGTTCGCAACGAGTACTATGTGACTTCGTAACGCAGATCTAGCGCAGCAGGAAAACGACACAAGAATAGCAGATATATTGAAGTCAACAAATCATTCTTGGGAAGCTCTCGTTTGATTATGGCGGGCCACCAGCCAGACTACCTACCTTGGCTCGGGTTCTTCGACAAGATACGGCGCTGCGACGTCTTCGTCATCGAAGATACTATGCAATTCGAGTATCATGGTTTTAGAAACCGCAATAGATTCAAGACGAGGGATGGAGTAGTGTGGCTCACCGTACCAGTCAAACACGCCACCAGATGGCAGGCTATTCGGGATGTCGAGATTGCAGATGACCCGGACAGAAGCTGGGCACGACGCCACTGGGGAACACTTCAAACGAACTATGGCAAAGCGCCGAACTTCAAGGAGTTTCGAGAATTCTTCCGATCAACCTATGAGAGGCCTTGGCACAAGCTGATGGATCTGAACCTGCATCTAATCAAGGGCATAATGGATTTCATGAAGATTGATCGCCGCCTAGTGATGGCTTCTTCGTTGGGAGTTGAAGGTCAGAAGAACGATCTGTTGATCGCGCAGTGTAAGGCTCTCGGAGCGGACGAGTATCTCTCAGGAGCAGGTGGACGAGCATACATGGACGTGCAGAGATTTCGAGATGAAGGGATCGAAGTCATGTTTCAAGATTTTAGGTATCCGGTGTACCAGCAGCTGCATGGAGAATTCGTGTCAAACCTATCTGTCGTCGACTATCTCTTCAATGTTGGGGCAATTGACTGGCCGCAGGCAACGTATACGAGTACACATGGTGCGACGACTGGAGAAGTGTCGCATAGGCTATAGTTCAGTTCACAGCATCCGACGGAACTACGTTCACGCATTACACGTTCGATGGGTGGCTCCGCACATGGCATCCATCCATCAAGCGTCTGCTTCTCCAATTCATCCTGCCAAGAAGATAATAGCAAGCCTGCGAAAGGAGGTCAAACACCTTCTTCCTGAAAGAAGAGAATGAAGCCAGAACTATCCTCAATCCTTCGTTGGGAGATTAGAGTCGCCCCTAGCCATCCTAATCTTCGGATACTCTTTCTGGAAGACGAAAAGCCTCACCGCACCCATAACCACCCACGGCCGGCCGTTGTGGCGACACATCATGAGCGACCAAGGCGCCAAAACCAATCTTGTGCTCTTCATGCAGGAGGAAACTTTCCACGGCCACTTCTTCTTCGGAAAGATGGATGTTGTCAAGATCAAACCTTTCACAGCACAGCAATTGCTCTCAGCCTACAAGAAAAAGTTCAACGACACCTACCCATTCACTGAAGATGCTTTGCTCCACCTCGCTAGGCTGAGTCGCGGAGTCTTCCGAAGATTCCTCCAGTACATCAAACTCTGCCTAGACAAGCGCAGAGAATCTGACCCCGAGATGGTCAGGTTGGACAAAGATTTGGCGGAGGAAGGTTTGCTGGATAGAGATTTCGTGGAGAAGGCAATCCCCAAGGAACGTCTCAGTCAAGACATAGACGCAGAGCTTGCGCCGCTTTTCCCGAAGAACCCAGAAGCCCGGTCAACAGCGGTTGAGATTCTCAACCTACTGGAGGAGAGGAAGGCCATGAACCAGAAAACCATCGCGGAAGAACTTGACATCCCTGAGTATAGGCTCAGCAGAATAATAAAGAGACTGGACGCGGGAGGACGCATAGTAAGAGAGAAAACAGGACTTGACAAGATCGTCAAACTCGCTGAGCGAACCTAACTCTCATGGCCCGCGTCCTCACGCTATGATGGATCGGCCCTGGCCGGTTCTCGCGGTTAAGAGTAGTCAACAATTTCTAGACCCGATCGATACAGCGTTTCACGTGATCGGCCGGCGGCCGGCCATCGGACGTTCGTATCTAATCCGATCAGGTCTTCCAGATCTCCTTCATAGCCTTAGGGCTCACCCTCTCTATCTTGCCCGTCCGCTTCGGGTTCCATTCCATAATCTCCTCAAGCCGCTCCCTCTTCGACGATGCCTTCATCAACACGAACTCTTTTCCCCGTTTCTCAAAAACCAAGGCATCGCCTCTGGAAGCGCCTAACTCCTCAAGTACCTCCTTCGGCAACACGACTCTACCGCGGTCGTCCAAAACTGCCCTCGACATAGGTGAGTCCCACAACTATGTGTGGAACATCCCATATGAGGATGTGAGATTATCCCAGCAGAGATGAAAAACAACCCGCGGCGCCAAAACGGAAATTTCTTGATAGCACTGCAATCATGCAACTAGTTTCCACTGCCAGTACGTTGGGTGCATCCGTCACGTCTGTTATGATATCCGTTGTTCTTCCAGAACTAGGCTTACTCTTGGGCTTAGTTCTGAACCTACTGTGACAACCCAGCCGATTCATGGGATGGCTATGCAAGCGCGAACCCGTGTACGGCCATATCCTTGACGGCTACTGGTGGGACATCGGCACAATAGACCAGTACCGCGAAGCAAACCGAACCCTCCAAAGGCTGTAACTCTGCATATATATCATGGTAACACCGAATGCAGGCTCCACGAGATCAACCTTAAATAGAAGCTAGCTACCATTTCTTCTATCGAGTAGCCTTGAAGCACACAAAGCTCCTGATCCTGTCAGTAATTTTGGCCCTAGGTTATCTAGCGACGACTGTGATCTCGGCCCCGTCAGTTCTGAGCGGCCTCTCAACCGTCCTCGGGACAACTGTCTTGGGCACCTCTGCCTCGACTTTCAGTTCCCTGGCC
>Ga0315309_1000177_pt1 | contig 38538 bp, 44 predicted proteins | sample TDP4_MG_FD_203080 | JGI IMG/M metagenome (GOLD analysis project Ga0315309, IMG submission 203080) | Freshwater sediment microbial communities from Lake Towuti, South Sulawesi, Indonesia - TDP4 | ecosystem: Environmental > Aquatic > Freshwater > Lake > Sediment | place: Indonesia: South Sulawesi...
TGAATTCTTTCATAAGGAGGCGGATAAAGCGAGAGTATCAGGTTGTCGCTCTGATATGGATTATGGGCTTTGTTTTCTATCTCGGGGTTTTGACCCGGGATCCTTTGATTTATGGAATTGACGGTCCGTACTACTTGATTCAGGTTCGAAGTCTCCTCGAGACAGGTCATCTTGTGTATGGAGATCCGCCGCTCTCTTTTGTGTTCTTTGCCTTTTTCTCGGTAGTGTTTGGTGGAGACCTTACTTTCGGCATTAGGGTTGGTGTTGCCTTTTTTGGCGCGCTTTCAGCAGTTCCCCTTTACTTCTGGGTTACGAAGATTACTCATTCTCAGTTTTCCGGAGTCGTTGCCATGCTGATTTGCATTTTCTCCGCATTACACTTGCGCCTCCTAAATGACCTACTCAAAAACGCTGTCGGAGCGTTCTTTCTGCTTTGCTTCGCGTACTATCTTCATTCTCTGGCGACTGGAAGCGAAAACAAGAAAAATCTGTTTCTTGCTGCTTCATTCTTAATTCTGACAGCCGCGACTCACATACTGGTTTTCGGTGTTGCCTTGCTTCTTATGATACTATATTCAACAGTAGCACTGCTCATTGATTTTAATCGGAGGACTATAGCAAAAAACGCAGGGATCTTATCATTGACTGTTCTCGTTTTCGGTGTTGCAGCTTTCTTGGTTTTCCCTTCTCTATTAACAGATTTCTTTAAGGGAGCTTCTTTCTTTCAAGGCTTGTTCACAGGGACCGGAAATGACACTCCGATTCAATTCTTTTTTGATCCCATGAGCACGATCTTCATAGCTCCGATTCTTGGAGTTGGATACGTCTTATCATTTCATGAATGGCGAAACCAAAGAAGGGAAGCTTTTCTGGCAGTTGCTTCAGTCACAATTGCTGGAACGTTGCTTTCGCTCCCATTTATTCCAGTAGAGTGGCTTTGGCGTTTCCTTCTTATGGGTTTCATTCCGGTAGCATTCATCCTAGGACATAGCGTTTCGAGAGTGCAAACAATGCCTTCAAGTAGGGTTAAGACTGCTGTCTCGATTTTGCTTCTCCTATGTCTGTTTATGCTTGTCCTACAGGCTGTCCATGTATCAAGAACTCTCGGCCCCATAATCCAGGAGTCTGATTACGAAGAACTTGAGTCTATTGGAGAGCTTATTCCTTCAAATTCAGTTCTGGTAGGTGACCTTCGCTATGGTTATTGGTTGCAGTATATCACACGATGCAGTATTTCGTCTGGACCATCGCCAGACCTTTGGCAAAACTACGATCACGTACTATTTCTAATAGACAAGTTTTCTCCAAAAAGGCCTCTGATACCTCCAAACTCAACTAATATATTTGAAGGCAACCGCTTTGCTTTGTATGAGCAAAGTCAACCGTAAGCGAGCGTACCAACTTAGATTCAACTTAGAAACCACATTCAAAGCTCATTTTTTGGTATTTTCAGAAAGAACGCGGAATCGGGCCTTAACTCCGATAATTTAGACCGATATTTTCCTCTAGTCAGTCTCGTCATCTTTACTAATCCCAGGTGAGAAATTTGAACGAGATGAGTCACGTGTCCACGCGACCATGTCGCGTCTAGGCGTCCATAGATCTTGCAGACATATTTCTTGTGGTCACTTGTAGAGTACCAAAGCCACCACCCATAACAGTCGAGGCAGGGATTATCCTTGTCAAGTTTCACGTGGCATTTTCTGACTTTCTCACGAACTAGATCTAGTTATTTACCCAGAACCATGCGCCATTAAGCGGTTTGATGTGGAGCGCCAAAGGGAGATTTGAATGCACCGAAAAACTACTTGCTCATAGTTTTTAGAGCTTTGAGGTAGACGTTCTTTACTCCATTGTTCTTCTCGTTTTTGATTATTCCTTCGATTTTTGGAACGACTTCTTTTCTGACTCTGGGATTGTTTTTCACGATTTCACTTAAGGCAAAAGCAGCGCACCAGCGAATCACTGTGCTTTCGTCTTTGGTGTTTATTAAGAGTTTGGGAACTGCTTTTTCAACTTCCTTTGGAGATTTTTGTGCTAGATTCCCAATTGATTCAGCTACGCCCCATTTCACCCTCGGAGCCCTGTAGTCTATGTATTCAATTATCTCGTCAATGAATGGTGCTACAATCTCAGGCTTATCCTTTGAAATGTGTTTCATAACATCTGCGCAGGTTCCTTTTTCAACATCAGAACCAGTTTTCAAAATCTCAATCAGTTGAGAAAATAGTTTTTCATCTTTTTCTATGCTTTTTGCTAAGAAGGCGACCAGTTCCTTCGGTTTACCTTCCCAATTATCCATTTCTCCTATAATTCTCATATCACTCACACTTCTAGATATCAAATCTTGCGCATGCTAATACCTGACGCTCAACAGAGTGTGGAGTCAGGTTTGAAACTCAGTCTTTGGTGACTAGTCGCGCACACGACTTCTTACGGATTTGGGATTTTTGGTCCGAAAGGACAAGAAGCGTCTGGCCCCAGCCAATCTCCATAGGCAACGAATGCCGTGTATCTGCAGCCGCCACACAGATCACCGTATATGCAGATTTTGCAGGAACCCTTTAGCGCTTTTCGGTTTCTGACGTAATTTAGCAGTTCATTATGAGTCCAGATTTCTTCTAGACTTTGTTCGAGAAGGTTGCCCAGTTTTATTGGGGCAGGAACGCAGGGAAGCAAGTCTCCCGAAGCAGTGAGCCCTGCATATGTTAAGCCAACCGAGCATCCGCCGAAGCCTGCTGCAAGTTTTCTCACGATCTTGGTAACATCAAGTTCAAATTTCTTTTGAAACATCCTTTCGTACCCTGACAACGCTTCACTTACTGTGAAAACTTTGCCTTTTGAACGTTCGTGGCCAAGGCGAGCGTAGTAGGTCATTCCTCGAGCGTAACACTGCACACCGAATCCTTCTATTAGGCTCTTGTGGAATCTGTTATGCAATGTTTCCAAAGCCTCGATTCTCTCCCTATACGTCACGTCAAGGTGACGGGATTCTAGTCCGCGACCAGCGGGTATAAGCCTGTTTAAGTAGAACCTCGTGGCTCCGAGCTTTTCTGCTAAATCTATGGTTTCCTCTAATTCGCTGATGTTCTTTGAGTACAGAGTCATGGTGGTTGCCAACTCGTCAAAGCCTACAGCAACACAGTTTTCTATTCCCTTAATTGTCGCTTCAAAGCTTCCATGCTTGTTTCTTAGAAAATCATGGGTTTCAGCCCTTGCTCCGTCCAAGCCTATCTCTACTCTTCTTATACCTGCCTTAGCCAGTTTTCTTGCTACCTGAGAAGTCATGAGGGTTCCGTTAGATGCAATCGTGCACAGCATGCTATTGTCGTTGGCTCTCTGGATAGCGTCGTATAGGTCCTTGCGCAATAATGGTTCGCCTCCTGAGAAAGTTAGTATAGCTACGCCTGCGTCGCTCATGTTGTCTATTACCTTGAAGGCTTGAGAAGTCGTTAGTTCCGAACTAGAAGATGTGGGCGAAGAGTCTTGATGGCAGTGCAGGCAGTTGAGGTTGCATCTGTTGGTGAAGTTCCATACGACAGTTATTGGAGCGCCCGTTGGCTGTGGGTATCTTATTCCGAAATTGGCGATTCCTTTAACGGCGCTGAGCATGCATTTACGGATAAGCGAGTCGTTTAGTAGCCGTCTTGTTGTAACGTGAGTGATTCCAAGATAGGAGAACAACAGACGAATTAATGGCGTTATGACTGTTGATGTCAGCAAGCAGCCTCCGCAAGAAAAGCGCTGACCTGATGAATAGCCATCAAAGACCGATAGCAATCGCTCCCGCCCACATTTCTTGCACTCATTTGTCAAGTAACGAGCAAGAACCCTCCAAAAGGGGTTAAAGAAGAGAGTCAAAGAGTGATTGCCCTCAGACATCTTAGCCATTGCTTACCCAAACCATCCTTCCCTTCTCATAACTCTAAGTTGTTTAAAAGGGTTTCAGTTAATGAGCGCAAATCTTGTGCAGAAGTCGGGGTCTAGCTCCAAGCCTCGGTTTAAACCCTGGTCTTTCACGTGAATCCAATAATTCGATGTGGATTTCCAATGTGCAGAGGGTGGGGGTCGGGGTAAGCCTTGGTTTTGGCTACTTTCTTTTCCGACCCAGATACTTGTACACCACAGCTCCAATAGGTAACATTAGCAGGAATGGGATCCACGAGAGTGGATAGCCCAAAGTAGGATCAAGAAGGTCACTGATCCCCAATAGTAGCGACAGCACGACTACAGAGATCATGGCTAGTACCGTGGGGATTGGAATGCGCCCTACTGACACCGGAACCTTGAACGGCCTCGCTAGCTTCGTTTCTCGGCGCCTAGAATAAATCAGGGAGATACACACTAACAAGTCAATCATGCAGATAGTCACAGCGGCGGCATTTAGCACTCTCTTTACTTGTTCAAACAAGCAGAACAGTGCAGATAGTATCATCACAACTACTATGGCGTTTGTTGGTGTTCTCCTCCTTTCGCCGACTTTTGATAGCGGGCGCGGAAGAGCGCCCTCTCCAGCTATTCCGTACATTAGCCTTGAGCCAGTCACCAAGTCAGCTAGCACTGTGTTCAGCCCGGCGAAGAGACCGTAGAAAGCAAACAGTAGCCCCGCGGTCGCAGCACCCAAGACCACTGCTGCAGCGCTGATCATGGGTGTTGAGCTTGACGCTAGCACGGAGAAAGGTAGGAGTCGCACGATGCCAATGGAGACGAGAGCATACAGCAACGTTATCAAGCTAAGTGACAAGATTATCGCCCGTGGTACAGTCTTCTCCGGTCGTTTGGCTTCCTCTGCTAGACTCGGAATGAGTTCAAATCCAGTGTAAAGGAAATAGCCTATCGCAAAGGTTCCAACGAATCCCAATAGAGTCGGGTTGGGTGCTGCAGCAGTGGATAAATAGTCGATATTTATCGGACCCGCTGCAAAACCGAGGGCTACGATTGTGAGCAGTCCAGCGACTTCTATGATTGTAGAAACAACCATTGCTGCTGCAGACTCTTTGATGCCGAGCCAGTTGAGCAAGGAAAGAACCAGTACCAACAGGATGGCGATAAATGTGTGTGGTTGCATTAATGTGAATCCGCCAATAGTTATCGGTGGTAGGTTCAGTAGCGAATTGAAATAGTATCCGGAGCCAAGGGCGACAACTGCGCCGGCGAGAGGGATAGCGACAAAGAGACCGGCGAAGAGCAGTATGAACGACAGGAAATTGGCGGCGCGCTTGCTGCGAGTAGATAGTCCCTCACGAACGTAGACGTATGCTGAAGCCGCAGTCGGATACATGGAAGCGAACTCAGCGTAAGTTAATCCAATGAACAGGTATAGAATGGCAGGTCCGACGCACAAGACAAGCCATGTGAGACCTCCTGTTGCTGCGACTGCCTGACCAATCATCACGTAGATCGTTGCTCCGAGAATGAGTCCCATCGAAAAGATTGTTGAGAGGCCTACTCCCAGCGTTCTCTTTAACTCCACTTTCTTCGTTACAAGCTTACCTGGTTTAACGGCTTTTTCCTTCTTCTCGGACAATGAAATGTTCACCCATTCCCTCAGGACACCCTCTTCCCATGGAAGCAATGATCTACTGTAACTCACTAATAATCCTTGCTACGTATGGACGTGAGCCGCGAGTCTATTATCTCCTCTATATCTCAACCGTTAACTAGAAAAGCCAGATCCCCCAACTATAGAAAAGAGACTTCATCGCTGAATGAAGCCTCTATGGGTAGCCTTCTTGACAAGCCGACAAGAAGCGACACAGAGATTCAGTCACATGGTGAGGCATATTGAGTAGAAATATCACCGGTTTGATTTCAAGGAACAAGCTCTTCTCATGCTTTCTCATTATGACAATAGTAGTAGCAGGCTCAAGCTTCGTGCTCACGCCCGCCCAGTATCCCAATCCTCAACTAAGCAACATAACCGTCCCAGGAAAAGGCACATTCGTCTTAGCCGCATATCCGGTTCTCGATCGACGAGTGATCGGCCTCGTAAACTTGTTTCGCGACTACTATGATGTGACCGATTTCTCAAATGCAAGCGTGAACGGGCTAGTGCTGACTGCGCTGCCTCCCATCATGACTCATTACTTCCTCGCATTCACTACGTACGGAATGGCCGAGATCATTGTCTCCACGCCAGGTTTCCGTACCAGCTACTACATGGAGATGCTGCAAAAGCTAATCGCCATGATGAATAGCTCAACCGTGGAGCAAATAGAGTGGATCGAGCCAGGTTTCACGAACACTGCTTACTCGAGCCTCGGAAACGGTTTCCGTGGTCCGACAAACATCATGTGGACAGGACACTACACGCTCATGGAACTATTATACTACGATCTTTTCCGAGACCCCCGCTACAACAACGAGATCAAGAGCTACATGGATCAGTGGAACGCTTCCCTCACAGCGACAACCAAGTGGAATGGAAGTCCATCTAACGGCCTTGGAAGATGGGGAGTAGGACTCATTCCATGTGAACCCTATATTGTGTTCGTCCAGTGCAACAGCATACCGTTCTACGCAATGCGCCTCTACGACAAGCTTCACGCCACGACATACCAGCAAGCCACCCTGCCAGGCATCGAATGGTGGTACACGGATGGGAACATGGTTAATGACAGGGGAATCCCGATAGACGGCTACTACGTAGCGGAGCCCTCTGGCGAACACAGAAGTCCCCCTAACTTGCCCCCAACGTTCCCAGGACCTTCCATGACAACCAACATGCCCTATCCGAAAGTATCTGCGTACGGCTCGGCTTGGATAACAATGTTCTACAACGCAATGGGATACACAACGATAGCCAACACTATATACGGGAACTGGAAAAGCAACTTCGTTCACTACAGCACAGATGATACTGCCTATGTTGTGAATTCGTATTATTTCCCCAATGAGTTTGGAGCCTTTGACTTTGTCGGCAATGTCTTCGCCTACTTCTGTGCCCACGAGATGGAAGACCAATCACTGTTCAGGAAGCTGGAAAACTGGTTCTACTCTCCCTTCGAAGGAAAATGGAACGGCTACAAATATGAGTTTGACACGAGCGTCCTAGGTGACTTGAGTTCCTTTGCCTATCCAGTCGTTAACTTTGCATGGGCAATGGCTCACGCCTATGCAAACCTGACAACGCTGATGAACCCTCAAAGCGATTCCTTCTTCACTAGTACGCCCTATATTTCCAATCAATCCACCACGGAGGGTCTGTTCGTCTATCAAGCCTACTACGATACCACCAAGAGCGCATTTATTCTAACCGTGGAGAGCTACAGTGACACCGTTTTGACGTTCAGCAACTTCCCAGGTGTCCAAGGGGTGTATACTGCGCAGGGCTCTTATCCACACGCAGACTGGGTGCAAAATGGCAATCAAATGATGTTGACACTCCACCCAGGCACAAACTCATTCGTTATCTATTAGAAGGAGACAGAAACATGGCTAAGACCAAAACAACCCAAGGAGGACGAGTACTAAGGTTTCTCCGACTGGAATCACGTGAATCGATCAAGAAGACACTTCTCGGAACTGTAACAGGGATCCTGAGCTACTTGATTCTGTACCTCATCGTTCTACCGAGCTTCAAGGTCATGGGCTTGCTGACCGTGCAGATTAACCTAGCTCTGTTGGCTATTCCTGTGGCCGCAGGGTTCTTCGGTCCACTAGCAGGCCTCCTCGTCGGACTGTTTGGGACACTTGGAACTGACATCCTCTTCAATCAGCAGATCATTGCACTCGGAGTTATTGATCTCTCCTATGGCTTGCTAGGGTTTATAGCAGGAATCCCGCGATACACTCAAGGCGAAGGCTTCTCCAACGGTAGGACACTGGGCAAATTCCTTCTATTCACCATGGCAGGCTTCGCAGTAATGGTCATGGTCTACTTAGCTGGGTTGATCTTGGTTGCGGGCCAAAACATTCTATCGGCCCTCCTTTACAGCTTCCTGCCGTTCTTCAGTGTGTCGTTACTTACACTTCTGATAGTTAGCCCCGTCGCAGTTAGGTTGGTGGACATCGTCGCTAGTTATAGCAAGAAAAGGCTGTCATGAACTCAAGAATATCGAATAGGTTTCAGGTCTTTCAGCCGAAGGATACAAGGGCTGATCCCGAAGTTTCCAACTCTTCTTTTTTCAGAAACGCAAGCGTTCCTTTACTGTTTTGCCAACATCTTCCCAGTTGCCTTTGTCACACTATGGCGACGCTTCTGTGCATCTAAGGACTACGTGCCATTTCGCCAACAACGCCAAGAAACCGTTACGACATTTCACTTATCTAGTTGAGTTCTCAAAATGTCCTTGCCTCATTGCTTCATACTTGCTCTCTTTTCGATACGCCTTATCGACAAGCTCGGAGTATTCTTCCCACGACTTTTTCCCCCATTTTCGCTTGTGGAAATTCCTTTCTATGTTCTGCGCTATCCTATGGCACGTCGAGTAGACTTTTGCGATTGGTCTACCTTTGAAAAATGTCTCGTATATCCACTTTTCGACCGTCTCATGCACAGCGAGACTAAGGGTATACTTCTCCTCTTTAGCGGCGTCGTCGTCCAAAAGGATCTTCTTTGTGTCACGCGTCTTCCACCAGCTGCCAACCCAAGGCTCGTGTGGAACGATTAGTACGACCTGCGCTGGCATGATCCTAGCCCCTTCGAGACGGACTTCTACTTTCGTTCCGCCGCCCTTCTTACCGCCAACCACAAACTTCGCATCACTGACGCGTAGACGGCTCAACTTACTTGACAAAGACAACCGCGGTTCCCCCGTAATCCATCAAATTCATTCTACAAATCTGTGTCCCATGTTTTCTATCTCCATATCAAGTATAAAAGTCTGTACAAAAGTTGATAAGTATCTGAAGTTACTGTTCGACAAGGGATGGGAATGTATTTAACCTTACAAGAGATCCGCGCCCGAAGGGAGACGCGGAAGAGAGCACTTGAGAAACAGCTTGAGAAAGTGAAGAGACTTCTCATAGGTATGGGTGCCCTCAAAATCATAATATTTGGTTCGTTTGCTCGCAAGAACGTCAGAAGCGATAGCGATCTTGATGTTGTCGCGGTGATGCCATCAAACATGAGCGGGAAAGAGTGGATGAGAAGAATCTATGATGAAGCGGATAGAGATGTTGACTGTGACATTCTTGCATTTACAAACGATGAGCTCGAGAAAGCAATACCTGTAAGTACCTTCATCAGATACGCGCTGCAAACAGGAAAGGTAGTATATGAAAAGGGATCTTGCTCTCCACGAAGAGGTGTACGTGGTCAGGCATGACTGGACATCGCTTGGGGATCCGACGTCAAAGCAAGTCAAGCGATAAGCGTATTGCCTTAAGATCCTATTCCCTATTCGTTCGCATCCGAACGATCTTTGATGCTTGTGCTGAATCGCTGTTGGCAACTCCTCTAGTGGTGTTGTGTCAGCTTTTTCATTTGCAGCTTGTTGTCCATGATCTGCATGTACATAGCGAATACGTCCTTGGCTGGAACAACGGTCTTCTCCTTCTTGATCAGTTTATTGGCGTCTGATGGGCATGCGGGCACGCACACTCCGCACCCAATACAACGTTCCGTGTTGACCTCTGAAACATTATCCCTAATGGTTCGCGCGCCCATCGGACATACGTTCACACATGTTTCGCAACCAGTACACAAGTCAGGATCTACTTGCACGTAGTAGCTGGACGGAAGGAACTCTGCAGGACGGGGAAGTCTCTTGACATTTGTCAAGTAGCCACAACAGTCTTCGCAACAAGTGCAAATGGCGGTGGGCTTCATTGCGTTCAAGACTTCGAGTACCAAGCCGTCGTCCTGGGCCTTTCGCAGGATCTCCAGTGCCTGTTCTTTCGTTATGAATCGACCGCGCTTCTCGGCAACATACATCCGTGCTGCACCGCCAAATTGGAAGCAGGATTCACGTAGGGAAGTATGTTTGCATGGCTCCCCAACAAGATCATTGGCTTGCCTGCAGATGCAATTGGCAACACTAATCGGTCCCTCATAATTGGCAATAAACTGTTTGAGGTCTTCGTAAGGGGCAACCTTGTAATCTGGGGTGATGCTTTTCTCTACAGGGATCACGCGCAATTGCGCACTTCCGGTTCTAAATATCTCCTTTCCAAATGCCTCATCAAAATACTGGCGCATGTCTGCTACGAATTCCTTCGTGAGTCTGTTTACCTGATGCTCGTACATGCCAATTGCGAGTTGCGCGTTGAAGTAGTAATTCGCTTCTCTACCTCTCGCCAGATATATGCTTCCCTTCCCCGCCATCTCACCAAGTATGCGTTCTAGCTTGTTGATTGAAATGCCAGTCTTCTCAAGCGACTTATGGATCTGTTGCAGTGTCTGTGGCACCATAGTAAGATGGGTTGCTATCTCTGCTTCCTCAGGCGTGAAGAAGTACTTCAGAAGACGGATTTCCACACCTGACTTCGTGGAAGGAAACCCGATTGGAAACTGGTCCAAGTGCTTGCGCAGTTTCTGGTAAACTCCTTCAGAATCCTTTGTTGACATTATCAAAACCTCACAGTCGATTTCTTATTATGGTTAGTAATCCTTCAGACTACTCCATGTTGCCGTGGATCTCTTCTCTCCTAAATCCTATTCTCTCGGTCCTTTTCGAAAAGACCCTATAGCAGTCATACACCTCACAGTAGCTGCCTTTTTGGGAGGTATTTCCCCTGTATCTATTTAAAGTTAAAATCTCTTCATCGTATCTGATGTTCTTCAGCTGAGATTCGTACATCCTAATAAGCTTCCTCTTGTTCTCGGCAAGAGATGAGATATCGACCACAAGGTTGAACTTGTCTAATGACGCCCAAACCTCATAGTATCTGATCTCAAAATACTTCTCATCCGATGCCAAAGATCGAAGTGCCTCACTTATGACCTTGCACGCGGTTCTATGATCTTTGTGTGGCTCTTTCCCGTTAGGAGCATATACGTAGACTGGATCATCCTTGGCAATAACATCGGCAACCACTCTCACTGTAGTCGGGTCATATTCCAGTCCCCCATCTGGAAGACCTAAGAAACTGTATCTCCTGATTCCCAAACTTGACATAACATTCTTCGCTTCATGTTCCCTCGTTTTCTTCATGAGGAGAGGTGAAACGGAACTGTCCCCGCCCTCCCCGGAAGTCAGGTAGACCACTGCAACGTCTTCTTTCCTGTGGCGATGGGACATGATTGCCCCAAAGCACCCCAGTACCTCGTCATCAGGATGGGGAGCAAAGGCAATGCATCTACTTGTCAAATTCAACCACAACCAAATGTCGTTCCGTTTCTCAAGAAGACCGTTAAGGATCTGCACATGTTGCCGGAATATTGTAAGACGAAAAGTCTGTGAAGACCCAGAATAGACTGGAAGCCTTAGACTCTGCCAGATATAATCCCTAAAGCCTTTCTCGCGTTCTCAATCTGTTTCATGACGCTAGCGGTCATCGTGAAAACTCCTTTCAAGGAGTCTACGAGGTTCGGGTCGTTGAGAGCTTGCATTACCTTATCAATATGCCCTCGTAGAATTTCAATCTTGCCACGCATTAAATGCCTTAGAATCCTATCTAAATCCGAATTCTCCGCGAGCATGACTATGTCCCTCACATCGCTTTTCCTCGCTGAATGGATCTTAAATGCGATAAGCAACTCCCTTTCAGGAATCCTGCAATTGACCGATGTACTCACCCCCGTTATTGTAGCTACAGATGAGTGTTCTTTTACATAGTCGAAGCTCCAAGCTGCTTCTGTTTCCCTCCCAACCAATGCGTTAACGAGCAGATCAAAGGTCACGGGAAGTCCACCCACGTTCCTCTTATAACTCACAAACTCTCCGCCATATTTTTCGTCGAACCCCGCCTTCTCTATGTGCTTGCTAAACCCAGTCTCGTTGAGAATGCGTTCAAATCCTCCAAGCTCTCTTTTTGGAGCCACAATATCGCAATCAACCGAGAATCTGTGTCTCGCTAACCCGCTAACCGCGTAGCCACCAACCACTACGAAGTCAAGGCCAGCCTCGGTCAAGCCTCTTAGCGCCTTGAAAATCTCATCTTCCCTTTCGATGAATTTCATGTTCATCCCTACAAGTTCGTTCTTGCTTCCTTGTATTTCACGTCCAAACCAATGTTGTACAACTCATCCAACATCTCCAGGGCTGGTTCATAGGAGTACGAACGACTTCTGCAGAACTCCACCGCTGTCACCAGAGGATCGACCATAAACCCCTCGACATCATCTACACGAAAATCAACCTCAGGATACAAGATATAGAACGTGCCGAACAGCGTCTGTTTCACTGGCCGATCCTTAACGTGAAACCTCTGTCTTCTTGATCTAAGGAAGTACCTCCATTTTCCTAGATTCGCTCGCCTAACCTTCAAGTGGATTGGGTAGAACCCAAGGAAACGATCCACTTGATACCCACCCTTCGTCCACATAAACACAGCATCCGGTCCAGTTAACGCGTACTTCATCCTAGTCTGCTTCAACAAGCCGTAGGCTTCTGACACACTTATCCTCTTAGAGACGTACTCCGTTGGAGAGCTGACCCTGTACCTCCCCCAACCGATATTTTGTAAGAATCCCTTCTTTGTCATGTCATGCAAGACTTTATTGGGATCTGGACTTGGAAAGACCGATGTAAACTCGTTTACGGTGAACTTCTTCTTCCAGTTCCACAAAATACTCCATAACTCACAATACGACATAGATATTACCATAACAGTAATAATTTATAAGGTTTCTCATGCTTCACTTCCAGCCATATTCGCCCTCGCAACACACTGAAGAAACCTAAACCATGTTCACTGAATCGAGCCCTAGTTCAATATATTATACGAGCGTTTGATACACGGAACCAGAGAATGTACCCTCCAAAACAAGCTATCAGCTGAGTGAGAGCGCGCCACCATGTGCCGCCCGCATGTTATCCAAAGTTCGGGTCCCAACTCACAGCTCTTAGAAATGAAGATAATGGGGTCGACGCCAAACGGTTCATAACTCCTGCTCTTGATGGCCTCCCGCACCAGCTTGTTGTCGACCCCGAAGTATACGTGCACCAGTCTGTCTCTCATGCCTGCTATACGTTTCCACGAAATTTCAGGGTGCCTCCTCCCCTAGGATTCCGGAATTCGTCTTGCCACAACTAATAATCTCAAACTCTCTAACCACTGCCCTCCATCTACCTGCCACGGTCTACGCCGGAATTCTGGAACGGCGTTAATATATATGCACGACGTATATCTCACATGAGGGAAAATGTACCCGGCACCTGGAGCGTGAGGGATTGTTGGCTTCCTTGCTGAGCATAGTGCCCGACAAAGGGAAGAGGTCCCTCATACAGGCATCGGTGGACAAGCTCAAGGTGTTTCCCTTTGCGCTCGCGGTAATTCTGTTCGGCTCCCATGCTCGAGGACAAGCAACTCCCATCTCAGACATCGATCTCTGCGTGCTCGATGACTTTAAGTTTCCAAAAGAAGAAAGAATGAAGGCACTCGACTATGCCTCAAGCACCGTGAGCATAAGCTTATTCTCTGAGCTACCCCTTTACGTTCAATTTGACGTACTATCAGAAGGGGTCGTTCTCTGGGCGAGGAACGAAGAGCGGCTCCTCGAACTCAAGGAGAGAGTCATCCTGGAGTACATGGACACAAGGTACCTATGGGAGGAACCAGGAGCGATAGAACGATGGTTAACCGGCAAAAAATAGAGAGAATACTCGGAGACATCGAGAAGTACTTTGATGACCTTGAAAGTCTCTTACCCGTCACAGTACGTCAGCTTGAGAAGGACACCAAACTTCAGTACAGTATTGCTTTCCTTGTCGAACAGATTGTGAATGAGTGCATAAATCTGGGAAACCACGTCCTGAGCTCCATGAAACTTCAGCCGCCATCAACTTTCTCACAAGTCTTCGACAACCTCGCGAAGGCCGACTTCATATTCAAAAAGACCTCCGAAGAAATGAAGTACCTAGTGAGGGCAAGAAACGCGCTCGCCCATAGATACGGCAAGTTTGGCTTGAACGAGCTTGCTGAATCAACCCACAAGATTGGAGGGGCAAAGATGTTTGTTGGAGAGCTGACAAAGAAACTCAGGGAACTAGGTAAAGTGTGAAACGTAAGCGCCAAAGAAGATCTCCGATCTATTTCACAACGCATCAGTACCTTTGACCTCACAACAAATCGCCGAGAAGTCAACGATAAGTTGAACTATTGCTCAAACACATCTATTCAAGCTAGGCTGCACAGAAGAGCTTAATACCGCAAGTTAACCCAATAGCTAGGAGACGGAGGGTAGGTCTTCAGCACGAGGAGATGTAGTAGGGGTCCTTATGGCGAATGTGGTGATAAATCTTCAAAAAGCGGCTTACGTGCCTGGTGAAGAACTGAGTGGTACTGTATACGTTTCCTTGGAAAAGCAAGTTTCCCAGAGAAGCGCCACAATTATTCTAACAGGAAAGGAGATAACTGAGGTTAACTACACAACCATGGTGCAGTCAGGAAAGACATCGACGACGCATACCAAAACTGCAGTCGAAGAATCCGTTTTTCTGCATCAAGAGTCTCCGATGGCTATACCAACAGACTTGAAAGGAAAGATCGGACCTGGAAACTTCAATTTTCCGTTCAGATTCATGCTCCCACAAGGACTCCTAGCAACGTACAAAGGCAGGCATGCGAGAATTCGGTATAGTGTGAGTGCTAAAATTGATGTTCCTCTTTGGGTTGACGTCACAGGTTCGTCGGAGTTCGAGGTCGTTACTTACGGCAGTAGAGATGTTCAGCCCCCACCAACCAGCGCCTGCTCAGATTCGTGGGGAAATCTACAGAGTGGAGGCATTTCCTTCACCTTGGAGAGATGCGAGTATGGAAGAGGGGAGGTTCTGAGTGGGAAGTGCGATTTCAGAAATCCAGGTTCAAAAGACTTGAGGAAGATCGATGTCGCTCTAAGATGGATTGAAACAGTGACAGCCCAAGGCCATGGAGCCACAACTGAGGTCATGGAGCAGGTCGCCGAAGTGCCAATCCAAGGCAGAGTAGCACAAGGTACAAGTCCTTTCAACATCCGTATTCCCCAAGATGCTCCTCCGACTTACGAATCCACACTTTCAAGCGTAAGGTGCATCCTCAGTACAAACCTAGACATCGCTTGGGCAGGAGACGTAACGGCAAAACAAACCATAAAAATTGTCGGTAAAGCAGGAGATGCGAGAATTCCTCCCGCCTACTATGCAGAGAGACCGACTGGCGTCCCAGCGACTGTTCCTCAGCAACCCTATGGTCCTGGGTACGTAGAGCGTCCCACCGCGAATCTCTTTTGCGCTCACTGTGGCGCCGCCATCACTAGGCCAGGTGCTACGTACTGCCCCAACTGTGGCGAGAGAATTTCGAGGTGAAAAATAGGAATAGCCTTCTTGCTCTCGCCGCAAACTGCTCCTGACAGAGGAGAGTTTACGTTGACGAGTGAAACGAGGAAGGAACGCTGTGGATGGGGAGCGGCATATTCTCTTGTCCTCGAGTACCACGACAAGGAGTGGGGAGTCCCGGCACACGACGACAGAAAACTCTTCGAGTTACTTGTGCTCGAAGGGGCGCAGGCTGGGCTGAACTGGAGGACAGTGCTGATGAAGAGAGAGAACTATCGTAAGGCCTTCGCCGATTTCGATCCTGAAAAAATCGCAAAGTTCACCAAGAGAGACGTAACACGACTATTGAGGGATCCAGGCATCATTCGAAACCGACTGAAGATAATGTCAGCCATCACAAATGCCCAGAAACTCTTAGAGATTCAAAAGGAATTCGGATCTTTCGACAAGTACATCTGGCAATTCGTGGGGAACAAACCCATCAAGAACAGGTACACCAGACTTTCAGAAATACCAAACAAGACCAGGGAGTCTGACGCAATGAGCGAGGATCTACAAGAGCGGGGATTTAGGTTCGTCGGCTCAACAATTTGCTATGCCTTCATGCAGGCGGTTGGAATGGTGAACGACCACACAACGAATTGCTTCAGATATAATGAAGTATAGAACAAAGCGAAGCACTGTTTTTGTGGCAGCCAATAGAGTATTGGAACTGGTCACTGACTTCCGATCTCATCCTCCAGTTCTGAAGCTGGTAACCTTCCTCTTTTCGCCCCTGTCCAGCCTCGGGCAAGCCTAATATGTGGTAAGACTTATAAGTAAGAAAATCAAACCATAGCGTATGATAACAGGTAGGGTTAGTGAAAAAGGCCAAGTTGTCATACCAAAAGAGATCAGGGAGAAGTTCAACATAAAGCCAGGAGACACGATAGTCTTCAGAATTATCGGTGGTAGACTAATCATCGAGAGAATAATCGAGAGACGAATGAAAGACGTTCTGAAGAGTGGCAAAGCCGTGGAACCGGGCATCGAATTCCAGAAGAAGCTCAGGGAGGAGTGGGAGTGAAAGTCCTCCTTGACACCAACGTATTCATCGCCGTGAAGAACGTTGAAGCTGATCATCAGCACTGCGAGAGAATACTCGACGCCGTAGACGACAAGAAAATAGAGGCTGTGCTATCAACAATCACATTTGCCGAAGTCCTAACAGGATTCTACCAGAACAAAGAAGTAAGTGAGGCGGAGCATTTTATAGCACAAGCCAAGCAGAGCTACCAGATCCTACCAGTGGATCTTGAAGTTGCAGAAAGAGCAGCAAGACTCAGATCTGAACGAAATATGAAACTCCCTGATGCGATTATCATCGCTACAGCTGAGATCGCCAACGCGGAGTGCCTGGTATCCAAGGACAACACCCTGAAAAAGACAGCAATAGACTTACTGACACCTGAGGAATTCGCAACCAAACACCTAAGATAGAACCCCCTTACTCCCTGGATGATCGTTGAGGGCAAAAAGACTTGTAAGAGTGTTATAAGAATTCACTTAGAGTCTCCGCCCTTTTCCTGAAACCCTTGTGTACAAGTAAATAAGTCCCGTAAGCCTGTTCATACACACTAATCGCACTAACCACGAACTGAGAATCTGGGAAGCCATTCTTCAACTTGTCTTGTGAGACTCCTCCCGATTCAACGCACCCACCTGAAGTGCTTGGAAGCCGCTTCTACACCTTCTTCGAATACGCTTAGCGCTTCCTTGTCATCTGCTAGTATTCCCTCAAGCCTTCTTAGCCCGAGGTTCGATGCCTTCTTATGCATCAGGTCGTTAATAACGTCAGAGAAGCTTTCCCCAGACTTCCTTAGGGATCTTAGCTTCTCATACACTTCACGAGTTACGAGTATGCTTCTGTAAGTCCGTCTCTCACTTTTCATGACCCTCACCCAGCAAACTCCTATTATACAATCAATACATAGACTCCTCGGCACGGAGAATGCATGCTGGATTATCTATCTCCGAGAACACTCTGGCTACCTGAAACCCTCGTTTTTGATACCGACAGAGAAGTTAAACACCCATGGATTTAAAGCTCAGAGCGAAGAATACGCCCAGAATAATTATCGAGAATTCCCGGGCCCAAGACCGTCACAGGCTATGGTTCGATATTCTGGAACGTCATTTACGATTGGCACAACATCAGTCCTGCATCCTCTGCCTTCGGCCCAAAGGATACCATGTATACGATCTGTTGCAGCGAAAGGCATATATTGCGATGTATCACAATATACATCATGTGATTCATATGGCGATCGATGTTGAAAGGAAGATATCTGACTTACTCAACTCCGCCTCTGAACCTCTGACTCCCCAAGAAGTGGCCGAGAAGTTGGGGATAAGTTGGACCACTGCTCAAATCCATCTATTCAAGCTCCTGGCGCAGAACCCTCAGAGAATAAGTTACGCCAGAAAGGGGAGGCAGAGCCTTTTCTGGATTGAGAAAAAGGCGATCAGAATACGATTCCCAAAAGGAGAACACCTGCCAGATCTCGCCGAGTTGTCCAATCAGCTAGCGAATGAGTGGCTTGACGAGTCCACGGCAGAAGAGATAATTGACAGAGAAAGGCGAAAGAATAACGATCTAGCCACAAGGGAGTGAGCCCTTGATCTTCTGTTTTGACTCAAGCCTCTTAATTGCTGCCCTCAAGAAGAACGAAAAACAACACGAGGACGCCAGATTTATTATCGAGAACTTGGGCTCCAACGAGGGCATTGCATCATCCCTCGCAACAATTGAAGTCCCCGGAGGCCTAGCCAGTTCCACTAGACTCTCAGAGCCAGTAATAAGGAGGATTGTTGGCGTATTCCAAGAGAAGTATCATATCACGTTCCTTCCATTCGAACCCTTCATCGAGGATGCCATAGAACTCATGATCGAACTTAGAGACCTCAAGAGAAGATTTGACATACCCACGGCAGACTTGTTCCATCTAGCAACCGCGAAGGCAACATCTTCCTCTGCTTTCGTAACAATTGACATGAAACATATGCTAGGAAGGGAACTGGTTGAGACTTTCTCCAAGTACTCGAAGATCCTCGATCCTTCACAAGCGAGGGCGGAATTCTTCGGCCATAGCACATAGGCAATGAATGAAAGGAACGCCAATCTCATCAATCACGCCCTCCCATAAACTAATTGCCAATTCCTTATCCAACGGAAGTATCGTAATATCACCGCATATCACCTACGCGAGACTTATCCCGCTTCATCACACTTGTCACGTTGTGGGGCTCCGTACTCGAGGGAAGGTCTATATACTTAGTCCCCAACTCTGACACGCCGGTGAACTCATTGGCAGAGACATACACAGGGCGGGTTGGTCCAAAAGGACAAGTGACACTCCCAAAGCCCCTAAGGGAGAAGTACCATCTCAAGGAAGGAGAGAACATACTAATAGTCCCGGAGGAGGAGGAGGAGGGAATAATGCTGAAACACGACGCCTCGCGAACACTTAGAGGCAGACTGAAAGGAAAACTAGATAGCGCGGGAATAGAGAAGGACATAAGAGAACTCAGAAGACAGTGGAGGCTCCAGCTCATCCTTGAACAGAGGATCAAGTCGACAGACCTTGTCGTTAAACGTGGTGACACAGTAGGGCTCATAAAATACTTCGAAGACGCGCCACTCCCTGCAGCCGATTCTGTCTTCAAGTCAGCCGAAGAAGGTAAAACACACCTAATCGTACCTTCAATAGTGATCGGAGAATTCTTCTATCTCGCCCTGAAGGGGCGCCTTAAGACTGAGGATCCTCTCGCCACCATTACCGAATTGGTCTCCGACATTGAGTCATCACAGTTTCTCGTCCGCGTCGGCATGGAGATATCAGACAGGAAGGTATTCTTGGAACTTAAAGTGCACGAATTGCACGACAGAATGATATGTGCTCTGGCGATCCGACGCTCGGCTGAGAGCATCGTAACGAATGATCTAGAAATCCAAGCCGAAAAGAGGATCGCAACTACCCGGTAGATCACATCTTCATTCCGTCAAACAAGAAACCGTATGAAAAGATAGGCCCCTGCTCTAAAAGCGCGATCCTAGTGCCGTTATTGAAACCCGCTTCGACACTCCTAGGTCCTATTCCTTGCTATGTAGCAAGGTTTAAAAGCTGTCATTGTCCCACATGATATAGGTGGGAAAATGGACTCATCAGCAGTAGATTCAAAGAGAAGGCTGACATTGCCTCCTAAGGTTATGGAAAAGCTTTGTGTGAAAGAGGGGGACGAAGTCATCTTCGAGGAAGGTGAGGATGGTTCCTACACCATAAAACCGGGGAGAAAAACGGATTTTGACGAATGGTTCAAAAAGCTAATTCTTGGCGAACCAAAAAGGACAGGCAAACCTGAGAACTGGTCTCCCACAAGGATGAAGAAAATCTGGAAAGAGAAATAGACCAAGGAAGAGAGACGTGTATGGCGATTATCGGAATCGACACCAACATCCTCTGCTACGCCATGGATCCCGCCTACCCTGAGAACAAGATCTGCAAGAAGTATTTGACCGAACTCTCTTCAAACAAACAAATAGCCCTGAACCCCACCGTAGTACACGAGACATATCACGTCTTGGTTTACGGCCAGAAGTGGGAACCTCACGAAGCCCGCACGCGCCTTAGCGCCATAATCGCGCACCCCTACACGGCCTTCTTCAATCAAACCAGAACCACTTGCAGTATCGGATTAAGGATCGCAGTAGACAATAATCTCGGCGGAAGAGACTCGCTGATACTCGCAAGTCTAGTAACAAACAAGATAAGTGAATTTCACACGCACGACGAGGAACTCAAGAACCTAGGAACCGTCTCTTGGAAAAAAACCACTCTCAAAATCACGGACCCACTGGAGAGATAGCACAGACAATCGCAGCACGCTTCACAAACCGGTATATGTATGGTTAAACTCCGTTTGAAACTTGCAACCAAGTAATATCAAGATCATACGCGGAATGCACTGCACCGGCTTCAACTTCAACACAAAACTCCAAGCAAAAATGCCAGACAAAGCAACTCTCGGAGTCGTCGGAACGACATTCAATCTCTAGAGAAGCAGGAACTGGGACCTTTCATTTTTCCCAATTCTCTTATATATGGAAATCTATTTCATCTTGTTCACCGAGTAATCGGAGCTATTTCGCCAAAGCCAGCGAAGAGAAGAAGGAAAGAGGGGATTTGAGAAAAATGTCCACCAACAGCGATGATGTATATACGAGACTACAGGTGCATCTTGATGAGAAGATGCATAAAGCGCCCCTCGATCCTGCCCACATCCTCTGAGCCGATATTCGGGAAACCTTGCTATTTAAGCCTATAGCTCCAAGGAAACAGGACATCAAGACCTCCTCATTGAGGGTCCGGCAACGCAAGTCTCGTTAATTCCCCGAGATGGCTAGGGAGCTCGTCCAAACCATCCAGCGTCCACCTAGGAACCCGGACCCGAGCCCCAGAAGCCCCAAGACACCCTCTCTCTTGGTGCGCCTCATTATCGAGGTTTCGCCAAGTTTGCATAAGCAATTGCCTATTCTTTCAACCTTCTCCTTAATTCCGCGTTCCCTATCCAAACTTACCATAAATGATAAAATATTTCTATTATCGGAATTGCCACTAATGGCGGCAATGTATTACAAAACCTGATCTGGACTGCCCCCGATAGCCAGAATAGAGATCAGTCTGTTCCGTCGAACCGACAACCTCCCTGCTCTATTCATCCACAGGCACCCAGAAAACTAGATCTCCCATTTCCAGTTCCAGATCAAAACGAGCAACGACCCAAACAGAAATACCGGAAACCCCAATGAAATGGCAAAAAGAACAACTATACGGAGTGTGTCTAGGTAACGCATCAGCTTTACACCTACTGCCAAGTAGGGCAAGGAAAGCACAGCACCATACTTGAATCCCCTCCTCACCTGGACATGATCCTTGACTGAGGGATGAAAATGACAGAATATCAACCCGAGTATGGCTCCAAGCAGCAAACCCGTTGCAATCAGCCACTCAACACCCAGACCCACTATCGCCGGGATCATCGGTGGCCGATACGCCGGGTTACCCCATTGCGCAAACCAAGGTAACCCGCTGAATACAAAAATGCCGTCGAAGACGGCGACAGTCGTCCCACAAGCGAACCCGGAGAGGACACCGTCAACTACTCCCACTGGCCAAATATCCTCATTCATGATATTTCATCCTCCGTCCATCGCAGCTCTTCCTCCTCAGTCGTTGGCGTAGGCTATCGTCGACTAGCGCAAACGAGAGCCACTCCAAATAGCCCTATTGTGATAGCAAATAGGGCCTCTACTACGAGACTCGTCTCATAGACTGGCCAAGCTAGCGCTTCGCCTAAGGCAAATGCGCCAACCAAGAGTGCAACGAGAGCGATTACGACGCCGAAGACCCGTGTCAGATTCCTCCATTCTTCATCCCCTGGAATCAGTCGTACACCTCCTTCCTACTCCTCCTGCCTGCGACTGTCTCAGACTAAGCCGTTAACCGTATATGAGGTTTTTGAGATGTTTTAGGAGGTCCGGGCGCTCAAGCGAGACTTGGAGATTCTTGGCGTTGGGGGAGGGGGAAACGCCTAAAATAGTGGGGTTTTTATAGGCATTGCACATAATACAGTTTTTGTGCAGCACGAAAGTGCACTTTTTACGTCTTATTCGGAACCAAGTTCATGTGGTCGCTCGACATGGAGAAGGAAATTCAAGCTTTTATCTCTCAGTTGAGGCTAACCGACACATCAGATAACACGCCGAAACAGTACGAGTACACGTTGAAGATGTTTCAACGCTTCCTCCGCACGGACCGGAATGTCAAGGACATCGGAAAGCAAGACATCGCGGCCTTCCTGGAATATCTGGGCAGACCCAGCCAAGAAAGAGTCCACAGGAACGCGTACAAGAGATCCTCCATAATCGCGGTGAGAGCTTGCTTATCCTCCTTCTTTCAGTATATGATGGAGACTGACAGAGTGGACAGAAACCCCATGCCTCGAGCAGGGAGAATATCAAGACCGCCCAGAAACCCAGTATTCCTGACCGGAGAGGAGAAGGACAGACTGTTGGCAGCGGCAAGAACCTCAAATGAGAAGTTGATTCTGAACCTTCTCGTATCAACCGGGATGAGGATGAGCGAACTTCTTGGAGTCAAAATCAAAGACATGGACCTCGAGCACGGCCGGATTCAAGTGAAGCTTAAGCGAGGGGCTGTAAGACAATACATCATAGTGAATGCCCTAGTCACCGAAGACATAGTGGGACTTGTGAACCGACATATTGTCGACCAGAAACTGCACGAAGATGACTCGTTGATTAATCTATCGAGGCGCAGTTTACAGTACCTTGTGGAACATGCCGCGAAAAGGGCGAAAATTAACAAGAAGTTGTCGCCTCATAAGTTGAGGCATACTTTTGCCGTCGAGCTTAGACGCAGAGGCCTCAGAACCGTCGACTTGCAGAACCTTCTCCACCACAAGAACAGAGACACAACAGCAATCTACGAAGATGTAGACATGAGGGAGACTGAAGAAGAGCTTACACGCCTAGGCTTAATCAAGAGATAGCGTGAAGTAAGGAGGTTATGACGGCATCGCTCGTAATACTGTTGGCGGCATTGTGTGCGCTTCGATAATTTGGATGATCGTTTCGAAAATAGCAATCCAATATGACCAGATTTTAGACGACAATTAACAATTTAAATAAGCGTTTGTAGATAGAAAGGCCGCGGTCAAATCCAAACCCGAAACCAGTGGAAGAACAAGGGTGACGTCGACGAAGACTCGCAGATGATAATGAACCTCACGAATCACTTGAAAAGCGATGAATATGGTCTTTCAACTTCTCGACCGATCCAAAAACTCATAGCAGCAGCAACAATGCAACTTAAGACAGCGATCCTTCAAGCTAGATAACACGGAATCATTGGAGATCCTGTTCCTTGATCCCCAGCTTCTTTATGACAAAGTCTTTGATTCTCTGCGCAATTCCAAAACATGCCCTTGCCTCCTGAGTGGATGGTACGTAGAATTCATCAGGATACCTGATGTCCACCGCATAGGCGGTTAGGTTCCCGACTTCCAAATTTTTGAAATCTGGATCTTTATCGGAGCAGAGTCTGAGTAGAAACTTCAGGTCGTGTGTTTTGCCAAAGTCGACCTCTTTGGTTATGAGAAATGCTTTGAGTAGTTTCTCGGCCATTTGTTGGCAGTGAAAGCAAGTTGCTCCAGTTGCCATCTCACCTTCAGGTTGACTCAATTCATGTCTGGCCACCCTGAAATCTTCTAGAGCTTTCACAATCCACTTCCTCGTATACTCGTCAATCATATTGTGACTCCTTCCTTAAGCGCTTCCCTTACAACGCTTCCTATCTTGTTTCTGTAGTATTCGACATCTACTTCAGATTTCACTACTATGTCACTGGCGATGTTCAGTCCCACCAGTCTGTCTCTTATCTTCTCGGAGACCTCGACCTTCTCTCTGAATGTGAGTGGTTTTGCGACGATCACCAGGAGATCATAGTCACTGTCTTCTCTTGATTCGCCCCTGGCCCTTGAACCGAAAAGGATGATCTTTCTTACAGGGACGCCTTCCTTCGCAAGCACGGCAAGGATTTGGCTCTTTATCTCCATGTCAATCTTGTTCATTTCCCACATCTCCAGGGTTGACGACGAGCGCATGTCTCTGACGCTTTTGAGGCCGTATTTCAGTCTTTTGGCACGGAAATTCCACAAATGACGGCTCACTAATGGTGTTAGTACCCTTCAACCCTTAAGTGCTTCACTCTGTTGAAGTGCACTGCATTCTTTGCAACTAGGGTGAGGCCATAGAAAAGTGCTGTCGCTCCAATAGCTACATCTGCGAAAGGAAGCATGTGCCCCGCCTTCACGAGGTCAGCATCGATCATAGCAGCTCTTTTCGCTATCTCATAAGTGTATGGTATGATGTCAAATTGATTCAACCCCTCTTCAGCTAGCCTAAGTTTCTCGCCAAGAGTCTTACCCTCATAGAGATAGTATACGCCCCTCAGGACCTCATGAACCGTTACAGTTGAGATTGCTCTTATTGCTGGCGAGCCCCTAGTCTTTGCTGCCAACTGCAAGGCACTATTCTCATGCTTGAACAGGTCAACGACAAAGCTGGTATCGAAGAGCCACAACCTCAAAGCATCTCCTTTCTTCTTGCAACATCGAGTTCCCTTTGTTTCTCGAATGCTTCAGCTACTGTCTCCCATTCTTTTTCGTCAAACACCTTTGGTACCTCGGTGAGATCCTTTCTCTTAAGTAGCCTTCTTATGACATCACTAAAGGACTCATCCTTCATCTTAGCCCGTGTAAGAAGCTCGTAGATCTCATCTGAGACTGCTATCGTTTTCGCCATGATGTCTACATATCTATATGAATACATATAACATTTACTATCAGCCAACACGTATCAAAACAAGTACCTTGCGCCCTTCTCCGCAAGTGGTGGCTGCGAGCATTCAGTGAAGAGTTAACGAAAAAGCGGGTAGCGGTTTTGCTTCTTGGTTTATGCGAGCTCGACTACTTCCCTCTTGGGGGCCTTAAGAATTTCACTAAGAAACTGTCCGAGCAACTTGCTGGCGTTGAGTATCTCTATCTCAACTATTTTTCCTTTCTTGTCATAGTTCACTATTATCTGTTCATGCTCCTCTGCGCGATGTATTTGCTCATCCGCTAACAGTAAGTCCAATGTGTCTCCTTCTCGGTCATACTTCATTCTCATCCGTATCTTCTCCTTTCGCCTGGGTAGACGTCTGTTTCAGCGTGTTCCTCGCGAATTCAAGGAACGACCTTATTGCTTGCATGTGGTCGTCAGGCAAGTGGCTCTCTTCAACGCGCTCATCCGTTCCATTGTGGAAGTGTCTCGGGTAGGTTCTCATGTCTCTTAGATGCACATGTGGTCTGTTGTCATGCCTGTAGATGGTGCCATCGATGTGTCTTCTCTCCCAATGATACGCATAACGACCGGGGAGTCTCCTTGATAACCATACATCGATGTGGCTCCCGTCGGATAAGTGAAGCCTGAGCTTTCCATAGAGCATTTCGGTCGATACCACTATGTCCGGGAAGCCTTCCTCAGCAAGTTTCGCTAACGTCAAGCACGTTTCTTCGACCGAACTCACGTTAGAGACCACCGAGCAATCTCTCGATCTTCTCTTTCATCGATTCAAGGTAGTCCAACCTAGTGAAGTCGTCGAAGGTGTCACTCTCGGAGAGTTCACCCTTGCTTACCTTGTCATCCAATTCCTTAAGTGAGTCCACCTTGTACTTGACGAGTATGTTTAGCATCTCGCTTCTAATCTTCCGTAGCTCTGTCTCCAGGTACGCCTTGACCCCCCTTTTCACTAGTTCGTCCTCACTTACCCCTAACTCCCTCGAAATCTCTCTAACCTCCATAGTGGACGACCTCTGCTGAGCTCATCATCCAACCAATGTGCACCTACTAGAAGATCTCTGGCCACTATATATTTATCACTTCGTTCGAGCACAACAACACTGCAGGAACGGTTTCTTCTCAGACTAAGCTTTCGATAGATTAGCATACGCATGTTAGGTGTAGAGAACAAGGAAAGATCCTGCCTAGACAACCAGCCAACCAGCCAGTCAACTCAGTAAAAGACTCGAGGTACTGGGGCACGGGTGACTCTCGTCGGGGAATCGCTCTTTCGGTCATCTGTCCAACTGCCGACGTCAGTTAGCAACGAAGGAAGGTGCGAGTCTGAGGATCATACAGACCCGATGGGAAAACCCGCAGCCATGTCAACTGCCACCGAATAGATCCGGTGGCTTACACTTCCAGTTTTCGTTAGGAGGTTGGCTCCTCTTGGGATGTCCATTGCTGGGAACGGAGTGCGATTGGCTGGTTGACTTTGGGCGGACGAGCCCTAGCTGACGTTTCACCGTAGCTGTGGCGGCAGCCTGCCTTCCACAGAGGGCTTACGCCATACAGCCCACCATCTCACCTTCAGGTTGACTCAATTCGTGTTTACCGGGCAGCGATCCTTGCCCTGGTCATCATCGCGTGTGGCTCGCATTATACATCTTATGTGCAACGGATCAATGAGGCTTCCCCCACCATGAACAAAGAAATCGAGGCCTTTCTGTCCCAGCTAAGGCTCAGAGACACATCTGATCACACGCCCAAACAGTACGAGTACACCTTGAGGATGTTCCAACGCTTTCTCAGCAAAGAAAAGGACATCAAGAGGATCGGAAAGCAAGACATCGCAGCCTTCCTAGAGTACCTAATGAAGCCCAGCCAGGACAGGCCCCACAAAAACGCATACAAGAGATCCTCAATAATCGCCGTCCGAGCTTGCCTATCATCCCTCTTCCAGTATATGGTGGACACAGGCAGAATAGATGCAAACCCCATGCCTGGAGCAGGCAGAATACCAAGATCACCAAGGAACCCAGTATACCTGACCGAGGAGGAAAAGGACATACTCTTAAGAGCGGCGAAAACCCTAAAGGAGAAGCTAATCTTGAACCTTCTGGTATCAACTGGGATGAGGATGGGCGAACTCCTTGGCATCAGGGTCAGAGACATGGATCTCGAGGGGAGCCGCATCCAAGTCAAGCTGAAACGGGGAGCCATAAGACAATATATCATCATACCGCCATTAGTCAAGGAAGACATCACGGGACTCGTAAAGCAATACGTTGCCAACGAAGAGCTGGAACCGGACGATTCACTTCTGAGTCTGTCAAGGCGTGGGCTGCAATACCTTGTTCAGAAGGTTGCCCAGAAAGCGTCAATAAACAAGAGGTTGTCCCCGCATAAGCTAAGACATACATTTGCAGTCGCACTGAGGAGAAGAGGTGTGAGGACGGTGGATCTGCAGAATCTCCTCCACCACAAGGACAGAGACACAACAGCAATCTACGAAGACGTTGACATGAAGGAGACCGAAGAAGAGTTAACGCGCCTAGGATTGACCAAGAATAGCCAGCATCGAAGGTGATGCGGGCAACAGCCGGTGAGTATAGTCGGTGATGAAGGCAATCCAACAAAACGCACGCCAATTCCTTTAATGGAAATATTCAGCTAGGAGGATATGTCGACGATCTCGCTATTTAAACAAGTAGCTGTCGATTGAACGACCCCTCCGTATGGGAGGCTGACAAAGGCCTCTTATTATTGATTCGTCATCAATCAGCAATGAGTTAGGGATCTCTTTTCAAAGCAGCCTATCGATGGCTTTGGCAAAACAACTTAGCGTCAAAATAAAGAGGCAGAGATGAAAGTACGTCGTTTAGCGCGTTCTAGCCCTTTGACACGAGTTTAGCCTTCTTTGCGATCCAAGCCCAATCTGGGTCTCCATGATTGAAAAATGATTGAGCATTGTCTCTGAGCCATTCATAATAGTCGTCCTCGACATATTGACAGAAAGCTTCTGTTAGCGCTTCCATCGACAGTTCTTCTGGTATTTCTATTCCTTCGAGTTCTTCATCCAGAAAATCCTTAATGACTCCTCTGTCAAGCATACAACTTCCTCCTATCATATTGATCAGAAATCGATCTCCTTGACGCCTAGATCCTCTTTCCCAAGAGTAACCTGATAGTTGATGAGTCCTGCAGCTTTCTCGTCTATTTATCTTCTCCTTTTGTAGTAATCGATCACTCTCACATGAAAATCAGAACCTACAAGAATGCGCTGGATCACCTCGGAATCCCCGTCTGCATCCGTCTGCCACTCGTTGCCTAAAACCATTTGAAGTTGCTGAATCATAATGATGATGGGAAAACGAACAGGATTGGATTCCAGTGCACCTAACAGATTCGACCCTACGCGCGTTGCTTTTCACTTCACTTGTCAGGTCTAAGAATATGAGCGTTCACTCCATGCCTGTTGTAGGCATCGAAGACTTGCTTGCAGAACTCTATCATCTTGGCATCGTTGCTTTTGATGGCTTGCTCATACATCTTGATGAAATATCTTTTTCCGGCTTCCGTCTGCGAATAGTTTTTCTTGATTAGATTGTGCTGAGCGCATAACGTCTGACCATTTTCAATGGTATTGGTTCCTCCCTTGTCCTTAGGAACTATGTGATCAGCACATATTTCGACACCATCCTTCCTGCCTAAGCCGCAAACGACGCACTTGTAACTGTCTCGTTTGAAGATTGCTTCCTTAACATCTTCCGGGAAGTCAAAGAGCTCCTCAGCACGCACTAAGTCAGGATCATATCTGTACACACCTTTCTTGACTTTGATCAGTTTCCCTTCCTGGTAAAGCTTTCTAATAGCTCTCCATGTGTCCCTTGGTTTCTTTTTGTACAGCCTTCTATATTGCAGTTCGACCCAGTCTACGACAGGCCCATGCTCCAAGTCCTGTCTTGGATGAGCCTTGAAGTATTCCATAACGAGTTCGGCCACTGATTTCTCCATAGAGTCGACAACTCCTAGAGAACAAGTTTCTGTTGATGAATTCCATGCTCTTTTAACCTTTTGACTGCCAGGTCACAATAGTTTTTATCGATCTCTACTCCTATTCCTCTCCTATTAGTTTCCAAGCAAGCTATTAGCGTCGTTCCGCTACCGAGAAACGGGTCCAGTATCGTATCTTCGACAAAACTGAACAACTTCATGCATCTTCTTGGGAGTTCAACTGGAAAAGGTGAAGGATGCCCAATTCTGTTCTTGCTTTCTCCGGTGAAATTCCATACTCCATTGGTCCACTCTAGGAATTCGTCCCTTGATATGTCAGATCTTCCTTTTCCACTCTTCTTTTTCCAAGTCTCTTTGTAGAGAACCACGATTACTTCGACGGGTGCTATTACAAACGGTGCGGATGCGCTAAGCCAAGAGCCCCACGCGGTGCGTCTAGAGATGTTCTGCTCGTTCCAGATGATCGTGGCGTGATACCTCCAGCCAACCTTTTTTGCAATAGTTGTCAAGTCTGCGCAAACACTCTGCTGGCCTCCCTTGTTCTTGTCCAGGGGAATATTAAGACAGAACCTTCCATCATCTTTGGCAAGAGAATAGCACTTAGCTATCCATTTCTCCGTGAAATCCAAATACTTGTCGTATGGGATTTTGTCGTTGTAAGTCTCATATCTAATGTCCACATTATATGGAGGAGACGTTACAACGAGGTCAACACTGCACTCTTTGATGGAGTCGATCTTCAGGATGTCTTCGTTATATATCCGAAGTGAATCAGCCTCAAAATACGCGTCCGTCAAGTTTGCCCTCTCTTCTCCTTGTGGTTGTCCATATACTCATGCAGAGCTTTCTCTAACTCCTCACTTAGTTTCCTCGCAGAACCGGTCTTGCTTACAACAAATAAAGTCCACCTTTTCCATAGTTCATGTTCGACGATAAATGAGGTTTTCTGTTTGGCCATAATCCATCATCGTATTTCCATACCACTCAAGGTATTTAGGGTTAACGGTGTAAGAGTAACGTTTTCATACATTGAGAATGTATATACTGCGAAGCGAGTCACTGGACTGATTAACCGGCAGTGGAAGACAATACAATGATACATCTCTAGGCAGTTTCCGTTCACATCAGCTGTGTGAGATAGTAGATTGTGCTTATGATTGAGGCTGCAATCACCCCTACTAGGTTGACAGCACCTATCCACTCCTTGGCTATGGCCGGGATTCTTGTGTTCTTGAAGGAGATCCCTAGACTGTCTCTGATAGTTCTAGTCTTTGGGAGCCTTCTGTCTATCGAGGAGAGGATCAAGAGAGCGCGACCAGCTTTCGCGCTGTTGCTCATCTCTACGAGGAGACTTCGGGCTGTTTTTCTCGATGCTGACTCTTCCAACCCCAGTTCAAATGATATGAAGAGCGTACCAAGATACTTCTTGAGTTCGATCTCGCTAACCCCAGACACTCTCCTCTCCAGAGACTTAGACGAGAACTTTGTCGCAACCCTAGTCATGAGTGCCCCCTCTTGAGTCGTCAAATTCCGCGAGCTGGCCAGTAGCAATCCCACCCTGAGGAATTCATCGGCGAATTGGCGGAAAAAAATGCCCAAGAATGACACGTAGACAAGACTAACCAAGTATGGATAGATCATGAGTGAAATAAGGTTGGCCAACATATCACCAGTCCTATTTCCTTCAAAGACAGGGATGACAATAAAGTACAAGAAAGGTATGGCCCACCCACCGCTTATTGCTATTCTGAACCACCTCGTGCATATTTGGCACCCAATTCTCCAAGCTTCATGGAATTGGCTCACACTCTCCCTAGACGTCTTCAACATGTATCTTTTGTATCCAAACCAAACGAGCAACATGTAGGAAGCCAAGGCTGCAAACAGAGTCGACACCCGGAATAGTGAGGACTCGATAGAAGCTGTGGAGATTAGGCTGGTAACAATGAACGGGAAGGCTCCGATGAAAACGATAGCAAAGGATATGTCAGTATAGTCCATCTCTACAGCGTTGCCAAAGATCAGCGTTGTATCGCTTTTTCTGCCACGCTTATTCTCCAGTGTGTTCAAGCCAACCCCTCCAACAAAGGTGGAGAATCTCTACCGGATCAAACACTCTCTACTTATATCTTTGTTGAAGATCACTACCTAATAAGAGTGAGGTCAGCGCCGTCCAATCGGTTGTCTTGCACAGAACCGGAGCGTCCCAAGAACAATACGAGCTTCCTGGGAGGAAGGATATTCGCACTAGTACTGGGCTGTGAGCAAAATGGTTCTATCTCGGGACGAGCTCGTGAAAACCGCTCCCACCCAGCAACTTTCTCAAACTCGCTCCTAAAGATACGGCTGAATTCGCTGTATCCCAATCGCATGCCAAACCAATTTGTGCGACTAATTAAGACTTTATGCATGTGAGCTCAAGGTTGGCCACAGTCATCGCTAGAAGGGCAATGAGTTTATGTGTTCTGTGCATGCTTGGCAGACGCCCCTGTTCTTCAGTCGGCACAAGAAATGCACGTAAGCCGACTCATACGCACTCGATTCAGGAGAAGCGGAGAGGGTAATTCATGCACGCACTTGTATGTGCCACGCCTAATTCTAGTCGGTAAAACGCAAGAAAAAACAATCAGATTAAGTTAGAGGACTTTGTTATACCTCGGTCTTTTCTTATGGCTTCGCTTATAGGTATGGATGCTCTTTTTCTCGTTACTAACAGCATTCTTTCTACATGATGGGAAGGGACTGTAGCAATAAGTTGTGAAACGTTTTCCGCCTCTGATATGTTCCTTCACTCGTCTCTTCACATCATTAGTAATTCCGCGATAGACGACCTTGCCCCTATTCTTGAGTTCATAAAGATAGGTATTACGGTCACACGGACGACTTCTTGACACGTGTCATTCCTCAACATTACTTACTCAAGATCGCTTGATAAATCTATCGAAAATCTTTCCTAGGGAGTCTACGGTCTACGTTTAGGTGGGCGCAAAACCGGAGGTAAGCTGTACCTAACGTAAGAAGCAACAACGATTCCAGCTCAATAATCCAACCTCACTTGACAGAAATCGCCAGAGAACAGTTGACTATTACGTTTTCTTATCCTTGCTAGTCATTATGACCCAGTCTTTTTTTCTCGACTTCGTCTTCTCTTTCATTCCTCTTACCTGTATTCCTTTCGTTTGAGTTTCTCTCCAACGAAACCACCTTACTACCTCTGGTGAGAAAAGTGGAACATAAGCTAATAGGAACACGACCACATAGATCAGTGCTTCTTGTTGTTTAATGACGCCAAATAGCTGCTGACCCAGTACATAGAGCCAAGGAAATGTCGACACCACTATGAAAAACAGGATTAGTATCGACCGTGCGAAACCGGTTTTGCCTCTTCCACATTTCCTCATCCATTTGTCTAGCCCAATTTCCCCGTTTCTTAGTTTCTCGAGATAATAATCATACTTGTTCTTTCCCTTGAGGAACTCTCCTTGATCGGTACTAGTCTGAAAAGAACTGTTGGACATATTACCCCAGATTCTATCTTCTAGTGTCATAAGAGTATTGTATTGCTTCGCATCATATGTCTCGGATATAACCCTCCAAAATATAAGTATCAGAGCAAGTAATGAACCGGCGATCGGAAGCTCAGGCAGTTCGATGTTTAACTCCACGTTTATCGATAGTTTGAGAGTGAAGAGAATCATAAGAGAAGAAGCGACTACAGTCATGAACATTAGGTTTGAGTGCTCCCTCGACTCAAGCTGACTATTCCACTTTTGGTACGTAAGCTTCAGAAGGTCCATTCCTTTTCTCATAATCTGCTTTTGCTTCCTTCTTGTTCCCATACCCCATACACTCCCTCAATGCCGTTCGCAATTCCTTTTCCAAGATCTACTAAAATGTGAAAAGAATATATGCATCTAGGTTGCCCAGATACATTGGCTTTCATTTCAGACTCACATTCTCAAACGATTCGGACTGCAATCCAAGCCTCAGATGGCTGACAAGACGCACCAATTCCGAATACTATTGGTTAGCATCGCTTCTGCGGCACGAACAAGTCTTGCCCACCCCATGAAATAGTTATGGAACGATTATCAAACAGCAGGGCAGCCTTGCATCCGCCACGGTGTTACCGTTTCTTGTGTTTCATTATCACATTGAGCAATTTCTTCGTGTTGAGCACAACGCTGCCTCGGCCCTCATTTCGCAAGAAAGAGTTCAATTCTTGTTCGGTATTTTCAGGAATGAATTCTGGATGTTCTTCGAATATGTTCATGAGTGCTATGGCACTGGAGTCCAGTGTCCGGTACCATGCAAAAGGGCCTTTCACGAAATGTTCTAACAATAGTGGAACTGTTTCCTTCATTTCATGAGAGAGTCTTCTAGACAGTTTTCTTATTGCTATCACAACGTTTTGGTCTACGTGTCCTGTCCACTTGTGTTCTTTATGGACTTCGTCTAGCTTATGGTTCAAACATCTTACGGTCTCTCTGGGATACTTTGTAGCCAGTGCTTCTATTACGTCTATTGATCTATCGACCAAACGACTTTCGTACTCCTTCATCTGTTCATAGAGTATTCCCATGGTTTCCGACACCGTTCTTTTTCCTTTCAGGGCATAGTCGAGCAGACAACCGATTTCCACACCAATCTTCTTCAGAGCTGTGGTACATGCTGAAGCAATAAAAGGGTCGCTTATCCGCGAGAATTCTTGGAAAATCGGGATGAGATCTCCAACTAGATCTGGTCTGCTATATCCAACGCATCCTAGCGCAAAAATCGCTGCATCCATACCATTTCTCTCTTTTAGGCTCTCTCGCAACGGTCCAAGTGCGGCGAGGATACCGCTAGGTACGGCATATCCTATTTCTCCTAAGGCTGTTGCGCAAGCTCGCCTAACTACACGTTTTCTGTCTCTCGACAATGGTCTATCCAGGTTCCTGATCAACGCGGGAACCACGCGGCGCGCGTACTTGCCTCTCGAATAGCCTCCTGGGCAGTGCCAACAGGGTTCCATTACCACGTAATCCACTAAGGGCATGCTAGGTGGACGAAAGTCAATTGCTGGCTTCGTACATGCGATACAACCAAGTGTGAGCGCTGCCTGTTTTGCTGAACTCGGGACGGTGAGATCTAAAGTGACGATAAGTTTCTTAATGCAACCATGTGGAATTTCAAATATAGAATTAACGTAGTCTCTGAGAATTCGTGCTGAGAGTTCAACAACTCTGTAACTAGGCGAGTCGAGACACTCGACAAGGCTATCTCCAATAGACCTTGCGATAGAGATGTTTGATGTGCCCCTTCTAGATAGTGCCTCGGATCGGGAATCTCCAAAGAATTTTGAGAGACCGTCGACTACTGATTGTGAACTTGGTGACAGTCCTTTGTCAAACAGGGATTCCAGAAGCTTTTTATAGCGTGAGTTTCCGGGCATCTCGAATTCGTCCCTTCCTGACCTAGAGCTTTGAAGGACGAAAGGCTTCCAAGTTGCAGGGGAGGACGGTCATTATTGCCTAGCATGGGTATTTCTCATGTATCTTCTGGAGGGCACTTTCGATCAAGCCTCTCACTGCATTCTTCAATTCTTCTATCATTGCAACGTAAAATTCTTTGGCTTGATCCTTGGATTTGATCCAAATACCTAAGTTCATGAGTTCTCTGTGCTTCTCTATCAGAGCGATTTCTTTCGCAATTCTCTCTGTCCCCTTCTCTAGAGTGTTTCTCCGGGCTTCTCCTTTATTCTCACCATCTAGAAGCCACCTGCTCTCTTCAAGTTCCTTGCCAGATAGGAATAAGTCTCCAATCTCTTCTCCTTCCCTTCGAGGTTTTAGATGAAAGTGCAAATGAGGCTTCTCCCCCTGAACTACCAACTATACTTTCTTGATCGATTCATCTATCTTCATGAGTAGCTTAGAGACCACGGACGAGACTATCATCATCTTCAGTAATACTGTCCAGTCCTTCTCGGTAACGCTGGCTATATCTTCTATATGTTTCTTCGAGACAACCAATAAGTGGCCCCTCATCGCCGGCTCTCGGGGAATGGCTACGTAGAGATCATCGTCACCATAGAGAACTCTATCGATATTGCCTTGTTTGAAGCTTATCTCCGGATCGCAAAACGCACAACCGCCCATTGTGGGTTACCTCCCATTTCAGTGCTCTGAAGAATAATAATTGCCTGCTCCTTTTAGTTCATTTCTGCAAGACAGATCTATCCAGAGGGTGCGATCCACGTCGCTACACTCCAGATGAAGCGAGTCTATAAGTCTCTCCACTGTCACCTAGGTCACTGGATGAATAATAAAATGCCTTACCGATGTTACTATCGGTAAGAAAAAAGGTGACTCTCGTGCCTGAGCTGGCCTACGGGGAGTCTGGAGGAGCATCCGATGACGGCTAAGACGCTTTAATTCCGAATCACCTTATTTGACATACTCTCAAAAGCATGAGCAAGATGGGTCACTATTTCAAGCTATCGATGCGTGTCTCGAGGGGAACCATCCGAGTAGTATGTCTTCGTTGTTTTGTGCTTCGATGAATACGGCTATGTTTCTCAGCTCGGTTGCTCTGAAGGATGCGAACACCCATCACTCATGTCTGGGTAAGCCGTTTTGTCTGAGATGTCTGGGCTTATCCCGGTGGCTTCCGCGATTACTTCGCGGTCATACTCTCTGGGTAGTGTTCCGACGAAAAAACTCTGGATGATTCTTTGGGCACTTTGACTTTCCTTGAGCTCAGAAAAATAAGAAGAGTGCCAGTCAGCAATTGGTAGTCCCTGTGCTCTACTTCATTTCTGGCGTGATGTCGATTTTCCATCGGAACAGCTTGGGGTAGAAGGTCTTTGCCTTGTTGAGGTCAGTTACGGGTATCTCCACATGCATTATAGGATTTCCCATATTCTTTTCTTCCAAACAACTCTACGACGCGAGATGGTACCAGAACACTTAAGTTCTCCGTTTAGCTCAAAAAAAGGTCTCGAAGATTTCATGATCATCACAAAAAACAAGTTTCTTGAGACTGTTCCAAAAAGAGATAAACAGAATGGCATATTCTAGTTTTAGATGTGGAGACGAGCCTGCTGTGGCGCGGTGTGGGATGGGAAAATAGCGACGGTCGGAGAAAAGGCCTCGGGATCAGTGTATGATAAGATGGGCAATTCCAAGAAGGAGGCTGCCAGTTTTCCGACGCAGATGGATATCTGGTGAGAGTACCATCACCCCGTGAGTGTTAACGACGAGCAGGAGCTAACAAGAACGTGGTACCCTAATTTTTATTTGCCCAAACTGGGCCTATATGTTGAAGTTTGCGGAGCAGGTCGACCAGACTATGAACGACGCAAGACGATCCTCGAGAAAAACAGTATCCCCATGGCTTTTCTTCAAACATATAAAGAACAGGGTATGTGGAAGAATTACCTCCTCGTACGGATCAAGGAGGTTCACGAATGTAGGTGGGGCAAGATAAGGGATTTGCCATGAAGAGATTCAAAGATTCATCCATTACGACTGGCCGAGAAGGTCTATATCTGGCAGGTCAATTCTCTGATGGATTAAGCCTTCCGCAATCATCCTTAAGGAGTGGACGAATCTTTGCAGGAAATGCTTGAAGACCTTTACTTCGAGTAATGAAAAGAAGGGTAGAGGAGGCTGATTATGTATTACCTTACTGCAGGCTGAGTACAGTTGGTCTATTCCTCCGTCAAGAGAATGCGCGATAGAGAATTCTCTCAGAGTTTTTCTGTCGATCCACAAAGTTGGTGCGTTCTCAATTCGAAGTTTCTCAATGAACTCGGAGATGACAACTTCTTTAATTGGCGGCAAACGTGAAACTAAATTCATTATGTCCAGTCTCAATCTATCTGTCAATTCTCTCAAAGAAAGCTTTTTCTGCCGCTTGTCAAGCACCTCGTATTCGTAAAGGAACATTGTTACAAGAACGAAACCTTCTGAATCGATTGATCTCCCGATATCCGCATAAACATACATCTTGACTAGGGTTTCAAGCATGTTCCTCAAGAGAAGATAGCCGCCGGGTATGTTCACCGCCTCCATGGAGGAACGAAGGTGCTGGATCTCCATTTGTAGATTAGTGGTGTAAAGCTGAAACCATTCGACTTCGCGCTTCTTTCCTTCTTCTATCTTCGCAACCAAAGTTTCTAGTAGATCGATGAGCCGCTGTATGTCCTGCCAGTCCCCTGATGTGTTCAGCAGTTCGAGAAATCTCTCCCTTATAAAGGGTGAGTACTGATGCTTAGTGGACTTCACTGTGTTACTGGCATAGAAGATGTTAAGCCGGATCTCTTTGTAGGCTTTCATTATCTTGTGTGCGTGTCTATTGATCTCCGACATGAACCGAGAAGCTTTTCGTTCAAGATATTTTACAAAGATGGGCCAGTTGACTCTCAGTTCGAGAAAGCTCTTGGTTGAGAGCGGACTCGCAATAAGACTTACTGAGACGAGAGACTTGCCATCAAAGAGGAGGGTGTCCTTGTTCTCAAGCAGAAACTCGTGCCATTTCTCTTTGACTTCTTCCTTGGTCAATCCAGATCGTACTGCCTTATCCATAACTGCTTGAAGAAAACGGTAGGCCTGCCAAGGAAAATCAACATAGACATCGCGTGTTCCGAACTTCGTCTTACACCCACGCGGGGATCTCAATGTCAAAGAGTATCCCGGGAACAGTTCTCTAAGGCTCATGGTCGCTCAACACGTCAGTACGTATGATCACTAAAGTATTTTACGTTAAAACGCTAACTCTTAGATGGTCACCTCAGCGAGTTCGAATTCGCCATCCATGAGTTATTGCCTGACAGACTGCAAATATCTTACTCAGGACAATTCTGGCGAGACGCATCCAAGAACCAATCGAAAAAGCGAGATGCTTCTTCAATTCTTGAATTTGTTTAATATGCTTTTTAGGCAGTATACTGTGAGCTTTGCCTTTTCTGGGCATAGATCTCCGAGGTTGCATTGTTCGCAGAGTTCTTCAATCTCCCTTACCTCCGTATCAAGCGTCCCCTTTTCCTTGTGCAATCCGAGCAGGAGCTTCAGGTATTTTCCTTGGGCTATTCTGGGTACCTCGTATCGCCTATCGAGTTGAAACCATTCGTAGATTCCTTTCTCACCTTTGGATGAGTTGCATTTCTTGCATGCTGTTACGGCGTTGTCTGCGGTGTCTGGTCCGCCTTTGCTTCTTGGTATGGGGTGGTCTGTTGAGATGTTCTGTTTGGATCCGCAGTGGAGGCATTCGTTTGGTTTCTCTCGTTCTTTGATGTATTCTCGGATTGCTGTTGACCATCCTATTTCGCCGCTTTGGAGTTTCTTGAATCTGTCCATGACGAAGGCGAATTGCTTTTTTCCGAAGCCTGCGGATTCACCTATGATCTTGGCGTACTGCCAACAGGTCAAGTCGCGGGCAGTCCCTGGGGTCTTAGGAAGCGCTCGACTGAAAATCTCATATAAGAATCCATAGCCTGCAGCTTGTAAAAGGTAGCGAGACCTGATTCAGGCCTTCCTTTTTCGTGCACTGAGGGGCTATGACCAAAGTCTCTGTCCAGATCTTTAGGGTTACAGCCGGTGTCTTGGTCTAATTGATGCCTGCAATCAGAACAAGCCCGCGCACCCGCTGCTTCTCATTGGATCCCAAAATGACATTTGGAGCAGATCGTTGCTCGCATCCTCATGAACGAAATCCACCGCGTATCATTGATTGAAAAAT
>Ga0315309_1000178_pt1 | contig 38205 bp, 46 predicted proteins | sample TDP4_MG_FD_203080 | JGI IMG/M metagenome (GOLD analysis project Ga0315309, IMG submission 203080) | Freshwater sediment microbial communities from Lake Towuti, South Sulawesi, Indonesia - TDP4 | ecosystem: Environmental > Aquatic > Freshwater > Lake > Sediment | place: Indonesia: South Sulawesi...
AGAAAGGACGAGACCTCCATACATAGGAACACAGCTACCCACAAGTCCTGTAGCCCCGCCCCGGGGAGTTACCGGAAACTTTTCTCTATAAGCAAGTCTGAGAATTTGAGAGACCTCCGCGCTATTTCTTGGTCTGGCCACTACCTCAGGAATTCTCCTTATAGCCTCGAGGGCAAACTCATCGTGGCTATAATCGGTCATCTTACTTTCTTCGTATATTAAATTTTCATCTCCTACGATGTCTCTCAGCTGCTTTATGGTCCTCTCTTCTATCCGCCTATACACCATTCTCTTCTCCTTTCCTGTTTTACTTTAAACCCAGCATCCTTCGCGGCTTATATAATATTTTTTGTCTTTTAATGCTCCTCAGTATATTACTCTTTATATGCGGACTTTCTCTCGATAGGGATGAGATTATCTCTCTCATCTTTGTCCTCATCATACTATCTGCATTGAATGGGCATTTGTGTTCCTGGTAAGGCAAATTCATAACCTGTGCATATTTCTTAAGTTCGCTAGCTTCTATGTCAATCAATGGACGAATAATAAGGAACCTCCCGTCGAAAAAGTCCAGACTGGGAAGCATTGTGCTAATTTCGCCATGATAGAAAAGGTTGAGGAGGAGAGTTTCCGCCAAATCGTCCTTATTGTGTGCTAAGGCTATCTTTCTGAAACCGAATCTGTCTGCAACTTCAAATAAAGCCTTTCGCCTGTTCCAGGAACACCAGAAACAGTTTATCTTTTCTCCTGACTTAAGGTCAAGACTCCTTCTTTCAATATGATACTTATAGTCCTCTTCTCTCAAATATCTACTCAGGATTTCCACTTGAATGGGAGCATACCCAAAATCGATATGAACAGCCAATAGTTCATATTTGATAGGCAGATAACTGAGCCTGATTTTCAGAAGACGTAAAAGAGAAAGACTATCCTTACCGCCGGAAACGGCAACGATAATCCTGTCATTGTTTTCTATCAGCTGACAATCTGAGATCGTCTTCCCCATTCTTTTCAAAAGAAAATATTCGTACTTGCCAATTTCTTTCATAATTATACTAAACTCCATTTGAGCTTGATAACACGAAGAATCTGACTTGAAATTCTTGCTGGCAGGCAAAGAACGAAAAATCGTCCGAATACGAAAACCTCTCTAAGGTCACTTCTTGGTGGGAATGAAAAATATAGCAGAACCCGTTGCTAACAACTTCTCCTTTCCGTCATTAACCTCTATTCTGGTGAACACGAACTTCCCTTTTGTCTTAACAATCTTTGCTTCGGCAATCATCTCCCCATCCCCGACCATAGATTTAAATTCCATATCAAGTTTGGCCGTGAAAAATATCCTTTCCCCATATTTCCTTGCCAAAGCTATAGCTGAAGCAGTATCGGCTAATGAACATATCGCTCCTCCGTGAACAAAGCCATGGGGATTGGTGAGCCTATCTGTATACGGCATCATTACCCTACCAGAGTCTCCCTTTGTATCTAAAACCTTCATTTCCAGTAATTTTTCAAAAGGCGCTTTAATTCTAATTTCCATATTTTCTCCTTAAGATATCAAAATTGTAATTCTCATTCTATTCCCAGCTCAGACAAGGTTCGAATGAAATTGAGAATACTATCTCTCCCTATTATACCCACTAATTCGCCATCCTGGACAACCGGCAGTTGACTGATATCTTCTCGAGTCATCGTTTCAAATACAGAAAATAGAGAGTCGGTAGGCTTAACTGCCTTTGTCTTATCTATGGGAATCATTGCTTCTTTAACAGTAGTAGTGCTCCATGACTGCCGAGGGATTTCTTTTACCTGATGTATGGTCACAAGGCCAATTACTCTACCATTTTCGATTACCGGTAGACAGCGATAGCCTCCCCGAATAATATGTTCAAAGATGAGCTGTTCAAGCGTGGTATTGCCTTCTACACCATGGCATTCCTTAACCATTGCCTCCCTCACGGTCACTCCCCGCATAGTATCCCTGAGGGCTACTAATCGGTAACTCCTCTCCGCTGCATTATTCAGGAACCACCCTATAAACACAAACCATAGTCCGTTAAGAAATCTCCCTGTGAAAAACATAAACATACCGAAGAAAATCAATAGGAAAGCTACAGCTCGACCCGCTCCCGCAGCAAGCCTGGTTGCTCTCTTGAAGTTGCCAGTTATCCCCCAGACAGCTGCTCTAAGGAGACGGCCACCGTCGAGAGGAAACCCGGGGACCAAGTTGAAGACCGCCAATATGATATTTATCCTGCTCAGCCAATAGGCTAGAGCAGCAACGGGATGAAAACGAGAATTGACCAGTACAACGAATCCGAAAACCAGCCTAAACAAAATTGCAATTACGATACTCACCAGCGGTCCAGCAAATGCCATAAGAAATTCTTTTCCTGGCTTGTCGGGTTCGCTGGCGATTTGGGCAGCTCCTCCAAATATGAAGAGGGTGATATCTCTTACAGGAGTACCATGTGCTTCAGAAACTAAGCTGTGGGCCACCTCGTGGGCCAATACGCAGGTAAAGAATATCAAGGATGTCGATAGGGCCACGATCCAATAGGTAAGCGACTGCCAGCCTGGATAGTAGTGAGGAAAGTAGTAGCTTCCTAATGACCAAGTGATTAATAGAAAGATAATAAACCAAGTGTAATCTATCCTTATCTGAATATTAAAAATTCTACCCAGATTCAGAGTATTTCTCATCTCTTATTTCCTCATGAATTCTTACTTAAAAAAGAAACGGGCACCAATAGCCCCATCAATTTCAAAATCGGTCTTCTTAACCACCTGAAGGACAGGAACCACTTCTATGAAAACATCGAAGGGCGCCTTGGAAAAGAGATAATTTAGTCCAATCGGAAATCTAATTCCTGCTTCTGTCTCGTCTCCAAAATTGACTCGAAATCCTAAACCATAATAGAGTGGAAAACTGCCTTCCTCTACTTTGATAAGGCTAAAATTATGCCAGAGATAATCTCCGTGAAGCTGAAACCGTCCCTCCCTGCTGAAAGACCAGGCAAGCGCACCATCCAGAGCATTATTTTTATTGAGCCAGAGTTTTCCACTTAGCCCTGTAGGAGAACCGAGAATTATCCCTAAGCCAAAATCGTTCTTCTCATAAGTCAGACCTTTACCGGGAATACATAGAAAAATTAACATCGACATTAAAATCAGAAATATTTTTTTCATTTCACCTCCCGCGTCCACCTCCACCGCCTCTTCCCCGACCTGGCTCCGGTGGCACATACTCTTTACCCGGCTTTTCCTTTTCATATTTAGCCCGTTCTGGTTCAGCTCCTCTCCCCGGCTCAGGTTTTACCTCCCAGGAATGGCGAAGAGTCCACCGCTCTTCACGTGTAAGTTCTCGCCTCATGCGGCGATGTTCTCTTCTCACTTCTCTTCTTACTTTTCCCAATTTTACTCCAAGCTCATCGGCTATCTGTCCCCAGCCTTTGTCAGAATCCCTCATAGCTACAATTTCATCCAGGGACTTTTCTGTCATTTCAGAAAGCACAAGCGCATTAGTAATCTCTCCGTATCCCAAACGCCTTGCCCTCAAATCAGCCAGAGTCTCGATATCGATTCCAAAGCGTTCAGCGTATTTCTCGAGAATCTTACTCTCGTTCTCGAGAATCCTTTCCCTATCGCGGAGCCTCTCTTCTTCTTGGGTCTCCTCCCGAGCCCTCTCTTTCACTGTTTCCTGAGCCCTGTCCACACTTAGCCCCGCAAGGAGAATAATATTCAAAAAGAAAACGGTAAAGATAATTCGGAACCCTTTCATTTCGTTCACCCTCTTCCTATTCAAGACTTACTTGTCCTTAAATTTTTCCGAGCTCAATTCACCTCCAATTCCCCAATTGTGCTTTGGTACATCCCTGATTATCACTGTAACCGCTTCTTTGGGACATCCGGTAATCTCTGTAAATAGACTAGTAATTGCTACTACCAATTTTTTCTTCTCCTCAATTCTCCGACCTTCCCACAAATCCACATTCACGAGCGGCATCTCTCCCTCCTCAAAATTAAAAGTAGCCTCAAGCCTATTTTACCAAAATAAGTTCAACTCCAGATTACTATGAAAAAAATCTATTCGCTACTAATCCAGCAATGGGAGGAAAGAAAAATGTGCTGACAATCCTAATGAGCGTAAATCTCCAACCCATTATGCTTACTTCCAACGGCAATCGAGCAAGTGACCATAGTGACCATCCTGTCAGAAACGCTACCGCAGTTCCTACACTGGCACCAGAATGCAAAAGCCCCGCTGCAATCGGCAAATTGGTATATGGGCTTCCCGGCGCCAGGGCGCCCGCTACTGTACCAAGCAGCACGCCTCGTAAACCAGATTCTTTACCTACCCACTTGGACAATAGTTCATGTGGCACAAGAATCCGAACCGTCTCAGCTACTATGAATGCAAGAAGGATTAATGGAAGAATCTGGATTGTCATCTTCATTCCTGATTTTAATCCCAAAAGATGTTCCCCTTCTCCCCGAAAATAACCAATCGAGAGAAGAATTATAGCAAGTATGCCCATTATAACCGTAGGGATTAACATTATCAATACCTCCTAATCCCAATAACAAAAAGAAGTCCTTCCCTATTTGCACATAATTCCCAGCAAATTAATTACTTAGGGCCCTTCTTAAAAAGAGAATTCTTGTCTTTTCGCCTGCCTTTTTTCAGATATTCACCAGTCCAGCAATAGAGACACAATTTTTCTTTAGGAAGCCCGATTGCTTCGACCATATCATCTACAGTCTGATACCTGAGTGTAGTAACTCCCAAATCATTGGCAATCCAATCGACCATCTTCTGGTATTTCTTAGAATTATGGTCAATGTATTCTCTAACATCCTCCAAATCTTTTCCTTCCAAACTGTGGATAGCTCTCCGGGCAGCAAGTTCGTGAATCGATCGCGTAGAGAGATTAAACCTGCAAGGAAACATCAATGGTGGGCAGGCAGGCCTTATATGAACCTCTTTAGCGCCACTATCCCATAGCTTCTTTATGGTAAAGTTCTTAAGCTGAGTCCCCCTGACTATCGAATCCTCACATACTATAATCCTATTGTCCTCAATTATCTCTTTGATGGGAATTAACTTCATCTTGGCTATCAAATCTCTGGTCTCCTGCGAAGGCGGAGTATAGCTCCTCCCATATCCGAGGGTATACTTCACCAGCGGTCGCCTGTAAGGCTTTCCAGACTCCATCGCATAGCCCAGAGCGTGTGTAGTTCCCGAATCAGGAACCCCGGAGACTACATCTACCTTTATATCTTTGTCCCGTTTTGCCAGAAACTTCCCGCACCTCTCCCTGACCGTTTCTACATTTATCCCCTCATAGTTTGAAGCTGGAAAGCCAGCGTATATCCAGAGAAATGCACAGATTTGACTGATATTCCCACCCGGCCTCCTCTCAGCCATGCCCTGTTCATTTATCAGAATTATCTCCCCGGGTGCGAGGTATTTCACAGTCTGGAAGCCAATATTGGGAAAGGCACTCGTCTCAGAAGTAACTGCCCAGGCATCGTCTCTCTTTCCCACCACAAGAGGCGTATACCCATACCTATCTCTGGCAGCATAGATTCCTTCTCTATTCAACAATAAAAGTGAGCAGGAACCGTCTATTGCATTGAACATCCTTTCTATGCCATCTATCAAATCGTTCCCCTGGATGATCAACTTGGCTATGAGTTCCGTTACATTAACTGCACCCTTAGTCACTTCAGTGAAAGATATCCCTTTATCCAAAAGTTCTTCCACCAATTCTTTCGTATTTTCTAAGAACCCATTGGTGACTATACAAAATGGACCGAACTTAGAGTTCAAATAAATAGGCTGTTCATCAAAGGCACTGATAACACCGATGCCCTTGTTGCCCTTCATACGCTTAAAATCTTCATAGAATTTTGACTTAAATTGAGTCTGACTTATGTTGTGTATCTGGCGTGTGAAATCCTCTCCCAGAACCGCCATGCCTCCATATTCGGTTCCCAAATGCGAATGGTAATCGGTTCCATAGAATAGAGTCTCTGCACAATTACCCTTAGAAACTACTCCAAAAATCCCGCTCATCTCTTACCCCCTAACAAATATCAAAAATCAAATATCAAAAACCAGAAATTAAAAATCAAAAATACAAACCAAAAATGTAAAAACTATTTTTGTCCCTTCATCGTTATAATACTCGAAGCAAAAATGTTAGCTAGTTCTGTAGTTTCCTGTAAAAGCCATTGGCACTCAGAAATTAATACTTTTGGCACGAGATTACTATCAAATAATAGATTAAGCCAGAATTTAGACTCATTAGCTGATTTCAAAGAATGATTGAAGTAATTCTGATAGTCTTTTCTTGAACTTGCACTCTTGGCTTCAAAGTAATTAGCGCCAATGCTAGTTCCGCTCCGCATAAGCTGTGCAATAATCTCTCGTGTGACTTGATCTTTAGGCAACACACCTAAGAATTTAACTAATCGAATAATATAATCATAGATTCTTTTCCTGAATTTATCTTTTGCTTTATCTTTTCCAAAATATTTTTGCATTTTCAATATGTATTTTTGGCTTTTGGTTTTTAGTCTTTAGTTTTTGATTTTTGATATTTGATTTCTGATATTTGATATCTGATTTTTGATTTCTGGTTTCTGATTTTTGATATTTGATTTTTGATTTTTGATTTTTGATATTGTTATTGTATTTGTTTATGATATTCCTGTAGTGATTTTACAGACATCTTAGGTTTCTTAATCAAATTTTCGATTCCATTAACCGATGCCTGAGCGCCTGCAACCGTAGTTATTAGAGGCACACTATAAACAATTGCATTAGACCTTATCTTTGCTTCATCCTCTTTTGTCGCCTTCCCACTGGGAGTATTTATTATAAGGTCTACCTTCCCGTCTTTTATCAAATCGATAATATTGGGCCTTCCTTCGTGAAGTTTAGGCAGGACTTGAACATCTATGTCATTTCTCATCAGGGCATCCGCTGTTCCAGAAGTTGCCATAACCTTAAACCCAAGGTCAACGAGCTTTTTGGCAACAAAGACCATATTTCTCTTATCCTGGTTCTTAACGCTGATGAACACATTACCTTTCCTGGGCAAAATCTGTCCGGCAGCTATCTGGCTTTTGGCATAAGCTACGCCAAATGTGGAATCTATTCCCATAACCTCTCCTGTCGATTTCATCTCGGGACCCAATATTGCGTCCACTCCTGGAAACCTTATAAATGGAAATACAGACTCTTTCACAGCAATATGGTCTATCTTCTTTTCTTTAGTAAACCCCAACCCCTCCAGTGTCTTCCCTAGCATGACCTTGGTTGCCAGCTTTGCCAGAGGAACTCCAATGGCCTTGCTTACAAACGGAATCGTTCTACTTGCCCTGGGATTTACCTCAAGGACATAGACCACATTATTCTTAATAGCATACTGGATATTCAGAAGTCCCTGAACATTCAATTCCTTTGCCATAGCATAAGTATTTCTCTTTATCTCTTCTATTATATCCTCTCCCAATGTGTAGGGGGGCAGGACCATTGCGCTATCTCCGGAATGGATACCTGCTTCTTCAATATGTTCCATAATCCCGCCTATTACGCACCTCTTCCCATCTGCTATGGCATCCACATCAACCTCTATAGCATCTTCCAAGAATTTGTCAATAAGAATTGGCCGCTCAGGAGATGCTTCAACTGCTTTTTCCATAAAATTTCTCAAGCCCTCTTCATCATAGACTATCTCCATTGCTCTTCCACCAAGGACATAAGAAGGCCTCACCACTACCGGATACCCTATTCTATTTGCAACTTTCTTTGCCCCTTCAAATGATGTAGCTGTCCCATTATCAGGCTGAATCAGTTTCAATTTTTTCAGCATCTGCTGAAACCTCTTTCTATCCTCTGCCCTGTCTATAGAATCGGAACTCGTTCCCAAAATCTTAACCCCTGCCTTAGCCAATGGGATAGCTATGTTTAGAGGAGTTTGTCCACCAAACTGGACTATTACTCCAATTGGCTTCTCAATATCAACAATGTTTAACACATCCTCGACTGTCAAAGGTTCAAAATACAACTTATCGGAAGTGTCATAATCCGTAGAGACAGTTTCTGGATTGCAATTCACCATAATACTTTCAATTCCCACTTCTTTCAGAGCATATGATGCGTGGCAGCAACAGTAATCGAACTCTATGCCCTGCCCAATTCTATTAGGCCCACCTCCCAGAATAAGAACTTTCTTATTTTGGGACGGCTGGCTTTCATCCAGTGTCTCATATGTAGAATAATAGTAAGGCCTACTTGCCTTAAATTCTCCTCCGCAAGTATCTACTAACTTATAGACAGTTTTTACATTCAATCTCTTCCTATAAGCCCTCACCTTCTTCTCGGTAGAGTTCAGAAGATACGCAAGCTGTACATCTGAAAAGCCGTACTTTTTCGCTTTCTTTAGTAACTCCAGTGGGATTTCTATCTTGCTTTCTGGATTGTCGTTTCTATGCCTCTTTATCTCCTCTTCGAGCTCGATAATCTGCTTCATATTCTCTATAAACCACTTATCAATTTTTGATAACTCGTAAATTTCATCTACTGTCAGCCCCAGTTTGAGGCCATATCTGATATAGAATATCCGCTCATCATTGGGAATCCTTATTTTCTTCTTCACTTCATTCATCAAATCTTCCGACGGTGACTTTAGCGCCTCCTCTGTAATCTTGTCTCTTCCATCACCACCCAGGCCAAATCTCCCTATCTCAGTCGACCTTATTCCTTTCTGAAGCGCTTCCCTGAAGTTCCTGCCAATAGACATTGCCTCGCCAACAGCCTTCATAGAAGTATTTATTACCCTTTGCGCTTGAGGAAATTTCTCGAAAGTAAATCTACAGATCTTGAATACGCAATAATCAACGGTCGGCTCAAAGAACGATGTCGTCTTTCCCGTTATCTGATTGAGAACTTCGGGAAGTGTCAAGCCGATAGCCAATTTCGTAGCAACCCTGGCAATGGGAAAGCCTGTGGCTTTAGAAGCTAAGGCTGAACTCCGCGAAAGCCTGGGATTGACTTCGATAACCACAATCTGTCCATTATCAGGATTCTGGGCGAATTGGATGTTTGCGGCCCCTCCCGTTATTCCCACCTTCCTTATAATCTTCTTCGATAGATTTACGAACTGTGCATATTCTTCTCCACTCAGACTCTGGGAAGGCGCAACCACAATGCTATCCCCAGTATGTACTCCCATCGGGTCAACATTTTCCATAGAAGTAATCATAATAACATTGTCCACGCAGTCTCTCATAACCTCATATTCAATCTCTTTCCAGCCCAGTACAGACTGTTCTACCAATACCTGGCCGACCGGACTTATCTCAAGACCCTTTATCAGAGACTCTTCCAATTCCTCCTTATTGTAAGCAGTAGCACCGCCGCTTCCTCCCAAACAGTATGCTGGCCTTAAAATCAATGGAAATCCTATCTCCAGACCTATCCTCATCCCCTCTTCAACAGTTGTAGCAATTCCACTTTTGGGGACATCTATGCCTATCTCCTGCATCGCCTTTTTGAACAGTTCCCTATCCTCAGCCCTGGAGATAGCATCAACGCTGGCTCCTATAGATTCCACACCGTACTTCTCAAGTACTCCTTCCTTCATCAAGAAATATGCCAGGTTCAGGCCCGTCTGTCCACCCAAAGTGGGCAGGATAGCATCAGGCCCTTCCTTCTTTACTATTTCTGTTACCGCCTCTACAGTCAGCGGCTCAATATAGGTCACATCTGCCATACCAGGGTCGGTCATGATAGTAGCTGGATTGCTATTTACAAGAATTGTAAAATAGCCCTCTTCTTTCAGGGCTTTACAGGCCTGGGAACCAGAATAGTCAAATTCACAAGCTTGGCCTATCACGATGGGGCCAGAGCCTATCATTAATATCTTGTTTATATCTTTTCGCTTGGGCATATCAGTTTTCCCTCAGTTACCATCTCCAGGAATCTCCTAAATACTTCATTTACTTCATCAAATCCTGGGCTTACTGGATAATATTGGGTGGAAATAAACTTTAAAGTTTCGCTTTCCATCTCTTCAATCGAATCATCATTAACATTGCGTAGAGTAATGGCTATCTCTTTTCTTCCTTTTATTGACTCCTCATCCACAACAAATGAATGGTTCTGAACCGTAATGTCACCTTTAAAAGAAGAGGGCGACTTCACTGGATAGTTCAGTCCATGATGGCCTACATTTAGCCTCTTGAGTTTCCCTCCCAGAGCAAGGGAGATAATCTCGTGTCCTAAAGAAATACCCAGAAGGGGAATCTTGCCGATAAGCCCCTTAACCACCTGCACAATCCCTGAAACTGCTCCATCTTCTTCTGGCCCATTAGAGATAATCAAACCATCGAGATTCGATTGAAGAATTTTGTCTAAGCCGGTATTGTATGGTAACAGGATGATGTTGCATCCCAGCCTCCTTAACTGTTCAAGAAAGCTATTCAGTATTCCGAGGTCTATTATAGCTATCCTTGGCCCTGAAGGGTTCCCTCTAATTTCTGTCTCCTCTTTTACAGAGATATTCTTTATGAAATCTTTTCTACCATTATTTCTATAGTCCTTAATCTTTCTTAGTAAGTCTCCGATCTTTGCTTCCTCGCTGGAAACTATTCCCAGCATCTCGCCATAGTCTCGAATCCTGATAGCCAATGTCCTCGTATCCACCTCACTTATGGCCACGAGGCGTTCCCTCTGGAGAAAATTGTTGAAAGTATCCTCTGCTTGCCAATTGGACGACATTTTACTTTCCTCTTTTATGATTAACGCCTCTATCCAGCATCTTCTCGACTCAGAGAATTTTTTGGCTACACCATAATTGCCTATCAAGGGATAAGTGAGGACTAGAATCTTGCCGGCATTTGCCGGGTCGGTCATAATCTCCTGGTATCCCACAACTGCTGTATTTAAAACTACCTCCCCTATCTTCTCTCCGGAGACGCCTATGGGAACGCCCTCAAAATAACTGCCATCCTCTAAAACTATTATTCCCTTCATATTTTACTCCCAAGACACTATTCCAAACTACTATATAGAATAGAGAATCAGCACGCCAATGGCTATAGGGATAAGAGAAATGGAGCGGAGAACGAGAAGCGACCTTCCATACCACCACTTAAGTATAGCTTTTCCTCTATCCAGTCCAAGAATAAGAATAATACCACCTGATATTATAAGCAATATACCCAGCGTAACTATAACCCCAACTAACCTGGACTGAGAGGCAGCCAATAAGAAGATAATGCCAATCAAAATCCTTAAGATACATCCTATGTAGAGCCTTCTCCCTTTTTCCCAAAGAAGCATAAACTGCTTCATAGTCTTTGGGCTTAACAGGAAAATAATCCCCATACCTACCGTAATTATGCCGATAAGCTTGACCAATAGGAGCATAGTTTTCCTCCTTTACACCTCACCCTCACTCCCCCGCGGGGAGAGGATTGGTGAGGTGGAGTTTCCTAGTCAGGTTGGGAAGTGTCTGGCGGCAGTCCATTTACAAATCTAAGAAATGCCTCCACCACCTTCGGGTCAAACTGCGTTCCTGAATTCTTTCTGATTCTCTCAATTGCTTCTTGTTTACTCAATGGCTCTTTATAAGACCTGCCTGATAACAATGCATCATAAGTGTCAGCTACCATTATGACGCGAGCTCCAATATCAATCTCTTCTCCTTTCAATCCGTCGGGGTAACCCTTCCCATCCCACCTCTCATGGTCTTGTCTAATCAATACGGCGACATCGCTCAGGAATGTCAAAGGCTTTATGATTTCTGCACCCAAGACAGGATGTCTCTTTATCTCTTCCCATTCCTCATCAGTAAGCTTTCCTGGCTTTAGCAATATACCATCTCTTATTCCAATTTTTCCCAAATCATGCAATTTGCAAGCCTGCTGTATGGTCTCAACCTTTTTCACCGGAAGTCCCATTTCTTTAGCAATAGCTTCAGCAATACGACTGACTTTTAGAGAATGGTCTTGTGTATAGTGGTCCTTGGCATCGATTGCCCGTATGAGTGCGTTTATAGTATCAACATAATGCTTCTGAAGCTCGAGAGTCTTTTGGTAGAGTTCCCTATACTTCTGTTCTATAAGGTCGTTCTCTTTCTCCATTTCTGCTATTGTAGCGGCGAGAACTTTTGGCTTCGTAAAAAGTTCATAAAAAATCCTTTTTATCCACATCTTCCTTGTTGGCCAGAAGATATGGTATAAGCAGCAGTCCGCGCCGTAGACCGTATCCCCGAGTTGAAATGTCCCATTGGGATTCAGTTTACCTATTATCTTTGGCTCGTCCTTCCCCAGTTTTGCTTTTATTGCATCGTGCTCACTGACATAACCATTATCAACAGTATAAAATTTCCCATTAATCCTGCCCTTCTTATCTATAGGCACAGAACAGGTCTCTTCCCACACCTTTGCTGGTCCAACCTTCAAGATGCTGGGAAGAGCTGTCAGTATTCCTTTTGTATAGTAACAGTCATCGGCTGTCATACAGAATCCTGACTTGGTATAATATCTCATAGTTGCACCCGATGGGCTATATTTAACTACTTCTATTTCATCAACCTTGGTAAAATATTTATTCAATGCTGGAGCATGCCTGATAATAAATTGCGGGCTCACCATCAGGCGGGCCACATAGTCGAGAAATCCAAGAGTATGGAGTCTTTCCGAAGCAAGCGCTATCTTATAAACAATCTCGTCGTCATCAAACATAATCTTTAATCGACGAGAGATTTCTTCAGATATTTCACGAGAGATCCAGTTATTTGTATCTGTAAGATATTTTTCATCGTACGGAAGATCTTGGAGAAGACTCTCTACATCCCTGCCCTGTTCCCTGACATACTTTATGATAGTGTTAATTGACCTGCAGCTTACCTCGTGCTTATCACCTTCGAGTTTGGGCTGGTTATCCATACTATTTCCACCTTCAATTGCCATAGGCTAAAAACTGGAAAAATACTCCGGCTTCACAAATCTACGAGCCGAGATATTATACCATCTTTATCTCCAGTTGGCAATCTTTTTCTGAACGAGGTAGGAATTACTCTCTTCTTATAAATGGTAGTCCTTGGGGGTATGTATCAGAAAGCCTCGCTAAGCAAGCCGTATAGTTCTGGTCGGCGATCTCTAAACACAGGCGAAACCGCTCTCATCTCGAGCAGGTGGTCATTACTAAATTCGGCAAAAAGAATTTCTTCTTTCCCTTCCTCTTCTGCATAGGTAAGAATCTCTCCGTCAGGGCCAGCTATGGCACTATGGCCATCAAACTCATGTCCATCATATTTTCCCACTGGATTACAAGCCATTACATAGACTCTATTTGATATTGCGTGCATCATGGAGAAGCATCGGAAACGAGTCGGTATGTAAGTAACTCTCTTATGCGGGGAGGTTGGCTTACCCCACGAATAATTGGAGCAAAGAATTTCCATGCCTTTCAAAGCCAGTATTCGCGGCAGTTCAGGAAACAGGTTATCCCAGCATATGGCCATTCCGATATTGCCAAGTTCCGTTTGGTAAACTTCTAATGTGCTACCCGGGTAGAAGTAGTGTTTCTCCTCATCAGGAATATGCAGCTTGTGATGTATGCCCAGTACCTCTCCTCGAGGTCCAACTAAGACTGATGAATTGTATATGCTGCCTGGTATCCGAGGATGAAGCTCAGCTAATCCCACCACAATGTGTGTTTTATGTTTCTTAGCCAGCTTACCAATAATATTTGTGGTGTATCCGGGAATCGGTTCTGCACATTTCAGGAACTCCCTCCCGAAGTCTTGGTCCAGTGGTTGGACATATCCCACATTCGCAAGTTCCGGAAAGAGTAGTAGGTCTGCGTCCCCGTTATCGAAAATATTTTCAATGAATTCCTCCATTCGGGAAGCGTTCTTCTCTGGCTGTAGACTGGCCACTTCCATTTGTACCAGGCATGCTTTAACTTTTGTCTTCATTTTATTACCTCTTCTATCTCTGCCGGGCTAAGTACCTGAAAGCACTTAGTGCCGCTTTAGCCCCCTCTCCAGCTGCTACTATAATCTGTTTCTCAGGCACATCAGTAACATCACCCGCAGCAAATATACCAGGAATATTGGTCTCGTTGTGACAGTTCACCTTTATTTCACCCAGTTGATTCTTTTCTAACTCCTTAGCAAATTCAGCATTGGGGATAAGGCCGATTTCTACAAAAATTCCCTGGACAGGCAGGGTCTCTTCTCTCCCTTCTCTTCTTATCTTGATTCTACTTACCATCCTGTCTCCAAGGACAGCGGTAACTTCAGTATTATTCAATATAGAGACTTTCTTACTCTCACTGACTTTCCCCCTCATTATCGCATCTCCTCCAATAGCTGGGGTATTATTTATAAGATAAATATGGTTGGCTATCCTGATCAACTGCAGGCTGGCATCCAAGGCAGAGTTACCGCCTCCGATGACTGCTACATCCTTCTCAGCAAATAGAGGAGCATCGCAGGTAGCACAGTAAGAGAGTCCTCTATTCTTAAACTCCTTTTCACCCGGCACACTAAGTTCCCTCGACCTCTTGCCCGTAGCAATTATTGCGGTCTTTGTTTCATAAAGGTCTTTAACCGTCTTAACCCAAATTATGTCATCCTTTCTTTTTATCTCCACTACTTCTTCGTTCTCCCTTAATTTAATCCCGTACTTTTGCATATGTTCCTCAAACTTACTGACTAACTCAGGGCCGGTAATAAACTGATAACCGGTGTAATTCTCTATCTCCCCACTCCACGCCGCCTGCCCTCCGATATCTTTAGTAACAACTAAAAGATCCATTTTCTTTCGTGCAGCATAGACGCTTGCCGTTATACCCGCCGGCCCTGCTCCTATGACGATTGAATCGAACATGTGGCTATCCCTGTGGAACTATAATCCCAATGCCTTTCTTATCTTCTCCCTGTCAAATCCCACTACGATTTCTCCCTCAATGTCCAGAACAGGCACACCCATCTGTCCCGATTTCTGAATCATCTCCTGCGCCTTTGTCCTATCAATAGAGACATCGAAATCCTCAAAATCTATGTTATTCTCCTTCAAGAATTTTTTAGCCATAATACAAAATGGACAGGTGGGCGTACTGTATATCATAACTTTCTTGTTCACTATATTAACCCCCTTTGGATGACAGAACATTCTTCAAATCGGACAATTGTCTTAGATGGTCTTGCTCCTGCGTAATCAATTCATTAACTGTTTTATGGTCGTATTCTGGCACGACCTTCTTCATCCCTTCATAAAAAAGGATCGAATCTTTCTCAAATCCGATACCCAGGTCGATAGCTTCTCTGTCGCTTCTTGTTCTCCTGGCTATCTCTTCACCTTTGTCCTTCTTGGTGAATACATAATTACTTGCCAGGGCATTCATATATGCAAAATACTCTCCCGGATATATCTCCGGCGGTTCATATTTGTGCACCTTATCTAAAATCTTTTTAAAAATAGCTATGTGTTTCTCTTCTTCACCTGCCAGGTAGTTGAAGGTTTCTTTAGCCTTTTGATTTTTTGATTGTCTAACCAGTCTATTATAGAAATCTCTCCCGTTCTTTTCAATTTGAATTCCCAATTCCACTATTTCGCTTCCCGCAAATATGTTTACCATTTCTTTCCTCCTCCTTTACCCGAGAGCAATTCGCTCTCCCAATTCAAATGCCCTTCTCAAAAAATCTGGATATTTCAATATGCTCCCCCGTTCATCAACACCCGAGCAAAAGAGCTCTTCTCTGTAACTTGCATTTATAGTGGCAAATAGATTCTTAACGATTGATTTGGCGTTACCAAAAAAATCTTCTCTTTTAGATGCTTCTACGGAAATAAATGCTCCTATTTTCTTTTTCTTGAATATCTCCTTCTTCAATATATATTTTGCCCACCAAAGACACTGGAAACGGTCTATCATCATCTTCGTTTGGGCGCTAAGGCTACCAAAAAATATAGGTGAGGCCAGGATTATCCCATCTGCGTCTATAACCTTTTTGTAAAGTAGCTGCATATCATCTTCTATTATGCAGGGGACATCGTCTCTAATGTTTTCGCACTCCTGGCAGGGAGAGAAATCGAGGTCGTTTAGGATAATCTTTTCTGTCCGGGCTCCTTTACTCTTAGCCCCTTCAAGCGCTTTATCGAGGAGGATATCTGTATTGCCCCCTATTCTGGGACTCCCATTTATTCCCAATACTTTCATATTTTCCCAGTGTCTCTCCGGGTAAACACCCGTCCAAAGGATAGGCTCTTCTATTATTATTGCACGCGGCCGATTAATTGGGCTGGATGGAAGAGTCCACGATTCCCAAGCCAAGGATACTACTCTTGCAAATCTTCAAACATCTCTTCGTGGTTTACCTCTTCTCCAAGGATATGACAGATAAGCTGATATGTAACATGGTCCTTACCCATCGTTTTTGCGGCAAGCTTGTTATAAACATCAATTGCCCCCGCTTCCGCCTCGGTTACAACCTTTATAATCTTATCATAATCCGAGGTGCCTTCTGGTGGCTTAGGATAAGGATAGTTGGCATTTTTCTCAAGTTCCATGGGGTGGGCTATAGGTAGACCACCGAGCTCTATTATCCTATCGGCAAGTTCACCTGCGTGTTCTTCTTCATCTTTAGCAATCTTCTCCAAAAACTCACTCATATCCTCATAAGCCATGCCGGTAGTGGTCCTTGCCATGTACCAATAAGAATAGTGAGCCAACCATTCGTCAGCATATGCTTTGTTCAAATCTTTTATCAAATCCTTCACATCTATTCCAACAATCTTTGTTCCTTCTTTCCCCATTTAAACACCTCCTCATCTTTTTTCTTTGCTCTCAATCTCCCAAATTAGATTCTTCCCATTCCCCTAAATCACTTCTTAGGGCTCATCTGCTTCCCGCAGCAGATTATATCACAAGCCTCAATACAACCGCAAACATTATCTACGCGTACTACCAGTCCGCATACACTGCAGGCGAAGCGATTGCCCTTTTTGACTTTAGCTACCTTCTTTCCTTTTTTCATAGCCATATTACCACCCCCTTTCAACAAAGCCAAAACCCAAAAACCAAATCAATTTGATCAAAAGTGTTGATAAAGCCCCCTTTCTCACGGCTTAACTGAAGGGGTTCCTGGCGAGGAGTCCAAAATTAGCCTTCAAATTTTTCCATCGGCTCTCCGCAACAGATAAGTTCGCCACCACCCACTTTCGTTACCGTGACTTCATTCCCACAGACGCTACATCTGTAGTGTTCCCCTACTCTTTCTACTGCCATGTGGCATCCCTTCTCAATTCCTGGTAGCCGCCAGCCATATCTTCAGGGAGAAGAAAACCTAACTTATTATTTTTTTCAGTTCAACCATGTCTTCTATAATGAAATCTGGTTTTGCTCTAACTATATCTTCTTTCTTCCCTATCCCATAGGTAACCCCACAGGTTGCTATACCGGCTCTCTTGCCCGCTATTATGTCTATATCCATATCACCCACAATCATGGTTTCTTCTTTTCTTGCATTAAGCCTGTACATCGACAGATCCAGGGGGCAGGAGGAGGGTTTCATACAACTTATATCGTCACCAGCCACAATGTCCTCAAAATAATCATATATGCCCAAATCCTTGAGCGTAAGAAGAGTAAACTCATACTTTTTGTTGGTTACGATTGCCTTCCTCTTATTCTTGAAATACTGTAATACCTCTCTAACATTTGGATAGAGAACAGTATTGTCCATGTAGTGCCCTCTATAATATTCTTCAAATGCCGACAAGACTTTGGGAAAGGGAACTTTTTGTTTCCTCCCTATCGATTTTCTTATCAAATCTTCAAGGCCAGTTCCTATATAGGAAGATATCTCTGAAACAGGTTTCTCTTTGAGGCCGATTTTTTTCAAAGCAAAATTTACAGCATTGGCCAGGTCTTTTCTGGAGTCAACGACTGTCCCATCCAGATCAAATATAATCAGGTCTATGTATTTCTTTTTCAGCTCTGCCATCTATTTACATAATGAATCAATCTGGCATTGACCGCAACAATTATTGTGCTCAAGGACATAATGAGAGCTCCGATTGCAGGCACTAAAACTATTCCATATCTATAGAATAACCCGCTAGCCAATGGAATGGCAAGAATGTTGTATGCGGTTGCCCAGGCCAAATTCTGAACCATCTTCCGACGGGTCAGGCGGGAAAGAGCAATTACATCGAGAACATTTCTTGGGTCATTTCTAACCAGGATTATATCAGCCGTCTCAATAGCTACATCCGTGCCAGCTCCTATTGCTACGCCAATATCAGCTTGAGCCAGTGCAGGCGCATCGTTAACGCCATCACCTACCATTGCCACTTTCTTACCCAAATTTTGTAGTTCCGTTATCTTTTCAGATTTCTTCTCGGGAAAAACTTCGGCAAAATAGGTATCGAGCTGGAGTTGCAAAGCCACATACTTAGCTGTAGGTCTATTATCTCCCGTAATCATTGCCATCTCAATCCCAAGTTCTTTTAGATTTCGAATAGCTTCCTTCGATTCTTCTCTTATAATATCAGAAAGTCCAATTATGCCTTGAAGCTGACCCCCAGAAAGAACAAAGACTACCGTCTTCCCTTCCAAAGCAATCTCTTCGATTCTCTTTTCCAGTTCTATTGAACTAAGATTGGCCACATCAAATATACCTCTATTTCCTATAAAAATTTCTTCACCCTCAACTTCTGCCTTTGCTCCCTTTCCAGGAATGGCTTGAAATCTTTCTGCTTTGCTCAGTTTTAGATTTTTCTCCTCAGCTTTCCTGACTATACCTTTTGCTATTGTATGTTCAGAATTTTCCTCTATTGATGCCACTTTCCTCAGTAAATCTTCCTCACTCCAATCACCCAGGCTAATTACATTCGATACGCCAAACTCTCCTTTCGTCAGCGTACCCGTCTTATCAAATACAATCGTGTCCACATTACAAGCATTTTCAAAAGCAGTGCGATTCCTTATCAAAAGCCCATTCTGGGCAGATATAGCAGTAATAACTGCTATGACCAATGGTATAGCTAGTCCTAAAGCATGGGGGCAGGTAATAACCATAACAGTTATCATACGCTCAAGAGCAAAGACGAACTCCTTCCCTAACATCAGCCAGACTAGGAGCGTAGCTGTCCCCACTGTCACAGCAATAAGGGTTAGCCAGAAAGCCACCCTATTGGCAAGATTCTGAACTCTCGACTTACTTTCGCTCGCTTTTCTAACAAGTTCAACGACCTGGGATAGGTAAGAATCTTTTCCTGTCTTTCTCACCTCTACTATCAAGGAACCACTACCGTTTACAGAACCACCTATAACCTCATCTCCTTCTTTCTTACTAACCGGTCTCGACTCTCCCGTAATCATAGCCTGATTTATTTCCGACTCACCATCGATTATTCGGCCATCGGCAGGAATTTTCTCACCAGGCCTCACAAGGACCGTGTCTTTCTGTTTCAATTCCTCAAGTAGAATCTCCTTTATGGAACCATCGGCTAAAACTAAATGAGCCGCTGAAGGCAGGAGCCTGGCCAAACTTTCCAGGGCCCGAGAGGCAGCCATCACCGAACGCATCTCGATCCAATGGCCTAAAAGCATGATGTCAATAAGTGTAACTAACTCCCAGAAGAAAAACTCTCCCCTTATTCCGAAAACAACAAGAGAACTATACAGGTAGGCCGCCGTAATTGCCAGGGCAACGAGCGTCATCATCCCTGGCTGTTTCTTCCCTATTTCGTCAAACATACCCTTAAGAAAAGGCCGACCACCATAGAAATATATGAAAGAAGATATGCCAAAAAGGAGAAACCTATCGCCGGGAAAGCTTAGAGAGAAGTTAAAGAAGGACTGAATTAGGGGAGATAGAATCAGGACAGGTAGGGTAGCAATCAAAGAAATGGAAAGCCTTCTCTTGAAATCGGCAACCATATGAGCATGGTGCTCTAAATGTAGCCCTTCAGGGTATTTAGCTGGGGCATGCTCTCTGTGAATTATCTTGGCTTCTCCTTCAGCCAAAAACCTATCCCTGCAGTGAGGGCTACAAAAATAGAAAATTTCTCCATCCCTTTCCAGTCTGACAGCCTCTTTTAAACTGACTTCCATTCCACAAATAGGGTCTCTCGGCATCTTCCCACCCTAATATCCAAAAAAGTTTTCTGTTCTTATTCTATTTTCTCGAACAGCCAATCTATTCTTCAAAATATCCGTCAGACTTTCTACCATCTGGGGAGGGCCACAGATATAGAAAACTCTCTCCTTAAAATCTGATATTTCTTCTTTTATCATCCTATCATCTATATAGCCGATTCTACCTTGCCATGCCTCTTGTTCTATGTCTTGTGAAGTCAGGGTATAGACTATGCGGAAATTCTTATTAACTGCCTGCATACCGTCCAAATCTTTTCTAAATATGATATCCTCTTCTGTACTGTTGCCGTAAACTAATATTATATCTGTCGGCAATCCCATATCTGTTGCGAACTTACATATGCTTCTTATAGGCGTTATGCCAATGCCTCCTGAAAGGAAAGCTATTCTCTCATATTCGCCCTCAAATGTGAAATGACCATAGGCCATCTTTAATCTTGCCCAATCCCCGACTCTCAATCTGTCGAGGGCCTTTGAAAAATCGCTATCAGTTATCCTCTTAGTAAACTCCACATACTCTTTTTCTGTAGGAGAATTTGAAAAAGAGAAATGTTTTGTCTTTTCTACTCCATCAATCTTTATGCTAACAAAGAAGTATTGTCCTGGTTTAAAATCGACATCCTTCTCTACTTCAAACCGAAAACTCTTCACATTATGGGTTCTTGGGATTACTTCTAACAGATTTGTCTCAAATTGAACCATTTTTCTCTTCTCGGTAAGGAGTGTCATCCAGCACTGTATCTTTTGCCAGGATAAGAATGGCACCCAGTAGTGGCCCAGGCAACTTAGCCGGATATTCGAAGTTCCGCCTCCCACTAATTTGAGAATCTATTGATGCTTATGCTCTCCCCCGTCTCCTTCCCCTTCCATCTCTGGATGATGGGGAGCTTCTCCCGAAGCAGCAAGATGGAGCCCTTCTACATAGTGTACAAATGTGACATAAGCCTCCACATATTCACGACCTGCTTCAATGCTTTCATTCGCATGCTCTTTCTTTTCCATCACATGGTTAAAACGCTCTCGTATTTGCTCAGCTGCATACTTAGAGACCTCTCTTGCTAAATTCTCAACAGAACCGGTCTCCACTGCCTTATCAGCAGCAACTACTGCCGCTCCCACATCTGTCCCTGCAGGCTTAATTCCCGTATAGGGTGCTCCTTCTCCGGCTCTATGGATTCGCACAAGTGTCTCAAAGAAGTACATATCGGCAAGTTCTTTTGCCTCCGGATTCAATTTTCGTACAGAAAGAGTCTTTTCGAATGCCTTTCTTATCTCCGCCTCATCCTTCTTCTGTACCCAGATAAGAACCAGATTCACATTCCCGGTTTCTAAGGACTTCTTAGCATCCTTGATAACCGGACCATCCATTGTGTCGCAATGTGCGAAAACGAGGGGAACCAGGAATGGCAAAAAGTCGTTATCTCCAGAAAGCATAATCAGCAGCAATCCAAAAAATAGAGAGAGCATAACGATAATCTGCCTCTTCTTCATACTATTGACCTCCCTTTTTATCGGTGCACATAAAGTGGCTATTCTTGGATGTGTAAGCCTATGATCCCTGAAAAAGTCTTGCCGCGACCCTCTGGCAATTACCACACCATTTGATAAGTGTCACTCCTCAGGACTACTTGCCCCAAGATTTAGAGAACTTCTTAAAGGTCATCTTCATGGCCCCACGGCTGACCATCTCTTCAATGGCCTCTTCAGAATCTTTTGGCTTTATGTTGACGCCTCTTATCCCATCCATCAATAGATTAACTTTGAAACCAGATTTCAAACCATCCAGGACAGACGATTTCACGCAGTAATCGGTGGCCAGGCCACCAACAAAAATTTCATTTATTCCCAGGGCCTTCAGGAGCTGGAAAAATTCGGTCCCATTGGAATCAACGGCTTGAAAGGCCGAATAGCTATCCTTATCCGGGTCCATTCCTTTAGATAGAACTATTGTCTCTTTAGGCAATTTTAAATCTGGATGGAACCTGGCTCCTTTGGTATTCTGTATACAATGTTTCGGCCAGATACCACCGAACTGTTTGAAATGCTTGCTATCTTTGGGATGCCAGTCCCGGGACGCAAAAATCGGTAACTTTTCTCTCGAGAAGATTCTGATATATCTGTTCAGGGTGGGAACTATCCTGTCTCCTTCTGGAACAGCCAGGCTCCCGCCAGGACAGAAGTCATTCTGTACATCTACTATTAATAATGCTCTTTTTAGTTTCATCCCCATTTCCCCTTGCTCACATGGACTTCTATCTCGGCCTTGATGAATTGACTCAAAAGTCTTGCCTCATCCCTTGCTCTTGTAAATATAGCCACGCATGCCGGATCCAGATTGTCCTGAATGCCGCTCTCAGCAATAGAATGTACCTGGTCCAGGACAGTTGCCAGGCCCATATGGAGTTGATTTGTACATCTCGCCCTTTCAACAAGATTTGCTTTATCATCTGTTAGTCTCATGAACTTATCCTTTGTTGCGCCGCAACGGGGACATTTATCAGGCGCACTTTCTCCGTCAAAGACATAATTGCATACACTACATTTAAATTTCGCCATTTTCTCACCTCCAGCTACGATAAAAATCTCTTCCCAACCCGCTCAAAGGCCTTCAAACATATCCTTTCCCACGCCACACTCAGGACAGATCCAGCTATCAGGCAAATCCTCAAAGGCCGTGCCGGGATTTATACCATTATCGGGGTCGCCGAGTTGTGGGTCATAGATATATCCACATACTATGCAACGATATTTACGCACGGTCTCGGTTCTCTTTCTTTAATGAATGCAACTTAGCACTTATCCGCCAGCATATTTGACTCGAACTCAGCATGGAAATTTCAGTTGCCGCAGGTAATATCTCTACTCTGTTTCTGTAGATGTCCGGATAATTCCTATCCCAAAATTGAAGCTTCTTCCTTCCCTCATAATGCTAAGCTATTTCAAAAATTTTCTGGCGATTCTGGTGACTCTTTTACCCAGTTCTCGAGCAATCTTCAAGTCCATTTTTGTAGGAGGCTGGTCGGCCAATTCTCCCGCTACTGCTGTAGGACCGTAAGGCGTTCCCCCTCTTTGGGTTTCTAGCAATTCTTTTACACTATAAGGTACCCCCATAATTATCGCGCCGTGATGGATTAGCGTAAACATCATAGATATCAAGGTCGTTTCCTGGCCTCCGTGTAAGGAAGCAGTACAGCAGAATACTCCCGCTGGTTTATCAACAAGCGCGCCCTTCATCCATAATTGACCAGTCTGATCTAAGAAATTTCGCAACTGAGCACACATATTGCCAAACCTTGTGGGGGAGCCCAAAATTATTCCGTCAATATCCTCCAATTCCACCAGTTTAGCAACACCAACATCTTTCTGCATCCTTCTTGCCTTTTTTATCCTTTCGTCACCCTCAATAACACTTTCAGGTAGCAATTCAGGTACTGTTCGCAGAATTGCCTTACCACCCACCTCTACAATTCCCTCACATACTGCCTTCGCCATCGAGAATGTATTACCAAACATGCTGTAGTACAAAACCATAATTCTGGGTTGCATAACCTCTCTCCTTCTGCAAAAGTCGAATTTATAAACGCAGAATTTTTTCTAAATAGCCGATTCCAAGACCTCTTTGATTTTCAAGTCTCTATTCGTGACTTTGGTTTCGTATTCTAAAAATCTCTCTTCAAATGTGGGGATTTCTTTCTTATAAAATATCCCCAAAGCTATAGGCGCATCTGAATTGTAGTCCCATTCTCTTATTTTTCTTAAAGCTACATCATAATTTTGAAAATCGTCTCCCTTTAGTTCATAGACTTTCTTATTGTAATAGTCATACATGTCAAAAAAGGTCACACACACTTGCAATACATCAACCAGAGCAAATCCCTTATGCATAATGGCTGCTCTAAGAATCTTCTTAAGAAGGTCTATACCATGAGAATAACCTCGGGCGATAAATGTTGCGCCGCTCGCCAGCATCAGCTCAAGCGGATTCAGGGGAAGCTCTTTTGTTCCTCGGGGTGTGGAACGGCCCCTAAAACCCAGGGGCGAGGTGGGGGTATACTGGCCAGTAGTAAGTCCGTATACGCGGTTATTATGGATTATCATCGTGATATCGATGTTTCTCTTGGCAGCAAATATCAGGTGCTCCAAACCTTCACTATATGAATCGCCATCGCCAGCAAAACCAATAACTTTTAGACCAGGTTTAGCAAGTTTTATTCCCGTAGCTACGGGCAATACCCTTCCGTGGATTGCATAGAAACTATTGACATTCATATAGTCTACAATTTTGGCGTGGCAGCCAATTCCGGAAACCAGAACTATCCTTTCCCAAGGATATCCTTCCTCGCTTAGCAGATTTAGGACTGCCTTTATGGAGTTTAAAATAGCAAAATTGCCACAGCCCGGACACCAGGTATTCTTGGCATAGGTGCTCAAATCTTTCATAGCTACTTTACCAGTTCTTTTAACCTTTCTTCTAACTCGTCAAGAGAGAATGGTCTGCCATCATATTTTAATATTCTTTCATCGACATTAAATCCATAACGATTTATGAGCCTTGCCAATTGGCCCGTTGAATTATTCTCCACGCAGACTAAAGTTTGCACCCCATTTAGTGACTCTTGAAGTTCTCTTTTGGGAAACGGTGAAAGCACCACTGGATGAATAACCTTCAAGTCAAAATTTTCCGCTACCTCAATCGAGACGCCTTTATTCGAGCCCAAGCAAACAAGAGCAGTTGATGCACTCTCGTTGCCGTAAACCTTTACACACTTATCTCCTTCTATCTCTTCAATTAAGTATTTCTCTTTGCGCATGCGTTTATCCTGCATAATTTTAATCTTCTCAGCATCCTCAGTGGTTATCCCAAATTCATCGTGCGCATAACTGTCCACTTTTATCACTGCTTCTTTGTCTGGCACAAAAGTTAAAGGGGAAACTCCTGTCTCTGTATCCAGGTATCTCTTATAGGGCTGTTTCTTGTCCCATAAGATGGGCTTTTCCTCTCTCAACTCTCCTATCGAATCTATATCAAAGCTATAAGTCCCTTCGCACAAGGTCTTATCCGCCAAAATAATAGATGGTATCTGATACCTCCAGGAAATATTAAGGGCAACACAAGACCAGAAATACGCCTCTTCCGCATCTCCCGGAGAAACCACAAATCTGGGGAATTCTCCCTGCCCGGCATTTAACACGAAATGTAAATCCCCTTGAGCAGTATGGGTGGGAACTCCTGTGCTCGGGCCAGGCCTCTGACCAACAACAATAACTATCGGTAGTTCCGCCATGCCGGCCAAACTTAGTCCTTCAGTCATCAAACAGAACCCACCGCCTGAGGTAGCCACCGCTACTCTTTCCCCAGCGTAGGAAAATCCTAAAGCCATCAAGAGTACGGCGATTTCACTTTCGGGATGGATGACTTTCAAAGAAAAATCCTCAGATTTTTGAGCAAGAAAATGGAGAAGACTTGAAGAAGGTGTCATGGGATAGGCAATATAGGCTTTAAGACCACCCTTAACAAGACCTAAGGCTATAGCTTCATTACCTGTAACTAAGGGCAGGATATTTTTGGGCAGGGCTTCTATCTTCACAACCTCTTTAGCCTCATTATATCCCCGAACAGCAACCCTCAAATTCAAATCCAAATCCTTAGAAATATTCTTCTTGAACACCCTCTCCAGAATATTCCATTCTAACCCCACGGCCTTAGAGAAACCACCAATAATGCAGGAGTTACGCATTATGGAAGCTGCGTTTTCCTCTTTTATTATTTTTCCTAAAGGAAGCCCTGAACTCTGTATCCCATCCGGCAGGCTTTCCAATTTTACTAAATCAGAGTCATAGATTATAAAGGTATTGTCCATTAATCTCTCCTTATGAAAATCGATACTGTCTTGATTTAGGGCAAGCAGAAAATCTACCTTGTTCAGGTGAGTAGCTATCTTATTTTTGGATGCTCTGATAATAGAAAAGGTATGTCCTCCCCTTATAATAGAAGGATAGTCGCGGTATATATATAGGCGATAGCCGAGTTGGTTTAAGATACTGGCAATAATTAATCCCGCCCTATCTATGCCATCCCCGGCTTTCCCACCAATGAGAACAGAAAAATCACCCATTGATTAGTCCCTTCTGAGTTTTTCATAAACCCGTATCTCTTATCACTTTTATTATCGCATCTGCAGAGTTTCTAAATGCCTCCTTTTCCTGCGGGTTAAGTTCTATGTGCAAAACTTCTCTTACGCCCTGTCTATTAATTACAGCCGGGAGACTTAAATAAACATCATCTATGCCCAAGTAACCCTTAACTAAAGACGAAACTGGCAAAATAGCATTCTCATCATTTATGATTGCCCGGGTTATCCTCACCAGAGCCAGGCCTATACCGTAGGAGGTCTCTTGTTTTCTTTCGATTATTCTATATGCTGAATCTTTTACCTCAACAAAGATCTTGTTGAGTTCGTCCTCATGCTGGCAAGTGCCACCTTTTTTACAAATATAGCAGTAATCCTTAAATAGGACTCCTCCAATCATTGCACTGCTCCAGACAGCAAATTCGCTGTCCCCGTGTTCACCTAAAATATAGGCATGGATATTTCTGGGGTCAACATTGCAGTGTTTACTCAGGAGAAATCTAAATCTCGCCGTATCCAAAACGGTTCCTGAACCGATCACTTCTTCTGATGGCTTTGAGGAGAATTTATAGGCGGCATAGGAAAGGACATCTACTGGATTGGTAACGATTAAGAAGATGGCGGAGGGAGCATATTTTACAATTTCAGGGATTATTTTTCTGTAAAGTTCCACATTGTCCTTAGCTAAGTCGAGGCGAGTCTCGTCGGGTTTATTTTTTCTCCCCGCAGTGATTACAACCAAATCCGAATTCTCTATATCAGGATAGTCTCCAGTAACTATTTCCACAGGGGAGATATAGGGAGCGCCGTGCGAGAGGTCCATAACTTCACCTTCCATTCTCTTTCTATCGATGTCTACAAGGACAATCTGGCGCACTCCCCCTCTTATCATCAAAGCATAGGCATAACGCATGCCAACACTGCCGCAGCCAATAATGGAAACTTTTGGTTTCAAATCATCCATCTTTATCCGCCAATTATCCCCAAAAAATTCGTATATGCCGACAAAACTAATGCCAACCCAATTCTGATATCATCGGTTCCCTGCAGGATTCAAGCCGAAAGAAATCTTATCAGATAAATCTCCCACCATTTCTTCCATCCATTTACCTGTCTCAGATTTCTTTCAACTTTCTCAATATTTCCCTACAAAATGGGGGCAAATCGTGGGGATTTCTGGAGGTAATGAGATTGCCATCAACAACAACTTCTTTGTCAATAAACTTGCCTCCGGCATTCACCAGATCATCCTTTATGGCCTGAACACCGGTCACCTTCTTATCTTTCAATATCCCCGCAGATATCAGAACCCAACCTCCGTGACAGATAGCGGCGACAAGTTTATTCTTTGTATACATTTCCTTTACAAAACTGTTTACTTCTGTGTATCTTCTCAAAATATCAGGAGCATATCCTCCTGGAATAACTACTCCCAGAAAATCATCCGCCCTTGCCCTTCTTATGGAAAGCTCTTCAATTGCTGGATATCCCTCCTTACTTCTGTATTCTTTCTTCCCCGTTCCTACGAGAAGAGTTTCTATACCTTCCTCCCTAAGACGAAGATAAGGATACCAGACCTCTAAGACCTGATAGTTATCTTCAACGAGAACTGCGACCTTACCCATACCTCCCTCCAATATGTTCTACCCGACGAAAAGCCTCTTCTGCAAAGGCCCTCCAAAGATATCTTCCCTGCTTTCTATACAGCAATAACCTCTTTAACCTCAGGCACCTCTTCTTTTATCATCTTTTCTATACCTGCTTTCAAGGTCATCTCGCTCAGCGGACATCCCCGACAGGCACCAATCAATCTTACCTTCACTATCCCGTCAGAAGTAACCTCAATCAGCTCTACATCTCCGCCGTCTGCCTGAAGCGATGGCCTTATCCTGTTCAAAGTAGCTTCAACTTTATCTTTCATTATCTCCTCCTCGGCTTTTCTCTTTGCTTGACTCTAAAGGCAAGGCTAATTCTATACAAGTTGCCCTTATCTGTCAAGGTCTTAATCTTACCCTACCCTTTCGCCAGGTCTCTCCCTGACAGCCAACCCTCATTCTTCCAATAGCGATGCTAATGTAATCTCTCTTAATTCAGAGACAACACGCTTCTGGATATTATCTATTCTTTTTTTGAGTCTACAGCCTTTTGTATTTGGACAGATCTTCTTTTTAAAAATGCACTCATTTAGCTTTAGTGAACCCTGGAATATTTCAATTAGATCTGCCAGAAATATCTTATCCGGTGTTAAAGCCAACATAAACCCTCCACCTTTACCTTTATATGACCTAACTAGACCTTCCCTGTTCAGTATCTGCAGTATCTTCCTTAAGAAAGGCCTGGGGGTTCTAAGTTTTCTTGTCAGTTCAGAGATCGAGACTATATCGGGCCCGTTCCTGGCAATAAAGGAAAGAGCTCTCAATGCATAATCCGTGTCTCTTGTAATTAGCTTCATCTCTCTATAACTCCTCTTATGCTAATAAAAAGTTCGGCTTAAAGCGGAACTAATGATACTAATTTAGTATCATTCTGTCAAGAAAAAAATTTGGGGGTGATATGCAAAGTTCCCTTGCTTTCGCAAGGACTCCAGAATTTTTGATTACTCACATATTCACAATATTAACAAAGAAAAAGAAGCAAAAATGAAATATTGACTTATGACTTTTAATAAATTATCATATAAACAAAAGGGAGCCTCCGGCAATGGCTGAAATGACCAAAGGACAGATAGAAGCACAGATTAGCGAAGCAATAATAAAATTTGAAAAGGAATATATGGGAAGAGGCCCTACCGAGGCGAAGACCTATATCATAAGAGATATGGTATTGGTGCGACTCAAGGGAGTTCTTACACCGGCTGAGGAACAGTTAGCCAAGAGCCCCGAGGGAGCAGATTTGATAAAGAGGACGCGGGTTGAATTATTGGAAGGAGCAAGGATTCTATTGGAAAAAATGGTCTCAGATATTACCTCCTGTGAGGTAAGGAGTTTACATACAGACATAAGCACAAAGACAGGCGAAAGAGTTGTTATTTTTACCTTGGACAGAAATTTAGAAAATAGATTTGGTATAGAGAAACCACTTGACTAAATGGTGTCGCTAAAGTAAAATTAACGGCAACAATATCCCTTTGGAAGACTGAGGCAAGGACCCCGACCAGTCGGGGTTGTTGCCAGGTAGTCCAACATTGATTCCTCTTAGTTCTCTTTAAAGAGAGCGGGAGGTAATGTTGGCTTTTTTTTATCCAAGAGAAGAAGGGTCAGCGATGGCTACACCCCTTGAGAAATGGGTTGAAGAACAGTCAAGGCTTACTCAGCCCGATAAGGTCTATTGGTGCGATGGGACAGAAGAGGAGGCTCACAGGCTCATTGAGATAGGTATGCACCAGGAGAAGATAAACGGTAACCCCGTATTCCATAATTTGAATCAGAACCTCTGGCCTAAGGCCTACCTCCACAGAAGTCATCCCACAGATGTGGCCCGGACCGAACATCTAACCTATGTTTGCCATCCCGATAAAGAAACCACGGGTCCAAATAATAACTGGATGGAGCCGCGACGGGCAAAACAAATACTTAGGAAGTTATCGAAGGGGTGCATGCGGGGAAGGACAATGTATGTTCTCCCTTATACGATGGGCCATCCCGATTCGCCATATTCCAAGGCCTGTATTCAGCTAACCGATATTTCTTATGTTGCTGTAAGTATAAGAATAATGACCCGTATGGGAAAAACCGTATTGGAAAAGATAGGAAGTCGTGACGATTTCGTCAAGGGGCTACATTCAGTGGGAGACCTCGACCCGAATAGGCGTATTATAACACATTTCCCTGACGAGCATCTTGTCTGGAGCGTCGGTTCTGGCTACGGAGGGAATGCCCTGTTAGGAAAGAAATGTTTCTCTCTGAGGATTGCCTCCTGGTTGGGATTTAAAGAGGGGTGGCTAGCTGAACATATGGTGATTATCGGTATTGAGGACCCTCAAGGGAAGATTTCTTATGTTACTGCTGCTCTTCCAAGCGCCTGCGGCAAAACGAATCTGGCGATGTTAGAATCAACTTTGCCAGGGTATAAAGTATGGACTTTAGGGGATGATATTGCCTGGATGAATGTGGGGCCTGACGGCCGACTGTGGGCAATCAATCCTGAAATTGGTCTGTTTGGAGTGGCACCAGGAACTTCCCTGAAGACCAATCCTAATATGATAAAAACCCTCAAGAAAGGAACATTCTATCCCGCCCTATTTACCAATACAGCTCTAAATGTAGATACAAATGAGCCCTGGTGGGAAGGCTTAGACGACTCTCCGCCAGGGAATCTGCTCGATTGGCAGGGTAAACACTGGGATGAGTCTCTGGATACTAAAGCTGCCCATCCCAATTCAAGATTTACGGTATCAATGTATAACTCTCCAACAATATCACGAGAATTTGACAGTCCCAAAGGAGTACCTATTTCAGCAATAATCTTCGGAGGAAGAAGGACACAACTTATTCCTCTGGTCGTGGAAAGCTTCAACTGGCAACACGGTGTATTCCTGGGGGCAAGGATGGGCTCAGAGACAACTGCTGCAGCTATCCACCAAGTGGGCATATTGAGGAGAGACCCTATGGCCATGCTTCCTTTCTGTGGTTACAATATGGGCGATTACTTTGGCCATTGGCTCAATATGGGAAGGAGACTTTCGAATCCACCAAAAATTTTCTCCGTCAATTGGTTCAGAACGGACGAAGAAGGCAAGTTTATCTGGCCAGGTTTCGGGGAGAACATTAGGGTGCTGAAATGGATATTGGATAGAGTAAACGATAAGGTTAGAGCTAAAGAAACTGCTATTGGGCTCGTTCCACATTTGAGGGACTTGTCTCTGGAAGGACTGAATATCCGTAAAGACAAATTGGAAAAGTTATTTGAAGTCAAACTTGAAGATTGGCAGTTAGAACTTAAGGATGTACAAAATTTTCTCCGACAATTTGCCGGCCACTTACCGCAGGAAATCTGGGATGAACATAAATCGTTAGAGAAAGATTAGAGGTGGAATGAGTAAACAATATATCTATTTAACCCGAGAAGGTTATGAGAAATTAAGAGAAGAGTTTGAATGTCTGAAAAATGTGAAGCGAAAAGAGATTGCCGAGGCACTTGAACATGCCCGCTCCTTGGGAGACCTGAGAGAGAATGCTGAATATGAGGCAGCTAAAGAAGCGCAAGCACTAAATGAGAAAAGAGTTGCCGAATTACAGGATAAGCTTCGCAGAGCACGAATTATTGAAGACGAAGCCATCTCTAAAGATGAAGCACGCATAGGAGCAAAAGTAGGGCTCAAGAATTTACAATCGGGAGAAGAACTGGAATATACTTTGGTTTCAGAAATGGAGGCAGATTTCTCACGAGGTAGGATTTCTGTTAATTCACCGGTTGGTCAGGGTCTATTGGGGCATAAAGAAAACGAAATAGTTAAGATTAAGATTCCTGCGGGAATTTTAGAGTACAAAATACTGAAAATTTCAAGATAATTCTAATTCCTCGGCACAGCTCAACTAGGGCACCAAATATTTGCCATATCTCAATATTCCTCCTCATAATTGTTTTCTTCTTCCCCTTCTCCTTCCTCTTCCGAATATTCTACCACTTCTTCCAACCTCGGTGGATTAAGCGTCACAATCCTCAGTTCCTCATAACAACCAGGACAGGATGTTGTATCTCCCTGTTCCAAATCTTCTCCCAATTCAAAAGTTTCTCCGCACAATGGGCACCTAACTTTCCTACTCATCGAGACCTCCTTTTACATGGAATATATCTTACCTTATATCCGCTCCAGTCAATTCCCAATTATACTCAAAAATTGCCATTTGTCAATATTTCCTATGAGAAAATCACCCCATTAAAGCCTGACTGTCTTTCGTTCAATTCCCAAAAGTGGTTTCATGCTAATCATATTAAAAAAGAGCTCACTATTTCTAACCCTCTTAACCGGTCTCACCTCTTTTAATCTCAATGGCATCAAAATTCCTACGCTCATCCTCAGGACAGAGGAGATTAGAAACAGGCTTAAAATTTCATACCCGAAAAGTGGAGGCAATTTTTGAAGCAGGAAACCGCCCACCAGGGCGCCAAAGCATAGGGCCAGCCCGTTAAATACATTAAAGTAAGAGATGCACCTGGTCCGTTTCTCTGGGCTAACTGCGTCGTATATGAAATTGGAAGCACATAGGTTAAAACCTGCCCATGCAAAACCCGATAATATTTGAATAAGAAATAGAAACAATGGGTGGCGATTGATAATCCATAAGAAAGGAAGCGATGCTATCAGAGGAGAGACAAATCGGATAACCCTCAAATTACCCACAATATCTGCCAGTCTACCCCAACGCGAAATTGTAACATAGATAGTTAATGTTGCTGTAATTGTGATTAGGGTGTAAAGGATATAGCTAAAATGTAAGTCTCTCAACATTAACACTGCAAAAAAGGGGGCTGCCAGGTTAACTGAGAAACTCATTAATGAAACAAATAAGACAAATTTTGCAAAATTGCTTTCTTTTATTCGGGAGAGGAAATCGACCAAAGTGAAATGGTCCTCTCTTTTATACTCCAGTGGAGGCTCGTACATCCTAGTCAAGAAATACCAGGAGACCATTCTGAATATGAAAGCAAAACCAAAAATAATTGCGAAACCATAGAATAGATTGACCTTGCGACTCTTATGAAGGATAACCCCAGCAATAAATGTCAGAAAAACAGTTATGAAACCGAGAACTCTATTTCTCCACCCAAAATACTTCCCTCGTCTATCTTCTTCCACTAAATCAGACATCAGACTTCCCCAGGCAGGGGTAGCAAAGGCCCCCAAACAAACAAAGAGAACGACCACCATTACGAAAAGAACAGGCTTTACCCCGCCTATCAAAGCCATAAAGCTTATGGGCAATAACATAAGTGCTTGCAGGAACACAAAAATATTAATTATCTTCTTCCTCGCCTTCAATCTCTCCACAAGGTCTGCACTTTTGAGCTGTACTAAAGATGCAAACAGATTGGGAAAGGCGTTTAGCATCCCGATATCTCTTGCTGTTCCACCCAGAATAAGGGTAAAAGGAGTGAGATACTCCTGGGTGAAGCCAACCATGCCGCTGGCACATATCCCATCCAGGAAAGAAAACTTAAGACTTTTCCGTATCTTTTTAATATCCAAGTTCATATAGGTCTTCCAGACTTGCTCCAGTTCTTATCTCTCTATCTATATGCAAAATATTGGAATTATAATTACTGCTAAATATGAGATTACCATACTGAGAAGGCCCACCACCAGACCTATCCTTAACCAATTGAGGAAATTTATCTTTATGTTTCGCTTTTTCTCAAGCAAACCCAGAGCAATAATATTCGCTGTGGAACCTATCATGGTGATATTGCCACCATAACAAGCACCAAAAAGTATCGACCACCACAAGGGTTTTAAATTCAAATGTAACATCTCCAAACTCTTCACTATTGGCACATAAGAGGCAACAACGACGACATTATCCAGTATACTTGAGAGAACACCAGAGGAAAAGAGCATCGCTCCCGATAAGATTCGCGGGTGATTCCCAATAACATTCACAATTTTTTTCACCAGGAAATCTGCCACACCTGACACCTGAATGACGCCTGCCTGAGCAAAAAGAAACACAAAGAACAATAGAGAGTTCCATTCAATCTCGTGTTCTATGTAATGTCTAACCTTATCGTGTCTATATAGCATGACTATTCCTGCTGCAATAATTGGTGTCATTATTAGCAAGGTATTATCCTTAACACTAAACAATACTTCCATCCTTCTGTGGAGAGCAATAAATAGTATGGTGATGCCAAATATTACCATCGAAACTCTTGTTCGATAATCGGGAGGTACTGAAATAAGATGAATAAAGCCCTTGTTCTCCCCGTGTAATTTGAGTTTGGAAGAAATGTCTCTTATATAGCTTCTGTACCAGACAGAAAGAATAAGGATAGTGAAGCCAAGAACAATCGCTGACACGGGCAATGCGCGGATTAAGAAATCCTCAAATGAAAATGAACTTCTTGCCGCAATTAATACACCAATGGGGTTACCCAACACGGTTGACGCAGAACCGATATTTGTAGCCATAATTGAAGATATAACTAAAGGAATAGGAGGTACTTCCAGAAACTCGCATAGTTCAAGTATTACCGTCATCATCAGAATAATAGAACTTACCTCATCCATGGTTCCAGACAGTATGAATGAAATTACCATAATTATCACGAATAGCTTCTTTCCATTGAGATTCTTTATCCTTAGAATCTTTGTTATTACCCAAAGGAAGAACCCCGCTTCCTTCATCATAGCAACAATTATCATCATCCCAATTAAGAAAAGAATAACATCTAATGAGGCAAACTTTATGAAATTTTCCAAATCAACGGCATGAATTAGAAGCAGGACTCCACTACCGATAAATACAAAACTCAGCCTGAACTCCCAGAAAAACAGTGTTCCCAAAATGGATATCAGGAAGATAGAGCTAACAAATGCCTGCTGAATGGTAAGTCCAATAAGATATCCCAAAAATCCGGCGACAACCGAAATTGAAAACATTAGAAGAAATTTCTTTTTCATATTCAATACACCATCAAATATTCCTATTCAATTCAAATTAGACCCAGTATGCCTTTCAGTCGGTCTTTGCTATATTATATTGATTTTTCCAGCTGTCCTCAACTGAAAACTTTCATTTTATTTTCCTGGCCAATACATAAGAAAAAAGAGCTCGATTCCTGGTATAGGCAATTACTACCGCCTCCAAAAGTTTCGCCTGGAAAACAGCCCAAGAATCGAGCCCTGTCTTAACCTATTCTAAAGATTCCGCCTCTTCACCACTCTCTTCCATCGGAACTTCAGACTCTTCAACCTCTTGTTCCGCAGGTGCTTCACTTTTTTCAGCCTTCTTTGCACAACCGATTCCACTCAGAAGCAAACCAAGAACCAACAAGCCAAGCAAAACTCGTTTCACCTTCTATTCCCTCCTTTCTTCAAAAATTTCATAAATCCGTTGAACTGCTCAAATGGAAATGTTAATCGTAAATTCTACATTAAAAATAAAAAAAGTCAAGAACTTTTATAAGAAAAATAGCGGGCTCAATAAATTGAGCCCCTACAGATTATTGTAGGGGTTTGATTTATCAAACCCGAAAAAACTTACAAAAGACCTGGAAATAATCCTTGACAAAAGAGATTTTAAGCACTATAAGATAAATTAAATCTGTAACATCTAATCCACCTCTATCGTCTAAATAGTAGAGGTGTAAAAAGGTGCAAAGTGAATGGAAGAAGATTTTAAACTTCTTACCAAGTTTAAACAGGGTGACCAGGAGGCATTTGCATCGCTGGTGAAAAAGTATAAAATGGCTGTTTTTAATACAATCTATTCAATTATTGGTGACACTCAGGAAGCAGATGATATTGCCCAAGAAGTTTTCCTCAAAGTTTACACTAAGGCGGGTAGTTTTAAAAGGAAATCTTCTTTCTCTACCTGGCTTTATAAAATCACAGTCAATAAATGTATTGATGAACTCAGAAAGAGAAAAAATAAAATTATATCTCTGGAGACAGAATTCGACGAGGATGAAAAATTAAAGTTGAAAGATGTCTTAGCCAGTAAGGAAGGAGATATTACTGAAGAGTGGGAAAAGGAAGAATTGGAGGATACTATCCAAAAAGCAATCAATTCTCTACCAGAAAAGGATCGCATTATCTTAACTCTAAAAGAAATAGAAAACCTATCTTATAAAGAAATTTCTCAAATAATGAAGATTTCTCTTGATAAAGTGAAGGTATGGCTATTCAGAGCCCGACAGAAACTGAAAGAGAAATTATTATTTCTTTATCCGGAGGGGTGATTATGTCCTGTATGAAATTTAGAATATTATTATCTTCCTATCTTGACCAGGAAATAACAAAAGATGAAGAGAAAAAATTACTCCAGCATCTCCAGACCTGTCCTGACTGCGCCAGAGAATTGGAACATTTGGAAAAGATAAAAAGAATATTTCTGTTAAAAGAAAGAAAGGAACCCCGGGAATTTTTTGAAACCAGACTCTTTGAGCATATTAAAAATAGAACGAAACAGCCTGTATGGCGCTCATATTTTCCAGTATTTAGAAGAACGGTTGTCGTAATTTTAGTTCTCTTTCTAGTAATAGTGGGATGGGTAAACTACAGGAAACTTTTTTATCCCAGAACAACTGAGATAATCTCTGATTTACTACTTGACGAGGAAATAAATGAGAATTTTGAACAAGAATTATTGGAAGCCTATTATGGTCCTCTGGGATAGAGAAAGGAGGTAAGAGAGATGAAAATTATTTTAAGAAGTCTATTGATAGCGAGTTTACTCTTCTCTTTCAGTGAGGTAAATGCAAGAATGGGTGAAGGGTGGATGAGTAAAGAAAAGATGGAAAAGATGGAGCAAAGGAGAGAGGAGTTCCACAAGGAGCATTTAGGAAGATTATCCAGGGAGCTGGGACTTTCTAAAGAACAGGAAGAGAAAATTTCTAATATTATGAAAAAGGGATGGCAAAAAATCGTAGAAGAAATGAGAAAAATGAGAGAGAAGGTCCTGGCAATTAGAAAAGATACCGATACGCAGATTGAAAAATTGCTCACAGCTGAACAGACGGAAAAATTTAGAGAGCTTAAAGAAAAGTCCTTTAAGGAACCTTGGATGAGAAGAGGAGAAGGAAGACATTTTGGGCCCGAACCGAAACCTTGCGAACCAGAACATAGTGAATAGATTGGCAGGACTATCAAAGGGAGGGTTTAGCCATGAGGATAAATACTAAGATGATTCCATTTATTTTATTGGCAGGTTTTGCCTTAAATATGGTCAATTGTAATGTAGTTGCTAGTTACGGTGGAAGTAGAAACAACTATACACAAAAAGACCGGCATTGGCCATATCCCGCAAGGTATTTTGTTATTAATCACAGAGGCAGGAGATATTTCTATCATAACGGGTTATTCTTTAGAAAAGCAGGGATTAAGTTTGTCATAGTTGCTCCCCCGATAGGTGCAATAGTACCCGTTTTGCCCTTTGGATTTGTAACATTTGCCTTTGGTCCAGGGATAGTTTATTACTATCTAGATGGTATTTATTATAAACCTGCACCTGAAGGATATGTAGTTGTGCCAGAAAGCGAGTTTGAAAAGTATAAACAACAGAAAGAAACTTTAAAAAATGAGGAATCAGATAAAAACGTATCTGGAGAAGAATATGTAGTAAACATCCCGAATTCTGATGGTAGTTTTACTCCTGTAAAACTTAAGAAATCGAATAATGGCTATATAGGTCCCCAGGGGGAGTTTTATCAGGGACATCCTTCTGTGGAACAGTTAAAAGTGCTCTACGGCAAATAAAAATAGCGTAATGAATATATCTGAATCTGGTATTATTGTTAAAGGAAGGGTTCTAAGAAAAGTGGGTAATAGGATACCCAAATATGCAAAGTTTCTCATAATGTTTCTATTGTTTTTGCATGTTCCTCTGATAGAAGCAGGAGCCGAGGAGACACTCACCTGGGAGGATTGCGTTAAAGAGGCAAAGAAAAATCACCCTGATTTACTTTCAGCAAAAGAGAAACTGAATCAGACCAAAGCCAATAAAGCAATTACCAAGAGTAACCTTCTACCTCAGATAAGCAGTAACCTGAGCGGAAGAACCTCAAAAACAGCCGGCGAAAATGGAACAGACTCATATTCATACGGCATAACAGGAAAACAGACGCTATTCGATGGCTTTAAAAGTTTTTCTGATTTGGCAGCTGCCTCAAAAAATATAGAATCAGCCCAATACAATTATCGGGTAACTTCATCCGATGTAA
>Ga0315309_1000179_pt1 | contig 38195 bp, 64 predicted proteins | sample TDP4_MG_FD_203080 | JGI IMG/M metagenome (GOLD analysis project Ga0315309, IMG submission 203080) | Freshwater sediment microbial communities from Lake Towuti, South Sulawesi, Indonesia - TDP4 | ecosystem: Environmental > Aquatic > Freshwater > Lake > Sediment | place: Indonesia: South Sulawesi...
CCGCCCCAACCAACACGCCCCCATAGCACTCCGCAAAAGCGTCCTAAAGGAGTCCGAGAGCAAGAAGGAGCGTCCGAAAGTCCGAAAACGACACGCCAATAGGCGCCTCAAAATGACTAACTAGGAGCTAGGGGGTATCGCAAATCGCCCGACAACGGAGATAGCGACCCCGAAAGCACCCACAGGAGCTGTGAGGGGCTTACACACTATATGTGTATGAGCGACAGAAAGTCCATCAAAATGACTCAAAAACCGCCGATAGGCGACACCAGCTATGTTGAAAATGCTTCAAAACCCGAAAGAATGAGCGTCACGGAGTATGTTGAAAATGACTCAAAACGACATCGCTTAGATATCCGTTGGAAGCTAATATCTTTCTCGTCTGCCCAAAACAACTTTTAAATAGGGACGTCCCCATAGATCTAAGCGTCTCCGCATCTCCAGAAACAAACACCAGCCACAGTCGGGGGTGCAAAATCCCCCACCCGCCACCCACTCTAAATTTTTGTATCTTCCAGTCAGCTTTTCTTATGAAAAAAATTAAATCCTCATCATCTCTATATCAGAGGATTTGGGTCAGACAAGATGAAAGATACGCCGTCTAAGAATTTAAATGTTTCCTCCAAAATAGTTAGACGTGCGAGGATGCGTCTCAATGAAACCGAGCGGCGAGTCCTCTATTTCTTCTTGTCTCACCTTTTAGCAGGTGACGAATACCACGCTTACTCACGTGATAAGATTCTGCAATCCTTCACCAAAAAGTCACAACGCCAATTATGTCGCGCTCTCCTCAGTCTGAGTCGGCGGGGGTTGTTGGCCTGCACGCCTGATCACAGCGTCTCCGGGTGTCCTCGTCTCTATCACTTAATTTGGTATAAGCTGAATGAAGTAAGGGAATTATTGCGGGCTGACGGTTACATGGCTGGCTTGATAGGTGTCGCTTACGGTCGTCTCAAGCCAGGGTCAGTTACGACTCCTGAACTCGCCCACGTCTTAAACATCAGCAAGAGGAGTGCTCAGAGGATCGCCAAGGCTAACGTGAACGGCGGGATCTGGCGGCGCAGAAAGAACGGTAGAAAACGCAGATATGTCGAGACACGAGGACAACTACCATTAGAACACTTCACGAAAGAACGTTCTAACTAACGTCAGAAGTCTTTAAATAGAACTTACCCTTTATTCTCCGAAATGGCGAAATGGCTATGAGCCTCAAAGAGCGAGTGTTTCTCAAATCTGATGGACGAATGACCCTGCCTGCGAAGATCCGAGAGAAGCTGAAACTAACAGAGGGGTGCGCCCTAGAGGTTGAGGTCTACAGCGACAACAAAATCCTGATAACTATTCTGGCGAGGTGAGAACCATGAAGGTCAAAATTGTAGGTTTCAAAGTGGGCGTTGCGAGACCAACATACAACAGAACCTTTGACTTATCACGGATTCCCGAACAATGCGGATACGAGGATTTAGGTCATACAATAATGAGGGCGTTAGAAAAAAGCGATTTTCTGAGCATACGGAAGGTAGAATAACATGAAAAAATGCGACATGGCCTTTGCGTGGCGGGTTCTCTTCCTATGGGCTATGGGAATGTGTGCCATCGTAAGCGGTGACAAGGCGCTAGCCAGAGTGTGCAAAGAAGAGATCGAGCGGATAGAAAAAGACTACGGACCCAGCGAGAAGCTCGAGAAGATGAAAGACCTATTAAAGTGAGGTAGTAAGGATGACTCCGTGTGATTGGTGTTCTACTTGCTGTTGTCTCTGTTTGGTTCATCAAATCAGACGACACCACAAGGAGAGATGACATGAATATCCTCGGACTGATCTTTAACAAGTTCGATGCCGTGATCTCTGATGCTATAGCTATGGCGATCCTACGGTCGTTCCCAGCGGGGTTCTGTAAGGAATTGATTAGGTCGACAGGGACGAGAACGATAACAAAGTCCTGCGGTTGCTTCTTGAAGGCGGAGCATGACCCTGAGAGACATCGCTGGATTCTGACGGTGGACTACTCCAAGTGTAGGGGAGCTGACTTTGGGGCACAAAGTTCAGTGTAAAGATTGTGCGGAGTTAGGGCCTAGCAACCGTTGTCCGAAACGAGGAGGCAAATACATGAACCCTGACACACCTCGGCACTGTCAGTCCTTCAGATATCACTTTGAGGGAACTGCAACCTCACCAGGAAAACAGACTCACTTAGAGTCTTACGTAGAGAGACCCCATTGAGTGAAGAAATTTGTCCTCTCGCAGATCCGGGAGAAGACTCCTTCAGTCCCGCAACGTGCAAGGCAGAGCAAGGTCAAGAGCGACCGTGCCCCCACCTTTACTACTACCAAAACTTTTGGGATTGCCCCATATTCAAACAATGGCTCAGCAAAATAGTTCGAGTCAGAAAGAAAGAAGCCTGAGGAAACAAGGAGCGGGTGTGAAGGCATCGGAAAGGGATTTGTGCGATTCCTCGCCAAATTCAACAAACAACCGATGCCAGAGAGACCAACAGTCTTGCCTTTAAAGGCTTAAAGGGGGATCGTCCACTGACAAAGGATGCACTCCGCAGAAACTTCCTAGACTACTTTATGATGTCCCCCTTTCCGTGGATGGTGCGCCTCGACTACCTTCTCCCAGACGAAAAAGTATTACAGAAAGGTTCTATCATCGACATAGAAACCACAGGTCTTTTCCCAACTACCGATATGCTAATTACTCTCGGTATCCTCAGAGGAAGAAAAGCCCACGTCTACCAGCTCACCAATAATCAATATGTCAGGTTCTGGAGACTATGCGTTAGCCTAGTCCTGAAAGCACCTATACCGCGATACTCTTATGCTGCACACTTTGAAGCCGATTGGCTCAACATTAGAGACGGATGGCAAGACATAACCCAATACGCAGAAAAGGACTATGACGACTTTGAGTATGGTCCCTACTATCGCTTACACCTAGACCAATGCACCTTCTCACCCTTCCAAGAACACGACATCATCAGCCAACAAGTTCCTATACAATGGAAAGCGTGGCTGAGAGAAAAGAATCCCAAAATCTTATATGAGATCGCCTTTCATAATCTCTGCGACCTTCTAAGGGTAAGACAACTGATCGGGAGGTGAAATGCCATGCCAAGGGAAGAAGGAGAAGAGGGCGAAGAAGGAGAAGGAGAAGAGGGCGAAGAAGGAGAAGAAGAATAAGTGGAGAACGGCTGCCTACAATTCCTCCAGACTGGTTTCGCTAACCTTAGGTTTGTTTTGCCATTCGCCAAAGCGGGTTTAAGCCAGCGAGGTCGGTAACGCCGCACCGCCCGCCAGCCCTCTAGAACATAAAAGAGTGACGAAGAATCACTCAAACACTCCACATTTCTCAAACACAAATATACCGCTTAAAGGTTACAAAATAATATAAGCAAGTTTACTGAATACATAACCCCATCTCCCCCAGACTACACTTTAACATTGGACAAGAAGGGGTGTGAACATTTGGGAAAAGGTAAACTGTGTGAGTTGTCGCCAACTGAGGAGACGATCATAGTTAACATAAAAGGCAAAACACGAAAAAGATTAGCCGAGGTTCTGGGTATGGAGATGTCAACCCTGAAGAGTCATATCTACCGAATTAGAGCCAAAAGGGAAGCAGCCAAGAAACTTATACGAAAAACTGATGCAATCAAAAGCGAACTATACCCTAAACGTAAAGGGGAATGAAAGCGATGCGGTTCAAAGTGTTTCTGAGTTACGATCTTGTAGAAACAAACACAGAGGTAGAGGTGAAAGTCATTGTTAAGGGAGAAGGCGAAAAACGACTTCTAGTCTTTGATAAACCTGTTCGTCTGATTGAGATACAAAAGTTAGAAGCTCTCAAAATAGCCTTTGCCCTTCTAGGAAGAGTCGGGATCTGTGAAATTTGCGGTATGCCTTTCCGCAGAAAGGCGTCAACAGGGTTATACGCAAAGGCGAGATTCTGTTCAAGAGAGTGCTTTTATGAATGGTGTCGTAGAACCGGGGGGACTTTGGGGCTACGAGCAATAGGGAAACTTGCCAAGGCTCGCTGGTGTCCCGAGGAAATCGACAATGTCAATGTTATAGACTTGGATGCGAGCAAAACCAAATAAGGCTACAGAGCACAAAGAGGATGACGGTGAGGTAAACAATGGAAAGATGGCAACTCAAGATCGCAGTCTTCATATTCTTAGTGTGCTCCGTCCTCGTTGTTATAACTTACATGGACTATCTCGTAACAGGCGATTTAACATACATCGGGCTTCCTATACCCTGGGATTGGCTCAAACACTGGTGGCTCTGCACCGCCTTGCTGTTCTTAGCGATTTCTTGTCTTGTTTCCGCTGCCTATATGCTCTTCAGAGAAGAAACAAAGCGACACAAGGTAACAGCCTTCATTCTTGGCTTAACAGTAATGTGGATGAATCTAAGCGGTCTGCTAGACCTAACGTGGTTCATCATAGATTGGCTAAAAGGAAGGTTCTGGCTAACATGGGATACCGTTTGGGTATGGTCGCCCTTCTATTGGAGTGCAGGGATCAAATGGACTACGACTCATCAGATGAGCGCAACAGCAATCATGGTTCTGATTTTAGGCGGTATTTGGGTGCTCTATGGTCTCTATCTTAAAAGAAGTGAACCCTAGAAGGGTGGGATTTGAACCCTCGAGAGTTCGTTGAACACTACTACGTCAAGAGTTTAGTGGCTTCCTTCAGTGGCGGAAAAGACAGTTTAGCCTCTACTCACTATGTCCTTAGCGTCTTAGACGATCTAGATATCTACAAGCAAGTGGTCTATGTCGACACAACCGTTATGATACCAGGAACAACAGAGTTCGTCAAAGATGTGTGCGCTCAATTCGGCTGGCCTCTAACCATTCTTCAACCTAAGCCTGACTTCTGGACGATGGTTCGTGAAGGTAAACCTATGCCCTCCATGCGTAGGCGTTGGTGTTGCTTTTACCTTAAACTCAAACCCATCCGAGACTTCGTGCGAGATCTGAACCCACAGAGAGCGGAGGTTACAGGTCTTCGGCGAGATGAGAGCCCTAAAAGAGCCTCAATCAACGAAATATTTTACCTCAAGACATCAAGGGTTTGGAAGTATGCTCCGATCTGCACTTGGACGGAGAAAGACGTTCTCGACTACATGACAAAACACGGTCTTCCTATGCCACCTCACTATCGACTTGGGCTTCACGAAACTTGTCTGTGTGGCGCCTTCAGTAGCAAAAGGGAAATGATGATCGTAAAAGCGAGATTTCCCAGATTCTTCGATCAGTTTCTCGAGTTAGAGAAGGATTTTAAGAAGGGGGGCGCTGCCTTCTTCTTTCACAACAAGCCAACTTACGCAAGAGATTTAAAAAGGCAAAAGACTATAGAAGAGTTTTAAGGGGGGTGATCATGCTGAGTGAGAAAGAATCCCTCACCGAGGAACAGAAGAAGGCAAAAGAGATTCTTGATGAGGAGATAGAAAACCGAATAAAGAAACTTCAGGCAGAAATAGACGCTCTGGGAGACATTGACACGGAAAAAATCGCCCGTAGATTCGGTGAAAAGAAATCCGAAGTGTAACTACTTAGATAAATGTTTTATACTTCTAGATATTAGTTCTACTACTGTTGATATCCAAGTGATCGAGAAGCGACAGAAAAAAACCGTTAAAAGACTCCTCACATTTACACGTGAACTAGACGCAAAACTTGACAAGGCAGCCAAAGCGACCGTGGGAGATCGCCAAGGCTACCTATCCGTCTACGTTGAAATGGTTTTAAGAAACCACTTACACATGTCACAAGAATTCGTGGAGGAAACTTAATGGTTGAACCTGAAGAAGTCCCCCCAGACATAGGCGCGCTGTTCAAGAAATTTAAGGACAGAGACATCAACGCCAAAGAAAGAACAAAACTGCTACAATGGATCATCATAATGATGAAAGAACCAGGCTTCAGCCTCAGAACCCTAACCATGACAGGCTACGCCTACACAAAGAGAGACCACGACACCCTTCAGCGAGCGGTCAATCGCTTACAAGAAACTCTGCGGGTTACTGCGGAAACCAAAGTTAAAGAGTTAGAAGCTGACGCCTTCGCCAAATTCATTGAGGACACATGGGAGGAAGCGAGAAACATCGCAACCGACACAGTGATGAGCTGGCGAAACAAAGCCATTGAATACGGCTTCTTTGACAAAGACACCCAAAAAGTGAAGATGAAAGAGTTTATTGAGACCGCTTGTAACTTCTTCGTTGAGAAAAGTGAGATGCTCGAGCACATCGAAGAAAAGGTTAGAGACCTAGAAGCGGTTGCAGCTCTCTTCGCCGAAGTAAGCAAACCAAACGTCCTAAGAATCGTTACCTTGCGGGCATACATGGAGTTCGTGAACAAAGTCACCCGCTTGGCTGCCATGGGAATACCTATTCCCGAAAGCGTTATTATAGACGTAAAAAATGAAGTGAACCGAGTCATGTTATCAACATTTAGAGTTGAAAGGAAGACTCCAAATTGGCCGAAACAGTAGGAACCGAACAACCACCCGCCGCCGAAGAGATAGCTCTCACCGAAGAGCCAACCGAAGAAGCGCCTGAACGAGCGATAGAGATTAAAGTGCCCAAACCCTTCGATGAGGACGCCCTAGCACCCTTTATCGAGATCTATATGGAAAAGAGAGGACTAAAAGACAGAAAACAAGCTGCCGTCAGATTAGGCAGAACACTAGCAGCCATGGGCTACAACCCTCAAAGAGAGATCCAGAACGTTACGACCTACATAAACAACCTATCAACCGTTATGGATGCGATCCCCGACACCGAAGAAACCAGACCGGTAAAAGGCACGCTACTAGCTCGAGGCGCAGCAGAAGCAGATAGTTTGTTGAGAAGGGGACACCTCGGAACAGGAATAACCGAGATGGACGACATGAAAGAACTGATGCGCTTCGCCACTCGGGCGAGAGCGACCATACGTATGCTAGATAACGTTTTTGAAGGTGGTCAAATGGAAGGTGAAAGCAAAACGGTTAGTGACTTAAGAGCAAGAGTAGAACGCATGGAAAAGGAAAAAGAATTTGAAGCTGCACTCGCACCGATTAGACAACAACTTAACAGCCTACAAGACACCCTCAAAGAAGTTAGCAAGAAACCCAAAACTGAAGAGGAATCAGCAGCCTTAAAAGAAGTCCGTGAGTCCGTGAAGGAGATAAACGAGCGTCTAGACAAAAGAGAGGAACGAGATACCCTGAGTGAATCAATGAAAGGCATACGAGACGACCTCAAAGACTTAGGCGACAAGTTCAAGGAAGGCGGAGGAAAAGGCGTAACAGACGTGGGAGACGCCTTCGACCAAGCAGTAACACTCATCGACAAAATCACGGAACTAACCAAAACAAAGGGTGGCGCAGGTGAAGGTGAAATTGACTGGCGAGCAACAGCAATCACAACAGCCGGTGAAATCGCAACAGAAACCATCAAAGCAGCTCGAGACATAATGTCAGGCAAAGGCGCTGAAGAGGAAGAGGAAAAACCCACAGAAACCAAGAAAGAGACAGTCAGCGAGCGCATAGTAGATCGAAAACTACTGAACTACATACGAGAACGTGTCGCCACAGGAGCTACTCAAATAAACAGCAAGACTGCGGCGAAGGATCTAAGCCTCACAGAAGAACAAATCCTAGAATCCCATGCGAGGCTAGAAGAAAAGGGTTTGATCGTGACACCTGGCGAGTCAAAGAAGAAGGGGGCCACAAGTGGCAAAGGCAAATCAGCAGAAGAGTGGGTCGAAGGCTAGTGAAACCCCTTTGGAGGAAACCCCAAAGACATTCACTGTAGACATCAGCCTCGAAACATACATAGCGGCAAAAGAACAATATATGTCACAGGTTCCAGTCCTAGCACGACACCCGGTAAAGCAATACTTTGAGTTTCTTAAGAAACTAAGCCCCGAAGAAGTAATGGATTGGATGGAAGGCGGAGAACGGCTCAAAGATCTCTACAGCAAAGCCAATTTTGGTGAAAGAATAGCTCTTGCGGCAGCAAGAGGCCTCATCAAGTCGGTGCGCAGAGTCAGAGAAGGTGCAAAACAAGCTATTTGTTTTGAAGTTGCAGCTTATACACTCCGCTTTGAGAATCCCGCAGCCTGGGAAGTTATAGCAGCTTTCGGAGACGAAGGTATCAGAAAACTAAAGCAGGGCATCCAAGACATTAGAGAAATACTCGAGCTAGAGGAAGCCTAACATGGAAGAACTCGCCATAGTGAGCGAGCAACAGGCTTTTACCCATTGGAAAGTAGCGACAGACATCTACAATGTCCTAAAGACCAAAGTCTCCAGATGCAACCTCTACGATTGGGCAGTAAGAGAGGTCCCTGAGAAAAACATTCTCTTCGTAGCAACAATTTTATCCACAAGTTTACATTACCTCTCAAGGTTTCTCCCTAACAAAAAAGTGGTTTTCTACACAACTCTCGAGGGTGAACCTATAGTAGACCCTATCGGGCGCAACATAGCGAAGAACATCAAGATCGTAGCCGTAAGCCATTTCGCAGAGGAAATGCTGCAACACGTGGAACTAGACTGTGACGGCGTGGTGTATCACGGTATTCCAATGATGAACACACAAACAGATCCCCGCTTTGATGAATTTCTAAACACGATACAGTATCCTCCCAACAAACCCAAAACCCGCAGACGCAAATACCTGACCATCAGCAGCAATATGGAGCGAAAGGGACTAGACCACTTACTCGTAGCCCACAAACTAGTTGAGTTCAGTAATCCAGACGCCATTCTAATTTTGCACTCAGGCGGAGGCTTCTATGACATAACACATCTTGCTGATCTACTCGAGGTCGGCTTTGAAAATTTTTGGTTCACTAACAGCTTTGGCATGTATGACGACTATCAAATGAACTCCCTCATCCATTTCTCACAGTTTCTTGTGCAGCCGAGCTTCACAGAGGGCTATGGCTTGCCGATGGCTGAGGGGCTGAAACATGAGAAACCTGTCATCGCTATTGATGCGCCACCCTATAACGAGATCATCCAAAATGGGACCACAGGCATACTTATCCCTGTCCGTCAAACAACGCGGGTAAAGTTTCTGAATCGGATAATGCTCTTGATGAGGCTCTACTCAGTGGACGATCTAGCGGAAGCCATAAGTAAAATGCTAAACGATAAATATAGACAAACTCTATCAGCGAACATCACCAAGAAGGTGAAAATGCGGTTTGAGGCGGAGAACACTTACCCAGCCCTTCTTAGACACTTTGAGTAAACTGAGAATCCGAGTTATAGGAACAAACCAATTCATCTATCCATTAAACAACCGAGATAGACGCTACTGCAACATTGTCGAAGCAGACGAAAAACACGTTAAAATGGCACTGACTCTAGCCCACTCAGGCAATATACTAGACCTAGTGATAACCAAAGAAGACTTTGGCTTCACCATCAAAGTCGAACGCTTCATACCTACGCCCCTCAGAAACTACACGGTTAGCCTCTACTTTCAAGATCAACTTGTGCTAGAAGGAATTGGAGGCGAACAAAGAAACCATGTGGGGCTCCAACTCGCACTACAACCAGAGCATAGACGACAACCACCCCCCAAAATACTTGTTCCTCACATAGAGAACAAAAGAGTCGTAGCCGTCATAACAACCTTCAACGCCTTAAAATGGACACAAAAATGTGTAGAAAGCATACGAAAGCTGCAAACTACACACAAAGTCTCAATCGTAATAAGCGACAACTGTTCAACCGATGGCAGCCGAGAATGGTTTGAAAAGGAAAAGATCCCCTACGTTACTCTATTCGGAAGACAGTCAGTGGCAGCAGGCCTCAATCTAGGCATAAGCGAAGCCCTGAAACTTGAGCCAGATTACTTACTCGTGATGAACAACGATGTCATTCTCCCCCCAAACTATTTAGACGTCCTAGTTGATCACTACGAAGACAAGCGGAGGGAGAGCTGCCTTTTCATCACAGGCTACATCAGAAACATGAACTACTCTCACCCTGATCTTGTGAGAATCAGAACACTTGGAACAACCGAAGACATGAAAGACTTTATGGACACCGGAGACTTCTCTTGCTTCCTGATAACGCCTGAGACCATAGAGAGAGCTGGCTTATTCGATTCAAAATATGACCCTCGCTATGGAGAGGACAATGATTTCTTACACGCTATCTATGTCGCGGGAGGGAGAGCCTTTCGCACAGGTCAAGCAAACTTCTATCACGATTGGGGAACAACTATGGTTGTTCACCCAGAAGAGAAAGAACGGTGGATCCCGACCTTCCGTAAGAACTTGCTCTACTACAAAGAGAAGTGGGGCGACTTTCCCAGAGGTGCAGAAAGACACGCAGCATCAAGAGATCTCACAGATGGCTTTCCGTGTGAAGGCGGGGGTGCCCAAGCCAAAAAGATAAAGACGTGGAAGCGAGACCAAGTAGCTCTCATTCAAATGGGACGAATCGGTGACATCATAGCCACTCTGCCAATCGCTAAAGAACTCCACAACGCAGGCGAAGAGGTAGTCTGGCTAGTGAATCAACGCTTTCAACCACTCCTAAAAACCGTGGACTACATAGATGAGATAGTGCCCTTCCCAGATGGACGAGATGATTCAGAAACATACTTCGGAAAAAGATTTGAGGAAGCCAGATCCTACGCAGAAAAAGAGGAGTTCCGCAGAATTCTAATCGCTCAAATAACGCCCCTATACACACGTGAGTTCTACGAGTCAGCCTATGGTCACAACAAATTTCACTACATTCTTTGTCTAGGTCGTATGCCTAAAAGCCTCAAACCCGATCTACCCATAGTTCCATTTGGTTTTGACAAGGCACATGAGTTCACTGTCGGCTTGATTCCTCATAGTAATAGCCTTCCTATCCATTGGAGACGCCATAACGCCTTAGACCCAGTATTACAGTCTATTCAAGAGGCAATAGACGTTCAGTTCCTTAACCTAAGCTTACAACCCTACGAAGGAAAAGCAAGAGTCAATGAGGTTGGCAAAAACATAGCGATCCATCAACTAAGCGGCGCAATATCAAACCTCAACCTACTCTTAACCGTGGACACAGGAGGCTACTACCCCGGGCTAGTGACAAAGACCCCTATCATACACATTCTCCCCAAACCGAGATTTGCCGATGATCCCAAGGCGCCACCTAAATACTCTTGCGATGACCAAGGTTTCTCGAGTTTCGCTGAGATTATCGACTATTGGTTCAGCGGCAGCCTAGTCGACTTGGACAAAATAATTATTAAACGTCTCACAGAGAAGACGGATCTTAGAAACATAAGAAAAGGATATGCAGAGTTGAAAAGCCCATGGACGACCATATCATAATGAGGGTTAAATCTCTACTAGACCGCCCGCTTCCCCGCTATCCACTTCCCGCTGCACTTCTGGACCATTACATCATTCTAAACCTGAAAATAGAACACGCCCCGACAAAGCAACTCTTAGACGAGAGAGACGACTTGGAACTCGAGCTGAGAAAGGTTCTCAGTAGCGTTACCGACAGAGAGAAACTCTTGGAACTAACTCAAAGACTCGTAGAGTTTCATCGTGAGATGTGGAAGATGGAGGACATGGTGAGAGACAAGGGGCTTTCCATGGAGCAAAGAGGTGCGATGGCGTTAAAGGCGGACATGAAAAACGATGAAAGAGCAAAACTGAAGACGGAAATTAACGTGCTATTCGGGTTGAAACCAGGGTCAGAGGCAAAGATTAGGGAGACTTAATCGCCTCTTCTATCTTCTGTTTCAAAAACACAGCGTCTCGATTATTACCAAACACCTTTTCCCACTTCTCTTTTCGATAAAAAACTAACCAAACGTGTAGAGGCGCTGTTCCGATCTCAGCGTGGAAGAGTAGATGCTTTCCAAGTCGCTCTACCTCCCTAATCCAAAATGAGAGTGGCTGCAACTGAATGCGTCCAGGATCACAACAATAAGATACCGCCCAATGATCCAACGCAACCTTAAACAAGAGCCCTATCTTAGCGACTCTTGATGTTTCCCTTAAACCCAAAATGATTTCATCTCGCTTTCCTTCTCCGATGTGCTCTATGGTGTTGAAGCCAGCGACTACACTAAACTGATCTTCTCCGTGAGGAAGGTGGCGGGTGTCTGCCAACCTGAGGAATTGAAGAATTGTTGGATCTGCGTTTTTTATTGCGTATTCGGAGAAGTCAGTTCCGAAGGCTTCCCAGCCCTGTTCTCTGGCTTTTCTAACCTCGAAGCCTTTTGCCGTTCCAACAAATAGGACGGTGCCCTTTTCAGGGAAGAATTTGTTGAGAGTGTTGATTTTTAGGGTTAAGTCATACCGTTGGGTTGGGTCTTCGTATGTTAGGTGTCCTGACTCGCTTCTCCAACCCTTCTCAAAGTATTTTTCATCGTAGATTTTAGAGTTCAATTCGTTTCAAGAAGTTTCTTTGCTTCTGTCAAGTCAAAAAGGCTTTCGGTACATGTCTGTCTAATCTCTAAGTGAGGGTAAGGCCACCATCCATCTAGAAGCGCCCGTTGTCCGAGGCTTTGAATGTGCTCTATTGCTTTGTCAACGACTTCCTGCGATTTAGGTTTGCAGAAATGAATTAACTTGTTTTCTTCTATCTGAGTGAGGGCTTTATAACAAGCTATTCCGACATCTCGGGGATGAATTTTTATAATCTCTCCTATTGGACAATGCGTTACCCAGGGGCGATGTTCATTAACGCTGCCTAATCTAAGAACGATTCCTATGAAGGGAAAGCCTCTTATCATTTTCTCGGCAATCAGTTTTGACATTCCGTAGGGTTCTTCTCCATGCCAATCAATTATCGTGGGGTGGTTCATGTCAATCGGTACATATTTGATGCGTAGAGGGTCTCCGTAGACGGCCATTGAACTAGGGAAAATCACTTTCTTGACGTGGTTTATTTCTGCTGCACAAAAGACGTTGTAAGTTCCGAGGAGGTTAATGCTGTAGTAATCCTCAGGAGACTTGCCAGGAACGTGATGAGTGGGAATGGCTGCAAGGTGAATAACCGCATCGTATCCCTTCATCTTCTCAGCCAAGAGCCGAAAGGACAGAATATCTCTGCCGTCTATAATGTCGTAACCAAACCATTCTATCCCTTTTTCCTCTAAAATAGGAACTACCCCGAGATTGCCGATCATTCCCAAGTGTCCAGTCACAAAAACTTTCAAGGTTGCAGCTCCCTAGACAACCATTGATAGGTTCGCTTTATTCCTTCATCGAGACTAACCTTAGGTTCCCAACTGAGAATCTCTCTGGCTAAAGTGAGATCTGCGTTTCTTCCTCTAACTCCCTGTGGCTTAGTGAGATCGTATTCCACTTTGATATCCTTTCCACTTTCCCTAATAATCATCTGCGCGAGTTCGTCAATGGTAACTAGGCGGTCTGACCCTATGTTTAAAGGCTCTAAATAACCGCTTTCCATTCTCTTGATTGTTCCTTCTATTGCGTCATCAATGTAACAGAAAGACCTCGTCTGCTTTCCGTCTCCCCAAATGACAAACGGCTCATCCGGAAAACGGATCGCTTTTCTGATAAGGGAACCGATTGCTTTACCTTTTTCGTCCGTCCAATCTCCGAACGGTCCAAAGATGTTGTGAAATCGGAGAACCCTAACCTTCATTCCATAATCTCTGTTGTATGCATCACACATTTTTTCGGTTGCTAGTTTTTCCCATCCATAGAATTGATCGGGGTCAGCGGGCGTGACATCACTCTCTTTTAGAGGAACGACATCAGGGACTTCTTGTTTGTCGGCGGGATAGACGCACGCTGAACTTGAGTAGAGAGCATAAGAGACGCCTGCGGCTCTACAGGCCTCGAGGAAGTTGATGTTCATTGTTAAGTTGTCTCTCATAATGTCTGCGCCTATGGAACTGATCCAACCGATTCCGCCCATGTTTGCAGCTAAATGGAAAACCAAGTCTTGTCCTCTCACTACCGAGTAGAAGTGATCGGGGTTTCTTAAGTCGAGTTTTTTGAATTGAAAATTTGGGTTATCCATTAAGTCGCCTACGTTGCGCCATTTACCCGATAGCATACTGTCAACACCTAAGACTCTGTTGCCGTCATTGAGAAGTCGGCGGGCTAAGTGCGACCCGATGAAGCCTGCTGCACCAGTCACTAACACCTTCTTATCATGGAAACTCATACTACACACCTGAAAGAGTAATATCTCCAATGAAGTCGTATATAACATTTAAAAACTGTCGCCACTTGGATATCTACCTATATCTAACTGACAAGTCAATTATAATAACCAATTCAACCATTCTTCATCTGTTAAGAGGTAGATCCGAAAATGGAAATGGTCTTGAAACCGGTTGGGGGCGCCATGCTTGGCGTCACAATACCCATCGTTATCGAGTATGGAGCCAAAGGAGCACGAATTGGAGACCCCGCAACAGGTTATAAGATCAGCGGAGTAACAGGGCTTATCTTGGGAATCCCCGAGATAGGCGTTGCCTACGTTGGTCACAAGAAGTGGGGTTGGAAGGATGAGAACGTGGCTATGCTCGCTGCGATGGGAGCTGCCAAAACCACCACTGGACTTGCGATCTTGGTCTTAGATGAGCTCCGAAAGCGAGCTGCTTACGCCTTCCGAAAGAAACGAGGAGAAAGTCTGCCGATCGGTGAAGGCAAGGAAGAACTAGAGCGGGAAGAATACCCGACAGAGGAACTCGTTGAGGAGATCTAAGGAGGCGGTGGAACGTGTCTCTCCAAGGTCCATGTTTCGCTCCAACTCACAGAGATGAGTTCTACGCTATCGTTGGCGAAAGATACGCAGCGGCAAGAACCGAAGCGGCCGCCATCGGCGGAGACAAACGAATCCAGATGCGGGTCGAGTTCTTCAAGCCTGTTCACTTTAATTGGACTCGCTACCGACTGCCCACAGGTGACACGCTAGTTACCCTCGAGGACAACTGTGCCTTCTTCCCATACGGAATAATCAACAGAGACGAGTGCTTTGACTACATGAAATGGTGGGAAGGCAACAAGGTTGTCTACATCGGCGACTGGTTCACTCTGCCAATCTACAACTACGAAGAGAAGCAAGGCGCATACAAAGGCAACCTGAAACACTACGAGTTCCGGGCAGGAGAAACCTTCGACTTCTACGTTCACTGCACGACTACACCCATGCCGTCAGAGGTTGATGCGTGGCTCTTAGCCTTCGTTGTGTGTCCAAGAACCCTAGCTGAGACCAACATCATCAAGTAAGCGAACCCCCACTCCCCCTTTATTTCCGATGCTCTCTTTCGGGAGGTTTAAATCTAATGGAAATACTCCTGTATGAAACGTATAGCCCGAGAAAAACAATGGCGTTAGCCCGCACGAAGGACACTGAGATGTCCCTATCGATCATTTTGGCGGTTGGGAAAGGAACGATCGTCAGCGCTTCCGCTGTAGAACCAGGAACATCAACCGTGATAACAAAGCGTGCACCAGATCAACTCTTCGACCTACTAATCAAAGTCAGAAATGACGGCGAAACGGACTACGTATGGCACACCGCTAAAGACAAGGACACAGGCGCAATAATAGTGACACAAGACGGACTTTCAATCAACACGGAAGAGCCGCTGAACTCTGCACAAGTGTCTGAGCACAGATGGCGTAACGTAAAGATGCCCAACAAGAACTTCAACATCTTAGTCGAGGCTGGGCATGGGCGCGCCTAAATGCCACTTCTCTATGAATCCTACTCTTTTTCTCCTACAAAAATCAAGGACTCAGAAGAGACTCTAACTATTTTTGCGGAAGTCCACCTTACGTGTCCTGTTTGCGGTGAAACCTGCTTTACGAGTTATCAAGAACGAGATGAACACATAAAATCTAACCATCCTCTTCAATGGTATTTTTGGTATGCCCCCTATGGAAAACCACTGCTGGCCTTTACAAGCGTCAGCGTCGTTGGATTAATAGTGGTTGGTTTAAGCAAAGCCTTTCCACCCAGACCGAGGAAGTGAGAACATGCCAATCCTGTATGAAACATACACCATCGTAAGACGTAAGAAACTACGACCTAAAAGAGTTAGGTCTATGGTTACTCCCTCCGAAGAAATCGAGGCACCACGCTGGAGAGTAGTTGAAGAATACGCCGTGAGTTCCATATATCTGACGCCTGAGCAACTAGAAGAGCACATGAGAAGTGAATTAACGAAGGCCTGCCAAGAGAAAGGCGCCGTCTTAGAATACTTCAGAGTCATAGACAAGTGGGCTGTATGGAAAGGGCTCTACAGCGAGTATCACATCAAATACGAAGCCTACATCAAAGGGTCGCCACTCGCTCAAGCCATCATCCTCGTTATACTGCTGATATGTCTAACCGCCCTGATCATCTTCGCAATATGGTTGGTTAAAACCTACATAGTTGAGCCAATTTGGGGAGCAATTCCCCCTGAAGTGAAACCTATCGCTGCAACTCTGCTAGTTGTAGGGGGAAGCCTTATAGCAATAGCAGTCGGTGCTTACGTGGTGAAAAGTTTACTAAAAAGAGGTTACAAATAACGGTGAGAGGGTTGTCTGAGCCTAGAAAAGAACGGAAGATCGCAACCTTCAGCAAGGTTATGAGTCTTCAAGAAGCCGAGCAAGAAAAGAAGAGTGGAACATCTCTTGGAGAAAGTTTGAAAAAGGCAGATAAGGAGTATAAAAAACGGAGGCGAGGTGAGTAATGCCAATCTTGTATGAGTGCACAGACGAGGCGATACGCCAATCTAGAGAAAAACTGAGACTGTCACCAAGTCCTGGCATAGGCACTAACATATTGATCTTCGTAGCAGGGGTTTTCACAGGCATGGTCATTATGCCAATAGTTGTTCCGATCGCAGGCTATCAACTTACCAAACGTTGGGGCCCACCACCGCCACGAGGGCGCTAGACTAGTTAGGGCTTGGGCTGAAACCTAGTGAGGAAGACGTTGTGAATGGCAACAATTCTGATCTCCGCTTGTCCACATGACCCTTCAACTCGAGCGGGGTATTATTGGCTAAAAAAAGCAACCACCATCATTGCTAGCCATAAACACAAGGTTGTTCTTCTACGGAGTGCGGTTCTCAACAGATTCCGAAAGGCTCTTGCAGACTTTGATCCAGACTTGGTTATACTCAATGGGCATGGCGGTTCAAAAGCAGTTACAGGTTGCGGTGAAAACGTAATTTTAGGTGTTCCCTCTTGGGACAGAGATCTGGGGCTGAAAATAGGGCGTGGAAACCCAGAGTGGATGAGAGGTCGTATCGTCTATCTTTTTACGTGTAACGCAGGAAAAGAACTCGCCTATCAGTTGATCACACACGGCGCCGTAGCCGTTGCAGCTTTCCGAGAAGCCTTCATCTTTCTCGCCGAGGAAGACGGCGTCAACCGTGAAGCCCACAGTTTCTTTGACGCTGCGCTCAAACTCCCTATACTATTGGCGGGGGGCTTCACGTTTGGGGACGGCTGCCAAGCCCTTCGAGAGTCGTTTTTAGAGTATCGGGCAGAGGCAGAGAAGAAGGGTGACACGTTGAAAGCCAAGTATTTACACCATGATTTAGTTAATTTTGTCTCTATGGGAGACCGACACGCTACAATTTGAGGACTAAGCATTTATGAGGTGAACGCTATAAGATAGAATGGGGTGAAGAAAAACGCCTATCCTATACGAATCAACCGATGACATCATGGCAGGCTTTGAACCGACAGGTCTAACAAGAACGGTGATTCTTGCGGGTGGAGCTGCTGGGGGAACACTACTTACCGCAGGGCTCATACACGCATTAAAGAAGTGGACAGGGGACCCAGGACCTAAAGGCTGGCAGAGAACATTAGTTTTGGCGGGAGGCGGTTTCTTCGGAGCGGTAGCAGCTCACGGAGTCATTCATCTCCTGAAAGGCGGCCAAGGGCAAGCCTCTCTAAAATTCGTTGAGGAGACCTGAAAATGCCACTTCTCTATGAAACCATATTCGAGGATGCAGACCGAGAGATCTTGGCCTTCCTAAAGAGACACGCCCTCGGAAGATATGAAGACGCACTAGCGGAGGCGGCTAGAATCGAAAAAGCAACAAACATACCCATGACTGTCGAGGCGTTCAAACCAATTCACTTCGGCTGGGGAGAATACAAACTCCCTGTTGGAACAACCTTCATCATGCTAAAAGACAACGTGCGCTTCTACCCTGTCGGAATCTTTAGCACAGACAAAGACTTTACCACTATCAAGTGGTGGGAAGGCGCAAAAGTGGAATACCTCTTTGATTGGATGACCTTTTTCGTCCCAGACACCAAAGAGAAACAAGCAACCATGACCCCGCAACCCATATTCAAAACCTCATTCGCCTTTGAAGTGGTGTCGACAGTGTCAAAGGCTAAAGTGGACGCTTGGATCCTCGGATACGTGGTATTGCCCCAAACCATGAGAGAAATGAAAGTAACAAGGTGATTAGATGGGAAAAAATTTACGAGACGCCCTAATCTTCGCCACCGCTGAGGGCGGACTACTCCTAGCGGCTTGGCTCATCCCAAAAGTAAGTGCCAAACCACCTGAAAAACCACCAGTGGGCGAGGCTACACTACAAGGCACAGTCACAGAATCAGAACATCTACTGCCAATTCCCTATGTGACCATCAAGTTCAACGGTCTAGAATGCTCAGCAGACGAAAACGGTGCATACCAAATAGTAGAGATCCCACCGGGAGACTACACTATGATTGTAAGCGCAAGCGGTTATCATCCCAAAACAATACCAATAACCATCGAGGAAGCTAAGGTCTACACAAGAGACATTTCCCTAGAACCAATCGCTCTCCTACTCTACGTTTAACCATCAACACTTAGATATCTACCTATATCCAACCGATTAGTTAGGGTTTTTAATCCAAACAGCCGATTCTCTATCAATAACAATTAGAATTAAAAAGAGGTGTATTGGAAAATGTCTTTTCAACCATACTCAATCTATGCAACTCGACTCCCCATCCTAGAAGTTGGGTATCTAGTTGAAGCTGCCGCTAAGATGTGGCAAGTCTCAGTCATACGAAGACTACGAATCAGAATTCCCCTAGCACCAGGATCTACTGATGTGGCTCTACAAGAAAGCACGGCTCATCCTGAATACGCTACTCTTCACGGAAATCTTGAAGTCGCCAGAATCACAAATCTGCAATACATAGCCTTTGAAACCGCCAATGACGTTCTTCTCAAGTGGATGATGGAACCCTTAGGCTCATACTTTCACAATGTCGTGGCGAACAACGTCCTATTTCCACTAACGCATCCGTGGGAAGTTAAGCGATGGAGTTACAGCAAAGAACAACACCTTAAGTATACTCTCGGCGCAGGTTTGGCACAAGCGTTATACTGTGAAAACATGGAATACATAATGGACGAATACAAGAAGGCTTTGACGGCAGGACAAGAATACCTTAAATTGTTGGCTGACGGTCAAGCAAGAATGGTAAGAAAGGCTTGATCTAAAAATGCTGGAAGTAGAACGCCAAGAATTTCAGAAATGCACTCCGATTGAGAAGCCCTTACCCTGGCCAGAAGAGGAACCTTTTGGTCCTCCTTCTCCTGAAGTCTCCATACTAGCGGAAGAACTCGAAGAACTGCAAGCCATCAAAGAGCCTATACCTACAACGATTTCTCCACGTCTCTTAAAGCCAACTCTCGTCCAAGAGATTAAGCACAAGTATTACAAAAACATCACCGTTCCGGTTGGTGCGGGCGCACCTGGATACACAAATCGATCTCTTGGCTTGCGTGACTTAGACATTGTTGCAGATGAGATGACGATCATAAGTTATCCAGCGGGCAAAACAGGTCTCCAATACAGACTAAACCTGCAAACAAACGATGCAACCCCCATACTTGCGGTGGGTCAGGAAGAAGACCAATTTGAAATCGAAGAGGTGTTCATAGACGATGACGGCTCAGCTCCCGCAGGCAACTTAGTTGTTCGAGTGATATGGAACCCCTATCTCATTCGACTATCACCTTAAGGAAGAAGAATTTTTGGGTCTACACATTCCCACCGTTCCAGAAGTGAACGCCGCAGCCGTCTGGGGTTACGCCACACGCTTATTAACAAGTCTCCAAAATCCAGATCACTTACAGAAGTATCTCGGCGGGCCAACAGGAGCCCTCGGCACCGTATTGCCTGCTAACACGAGCCTACACAATGAATTATTAACGCTTTTGGGACGTCTAACCGCTGCTAGAGCCCTATACCTAGACAACCTCAATAACACTCAGCTCTTGAATCTTCCAAACGTCAGCCTCATGGAACACGAAATCGAGTTTCCAAGCGCAGAAACCTTAGACGACATAAACACCATTGTCTACACGGCAACAACCGAATGCCCTATCACAGTCGCTTTACCAACAGGCGCATCTAGAAGGCGAGTTCTTCTCCTAGCCGTAATCACAATGTTGAACAACACCGCCAACGCCCAGAAAATCGACATACAAGTTCAAGGCAGAAAAGGAGCTGGCGCATGGAACACCTACTTTGACAAAACAGACTGCGTAGGCTTCGGTGCAGTGGACGGCGCCACAACTAGCCTCGTAACGCTCCAAGACGTAACCGCCTTAATAGACACTGCAGGTAACTACGGCTTCCGATGCCAAGTGAGAAACAGCGTTGCACAAAGCGTCAGATACACAACACAGTATCTCCTCGTAGTAACCTACAGGATGAGTTAAAAGAATGAGCGCATCTCGAAGAATCCTAAAGATCCTCAAGGGCATAAGCGCGGGAATTGCCCTTTTTCCGGCAGCCTTTACCTACGACAATCTAATAGGTAAAATCTGGATGCACGAATATGGATATGACGCTGAATCGGGCAAGATTTACCTCTCTGACCCAAGCGGCGGAGTTACTCCTCAATGGGGGGGGTCATACGACAAGAGGTAATAGAGGGTATGACGTTGGGTATTGAACTAAGGCTAACCAATATTGATCCCCCAACGGAGGAACCACAACGAACCATCTATCGCGATATTGTTAATCTTCCCAACCCAGTAAATCTTGGAATGACGGTGCGCTATTTCAACCACGATGACGTAACCTTATACTTTCAAATCACAGGCTCGGGGGTAGGGTACACGTTTGGAACGGTGAATCTTGGTTCATTAGCCTCTGGCACAGACGGATACAGAAATCTTGATGATTTTACGTCAAGAGCTAAACCTTCGGCTGGAGACCTACCAAGTGGTGAAAAGGACGAAAACATAACGCTAATCCTAAGAGCCTATACAGACGCAGGCTACTCAAACCTCAAATGGACATACGAGCGCACGGTGGGTATCCATTGGATAAACAGTGCAGACCCATCCTTTACGGTAGACTTTCTGAACAACTTTGATGATGGGACTGTGCAAGGATGGGCTGTTGCGCACGAGGCTGGCAACGCCACCCCAGCGGGTGGTTATCCATCAATCAGCGTTGTAACCGATTACGTTTTGTCCACGCCTTATAGTTGTTTGATGTGGCAGAGGACTGGTCAGGGTGTAGGCGCCGCGGTAGACCGTTGGCTGCGGGCAAGACTGTATAAGTCGTTTAACACTCCAAACAAGAACAAAGTGTATGCCATTTTAGACGTAAGATTATCTTCGTCCGCAACGGGGGGCGGAAACCCTTGGACAGCAGTAAAACAACTGTGGATCAAAGAAGGCGATATAGTGAGAATTTATTTGGGAAGACCAACAGATTACGTCAATGAAAATTATGTTCCTGCAAATAAATGGATGAGAATAATAATTCCACTCCCTCCGAACACTTCGGTTCAAATAAGAATCGTTTTGGAAGGTTCTGGCCATCGTGACGTGAGTAGTGGTCCTGATACATATTGGAATTGGTACACTTGGCTTGACGACTTCAAGATCATAAGCAAAGACTAGGGGCGAGAGGCTTGTCCAAAAAGAATCCGCAATCCTATGTTACTCGAACCGAGTGCAAGCAAATGATGAGCGGAGTTAAAGACGACATCAGCGTTATGAAGAAGGCTCTCGTAGGAGATGACATGAGACACGGAATAGTCAAAGACGTAGCCGACATAAAATCAACCCTAAAAACAGCCTCAGCAATAAAAAACATTCTCGTCCCCATTTTGATTGCGGTCGCATCATCCCTCATAACAGCCGCGCTTTTAGGCGGGCTTCATCTCCCTTAAATCTTATAAGCACTTCAAGGTTACTTTATTTAAAGGTGAAAAAGAGTGGAAAATCTCCTGGCACCTGAACTGTTGTTCACGATAGGCCTCCTCTTGGGCGTGATCTTAAGAACCCTACTGCCTTGGCTCAAAAAGAAAGCGGAAGACCCAACAATCGCCTTCGACCCAAAATTCGTGTGGACGGCAATACTAGCCGTAATCTTAACAACGATTGAAATGGCTGCCATTCTAGCTGGAGCCCCCGATCAGTTGGCGACCCTAGATCTGCGACTTGCCTTTTTCGGCGGCTTCTTCTTTGGACTCGGAAATAACGAACTCGTGAACCGCATATTACATAGTGGCAAGACCAAATGAGAATCTGTCCCGACTGCGGAGAACCATTAACCAAAGTTCCCAATATCGATCGTCTCTACCAATGCGAAACTACCCGCCTATACTACCCTGTCGACCGAATGGGAAGGCTAGGCGAACCACTAATAAACCCCCCTGGCATTAACCAAAGAGAACTTCCCACGGCGTCTGCACCAAGGCTAATAAAACAAACAACCACGCTGCCACCAAGACTACACGAGGAACTAGCGAGCAACATCGGAGAAGACCAAATCCCAAACTTCATAGAATATCTCAGCTCCGAGTTAAACATGAAACCCTTTGAATTTATGATGCAACCCAACAAACTCAAGCATGACGTAATGTCTCGAGCATTCCCCCATTGGCTAGAAGTCAGAGGCTTACTCTGACCCTTCGCTGGGTCTATGATCCCCGCAGAGCCACCGACCTTTATAAAATTTCAAGTCTTTTCTCGTGCCACACTCTGCGCAACGAACCATTTTTTAATTTCCCTTCTTATCTTGGATCTGTTTTATGTTTTTGATCCACTGCTTAGGAATGTTCACATCTATCTTCAATTCAACCTTACTTCTGATCAATTCCTTAATAACCTCATCCTGAGTGAATTTTCTCTTAAAAGCAACTCTCATCAGCCCCTGTAGTTCGTCAAAGGCTTTCTTCGTGAGTGAAGACACGCGAATATGAGGCATTTAATCTAACCTCATTAACTCATTAAGGAGAGCTACTTCCTCTTCATGTGTCCAAATTCTGTTTTGAAGACCCCAAAAGAATAGCCTATAAAAAGTCTTCTTGTCCAACGTTTTTACTCCTCCAGAGTTTGTTAACAAAAGTAACAATGCAACCAAACCTTTTAAGCGTTGGCATCAATTTCATGGTAGGAGAAAAAAACCTATGCCGGGTGTAAAATACGGACACTTCACCGCTATGGGCGGACTGAAACTCGCACCAGCCATAATCAAGTTCCTCGGCATCGAGGGACTAGTAGACGTTAAGAGACGCAGCGACCTAACCGTTTCCTCAAGCCCCTTCGGATGGGTTGACGAAGGCGGAACCGCATTCATCAAAGGCGCCCCAGTTGCCAAACACAAGAGTATCGCCGAAATAGAGGCTCTCGGGCCTGTCGGCAAAGCGATCGCTAGCGGTCTTAGAACGGCAATCGGCATTTCAAAGAGACACACCGAGAAGGGAACCGCAATCGTCAATGTTAGAGGACGCCTCAAACGGATGCCAGCCAAAGCCGCTGCCATGATGCAGGCAGGGAGACAGAAAGAAGCAGTCCGAGCCGTAACAGTCTTCGTCTAAACACCCCCCTTTTCTTTTTTTGGTGAAACTTTTGGCGCTAACTCCTCGGGAGAAGGCTGCCATAGAAGCTGAGAGACGAAAAAGACCAACAGTTGCACGTTGGTATCCAAGCCCTTATGAAGAAGGGAAATCCAACTTAATTAGAATCCTTAAAGAAGCCCACAAGGATGAATCAGAAGCCGCTAAACATTATCGTGAAATGGCAGACTTATCCGCAAAGGCAGGGTTCCCCTACATGTTTACACTGTTAGAGAGCATAGCGATCCAAGAAGAGACGCACGCAGGGACCATAAAGAAACTTTTGTTTGATCTAGGCGAAACCGTTTAGAGTTTCTCCCTGACATTAAGCAAGTATGTTCCACGCTGTTGTGCAACAATTTTGCCAGCTATCCAAGCGGCTTGAAAATCAGTGGCCTCTATCTTCTGCGTTGAGCCGTCCATAAAAATTAACCACCACGTCTTCAATTTCTTCTCTTCCATCATCTAAAACCTTCTGAATGGTGTTCTTTCAAGCCAAGCCCTAAATCCTTCAAGGAGAGCCTTCTTGCTTAAGGCGTCAAGAACACGATACGTCTCCAACGAGTAGCCCATCACGGTAATATACTCCTCAAAGCGAGGGTGACGCTCAACTTCCTCTCTTTCTCGTCTCAACTCCTCGTAGGTAACAAGACCCTTAGGAAGAACCCGCATAGGCGGAGCAACAGTGGGAGGCGCAATAGGTCTAACTATCCTGGCAAGTCGAATTTTCAGTTTGTCCAAACTAACAAGAACGCATGCCTTACGTGGTTCACAGACGTAATATTCCCACTCCATAGGGCACTGAAAGAGAAACATCTCACTTGGAACATCTACCCTTCCCCAAGGAAATTCATGCGCTCCTATAATTTCGGTCAACTCAACCTTATGAGCTGGACAAGTCGGAATCTTAGGCGGGGGCGGTGCGACTTCCTTCACAGGAACTTTGACGGCTCTAAGCCTCTCGATCTCTGCCGTTGCCTCACGCAAGCGACTCTTTGTCTCGCCCAATCTAGCCGATATTCTGTCGATCTCCTCTTCAAGTTCTCTAATGTCCCTCGCTGGAGGCGCCGGCTTTATTCCTAACTCGTCACGGATGGCTTGCGCCGCAGATTCCAGATAAGCCAAATACTCCTCGAGCTGAGACTTGTAACCGCTCATCAGTTCAACTCTAGCCTTCTCAAACCAATTTCCCTCTTTCAACTCCTCTTCTGTCGGTGTTATAGGCGGTAACGCCTTCGTCACTCTATCTGCCTTAAACATCTCCGTTGCTTTCGCTAAGATCTCGTCTTTGCTTGGCATGTGCGGGATTTCTTCAGCCAACTCACGCACCTCTCGGCGTTCGGAAGAAGGCTACCCACTTGCCAGGGGTCAAAATTGGATGGCGAACCGTTGGTTTCGGAAGTTGGACAGGTTGAAATTCAAGGCTTGGAAAACTCTTGGCTTGAAGCTGAACCGCCTCTTCTGGGGTGTTGCCCTGCATATACTCGGCGGTGTTCACGCTCCAACCTTCAGAGTGTAGCTTATCAAAGACTTTGTCAAAGTCTTCTTCAGGGCTTAAGACTATCGGCGAGTAGATTTTTACTTCCTCTTCCTTCGGGATCACGCCCCTAGTCGCTCTGATCTCCCCAAGCAATCTCTCAGCCTTTTCTCGAGCTGCTTTCAGTTTCTCTTCCTCTTCCACTTTTGCTTCCTCTCTTTTCTCAATGACTTTTAACTGTTCGTCTGCATACTCTCTGGGGTTTGGCTGTTTTAATGCTTCCTCAAGAATTCGCTTTGTCTCAGAAGAAACCTCTTCATCGGGGAGTCCCAATTCTGCGAGTTTCTCCTCTATGTAGACTTTAAGTTCTTCACCCTCACCCTCAAGCGGTCTAACTTTAGCCGCCTCTATATAGGGGGTAAGCACCGCGCCTTTGAACATCTCCTTTAATGTTGGTTCTCTTGGAGCTGCATATCTTCTCTCAGCGATCCCCATCTTAATGAAGATCTTAGCGTTCTCACTCGGCAACGCTGCGACATCATCCTTCTTGAATGGACCATACGTCTTAAAATCCGTTCCTACAATGGCCGCCGTGTCCTTCAAGAAGCGAACTTCAATAAAGGCAGTAGCCATAACTACCCCAACCCCTAATATCTTCTTTTTCAACTAATAGAATCTTCTATAGCCTTCTTCCATAAATAATTAAATCTTGATAGCCTAATGTAAAGAAGAGAAACCAACCGATAGGAGACCTTCTGAGTGGCTACCGAAGAGACGAAAAGGGCGGAGATCAAGCGCAGCGAAGACCGTATGGCACATTTTGAGCGCATGATGACGGAACGCCCACGTCTCATAAGGCTCTGGGAGTATTGGTGGAATTGGTATCGGATGCGCAGGGTGTATTGGCTAACGTCACTGTGGCTGCAAGAAGTCCGATCTTGGAAGCGTAAACTAAGACGCTGGGAAAAAACGGGTCAAAAACCCGACATGAAAGAAGCCGAGATCATAAGAAAAAACACCAGCGCCATCGAGGACGGCATAGCCGTAGTCGTGATAGAGGAAAGAGACACCGAACAGTTAGCACGTGCAAGAAAATGGCGAATCCGCTTCCCGAGACCACACAGAACAATGGTAAGCTGGATAGCAGCCAAAAGACGCCGACTAACCCGCATCCGACACTGGATCAAAGAAATACGAAGAGAGCTGCCTGCACTCTGGAAAAAATTCGTTTATGTCATCTACTACGCCTACACCGCTCCAGGATCAGAACGCCACCTAGAAGCCCACCTCGAGGGACAATGCCACATAGATCCAAAAGTCCAAGCCAAGGTAAAAATGCTCGCAAACAAACTTCTTCGTCTCTGGGTCGCAAAACCAATCACAACAGCCCAAGGAGTAGAAAAACCCGGATACGCAGTTCCCCTTCTAATCCCTCCAGGAATCGCAAAGCCTCCATACGAAGGAACATTCAAAAGTGGTTCCGCAGAATGGGAATGGGGCGTCCAATGGGAACACACAGTAGAAGAAGGCGAAATCAAGCCAGCCCCCCCAGAAGTCGAGGTCAAAGAAAAAGTCAGACTCAAGCTCGAGGTCTACGACTACGATTATGCGACCCTTAGAATGTTTAACGAGTATGATGTCCCGCCTGTTTGGTGGGAAGAACCACAAGAAGAACTAGAAAAAAGACTCAAAGTAGGAGTTTATATGTTGAGAAGATTCGTTGAAAGAGAGGAAACAGAATGAGAAGCGATTGTAGTGTGCCAACTAAATACCATTGTCCTCAATGTGGAAACCATGTTATAAGAGTTGATAACGTGCCGAAAAAACAGAGATTCAGACATTGGTGTAAGGTTTGCGAGGTTTGGGTTCAACCAGTCGCACGTAGAATCTTTGTTCCCGAGACCTACACTATAAAAAGTTTTGAAGAACCCGCTGTTTTCCCTGGAATATTAGGCTTCGTAGATAAGGAGAAAAGAAAATGATTAGTGTTGATCTCGATAGAGCAAGCACTCTACATCTCTTAAGAACCTACTTGACCGTTCCTCAAGCTTTTTCAGTGGTTACAAAAAGGCGCCTTACTGCCCCCTACGATGTTACCGTTAGTCCCTCTGGCGTTGGCTTCCACATCAAAATCTTAGAACAGGTTTCGATAGAGCAAAATCTGAAGATCCGTGCGTTGCTATGGGATCACGCTGAGAGACTAGCCTATGCGCTCAAGAAGTGGGCTCTGAACCCAAAAGAGGCTTACATTGATTTGTGTTTCGATGAAAAGAATGAAGGACGAGAGAGGGAGCTTAATATGTCAATGATCTTACAACCATTCAGCGCACAGATCCAGCAGACCCGCCGACTTCTCCAAAATGGCGAAACAGAGAAAGCCGAAGAAGTAGTCCATACCGTAGCCAAGCAAATTGAGTCTGCGGTTCAAGAAAGAAGGGGAAAACAGTTTGTCGGCTGCATATCCTTTAACGGAGATTCCTTAAGGGAACACCTAGAAAAGATATGTGGCGACATCGCCGCAAAGGACAGAACCTTCAAGTGGCGTATGTATCCCTGCTTCTTCCCAGAGTTTGATTGGATGCTAGTCGTGTTCACTAACGATAAGGACTTGGCTTGGAAAAGAATAAGCTGGCTCAAAAATCGAACTGAACTAAAAGCGGCTGACACAAGACTGTGGGTGAAAGAGAGGATCGCAACATGAGTTTTCTACCCTTTCGGATTCCAGCGTGGGTGATGAGATGCAAGAAATGTGGGCATCCCTTATGGATATGGAAGTCCAAAGACGGAGCTTGCTGGCTATACTGTCCAAAGTGTAGGCAAAAATGCGAACGGATCAAGATAGAGGTTATTAAGTGAGGACAGAACTTTGATCAAGATGGTCTGTCCAAGGTGCGGTTCAACGTGGTATGAAGAGAGCCTAGAGGCGGTGCTAAAGAAGGTTGAAGGGAAATGGGGAGCGTGGGAACCATACATGACAAAGCAGCAGAGAAGAATGGTCGCCTTATACAACAACTCTGAGAGGCTAAAAGAAATACTGAAAAAGAAAGGTCATCTAAAGATGTTCTGTATAGGTTGTGCGATTGACATCACAAGAAGGCTGAGCCATGGGAGAAAGTGAATGGTGGTGGATAACTCGACGAAGTGAGCTTAAGCTCCAAGTAGTCTGCTAGACGAGGAGAGATGAGGCGGTGCCCCAAACGGCCACCTCACGCCCATCAATCTCGAGTGAGTGACCAAAGATGCAAGTGCTTCTAATCCATGTGGACGGCAAGATGCCAAACCTACCCCTAATGAAGTTGTCAGCATGGCACAAGAAACAAGGAGACACCGTTACCCTTCTCCAAAGACATGAGCTGCAGCAGCTCTCTGTTTTCTCCCTTAAACCCGACATCGTTCATATCTCCTGCGTCTTCACTTGGAACAAACTAAAAGCCTTAAGGACCGCACAAAGATTCTCAGACAGAAAGGTAACAGTCGGCGGATCAGGTGTAGATCTGAAGAGCACGCTTCCAGAAGAGGTAGAACACATTGAACCCGACTACCGCCTATACAACATCGACTATTCAATGGGTTTTACAACACGTGGCTGCATAAGAAGGTGTCCGTGGTGTCTCGTTCCTAAAAAAGAGGGCAAAATTAGAGATCATGCTTTGATTGACGAATTTCTGAAAGCGGGTCATCGAAAACTGATCCTCCTCGACAACAACTTTCTGGCGGGACCTAAATGCGAAGAGAACTTAATCAAAATCATAGCGTATAGGCTGCAGGTAAGTTTTACTCAAGGTCTGGACATACGCTTAGTCACTCGAGAGAACGCAAGGCTTCTAAGAAAAACCCGCTTCTATAATTGGAAGTTTAACCACCGCCAACTCTACTTCTCCTTTGATCTTCCAGAGATTGAGGACGCCGTTAGACGTGGCGTTAAGATCCTCAGTGATGTAGGAATCAAACCATACTCCTTACGCTTCTATGTTCTGACAGGCTTCAACACAACCTTTGAGGAGGACATGCACCGTTTTCAAGTCCTGACAGACCTCGGGACGGAGCCCTTTATGATGGTTTACAACAATCGAAAAGACTTGCCACTGCAAAGAGCCTTCTCAAGATGGGTTAATCGGATGATTTATAAATCGTGCAGTTGGGATAACTACAAGAGGCGTCCAAAATGAGTTTCTGGGAATCCCTGGCAGGATCATACTTAGGAACTGTGCTCGGCAGCTTCACAATGGGCATAATCGGATACTTCTTAATCAAGCTGTTCATAAAGCGGTTGAGTCAAGACCCCGAAGCAATAAAGTGGTTCCGAGCCTTAAAACAAAAAATTATGGACGACAAAGACTAGGACTCAATTCCCTTAAGAATTTGAGGATAGACTCTGTGGCTTTTACCTGCGGTTTCTGGGTGCAAAGATGAATAAACCCATACGCACACAGAAAATTTAGAACCTTACTCAGTTCATCCTCGGTGAGTTTGGTCTTCTCCATAAGCTCCTGTCGAGTGTGCCATTTGCCATCCACTAAAGTATTCACGATTTCATCGATCACTCTCATCCCAAACACCCTTAACCTTCATTGAAATATTAACCTTTTAACTCTTCAGAAACTAACTTCTAGAACCCGAGCATAGAACACTTCGGTAGCGAACTTTTTTATACACGTATGCACCTATCCTAACATAGAGGACTAGTCCCAGAAGGAAGTGAACTGAAATGGAAGAAGACGAAGGGCATCTTTTAAGGCGTGCCAAAGGTTGCATACTGCGGGCTAAAGAAATGATTGACAAAAAGGCGATTAGAGCTGCAAAAGAGCAACTAGACTTCGCAGTAAAAGACATCGACTCAGTGTTAACAGGTGAGTTGTAGCAGATGGTGAATTGGCAAGAAATAGATCCTGCCCAAGTAGTCGACTACTGCAAAGCCTACTATAGTCGCTATGGCGAGTATCCCTCTCTCCGAGATATCTTCTACCACTTTGTTGATGTGCTCTGGCCTAACACGAAGTCCGTTTACAAGACCCTTTCAGCATGGATTAGAGATCAGCGATTAAATGGAAAGATAGATTGGGAAATAGTTAGAGACGGTGGGGGAAGAGAGTTTGAAGACAACGATTGGAGTTACACAAGCACACGCAGACACATTGAGATATGGCGTAACTTGTTCACCAAAGTTGGTAGTCGCTATAGTCTTCCCAGGTGGCTTGATCAACCGAAAAAGGTAGTAGTAGTATGTGAAAAAGAAGCAGACTACCCGATCATTCAAGCCATAGTCGGACTTGGAAAACTAAACGTTGATACCGCCTACGCCAGGGGATATAGTGGTTGGAAAATGTTGCACGATATAGCCGAGAGTTTCAAAGAGGAAGGAAAAGAGCCTTACATCATAGCCCTCGCAGACTTTGATCCAAGTGGAGGAGAAGGCGCCAAAAGAACAGGCAAAGATCTAGTATCATTCATCTTGAAAGCCATGATCCAATTAGGCGTGGAAAATGTCCAAGTCGAGAAAATTCTCGTTACCAAAGAACAGATAGGACAATTCAAGCTGCCACATAGACCTGAAGACGAACAAGAAATCCAAAGACTCCAAAGAGATCCACGATTCAAAACCTGGACCTACGGCTTATACCGTGTTGAAACAGCAGCTCTAAGAGCTAAAGCACCCGACTACTTCGATAAGGCAATCATAGACGCAGTGATGAAACATTTTGACCAGGAGATCCACAAAAAGATACAGAAAAAAGAAGAGGAGCTGCAAGGGAAGATTGAGGAATTTTTTGAGGAGCAAGCTGACCTACTAGATGAACTTAAGGACGCCATAGAAGAAAGCGAGCACCTAGAGGACTGAGAAGAGAGAGACAGATGAGTGAAGGTAAAAGGAAAATCAGAAAGGTAGTGGAGCTTCCAGACGAAAAAGCGATGGAAGAAGCATACGCCAAATGGGTTGAGACTCCCATAACCGACTCCGGCGACTTCCAATTCAAGGTGCGGGAAGGTGGGGGACAACTCTTCCTAGACCCTCTAACACAAGAACCGATCCTGCCACCCTTCCGTATCGTCAAGTGCCGATGTGACCGTAAACTAAAAATCTTTCTCGTCTCAAAAGACCCGATAGTTTACGCAGGTAGGTGTAGCCGCTGCAAAGGGGCGCACTATGTCGGAGACGTAGGCATCATAAAAAAGGCTGGCATTAAACAGAGACGTGAATGGTTACGAAAGGCAAAGAAACTACGGAGAAAAGGGGCGTTATCATGCTGAAAGAGAAAGGAGAGAGAAGGTCAAACGCCCACAGGACTGAATAGAACAAACTTCTATAAAAACTTTCTAGCACTACTCTTATATGCACGTATGCACCCATTTTAGAATGTGGAAGAACCATGGGACGAGTTAATCAAAACATAGACGATGCTCTAGAAAAGCGTTTCAAAGAGGCTGCCAGGAAGAAATTTGGAGACAAGAAAGGCGCCTTAAAACTCGCCTTCGAAGAGGCGGTCAGAGATTGGCTGAAGCAGTTTCCAGAGGAAACAAAGGGGTCTTCCTAATCAGGTGGAGAGCCTTGCTGAGAGAAGGGAGCACCGTAGATGCGTTTTCCTCACTCCTCTCTAACCGATCTCAGCCAGCAGGTTAGTGGAAGGACTTGGGGAAGCAGCAGTATAGGGCTAGACGTAAACAGAATCCCTTAGAATCCGAGATCTCCCTTCCCAAGTCCCACAAACAAAATTAGGAGGTGACCCAAAGTGCCACACCGACAAGAAGCTAGAAAGTGTCTAGGCTGCCAGGGCGCCAACGTCTTCGCCGTCAGAGCTGGGCTAAGAATCTATATTCAGTGTCCAGATGCGGAGTGCTTTGAAAAACGCTACGGAAAACAATAGAGCTTTCTTCCATGAGTATTTAAATACGCTTTGTAAACAATAACAATAGGGGTTAAACTTGAAATTTAAGAAAAAAATCCTATACGGCTTAGCAACGCTAACTTGCCTTCTCTCGCTGATCCTCTGCGCGTCCTTTGTCTTTGCCTATGCCGACTATCAAGAATACGTTAGAACCTCTAGTGCGTTCTATGATTCTAAGGGTTTGCACGGCTACTACGATCTGCTTCCATTCTCCCAATGGTGTGCGCTGTTCCCGGTATTCGTTAGTTCTGGGGTCGTCTTGGCAGGATTATGGATTTTCTCAATATACTTTCTTACAAGGAAAAGGATCTCTGCGGTTCTTGTCCTCGTCATATTCGTCTCGATGATGATGACGCTTCCAACTATATACGCTGAATCAATGACCCTTCCAACTACAAACGCCCGATCAATCCTTCCTCAGCCCGCCCTAAACTACACGCAACCACCAACTCCACCGCCAAAGAATGATACAAGTAGCATGCGAATCATTGATGTTCTCTGTTGTGGAGACGAAGAATTTATGTCAGTCCCCAGACGAAAGAGTGATGTTGAAGACACGGTCCACGAGGCTAATACCTACGTTGGAGCTTATAGTAGAGAGTGTTTTGAAGACCTTAACATCACTTTTCAAGTGAGGGGATGGATAGAGTTTGACAGTAGAGACGACATACCCTTCGACTACTCAGCCTTTGAACTTTTAGAAGAAGCAATAACTGAGACAGGGTTCTATGATGGGATGCTCTACGGCAACTGCACCATTGATCTTCTCTTTGTGATCACAGGTCAAGACATCGACATGGGGGGCTTGTCTATTCCTTGGTGGTATGCTTTAATCATGGAGACGACACCCGCCACGAACAACATAGTGCTTATAAGACATGAGTTTAGTCATCAGCTCTGGGCTTTCCACTGTGATAGCTACTGCTGCATGAACTTGGACGACTTCTTCATGCCTAAAGGTTGGGATTGGTGCGAATACCATGAACAATGGCTTCTCGAACACAAATACATCAAACCCCACGACTACAACATTAAGATAGAAGAAGGAGTTGATGGGGGATACACCGAACCAACAGAGAACACTAACCACATCATAAGAGAGGGAACCCTCAGCCTCAAAGCCTTTGCGGACTACGATCACTTCTTCTGGGTTTGGGAAATAAGGAATCTCACGGACACACTATACAGCGAAGCAAATCCTATGACCTTAAACATCGGCTCAGACTACAACATCACAGTGAATTGGTTTCCCGCCTATCACATCATCCTAACCAATCCTACACACGGACACACAGAACCCGCAGCAGGCGACTACAAAGTGTGGCCTGCGTCCACGTTCACAATAACAGCCTACCCTGAAGATGGATACTACATTAGCACTTGGAAAGTAACAGGAAGCGGAACCAAGACCATCTGCGGAAACCAAAATCCCTTACACTACTCCGTTGAAGGCACAGTAACCATAACACCTGTCTTCGCAGAAAGATCAAGTGGCGGTTGCGCTGGCGGATCGTCCCGCTATGTGATCGACTGAACCTTCCCCTTTTTTTATCCTTTTAGGGCGTTGGGATAAGACCCACTTTTTGAGCTGCCCACTCAAACAATGTTTTTGTGTCATCTATGCTTGGTGCAGAGACAGAGATGGTTTGATCCTTCTTTTTGTAGGAAATGGAATGTTGCGGTTCCACGTATATGTCAGGGGGAATGGTTAATCCCATTCGATTTCACCCATTCCCTTAATACCGTGCTTTTAAGATATAAAGAACACTACTCTTATATGCACGTATGCACTCATTTAAAGTGTGGAAGAAACATGGGAAGTCTAAGACCAATCTGCGTTAATTGTGGACGAGAGATGAATTGCGCCAAAAACGGCATCGTGGTCTATCATCTCCTAGAACACGCTACCCCCGGGCCTGTCCAACAGAAAGTCGGTAACTTTGTTGTAGTCAATACTGACCGCTTATCCGAAGGCTCATGGAAAGAAGGAGACATCGACTTCGTGGCACTCGGCGACAGATACGAATGTAACAAGTGTGGCTTCTCGGTTGTGGTCGGGTGTAGCGAGTTAATGATGGCAACTGCCTTCTCAAAATTTACGCAGAAGCACTTGAAACGCATTGTTGAGGAAGCTGAGGAAAAGGTAGAGATAAGACGAAAAAACTAATGTTCATTGAGAAGAGACGTTGCACGCACAGGGCTAAACGGATTGCTTGGTGTAACAAACTAAAGAAGTTCTGCAACGCACCCTTTGAATATGAGACGTGCAAGGATTACGAGCCTGAAAAGAGAGGACGAAAAAGATGAAAATGAAGCTGCTTACGGTGAGCTGCTACATTATAGCCTGCGTTTTGGACGCTGTAACTTCACTCGCACTTCTCGGTGTTGGCTTCGGAGAACACAACTCTTTCTATGCGATCTTGGGGTTTGAAGGGTTCTGGATACTCTACTTTTTCGTCTCGGCAGGTCTCCTAATCCTGCTTCTATGGGCTTCTACTAAATGGTGGTGGGCTTACCTAATCCTCTGGATCAACACAACCGTTCACCTGATCTGCGGAGTCCACAACATCATGTTGTTCTAAGGTTTTTATTTCCATAGCCGACACTACATTTATATGCACCTATGCACCTATCTTACTTGGCGAGGATACCGTGAGCAACGCACAAGTTCCAATAAAGAAGATCATTATTCGAGTCCAAAAGGGTCATGTGAAGATACTTGACGTGGTTTTGGTAACAACCGACAACAAAGAGGTTTCCGCCTACGACACGAAGATTCCTGTCAAAGTCGAGAGTTGGCATGACGTTCTGATATGGTGATAGAGCCATGCACGGAAAAGGCAGAACAGATCGGAAACGAAGACGCCCTGACCGAGCCTGCGGATGGCAGAGCCACGACATTGTAACAGTCAAGGGCGTGTTCAACTGTTCTTGCGGTGCGACTCTCCACACAGGCGAGAAAAAATACCGCATCGGGAACGAATATGTTTGTGGGGTCTGTGCCATCATGCACATGAACGAGGGACGAAAAAGATGAACCGCTACCTACTCATTGAAGGCGACTGTCGAAAGGCTCTCCTCTACGTCAAGCCTGAGAGCATACAGCAGATCATAACAAGCCCGCCCTACTTTATGATAGCCAAATACGGCGGGGGTCAAGGAGAGATCGGAACAAGAGGGACGTTAGAACAATACATCAAAGACCTAACAGAAGTGTTCCAACAACTCTTCAGGGTTCTAAAGCCAAACGGCACGTTCATGTTAAACATTGATTCAGCGAGGCGGGAGGCTGGGCTACTATCTTTTTCGGCTTGGGAGTTCATACCGATCCTTAAAGAGATCGGCTTTGACCTCACGCAGACTATCATGTGGGTAGATCGAGGAAGAAGAGTCATTTACAACTCAAGAATCCTGAACCATCACTATGAACCGATCTTCATACTCTCTAAGGGCAACAACTTTCTTTTTAATTGGGAGGCTGTTCCAGAGCAATATCGGGGGGACGTATGGGAGATACAAGGGTGCTACCTCTTCCAAGACACCGAAGACGAAAAACTTGATATGTGGGACAAACACGGAGTCGCCACCTTCCCTGTCGAGTTGGTAACACAGTTGATCCGACTTGGAAGCAACCCAAACGACACGGTTCTCGATCCCTTCTTAGGAAGCGGGACAGTAATGGACGTGGCACAGAGGACAGGTCGCAACGCCATAGGAATCGAGATCAGCATGGACTACTGCGAGAGGGTAATGAAACGGTGCTTCCATCAGGGAAACGTCTATCGCTACATCACGTTAGGCGAGCTTGAGAGGGGGGAAGCCAAGTTTTGAACGCCACATCGCCACTTCGGAGAACTAAGGGGAGTTTGCTATGGCTAGCCTAAGAGGAAGACCACGCAAAGGACAACATCACTACAATGGATCAAGTGTGCGGAAGGCAAACGGAGAACGAAGGAAATTCTACACAAAGGACGGAGTAGCCAAACAGACCATAATCGAGGGGGTGCATTTTTGAGACTCATGGATAAAGGGCTAGTTGCAGACGAAAAAGTAGCCGACCAAATAGACCTCATCGAAGCCGACAGGGAAGGCTTGCATATCCACTATAAAGACGGAAAGGTTGAGTTCTACGCATGGCAGAACCACAGATTTGAAGAAGCTGCCAACCCCGACCCGCCCCTGTGCGATCCTGCCAAGAGAAGGAAGCCCACGCCCACACTCAAGGACTTTTTCTAACTGTATTCCTGTTCTACACAAGACGAAAAAGGTTTAATAGGGACGAAAAAGATAGATGTAAGTAGCGAAACCACGAAGGAGGTGGGAAAACATGGAAAAAAACAGCGTGATCGAGAGGGCTAAAATCGTGGAGATCACCGCAGACCCAGACGGCACAAGTTATCTTGTTCATCTTGACAATGGCAAGACCTACAAACTCGGCAAAAAAGCCCTATGGGGTTGGGGACGACTCCAAGAGGGACGAATCGCATTTGACAAAAGGGTGGCGGACACCTACGCCCAATTCCTGAAGAACAAGGGCTTAGACCCTGCGACCATCCCAAAGAAGGAACAGATCAGACTTAAACGCATGGCGTCCTCAGAGGCTTTCGGCGAGGTATGGCTTGGGCTGGAAGAACAGCGAGAGTTTCAGGCGATCACTTCACAGGCGAGGGACGGCGCACCGCAACTTTTCAGCGTGGCGACCTTCCGACACATTCTTCTTGATCCTAAGCGGGTCATGGAGATTGGCAAAACAGTTTTTTCGTCTCAAGGCATCCAACCATACGACAGACATGAGAACATCCTTCAGGCTGGGCAGCTCTTAGGACTCTACGGCGAACACAACGGCTTAAACTTGGGGTTATCGTTTTCGGCTGGCGACATTCACACACAACACGCCATAGCCATAAGCCAAATGATAGAGCTGCAAGTTTGCACGAATCCCTTAGTTTGGCTTCGGGGTATGCTCTCGACATTCATCAAGGGCAGAAGGATCGAGTGGAAGGTTAGAATCCTGCGACTCGAAGGCATCGGAGACGAAAAAGTTTTAGAAAGGCGGATCATCGAGACAGTCGAGGACGTGAAAAGCGGAGAGAAAGGACTCTTGGCAGTGATCCAGAAGAGTAAGACCAGACTCGTAACTAAGGATGTGGCGGAGACCATACTAAAGGCTTTTTCGTCTTCCTATGGCATCGGCGAAGGGATACAGGGCGAGATAATGAACGAATACAAGGAAGCCAACGGCAAGAGCCTTTACGACTTGGCACAGGCGACAAGTCAAATAGCGTGGAGTAGTCAAGGATTCCGAGAAGACGCCTTTAGAGCTAGATCATCGCTGACAGGGATAGCTGCCGTAATGACCACAATCGAAGACCCACAGGCGACTTATCAGGTGTGCAAACAAAGGCTGGAGGCTAAAGCCTGATGCTAAAACTACCTATCGAGATCGTTAAGCGGTTCTGCAAGCTGAAGGAGAACGAGGTCGTCAAGGGAGCTGACGGCGAGACCTACTACACCATAAGGCGAGAGGGCGACTATCTGATTATTGTGGAACAGACGAAAGAACAAAGGGACGAGTGCGAATACAGAGGCATAGACCCGACAACTGAGATAGGAGCTTAGAGGGATCGCCATGACAAAAGCACCCCCCTGTTTCCACTGCAAACAACCCTTAGAGACAATCATCCCGCAGGATCAAGGAGTCGCTTACAGATGGGACGAGGACGCTGGACGCTACGAAGTGGACGACGCCCAACAACAAACGACCTTCAGGTGTGGCGAGTGCGGGAAGGAAGTCGGAGGCTGGCGGGCTGACGGCGTTAAATGGGGTCTAGTCCCTGAGACCGACCCCTGACCCCTTTCTTTTTCGTCTCTGCTGATCGGCGGGCTGTTCCCTGCGTGGATCGTGGCAGCTCCAGATCGGCGACCCGCCCACGTGTATCTTTTTCGTCTCTTCGGCTGAGAGTGGGGAGGCGAGGCTGTAATCGGCTGAAGGAAAGAGAA
>Ga0315309_1000180_pt1 | contig 38028 bp, 35 predicted proteins | sample TDP4_MG_FD_203080 | JGI IMG/M metagenome (GOLD analysis project Ga0315309, IMG submission 203080) | Freshwater sediment microbial communities from Lake Towuti, South Sulawesi, Indonesia - TDP4 | ecosystem: Environmental > Aquatic > Freshwater > Lake > Sediment | place: Indonesia: South Sulawesi...
AGCTTCAACAAATCTTTCTCTGCCGTGGGGTGCACCGCTGTACAATTTCGTGTTAGGAGAAATTGAATATGTCGCACATAATTATACTCACTTGAGAGTTGTGGTTCCGATAAGCTTTGAAAATCACGCCTTTTTCGATCTGGTGGGAAGCATTCAAATACGAATGTTCAATAGCACTAACGTTCTTGTTGGTGAGGGACAAACAAACATAGAAGCCATTCATAATTCCCTTTATAATGGGTATGTAGAGCTCTATGTTGCAATAACTGGAATGACTGAAACTGGACATTTTGAAGTCTCTTTTCTAACGCCGTTTTTCAATTATGGACCAATGGTGATTAATTATGGCTGACGCAAATAACGATTCTAAGAAAAGAATTCGGAACTTTACGTTTAATGCCTTAAAGGCAGTTGTGAAAGGTTTTCTTGTTTATGCAATCTACTTTGTTTTATGGATGTTTTTAGCTCCAATTTCGGAAATAGTTCCAGGTTTGCAGCAGATGGTTGAAACTTTTGTTATCGTGTATATTATTTTAATGATTGTTGGAGAACTTACATCCGGAACAGTTTTTCAACACTTTTTTAACGCAGCTAAAGCGTTGTTTGTGATTGGTTATTTAATTTTATCGTTGAAGGGCGGAATATTTGGCTTAACATTCAAAAATGTAAGCTTAATAGTAGACCTTCGCTTGTTTCTGATAATCGTTACACTTCTCAGCCTGCTGGGACTTACAAAATCCGTGCTTCAAGCAATAAATTACATGAATGAAAAAACAGAATATACACGCATCTAGTTTCATTCACTTATGTTTTGATGAGAGTTCATGACTCATAACGTATGCATCTTCTCCGTCAACGTAATAGCCATGGATTGTTCGGGTGACATTGAACCCTAATTTTTTGTAGAGGTTAATCGCTGGCGCGTTGGTTGTTCTAACTTCGAGAAAGCATTGTTTCGTATTGTATTTGCGCATGCATTCCATGGCTTCGGTGATTAAGGCTTCTCCTATTCCTTTATGTCTGTATTGAGGAAGAACAGCCACTGAAACAATATGTCCCTTCTTAATTAACCCACTGAAACCAAAATTTGACAAGCCTAGTTCGATGCGACACATTATGTAACCTACAACTTCGCCGTCTTCCTCTGCAACGAGAAAAGTTTCTGGAAATCTGCGATACAAGTCTATGAAGAAATAGTCCGTATAGTTTTCGGGTAGGCAAACACGGTTAATGTTCGTTACACTTTGCAAGTCGTCCATGGTGAATTTGCGGAGTTTGAAAGTCTCTTGCAAGATTTCTTCTCCATCTAGCTTAAAGGGATTAATCAGTTTCCCTATTTAACTTCTATTGATTCTTGCTCCTCACTCGTTTTAACTTCTGGAAGGGTAAAGTTTCCATAGGGCATTACCCAAACCTTAGCGTTTTTTCCAGCAATTTTAAAAGCTTCGTTTAAGGCGTCGTTCACGGCCCTTGCTGTCTTCAATTTGAAAATATTTGCGGCGTAATAGTCTGGCATTGAAGAAACTAGAATAATCTGATGGTTTTGCAAGGCTTTCAACAAATAATAGGCTTTATGCCCCCCTAAAACAAAATTACGCTTTATCTCCCTCTCAACAGCCTTTATATCATTAAACTTAACCATCCAATCATAAAAGACTTGGTTTCCATGTCCTTCTGGACATTCAGCCACCAGAATTATCACTCCGCCACGTTTGACGATTTCGAGGGCGCTGTCAACACCCTTGTAGGCTTGGAAGAGGTTTACATCCGTCGGATATCCACTTGAACTAACAACAACAATGTCTGCCTTACGATCCACTGGTATGCGGTACATTTCGTCAATAACCTTAATTCCCTCACGGAAGGCTTGTTCCAAATCGCCCGCGAAAGCTTTGACAACTTCACCTTTACTGTTAGTTACAACATTTAAAATAGAGTCTATCTTAGACAGTTTTGCGGCTTCAACCATGTCTTCATGGATAGGATTTTCATCCAAGATTCCTGTTTTTGCGTTTGGATGCAAAATCATGGCATGATTGTGTTTTATTGTTTCTTCGCCTGAAATCGCTGGTAAGACGCTTTTTCTTCCACCACCATAACCAGCGTAATAGTGAAAGCAAACGTCCCCTGTTAGAATTTTTACGTCTGCCTCTGCAAAAACGTGGTTTAAGTAAACCTTCGTTCCATATTTCTGAGTGGTGCCTACATGAACTAAGTCTTTTGCTTTGCAATCATGGCTTATGGTTTTTACTCGATTAAGAATCTCTTCGCCCAATAGCCTAATAGCTTCTTCGTGCGTAACGGCTCTATGGGTCCCGCAGCCAAAAATAATCGTTACATTTTCGTCTTTAACTTCAGCCGCGTTCAATTCATCAAGTATTGGCGGAACCATCAGGTGGCTTGGTGCAGGTCTAGTGGCGTCATCCACAACTATTGCCACCTTGTGCTCTGGTTTAACAATTTCACTTAGCCTTTTGGAGCCAATAGGCTCTTTTAAAGCTCTTTCAACCTCAGCCCTAGCGTCTGATACGCCGGGCTTTTCTTTGGGTTCGATTAGACCCAGAAAATTTTGTGTCGGAATCCTAGCGCAGACCTCTGCCTTTCCGTAGGGAAGCCAAACATCAACCATAAAGTATCACCATGAATAGTTGAAAACACAATAAACAGCAACTATTAAGCATTACCAAAAAAGATTCTATCAGCTTTTATATTGGATTCCCTAATAGTTAGTTGCTAGGTCAGAAATGGGAAAGTATGAGTTAGTTGCACCATGTGGTGATTATTGCGGTGGTTGTGGACAGTATAATGGACTAATTGTTGAAACAGCAAAGCAGATGAAGGAATTTGCGAGCCTTTATGGATTCGAATTTCGATCTACAAAGATGTTTGATTTTAAAGAATTCCTAAAAGGGTTGGAATGGTTCATCGAGAACGCAAAATGTCCATCGTGTCATCAGGGCGGAGGGATTCCACGGTGCGAAGTAAAGAAGTGCTGTTCTGAAAAAGGTCTCCGCATCTGTTTTGAATGTGAAGAGTTTCCTTGTTCTAAATTTAAAGAATACGCCGATCCTGACACGATGGAAAGGTATAAGCGATTTAAAGAAATAGGATTTGAGAAATGGTTTGAAGAGCAATCGCAAAAAGTCAAGCAAGGCTATGAAATACATTTACAGAAAACAGCGTCTTTGAAACCAAAATAGCCTATGATAAACAAGTTAAAAGTATCCAAAAATAGAAAACATTTGCAGTATTCAATCAGTGAATTCTAATAATATAAAAACTAAGCTTTATATCCGACGCTTGCTGGTTCATGAAAAGAAAGTGAAGCAACGTGGGATTGCGCGACATTCTTAGACGAGAATTCTCCTTCATCACAGGCAACTATCAGATCCTCGTAGTAAGCTGGATAATAATGGACCTAGCCATGGAAATGCCCGTCCCAAATTATCAACTTTATGTCCAAGATGTCCTAGGCGGAAATGATTTTCCAATGGCCTTGGGAATTATAGGCTTTGCCAACTGGGTCGCAATGGCAATTGTAGCGTTTCCTGGTGGTTATCTCGCGGATAAATACGGTAGACGTTGGCTTATAACTACAATGACGTTTGTAATGGCTTTGTCAAATTTGTTCTTCGCTTTTGCCACTACATGGCACTTCATTTTGATAGGAACAATTGTGCATAGTCTCTGCCTCATTTACCAACCAGCTTTATTCGCGATGGTCCAAGATTCACTTCCGCCAGAACGCAGAGGGATGGGCTCTTCCATCATAATGCTTATCCACGGCACCTTCAACACTCCAGGCCCCGCAATTGCAGGTCTTCTATTGCTATATTTCGGTTTGGAAACAAGCATGAGAATCATCTACATAACCGTGACCATTCTTTACGTCATGGCAGCGCTCTGGCGACTCAAATTGAAGGAAACAATAACGAATGCTGACCCCATCCGTTTTAGGTATTTTATTTCGTCATATCCAAAGGCCGTAAAAGAAAGCTTTAACGTGTGGAAACTTGTGCCAAAAACAGTATTTTGGCTATTTATTGTTCAAACTCTTGTAATGTTTGGAATGTCAATTACCCAAGTGATGAACGCGATATACGCAACAAACGTGCTCGGAATACCTGAAGAACAGTGGTGGCTCACCTTCATCCCGCTTTTGTTGACCATGATTGTTGCATCTGTTCCAATTGGCAAGATGGTCGATAAGATCGGAAGAAAAATCCCATTACTTCTGGGCTTATCTGTCTTCGGTGCAGGTACGATGATTTTTGTCGTTGGTAACCTATTAACCATTATGATTTCGATGATTCTATTTGCAATTGGACAATTATTAGTTATGTCGGCAGCGATGGCACTTTCAACAGACCTTATAGACCCTGTAAACAGAGGCAAGGTGGTTGGATTCAGAAACTTTGTTGGCTACATTTTCAATGGCATAGGCATGTTATTGGGCAACTATCTCTACGTAAACTTTGTTCCACAAATGCCCTTCTACGTAACTCTAGCACTGCTCATACCGGCTTTGCTGACTGTCCTGTTTGCAGTTCAAGAAGCCAAAAAATGAAGCCGAAATTATATTGTTTAAAAATAAGAAAGGGTGGTTTAGGAAGAAGATTCAAGTTTGCTTATCTTTTGGTTGAAGATTTTGCGTAACATCGCTATGGGTAGGTAACCATTGGCGGTTATGGTGTCATGGAAGAATTTTTCGTCAAATTTAGCTCCCATTTTTTGTTTTAATTCTTCCTTCAGCTTTAAGATTAGGTGTTTTCCTAGCAGATAGGACAATGGATAGCCTGGCGTCTGCGTATAACGTTTAACCTCAGCAACAGCACCTTCTCTAGACATTCCCGTTTCCTTCATAAGCATTTCAACAGCATCTTCGAACCTCATTTCACCTCTGGAAAGTTTGACATCCACGATTATTCGCACGGCACGCCAAATCATGCCATTAACCTGTATAAAACGCGTCTCTAAATCTGTTATGAAACCTTTTTTAGCCATCATTTCTTCGCAATAATGAGCCCAACCTTCACCTGTTTCTATTCCCTCAGCCAATAAACGAACAAAACTTCCACGGTTTGATACGGTGCCATGCAAGAAATGCCCAGGGAAAGCTTCATGCACAGCAGTGTTCCTTATCGAAGAATAGTTCAGGTGTTTGCCCAAATTCGCCAAGTCTTTTGGTCTTGTTACAACGTATATGCCTATCTGTGGCTTATCAAATTTGGCGGGCATCATCAAAGCTGCAAAGGGAATAGTCGGTCTAAGAAAACTCGGCGTTTCTTCCACCAATAATGTGTCTTCAGGATATACTGTTGCAAAGTTTTTCTCTTGAACAAAGCGTCTAGCTTCTTCCATGGTTTTTCTGGTAAATTCCAATGCTTCTTCAAAAGTTTTAGGCGACTTACTCTCTATCATTTTTAACACTTCTTCCACAGGTTTTCCAGGAGCAATTTGCTGTGCAAGCCGTTTTCTTTCGGCTTTCAACTCTTCTAAATATTTTAAGCCCAGCTGGTAAATTTCATCAGAATTCATTCCTAAATCTCGTAACCGAATGAGCCTCTCGAACTTTTCTTTTCCCAAAGCCCATTCTTCCTTTGTTTTGGGGAGCAAACCATGGAGCCATTCCATTTGTACTTTTAACGCAGGTTGAAGATTCTCAACTGCTTTACTTAGCCTCTCGTAAATCTTGTCGGAAACTTTGCCTTTTGTCGCGTTGGATATAAACTGGAATAAGCCCGCTATATTTTGAGTTTTTTCTATGGCTATTTCAGTCCAGAGTTTTACTGGCTTAGAGTTTGCGAACCTAGAGCGGAACTCTTCCAAGAATTTTGGGATTTTCTCGACACGTGCTGCAATAGCGTCTAGCCTTTTTTCTAAGGGCGCATAATTTCGGGTAAACATTATGAAAATTAAGCTTCCCAGTTCGTCGAAGGCGTCTGGATTTAACTCGTGCATTCGCCGTTCGTAGAAGTCAAACTTACCCTTTTCATAGGCATTTTCGATTACTTCCCAGTCTATTTTGTGTTCACCGTTTAGTTCTTCGCGTTTTACAGTCTCATTCAACTGTTTAATCCATTCTTCCATTAAACGAAGATTTTCCACAAGTCTTTCAGTGGAACCGTTTGGCAACAGGTAATCGTAGGGTTCATGTAATCCAAGATAAGTGGCGAAGTCAGGACTTATCTCCAAGAACTTAGTAAGCATCTGTTGGCTTAACTTTTCGAACATTTCATCTGCATTCAATTACTTCATCCTCTTTGAGAGGACACTTTTGACCGAGTCATATTATAAGCTTTCTGTTCAGTTATTTTCCATATTGCATTTCCTTCAAATTATTCGGTAGCAACACAAGTTCTTTAAAACTCAAACGCAATAATTATTTACCGTGAGGATGTGAACATGTCGATTGAAAAATCTCCTGCAAGAAACGAAATCTTGTTTGTTTTGTTTAACCGTTACTCTGGAGTAACCATTAAAACCCCATCAAAAACACTCGTAGTAGACCCTGTAGACGTTAAGTCCCGAGACTTCAAAAATGTTGACGCAATTCTAATTACCCATGAACATTATGACCATCTAGACCAATCCCTTGTTTCAGAAGTCCATAAACAAACACAATGCATCGTTGTGGCTGACCCAACATCTGCAAGCAGACTGCGAAACGTCATTCCTTTAGAAAAATTACATGAAATCCAGATAGGTTCAGAGGTAAAGGTTGGCGAAGTTTCCATTAAAGCCGAAAAATGTAATCATCCAGCTGCCACGCCCGTAACCTTCATAATTACAAGCGAAGACGGGGTGAAAGTTTTCCACACAGCAGATAGTTTACCATTTCCAGAGATGGCAATGATGGGCGAAATAGAAAAACTTGATGTTGTTTTCTGCACTGTTGGGATGATTGCGCCTGGCGCGTCGCCTGAAACTGGCGTTGAAATTGCTAGGTTAACAAAGCCTAAGGTTGCTGTTCCCTATCATACGGGCTCAACAGCAGACTTGAAGAAGTTTGCTGAACTCCTAAAAAAGGAAATGCCAAAAATAACTTGTTTAATTCCTGAAGTAGGAAAAATCTACCAAGTTTCCAAAAGGACGTGAAACATTGCCTACCAAAAAAAGCGATGAAATCATCAAAGTTGAAATCTGCAAAATTCTGAACAAGATAGGTGCTTTGCAATTCGGAGCCTTCAAACTCACCAGCGGAAAAATAAGCCCATACTACATAGATTTAAGAATAGTACCAAGCTTCCCAGACGCTTTTAAAAAAGTCTGTGATTTCTACGTAGACTTTATAAGAAATGAAATAGGCGGCAAAAATTTTGATAGGATAGCTGGAATCCCAGTTGCTGGTATACCATTTGCATCCTTAATTGCATATAATTTACAAAAACCATTTCTATACGTTCGTAAAGGCGTTCGTCTCCATGGAAGACAAAGAAGAGTGGAGGGAATTCTCGCACCCGGAGATCGTGTCTTACTAATTGACGATTTAATTACAACTGGGTTATCCTTAAGAAAGGCGGCAAAAGCCATAATGGCAGAGGGCGGAGTAGTGGCTGATGCAGTTGTACTTCTAGACAGAGAAGAAAGCGGAAAAGGAAAACTTGAGAAAAGCGGAATAAAGCTTCATGCACTGCTCAATGTTAGCGAGATTGCCAACAAACTATATGAAATAGGAGTAATCGACGAAGAGCAGTTGAAGACTATTTTGAAACAGATTAAAAAGTAATTGAGAATGTTAAAGTTTACTCATAGAAAATAAGTTCTTGTTCTTCCAATATTCTATGGAGCTTGTGCACTGCATCATAAACGTCCTGTTCTTTCTTCGCCCCTGTGCAAACAAGTTTCCCACTAGCAAACAATAGTATAACAACTTTCGGCTCATCCATTCTGTAAATCAGGCCTGGGAACTGTTCCGGCTCGTACATGGTTTTTCCAAGGGTATAAGCTGCTTTTTCCAAATCTATCATTCCGCCTAGACTTGCAGATGCGACGATATTTTGTATTTTTAGTTCGGGTTTGCTGATGATGATTATTCCACCTTTTTTCAGTTCTTTAATAACTTTTATGACTGCTCTGCGGGCTTCCTTTTCCGACTTTGCACCCGTGCAGACCATTTTTCCAGAGTTAAAAATCAAAGTGGCTGTCTTCGGCCTTTTGAGTCTGAACACTAGTCCCGGAAACTGTTCTGGACGATACTCTACGCCTGGATAACCTTTAACTACAGCGTTTAAGTCAACTTTCTGGTTTAGGGTTGCGGAAGCGACAACGTTTTCGATGTTTACCATGGCTTTAACTTTCGGCATGAAACATCACTTAGTATAGTGAATGCTTAAATACCCTTTATAAAGCCTTAGGTAGTAACTTTTCCTTTTAGGTAGGGTATTTTCATTCTCGCTTTCTGAAGATCTGGGCATCATCCATGTCGCAATGTATTCGAAGCCAACTTCCAATAGTTTGCATGCTTGATCTAAGGTTTTCGCAACGGCAACGTGAAAATTGTCGTCTTTTGTTTGGAATAGGCTGTTCTCTGCTGTTCTCCAATATTTAATAGGCTGTTGACAGCAATGTGCTATTTCACCATGCGCCTGTGTTGTGGTAACAGAAAGGCCTATATCCACCTTCTATATACCATATATGTGGGGATTAATGGATGAAAAATAGAATGAGTTGGAAGGCGAAAGCGTCGCTATTGCTACTGATATTCGCTATGGTCTATCTCGTCATGCCATTTGATGTGCTGCCTTTTTCGTTCTTTGATGACATCACCGTTGTCCTCGTTGTGGTCGCCATTTGGATTGTTGTGGTCATTGTTGAAGGAAAGGGAGGAGGTGAACGAATTGGAAAAGAGTGAAGTGGGTTTTTGGAATCGATCCAAAGGGGTAATTCTCGTCGGAGTTGTAGTCGTTGCAGTGATCGCTGCGTTGTTCGGGTCGTTGTTTGCTTCGAACTCGTGGGTCACTGTGCCGCAAGGATATGCGATGCTCGTAGTTGACGCCACAAAACCAGATGAGGAGAAGGTGGGTGACCCAATACTTGGCGCGGCGGCAGGGTTCTACTTAGATGGCTTCAAAAAGATCATTGGACAGCAGTATGCCGTGCTGATCTACTACGCAACGGACACTTATGAAGACACAATTCCATGTTTCTCCAGCGATCAGCTGGAAATGCAGATAACTGTCCAGATGAGATGGCAACTTAACATAAGTAGACTGAAAGCTTTGTATCGAAGCTATCCCAAGTTGGATTACGAACAAACCGCCATTGATTCTATAATGGAAGAAACTATTAGACTGGTCACCAAGAACTTCACTGCACTTCAAACTGTGGAATTTAGAGAAACAGTGGCACATCAGATGGAAACGCAGGTCTTCAGAAAAATCGCAGAGGAACCCTCTTTGGAAGGGGCATTGAGCTATTTGAGATTCGACTTGAAGAACATTGCTTATCCAGATCAGTATACAAAGGCGATAGAGGAGAAGTTGGTCAAAGAGCAATTGAAGTTAGGAGCGGAGTTTGAAAGAGAGAGGATATTAATATTGGCAAATGCTACGGCACAGGAAATCATATTGAAAGCTGAAGGCGAAGCTGAAGCAAAGATCATAGTTGCAAACGGAACAAAACAAGCGATTCAAATGATACTGGAAGCGAGCGGCGGCGATCCGCAAAATGCCACAAGAATTGCAGAATTATACCTATGGGTTGAGACTCTGAGGCAAATAGCACCTAACATAGACAAATTCTTCCTTTTCGTAGGAAAGGATGGAATTCCCATTCTGATACCTGCTGAACCCTAGCAGAATAAAACGAGAGGTCAGAACACTATGCCAAAAGGAAAATTCAAAATCCTAAAAGCAGACGACGAGATAATCATCTTGGAAGCAACGATCGGGACGGATTACCGTTTCTCAATTCCAACCAGTATAAGAGACTTGATAGATCCACGAGAGAAAGTGCGCATAACGATCGAAAAGGCCAAATAATAACCTCCTTTTTTTGTTCAATTACACTTGGTAGTCTGTAAGTTCATCATTTCTTGTAGTGGGAAGCAACATGTTTTCCGCTATTTTTAGCCAAAATTCTGATGTGAAGTTTTGCGATGGCTTTGAATTGGGTTGCTTGAGAATCTATGTGGACCAGCGCGCGCTTCATCGTATGGCCTTCCTTTCTAAGGCTTAGACCCGAGCGCATAAGCTAAATATTTACTTACTCTCTCTTTTTTTCACATCGAGGGAAGTCAAGTTGGATGTTTTCGAGGTTATCCAAAAGAGGAGATCAGTTAGATCATATGAGCCTACGCCAGTTCCAGTTGAAAAGTTGAAGAAGGTTTTAGAGGCGGCTAGGATGGCTCCTTCGGCTGGAAACGTTCAGCCTTGGCGCTTCATCGTGGTATTAGACTCACACAAGAGAAGAAAGATCGCTAAGGGATGTAGATACGGTCATTTTTTGGATGAGTCGCCTGTGGTTATTGTTGGGTGCGGGGATCAGAAGGCTTCTCCGCGTTGGCACGCCATTGACACGTGTATTGCCATGGAGAACCTTGTGCTCTCTGCCACTAGCGAAGAACTTGGAACATGCTGGATAGGCGTTTTCAATGAAAAGGCAATCAGAGAAATGCTGAAAATACCAAGTCACCTGAAGGTTGTCGCGCTTTTGGCTTTAGGCTATCCAAGAGAAAAACTGGACATCTCAGCAAAATTGGCTCACTTGATAAGGCCTAGAAAGAAACTGGAGAAAATAGTCTACCTCGAAGAGTATGGCAAAAAGTTTACTGTGCCCCATGAAACACTTGCAAACTCGAGCTGAAACGCAGAAAAATGGGATTTTGCGGGAGACATCTCCACTTTAGTAGCCTAAAGCCTTAGGTTTCCGAAGCCTTTTCCACACTTTCCTTCGGTTCGATTTGACCTTCTTCCTTCATAAATGCTGGAATAACAAATTCCAAGATTACTATAATAATTATAAGAGCTATTATTAGGAGGATTCCAGAAGAATTTCGCATATAAAGCGCAATGTGCCCAACCCAAGGAATGCGCAAAATAACTTTACCAATTACAAGATCCTCAGAAACCATACCGCTCCAAGTATTTTCAGGTATATGAGAAACCCACTGATCTGCACTGGGATTTCCGTCGCCTTTTGTTTTGAAGTATATTTTACCATTAGGTGCTGTTGCTTTTTCTATTGCTCTGTGAACTATTGAATCGGCTGGATAATCCGGGTTACGAAATACGATGATGTCTCCGTTAGGATAAGGCTCTGCCCTAATGTCTGAGTGGTTAACTCCTTGAACGATAATTAAGTCTCCAACGTGTAATGTGTGTTCGAATGGATGGGACCATCCATCGCAATAGGAACCAGGTAGAGTGCACATACTTCCGGATGCCACTGCCATCGCAGGATAATTGGTATTTAACACTAGTTGAGAGCCATACCAAAATCCAAAAACTATCACTATTATTAGGATAATCATTATCGCTGTTTGGAAATACTCGTTTCTCCATATTTTTTTGAGCGTTGTTGCTGCTGCCAATGTTATGCCTTCTTCTTAAATGAAGTGTTCTTGTTGATTTAGGCTTCCATGTTTTAAAACTTAACGCTTTGAAATTGGAAAAATGGGGGGAAGACGGTAAGCTTAAAGTTCTATGCTTTCTGCGCCCAGTTTGGCTTTGCTTACAGTTCCCTTGAATTTTTTGCTGCATTTTGGACATTCGTACATGCCGAAGATTGTTAGGGTAATTCTCATTTTTTTATCCGGGAAAGGAGCAACAAGCTCCCATGTTTTATACGGGTCCTTTACTGATGTTCCACATTCCGGGCAAATGTTTTGCCTTGTTTGACTTTTCGGCATGCAAAGTCGCCAGCATTCCAGACTTTTAAATCTTCTTCTTGCTTAATACTTCTCGGAAGGGCTTTTTACATTTCGGGCAGTCGAAAAGTCCAATTTCCAGCTGCATTCTTTTTCCAGATTTATCTGGGCGTCCAGCCATCTTCCATGTTTTTTTCGGTGAGGAAACGGTGGTTCCACATTTTGGACATTTAGCCATTTAATTTCCTCCAATATTCTCGATAACCATGGTTTCTAATGATGATGGATAAAAAACTTTCCATTGTTTTCGGATATAAAAAGTCCATTTAAACATCAAGTTTCAACATGTTCGTTGCAAAGAAAGAGAATGTTTCTGCAAAAACTTTTAAGTAAAAGCCTAAAAATGCATACGTAACTGGATGGAATGGATTATGGAAGAAGATTTGGCTTTATTTGCAATTGAACATGCTTCTAAACTTGGCGTAGACTATGCTGATACAAGGCTTGAAGACCATTTTAACGAGCTTATAATAGTTGCTGACGGCAAAGTTCAACGAGGAGTCATTAATCGTAAACGTGGAATAAGTGTCCGAACGTTGGTTGATGGTGCATGGGGCTTCCAGTCAACAACGGATTTAACTAAAAAAGGCATAAGGCAAACAGCTGAAATTGCATTTAAAGTGGCAAAAGCATCAAGCAAACATGTCCCAACACCAGTTAAACTTGCACCCACAAAAGCCCATAAAATCTCATACAAGACTAAAGTGAAAGTTGACCTTGAAGACGTAGCCTTTGAGGACAAGTTGAAACAAATAATTAATTGGGAGAAAAAACTGCATACATCCAAGAAAATTGTTCGAGGACTCGTGGAATATACTGGAATAAAAATTAACAAAATCTTTGTAAACAGTGAGGGCGCTAACATTCGTTTTTCTAACTCGTTGGTTTGGGCTTCATTGAAAGCCGATTCTAAGAAAGGGAATTTGACGCAGTTTTATGAAAAGACTATTGGGCATTCCGGAGGATACGAAATATTCCAAAAGAATAACATGGAGAAAACAGGTTCAGAAATCGGACATAAAGCAGAAAACCTACTCGAAGCCAAAGCTGCAAAAGCTGACAAAGATGCCATAGTAATCCTTGATAGCGATTATGTTGCTTTGCTCGTTCACGAGATTGTTGGGCATCCAAGCGAAGCCGACAGGGTTCTTGGACGCGAAGCTGCATGGGCTGGAACAACATGGTGGGCAGGGAAAATAGGCGAAAAAATTGGCTCAGACTATTTCACAGCTTACGATGATCCTACAGTTCCAAGCACTTTGGGCTATTATTTATACGATGACGAAGGCGTGAAGGCTAGACGGAAAGTGCTTATTGAAGAGGGAGTTTTAAAGGGACACATGCACAGTCGTGAAACTGCCGCTATTTTCGGCGTTGAACCAAATGCTGGAATGCGCGCAATAACATTTGAATACATCCCATTAATACGCATGTCAAACACCTTCTTCGGAGAAGGCGACTGGAAAAAAGAAGAACTAATTAAAGAAACTAAGCACGGATATCTAATCTCTTGTATGCGGCATCCATCAATAGATGACAAACGCTATAACTGGACAATTAGTGCCCAAGAAGCCTACGAAATAAAAAACGGTGAATTGACAGCACATTTGAGAGATGTAGCCTTAACGTCCACGGCACCTAAATTCTTCAAAAGCATAAACGCTGTCACCCAAAAAATGGAGATTCTGCCCCTACCCGGATGTGGAAAAGGCGACCCCATGCAATCATTATACGTTGGAAATGGAGGTCCACAACTTCGTGGAGTAGCCACACTCTTGGGGGTGAAATAGCATGACATCAATTTTAACAAGTTTGAAAGAGGCTGGAGAATCTCTCCTGAAAATTGCCGAAAAACAAGGAATCGACGAGACTGAAACTTATTTAGTCTCAAACAATGTGCTGACCATAAGATTAGTGAATAACGCCGTTTTCGAATCTAAGGGCGTGCACGATGTAGGCGTGGGATTAAGAGTAATTAAAGGCGACATGCTGGGCTTCAGTTCAACAGCAGACTTTTCCAAAAAATCCTTGGAGAATCTAGTGGATACGGCTGCATCCACGGCAAAGGCCAGAAAACTGCCGTTTAAATACTCTTTTCCAAAGCCTAAAAAAATGCCAAGAATTGCTGGAATATGCGATAAAAAGTTAGCTGAGCTTCCTTCGGAGAAGGCTGTTGAGCTCGCTTACGACATGGTGGAGGCTTCTATGGCTCATAACAAGAAGATTGTGGATAATGCTGGAGTACTAAATGTTGTGAGCTATGAAACCATGGTTTTGAATACTCATGGAGTTGCAGCAAAAAATGCGGGAACGTTCTTTGAAGCCAGTTTGAGTGCAACTGCTAAAGGTGGTGGAAATGTTTCTGAGGGTTCAAGTGCAACTGCGGGAAGAAGCTTAAAGGAATTGAAGCCGAAAGATGTTGGAGAGAAGGCTGCGAAGATGGCTCTCTCTGGGCTGAAATCTCAAAAGTTAAAGGAAGACATTTACACAGTGCTATTGGATTATGAACCAACATACGGAGTGCTTTCCTATGCTTCTATGCTGGTAAGTCCCATGATTGCGAAGCTTTACTTTCCACTGTTCTTAGATAAACTAGGCAAAAAAGTTGCAAGCCCGCAAATAACCTTAATCGATGACCCGTTGATGCCTAACGGCGTAGGTTCGGCACAAGTGGATGATGAAGGAACACCCTCAGGAAGGCAAGTGATAATTGATAAAGGCGTTTTGAAGACTTTCGTTTATGATAGCTTTTACGGAGCTATAGATAAGAAGAAATCGACTGGAAATGCTATTAGGACATCGTTTGCTGTTGGTGTAAGCTCTTTCCCAGGCAAAAACTATAACGGCGAACCTATTCCTGTTCCCAGAAACCCATACTTTAAGCCTGGACGATGGAAGCGAGATGAAATCCTGAAAGAGACGAAACAGGGGCTACTTGTCCGCCGTTTCCATTATACACGTTTGACAAATCCCACACGTGGAGACTTTACAAGTGTTTTAAGAATGGGGCTTTACGCTGTTAAGAATGGTGAAATAGCTGGTGCATTAAAGAAGTCCAGGCTTTTGGATAATTTGCTTAGTATACTGCAGAATGTGGACGCTGTTTCTGACAAACTTGTTGTGGCTGGAAGCTGGGGAGACTACGCCCACACACCAATGATAAGGACAAAAGCGCATATTGCTCCAATAGACTAACGTTTCCTTTTTTTTCTTTTCATTGCTCCAAATTTTTGGAATACCAAATGTAGGTCTGTGCTTCCTTAAATCCTAGTTTTTTGATGAACCGTATTCCCGCTGAGTTGTCACTTTCCACATCCACTATTGCAATGCGTGCACCTTTATCCTTAAACCGCTTTTCTAATTCCCTATAAAGTCTTCGTCCGATACCACCTTTCTGCCTCATTCTTTGTACACCCGCCCATACGAAATAACCATAGGTCCATGGACTGAAAGGACGTTTCATAATCATTCCCATGGCAAATCCAACAATTTTCTTTGAACGTACGTCTTCAGCTATTAAGCAAAGTTCTGGGTCACCCTGGAAAAGTGATAGTATTTCGTCAATGTTCCATGTTCTGTAGGTAAATTGTAAGCTTGATGGAGTGAATATTTTTTCGCCTAGATGCCAAACTTCTGAAAGGTCTTCTAAGGTCATTTGCCGAATTTCAATTTGAATTTTCCTTTTCTTACTGCGCCTTCTGCGTCTTTTCGCTTTTTTAGCCAGCGACATCGCTTCTCTTGTTTTACATTAAAATCTGGTAATATAAGTTATTTGAAGAGTTTCCAAAATGCTTTTACCTATGGTTTTGTGCTTATTCTTTAGCATTTGAGGTTCAAAAAATCTTGAGAGAAGCTTCAAAAAATGCTTTTGATTTGCTTGTTAAGCCTGTTCGAAGGCTTGTTGAGCAGAGAGGATTCTCAAGATCAACAGAGCCACAGGAGAAAACTATTCCAAAAATTCTAGAGGGTAAAAATGTTCTTCTTATTTCGCCTACAGCTACAGGCAAGACTGAAGCCGCTTTTCTGCCAGTTCTAAGCATGCTTCTTCAGGGGCAACAGGGAACCCCAGGCATTAAGGTTTTGTATATTACGCCTTTACGGGCCTTAAACCGCGACATGCTTGAAAGGCTTGAATGGTGGTGTAACAATCTAGACATAAAATTGGCTGTAAGGCATGGCGACACAGAAACAAAAGAGCGGACGAGACAAGCCAGAAGCCCTCCAGAAATTTTAATCACTACTCCTGAGACTTTGCAGGCAATATTGCCAGGTTGGATTATGCGCCAGCATCTACAACAAGTGCGATGGGTAATAATAGACGAAGTACACGAAATGGCTGACAGTAAACGGGGAAGCCAGCTATCCCTAGCTTTAGAAAGGCTTAGATCAATGATTGGAAGAGACTTCCAAACAATAGGTTTATCAGCTACCATCGGCAGCCCAGAAAAGGTGGCGCAATTCCTAGTTGGAAAAGGACGAAGCGTTGAAATTGTCCGCGTTCCCGTCGCTAGAATGATGCGACTGAAAACAGTTTTTCCAAAGCCTGACGCTGAGGATTTGAAGCTTTCTTCACAGCTTTACACGCACCCAGAAGTTGCAGCTAGACTGCGAATAATCCGCGACTACATAAGTAGGCATAAATCTGTGTTATTATTTACCAACACACGGGCAATATCAGAAGTTTTAGCAAGCAGATTCAAAGTCTGGGACATAGACTTCCCAGTATCCATACATCATGGCTCCTTAGCCAAACCGTCGCGTATTGCTGCCGAAAGGGGCTTGAAAAACGGCGAATTGAAAGGGCTCGTGTGCACAAGCAGCCTTGAGTTAGGCATAGACGTTGGCAGAATAGACCTGGTTATACAGTACATGAGCCCAAGGCAGGTTACAAGGCTTATACAACGTGTGGGCAGAAGCGGTCACAGAATTGGACGCATAGCTGAAGGAATAATCGTTGCAATGGATTCTGATGACACACTTGAAACTTTAGCCATAGCAAGAAGAGCTCTAAAAGAAAATTTAGAACCTGTAGAAATTCCGCCCAAGCCTTACGATGCCCTAGCCCATCAGATAGCTGGTTTGCTGCTTAAGAACAGAAGACTAGAATTCGGCGAAATATTGGAGATGTTCAGAAATGCCTATCCCTACGAGGATTTAACGATAGAAGACGTGGAAAAAATCCTTAGGTACATGCATCAACGTTTTCCACGCCTGGCATGGGTTTCTTTTGAGGACAAGGTAGTTTTGAAACCGCGCAGAACAAAAGCCCTCTTCGAATATTACTTTGACAACTTGTCCATGATACCTGAAGAAAAACAATTTCTAGTAGTTGACGAGTCAAGCGACTCCGCGATAGGGGTTTTAGACGAAGCTTTCATGGCTGAATACGGCAAGCCAGGAACAAAATTCATCATAAGAGGAAGCCCATGGCGAATACTACACATTTCCGAAGAAAAAGTTCTCGTGAAACCAGTTGACGATCCTACAGGGGCTATACCAAGTTGGATAGGTGAAGAAATTCCAGTTCCCTTCGAAGTTGCTCAGGAAGTAGGCTCAATTAGGGGTTTTGTTGAAGAACAAGTGTGGAAAGGGCTTTCGCAAGAGGAAATAGCGGTTAAACTAAGCGAACAGTATCCATCTGATAAGGACACCATTTTGAGTGCTTTAGCCGAAACAATAGAACATATAATGGCTAAACTTTCAGTTCCTACAGATAAGCGAATAATTTTCGAAGACTGGGAAGAATTCGTGATAATTCACGCCAACTTCGGTTCCCTTGCGAACAGAGCTTTAGCCCAATTTTTGGGTCAATTGCTTTCTGAAAAAATAGGATACGGCGTAGTGGTTCAACATGACCCATATCGCATTTTTGTGCAAACAATGGGCGCTGCCAACGCGGATCAAATAGTCGCTTTGTTTGATGAAATGCATGCTATGCCAGAGCAAGCAATCAGAAACGCCTTAACGAGAGCCACTGTGAAAACTGGACTTTTCAAGCGCAGAATGATTCATGTGGCACGGCGTTTCGGAGCCCTAAAGAAGTGGGCTGACTTCAGCAGCGTAAGTCTTCAAAGACTAATAAAAAGTTTTGAGGACACGCCAATCTACGAGGAAGCCCTCAAAGAAGTTTTCACGAAAGATTTAGACCTTGAAAAACTCGTTCATGTCCTAAAGAAAATTCTAGAAGGTGAGATTCAACTACAAAAAGTCGAAACTGGGGGCTATGCAACGCCTGTTGCCCGTGTTGGCATTGAACGTGTAAGCATGAAAACTGATTTGATTCCTCCTGAGAGAATGCGAGCCGTTCTTATAGAATCTGCAAAAGCACGGTTACTTAATGAGACATGCAATTTCATATGCACAAACTGTTGGAGTTACATGGAAATGATACGCACAAAAGACTTGCCAGAAAAGCCAAAATGTCCTAAATGTGGCTCTCACAGCATCGGGCTTCTCAAAGTAGAAGAAGAGAAAGCGTTTCCACTCCTTGAAAAGAAAGGCGAAAAACTGACGAAAAGTGAAGAAAAACTGCAAAAGCAAGCACTGCAAACAGCCCAGCTAATGGCAAAATATGGAAAAGCAGCGGCATTGGCGTTATGCGCCAGAAAAGTTCAACCGTCAGATGTTAAGGATGTTCTTGAAGAAGAGTCTAAACCTAATGACAAGTTTTACGAACTTGTTCTTGAGGCTGAACGCAAAGCCCTAAGCAAACGATTCTGGTAAGACTTTTCTTACCCTCCCCTATATATATTAGCAAAATCCAATTGCTGCGTTCGTTCACGTTGTCTTTCCATACTTTAACATTACGGCTTGAGAGACTTTTCCATGGTCATATACGAGAGAGATACTTTTTTCTAGTTCTAGTTTAAAGCCAGACTGTTTCATGAAATTCTTTATGATTTCAAATTGTGCTACTCCTTCTTGATCGATGATAAACATCATGCCCATTTCGTGTAATACTCTATGAAGTTCTGAGGATAGTTTTTGTATTTGTTCATGCGGAATTTCGTGCAGGGTCCAAACACAAAGAGCAGCATCAAAATATGTGTCAGGAAAGGGGAGTTTAATTTCTTTAATCAAATGAAAATCGGATTTACAATTAAGTTTGTCTGCAAGTCTTTCTGCAATTTTAATGGCGTCTGCGGATACATCGACGCCGTGAACCTCGAAGCCTCTTAGGGCGAGAGAACAGGCACCTAAGCCACGACCGCATCCAAAATCAAGAATCTTGCTGTTAGGCTCCAGATAATCCGAAAGTATTTCGGCAATTATTGCATGACGATTGAATAAGAAAATTAGAGATTTCTCCAGATCTTTAACACTCAATCTACTTCTAGTAAACATTGAAAGAATATCGAAAATGCCGACGGGTGAAGCATAAGTTTCAAGAAAATCGCAAACATCCTTCTCAATGTAACCCCTCTCAATTAAATATTCAAGTTCAGCATCGTATAGAGCTGCCCTTTCTTTACCAAATCTATCTGAAATGAGACTTTGCAACTTCATCGCAATCGCCCTAAACATATTTGAGAACATTCGATAGATTATTAATAGTTTTAATGCATCGCTATATTTTTAACACTGTGATGCTCAGACTTTCCTTCAGTAATGACTAAGAGTCACAACAACTTTTAAATGAAGGACTGTGCTAGTGTGCGTAAGCATACTATTATTTGTTGTTAGGAGAATAAAAGCTTGGAAATAAGTCAAAAAAAACTAAGAGAAGAAGTTTTGGAAAGAATCAAGTATGTTCAAAACTGTGTTTTGGCACGGGAAATATGCCTACTTGTTCGCACCAATAGAGCTGTGCTAGACCCTAAAGACGTGCATGAAATCTGTCTTTCTATATCAAAGCTTTGTAAAGAACGTGGGTGTCAAGAAGCAAGTGACTTGTGTCAGAAAGCCTCTGAAGCCATCGGCTCAAAGGATGAAGAAAAATACCTTGAGTTATGTGCTCAGAGCTGCATGAAATGTGGAGAAGCCAGAAGACCAGCTCCTAAAAAAGCCACGTATGTTGCTTAAAATATGCGAAAAATCTTTAAAAGAGCCAAAGCATTGGATTAAACCAGAACAAAGAATAAGCAACATGTAAACGAGGCGCACCAATGTATATAGCACCATATGTTCCAAGTCCGCCACAAGTAATCCGGCAAATGCTCATTTTAGCCCAATTAAAACCTAGAGAAGTTTTCTTCGATTTGGGCGCCGGCGATGGCAGAGCAGTAATAATGGCCGCAAAAGATTTTGGCGCAAGAGCCGTCGGCGTAGAATTGAGGGAAGACCTCGTGAAAAGGGCGCTAAGCACGGTCTATGAGCAGAGCCTCCAAGATAGAGTGACAATAGTAAACGGGGACATGTTCAGTGTAGACTTAACATCAGCGGATGTGATTTTTCTGTATTTAACAACAAGTGCAAATGAAAAGGTTAAGCCTAAACTTGAGTCTGAGCTTAAACCTGGAGTCAGAGTGGTTTCCCACGACTATGAAATTGTCGGATGGAAACCCGTTAAAGTTGATAATTTCTGTGAAAACCAGAGTTTAGGATATCCTTCCCACACAATTTATTTATACAAGAAAGTTTAGGCTTTCTTGCTTAGTGAAAATGATGTCACCTGCTTTTAAGACTTCTTTTAGAGTTTCATGGGCAGACACCGACGCCGCCCAAGTCGTGCATTTCTCTAATTATTTCAGATTTTTGAGAAAGCAGAAGAAGAATTTTACAAACACTTAGGTTTTTACATTCACAGACGCTGAGAAAAGAAGCCTTTGGTTCCCACGAGTTGAAGCCTTTTGTCAGTTTAAAAAACCAGCCCGATTCAACGACTTAATCGAAGTAGAATTAAGCATAGATGAATTAAAAGAAAAGTCCATAAAATACAGCTTCAAAATTTTCGATAAAGAGTTGTCGGTTTTGTTGGCAAGCGGCCATGTTGTGATAGTGACGGCTGATAAACAAACAGGAAAAGCCACGCATATTCCAAAAGAAATTGTTGAGAAGCTGTATGTTTTTGCAAATAAGTTTTTAAGAGAAAACAATTCTGAAAATTTTAGGGTAAGAGACAAGTAGGCAAAGAAAATGCTATTTGTTCCATGGCAATACATTGCTGACTGGCAATGCAATGCATGTGGTGGATGTTGCAGAGCCTATAGTGTCGTTTTAAACTTTCCAGAATGGTTAAAAATTGTAAAAAACTTCGGTGTCGAAACAACTGCCTCAAGTTTGAACAAGCTATTTATAAAAAGAAGAGACGATGGCTCATGTAGCTTTCTATACAATATTTCAAACATACATTTATGCGGGCTGCAGCATATGAAACCCAAAGCATGCAAACTCTGGCCCTTTAAGGTTCTAAGGAGACCCAAGTTTGGATATGTAAAAGAGGCAGTCTACAGTTATAGTGGAAATAAACTTTTTGTGTATGCAGATTCCACGTGTAGCGGTCTTAGATATGGAAAGCCAACATGGGAATTTAACAATCAAACTCTAAGAGAGTTTATAGAAATTGCTCTAGGACTTCGTATTGAGCAATATAAAACCACCGCCAACTTTATTCAGCCTACAGTTAGGTTTAGAATCTAAGTAAAGCGGATTACCGTGGTAGCATATATCAGAAAAAAGTTGAATCAGAGGACGCTTTACCATCTCTGTTTATCATGAAGCAAAACTTGCGAACTCTCCAGAAGAATCAAGTTAAAAGTGGTCAGTTTTGCGTTCACTTTTGCTCATATACTTTAACTTTAGGGTTCAGTCGAATATATTCATGTTAAAGTAATAGGTGGGTACAAAATGGAAGCCGTAAAATCGATTAACCTCGTCAAAGTTTACCACAGCAAAGAAACTGTCGAAGCACTAAAAAGCGTCAACATTAGCATTGGAAAAGGCGAACTTTTCACGTTGCTGGGTCCAAATGGCGCAGGAAAGACAACCTTTCTCAGAATTATCTCGACTCAACTTTTGTTGACAGAGGGAGAAGCCTACGTCTTTGGATACAATGTAACAACGCAACCAGAAGAGGTACGAAAGCACATAGCAGTTGTTCCACAAGATGTTGCCACCTACGGCAATTTTACACCATGGGAATACTGTTATTATTTTTCACTTCTTCGCGGTATATCAAAGCGTAGAGTGGCAGAAAAAGCTGAAAAGGCTTTAAAAGCGGTTGAACTGTGGGATTTGAGAAATCGACCTTGTGCAACGCTTTCCGGCGGAGAGAAAAGGCGTGCAATAATTGCGTCAGTTTTAGTTTCAGATGTTGAAGTTCTAATGCTTGATGAACCCACAAGCGGTTTAGACGCTATAGCACGAAGAAACGTTTGGGCTGTGTTAAGGGATATGGTTGAACAGGGCAAGACCATAGTGTTAACGACGCACATCATGGAAGAAGCTGAAATGGTTTCAGATAGACTTGCAATAATCCACAAGGGCATGGTGGTCGCTGAAGGAACACCAGACCAAATAAAAGGCTTAGCAAAAGAAAGATTTAGAGTAGTCGTAGAAGGAAACTTGGAAAATTTAGGCTTAACAGAAAATAACAATCATACAGTAAAATTTGGTAGCAAACACATAATTTACGTAAAGAATGAAGATGAAGCCATAGAATTGGTTGGAAAAGCCCTTAAAAAGGGGTTGAAGGCTGAAACTGCACCTGTTACGCTTGAAGATGCTTTTGTAGGGCTTGTGGGAGGTGAAACAGATTGAACCTTAAAGTGTTAAAAGATGTTTTGGTTATTACCGCTCTAAAATCTATACCAGACCTTAAAAGACAACCCTTAATGATTTTTCTTATAGGATTGATAAGCTCGCTTCCATTATACTTTATTGTAGTTTTCGGCGGGCAAGTCAGTTATGGCTTAATAGGTGCAATGGTTTCGACAGTTAGTTTCATAGGAATGTCAGCTGCAATTCAAGACATTTCATGGGATAGATACGTGAAAATACGAGAGATGATAATTGCCATGCCTGTTCACCCAATATCTTATGCTATGGGAATAGCCTTAGCCCCACTAGTGCTCTCTGCACCAAGTTTAATCTTCTTTGGAGCAATAGCCATGTTATTAGGGGGGTTGACGCTGGCTTCGCTGTTTTGGGCAGCCATAGCATTGATTCTTTGCTGGGCAACCGTAAGTAGTATCGGCTTCCTAATTTCCACCTACCTTATAAAGGCAAGCCCATACACTCTAAACAGCATCGCAAACATTCTAGGCATAGCATTAGGCTTCATACCGCCAGTGTATTATCCAGAAGAAATGCTTGGAAGCTTCAGCTGGATATCAGCTATATTTCCCACGTCAAATGCCGCTAGCTTAATCCGGGCTTATTCAGGTTCTTTGGATTTGCCATTTGAAATGGTTATCGCCCGATGGTTAATCCTAATAGTAACTATGGTAGTTTTTGCCTTTATAACAGCGGCTAAAGCGAGATGGCGAGAACCCTAATTTGCGACCCATTTCACTCGAACAAGTACTGGAAGCCTTTTGTAGGTCATTTAAATTCGATCAAAACTTGATTGAGATATACTTTTAAGATTGTACAGTGAAGTAGAAATGTGATTAGAGGTTAGTTTGGAGAGGCTCCTGTGTCGTCTCGTAAGCCAAGAATTGTTGTTCCGAGTCCACGCACCTTCGCTATGAGAGAGATTCAACTCATTGATAGAGTTGAAGAGATGCATCTTCTTAGAGATGCTGTTGATAGGGCAGTTCGTGGCGAAGGTGGTGTTGTTTTTCTTTACGGTGAAGCCGGAATAGGTAAGACGAGATTGGCTAGAGAGTTGGGTGCTTATGCACGTCTACGTGGCATGCAAGTTTTATCGGGTAGATGTCCGGCACTGTTCAGAATGGATGGGGTACCTCCTTACGTTCTCTGGAAAGAAGTGATTAAAGACTATTTGGACGCTTGCACTCCTGAACAATTATACAGGGTTATTGGTTTTTATCCGATCGAAGTTTCTAAGCTGGTTCCTGAACTGAAGCAGAAGCTTAGGACTTTTCCTGAGTCTTTTCCCTTGAGCCCCGAGCATAGTCGTGACAGGCTTTTTGAGGCAGTTTCACAGTTTATCACAAACGTTTCTAGGGAAGCTCCATTGCTGGTTATTCTTGATGATTTGCAGTGGACTGACCAGTCTTCGCTTTTGCTGCTGCATTATTTAGCTCGCGGGGTGTACAAGGAGCCTCTTCTTCTTTTAGGTGCCTATCGTGATACTGATGTTGATGAGAAACATCCTTTATCTCTTGTTTTGACTGAATTGAACAGAGAACGTTTGCTTCAATCCATTTTAATGAAACGTATGTCTTTCGATGACGTTTCAGAGATGATTAAACAGATTTTAGAGCAAGACGATGTGCCGAGAGAATTTTGTGAATTAGTCTATGAGAAAACACAGGGTAATCCGTTCTTTGTTGAAGAGGTCATAGGATCTTTAAAGGAAGAGGAAATCATCTACCGCGAGGATGATAAATGGAAGATCAAAGAAGTTTCGAGGATCAAGTTTCCGGAAACTGTGAAGAGCGTCATAAAGAAGAGAATAAGTCGGTTAGATGATGAAGCTCAAAACGTGTTGACAATGGCTTCTTTTATTGGAAAGGATTTCACTCTTGAGGCGTTGTGCGGGGTTACCGGCTTTGAAGAAAATAAACTTCTTGAGATAATGGATAAACTGCTTAAAACAGGATTGTTTAAGCATAGGGTTATCCGCGGGGAAGACATGTGTTCATTTGCTGATATTATAGTGAGAGATGTTGTGCACGAGGAAGTTGGTCCCTTTCGACAAAGGAAACTTCATGGCGTTATTGGACACGCGTTAGAGAATGTGTACGCTGAAAAGATTGATGAACATCTTGGAGAACTTGCTTATCATTTTCTAGAAAGCGGAGAAAAAGATAAGGCGCTTGATTACTTTTTGAAGGCTGGAGAAAAAGCGCAGAAGGTGTATGCTTTTGATGAGGCTTTTTCATATCTTCAGCATGCTCTTGAGCTTCTTGAAGAAAAGGAGGGTAATCTGGAAGAGAAAGCTAGCATAATGGAGAGGCTCGGCAACCTTAAAGTTTGGATGGCGAAAATTGAGGTTGGCATGGAATATTTGAACAAATCGTTGACATTATGGAATCAATTAGGAAACAAGAAAAATATTGCAAGGCTTAATGCCAGAATCGCATCCTGGATCTGGCAATTCGTTGCTGACAGAAAAAAGGCTTCTGAGCATCATCGAGTGGCTTCAGAAATACTTGAAAAAGAGCCTGAAAGCATTGAATTAGCCAGTTTATATGAAGATATTTCGCATATGCTTTGGCGAAGCGGGTCTACTGAAGCTTTGTCTTGGGCACAGAAAGCCTTTGAACTGGCAGAGAGATTAGGTGCCCCGGAAGTTCTTGCAGGTTGCTATAACGATTTGGGAACATTAAGTCTAAAGTCGGGGGAACTCGAACAAGGGGCAAAATACTATGAACAAGGACTGAAAATAGCTCTCGAAAACAAAGTTGCGGGATATGCTATCACTTTCTACAACAACCTTTCCAGCCTCTACTGGAGTACAGGAGAATTTCAAAAAATGTTCGAAACCGCTCAAAAAGGGTCGGAATTCGCAAAAAAAGTTGGTTCATTGTACGGCTTAGCTTGGATTGATTCTGTACTGGCGGAATCATATGTGTGCATGGGAGAGCTGCAGAAAGCCGTTTCCATTTACGAGGAGATTTTAGCGTTAGCTAAGAGAATCAAATACACTGTTCAAATCTCAGGCGCGCTGTCTGGTCTTGGATGGTGTTATCTAATTTTGGGAGAATGGGACAAAAGTCTTCAGTATTTAACGGAAGCTCTTGACATCGCAAAAAAAATTGGAGAATACCAGTTTTCGGGAATCGCTACTTTACTGCTTGGAGAATTATTTATGGAAATGGAAGACTATGGGGAGGCTGAGAAATACCTCAAAGAAAGCATCAGCATCTACGAAAGCGCAGGAGAAACAGCTATGCCACTTATATTTGCATTTCCAGGCCTTTCTGAACTATATCTAAAAAAGGGTGAAGTTGAGAAAGCCGAAGAATTAATTGAAAAAATCTATGAACAAGCAACAAGAACAAAAAACAGATTAGTTACGCCTCACGCCGAAATGTTGAAGGCAATGCTTTTTAGAGAACAGAAAAACTGGGAAGAATCCATAAAACACTTCGAAAAAAGTCTAGATGGATACAACTCCTTAAACGCAAGAAAAGGGTATGTCATCGAATTCGCTGAACTTCTATATGAATATGGCTTAATGTATCTGAGCAGAAACGAAGAAGACGACAAAGAAAGAGCATACTCGCTTCTAAACCAAGCACTGGAAATATACAAAAAAATGGACGCGAAAAAGAAAATAGAGAAAATAAAGACAAAAATCATTTACACAGAAACTGGACAGCAAATAACCTCTCAGCCCGAACGTATGGTAGAGGTTTCAGAGATTGTTATTCCAGACCGTATCTCCACTGGATATAGGGACCTTGACGACTTGTTGTTTGGTGGGCTACCGCGAAATTACGCAGTTATATTAACCTCACCTTCTTGCGACGAAAGAGACTTGCTGATTAAAAGGTTTCTTGAAACAGGGGCAAAAGAGGATCAAATCACCTTTCATGTTATTTCAAAGGAGAGTGAGGCAAAGGCTTTAGCAGAGGAATTTCAGACAAACTTTTACCTTTTCATATGCAATCCTCAGGCAGATAAAATCATCAAAAGCCAGCCCAATGTGTTCAAACTAAAAGGGGTGGAAAACCTAACCGACATTAACATTGCTTTATCCTCAGCTTTCAGCAGATTAAACAAGTCGCTAAAGGGTCCAAGAAGAGCCTGCATTGAAATCGTTTCGGACGTTTTACTGCAGCATCAAGCCGTTCAAACTAGAAGATGGCTAAATGCACTCATCCCAGAATTCAAATCAAAAGGCTTCACCACACTAGCAATAATGGATACCGAGATGCATCCTCCACAAGAAGCTCACGCAATTCTAGATCTCTTCGAAGGAGAGATCAACATCTACGAGAAGGAAACAGAAAAAGGTTTAGAAAAATTCCTGAAGATAAAAAAAATGCTGAATCAAAAATATCTAGAGAGTGAAACACGTCTAGAAAAAGAAAAACTACAGAAAAGAAAATGATAGCACAACTGGAAAATTAGAGGCTAAGATTAATTTTACCAGCAAAGTCATATTATACGGAGCGGATAACGTTCATACTGCAACTCATAAAGTTTCCGAAGCTTTTCAACGCTGTCTATCTCGTCAATCGTCTTATCAGTTCTAATTCGAACTATCTTTGGCACTCTTAAAGCGAAGCCACTTGTGTACTCATTTGTTTCTTGAATTTCTTGGTATGTAACTTCTGCGACCAAAGAGGGCTTTATAAAAACGCCGTCATCATCTTCGCTTGTTTTGGTTTCTTCAATTATTGTTCTTAGGGCGTCCATTGTTTCGTCTGGTAAGTTCGAAACCTTTCCGATTGTGTAGAGTCTCTTTTCTGATGGGTCGCGAACGGCAAGCAGAAAGGATGAGTATAGACCTGCGCGTTTGCCTTTCCCGTAAAGAGCCTTTACTATTGTGCATTCTATTGTGTCGCGTTCTGGTTTCAGTTTGAGCCAGGTGTAGGTGCGTTGCCCAATCTCATACGTTGAATTTAAGTTTTTAACAACTATTCCCTCATATTTTTTCTTTAAGGCTTCTTCATAGAAGCGCATCAGCTCAACTTCGTTCTCGCAGTCCACACCTTCCACAATATATTCAGATGGAACAACTTCAAAGAGATATCTTCGCCTCAAAGAAAGCGGCAAATCGACAAGTTTCTGTCCATTTAAAAATAATATGTCAAAGGCTCTGATGGTAACCTTAACTTTTCCTTTTCTTTCTTCCAGTTCCTCAGGTGTAAGTTCCCTTGGCACTGTTCTTTCAAGCAAAGTTTGAAAAGGCAACGGATTTCCAATATCATCTATGGCTATTACTTCACTATCAACAATACAACTTTGCGCATTTAATTTTTCAGTGATTTTTACAATTTCAGGCAGTGTCTGCGATTTTTCCACACCTCTCCTTGAGTAAAGCCATATTTGTGTACCCCACTTGTGGATTTGGAGTCTGCTTCCATCAAGTTTGTATTCAGCTCTAATAGGATAGGCTACTTTGTCAGGTTCGTAGAGATGAGCGAGTTGAGGTTTAATAAACTGGCCTGGACGCATTTTAACCTCTGAAAGTTTAAGCATGCCTTCCGAAGCTAGTGTTACGCCTTCCGTCAAGCCTAAAATTGCAGAAGCATTTTCAATTAGTTCAGGCGGCACCCCGTAGGCTCTTGCTGCAGCCCTTATCACTGTTCGAGCATAGTAGCCAAGCTTTAAGTCTCCAAGCAAAAGTCTAACAATATATTTTGCTTCTGTAGGTGTGCTTGCTCGTAAAAGACTTGAAATGAGGAGCTCACGTTCTCTTATCCTCTTCAGTTTCGGCAATAGTTTAATGGCCTCGCTAAGTTCTTCAACTGTCAATTCTGAATTTCTAGGCCTTTTGAGCAAGTAAGCGACTTCACCATGTTCTCCATAGTCTATTAAAAGCTTCCTAACATCGCTTATTGAGGCGCCTGATGCTAGACTGATGCTTCTTTCTATCAGACCCGGCCCAATTTTCAGACTTTCCTCTGTAAGTGCTCCTAAGGCGAAGCGAGCTTTAGTCTCCAATGAGAGGTCTGGGTTTTGGAAAAATTTTGCTAGTTCCGTTTCTTTTCCCTTTTTTCCACGCAGAACTGCGAGGCGTTCGTAGACTTCCACCATTTTTGAGAAGGGTATGGTAGTTTTTGGTTCCATTTCTTCCATGTATAAGCGTATGCGATAGTATGGTATGCCCATTTTCCAGTCTATTTCTTCTGGTGAGAACCCTGCTTCAATTAGGTGGAGTATGGCCTTTTTGGGAGACCCATAGGTTTTTATAAGCTCATCGAAGGACGGTGGCTTAACTATTGACATCTACTTTTTCACTATTGCTTTTCTTCTTCACTTTTTGGTATAGACTCTAACGCCCTTAGAAAGCCGTCTGGTGTTATGTCAACTCGTATTCTTCTTCTCTCGAAATTGCACATTCTACAATCTAAAACCCGTGATATACGGACAAATTCTCCTCTACTCGAGGCTAGATCAACCTGCTGGTCTTGCCAATAAACACGTCCATAATCAACTATGATTGTTCCGTCTAAGTTGTGAGCTAAGCCTATCCCGCCTGCCATGTCGTAGCTATCCCAGACTTCAGAGCTTCGCTGATTAACGTATAGAGCTGTTATGCCGTGGACTTGGTTGTATCTGGCTAGCTCCATGACGCGGTATTTTAATGCTCCACGATATGCCTCAAGCACCGTCACAGAGTCAACTATAGCGAGTTCAATTTTCTCTTTTTCAGCAACGTAACGGTAGGTTTCTGCAAAAGTGTTCCATTCTCGCAGTTCTGGATAAGCCACTGTATCAAGCACAAAGAGACTTTCACGGATTTTGTTCCAATCTAAGCCTAAAAAGTCTGCCTTCTGCTTCAGGCGAGATTGCAAATCGAAACGTGGAGTTGCACTTTTCCATGTGTCTTCAGCAGTTGCGTAAAGCACTTTTCTTCCTAATGCTGCAACTTTCACTGCAATCTCTTCAACGAGTATCGATTTTCCAGCACCAGGCAAGCCTGTTATAGCGAACTGCCCACATATCGGCACCCCTTTCAGCGACTTTCCTTCCGGAGTTAGAAAGAAATGGTCTATGTACGTTCCTGTTGAGAAGCCTAATAATGGTTTTTTGGCTTCAGGCGCCTCGTCTGGTCTTAAAACGAGCGAACTTAGTTTTTCTTCTTTCCTTTCAATTTTTGTAGCCATCGGTTTTGTTGCTAGTTCCCACTCGTCTGCGGGAGCTCTAGCGCCTTTCATTGCTTCTGCAAAAGTTTTCGCCATTGCTTTCATGAGCTTTTCTACCTCTGGGATAGCAGCTTCTTTCTCCGCTGTTGGTTGTGCAGGCACCTCTGCAGCCCTTTCGAATGGCTTAATTTCTTCCGCGAGTAAGGTCCAAAGCTCGCCTCGACGTTCAATAATACCTTTAGTTTTTAAGGATTGTAAGATGGCATAAGCAGAGTTAGGTCCATACTTGGGTATGCTCAAACCTTCTGCTATATCGTTCAGGGATGCTTTACCGTCATGTGCTCTGAGAAATTCTACTACGCCTGCTTCTTCAACCATAAGATTCCCAGGTTTAAAATACAAACATGAAAACTATAAAGTTCACGCTTTTAACAGTTCTTAAACGCTCATTTGTTCTCGAGTTTTGCTCTTTTAACCAGAAAATAACCGCTTCGATTTGTCCAAACTTTGTTTGCTTCGACGATTTTTATTCTCTTTTTGAAGAATGGTGCGTCTAACACAAGAGTTTCGTATTCTCCTCCTTCGCCAACAAGGGAAACACCGTACCGCCTGTTAAGCTCCATCAAGGCTTGAATTGTTGTTTCGTCTATTTTTCTTCCAAGCCATTCTCTGCTGAAGCCGTATGCGTAAACTCCAGTTATAATAACGTCAAATTTGAGATCTAAGATTTCCTTTAAAATGTCTAAGGGGTTTTTATGCCAAAGAGGCATTATGCACTTCAGCCTTAACTGTTGGCAGATTTTTTCTATTCTTGTTTTTTGGTAATCTGAGGCTATCGCTCCTGAAACTATAGCGTCTACATCAATCTTTTTAATCAATCGCTTAAGGTCTTCAACCTCTTTTTCTTTAACTCCAGAAGTTTCAGCCTTTACAAGCGGAATTTCCACAGCCTCTGCAAATAGGTCCACCAAGCGGATGTTTGGGTAATGAAACATCCAACTGTCTTCTCTTAATGGAATCATGCTTACTAAACACATCACTTCATAACCTTCATTTAAGACCTTGCAGAGGGCTAAAGCAGAGTCCTTTCCACCAGTAGCCAAAACCGCAACACGCATATTGCCAACACTTCACACTCACTTAACGAGCAACCACAGATTTAAAGAACGCCCAAACATTTACTCCATAACTTTAGACTTGGCTTCTTTGAACAAAGCCTCTGTTTTTATTCTCCATTCTCTGAAGCTTTCAGGCTTTTCCGGATAGTTCTTATAATGAGTTTTGACTTGATTTATCAAGTTAACTGTAAGCCTAAGCTTGTTAAGAAAACGTAATCTTCCTAATCCTCTGAAAACACGTTTAGCAGTTTCAGTTATGTTTAGATGAAATTTTTCGCCTAAACCAGCTCTTAGAACATCTTCTTCCGTCAAGAGTTTATATTTCATTCCATAGCTTAGGTCTTCGTCACGGCTTGTCAAAAGAAGCATGCGGAAGACATCGAGCCCAGCCTGTTTTGCTCCATACATTTGCATATATTTGCGGTTGTAAGGCCATAAGGATTTTTGGCTAACATCACCCTTTTCTAAGGCTTCAATTATTGTTTTCCCAGCAAAATAGCCACCTAGCATGGATGGACCTATTCCGCCGCCATGAATGGGGTTTACTAAGCATGCCGCATCGCCGATGATTGCAACTCCATTTCCAACCATGTTGTCGAAGGGTTTGCGTGTTGGGTCGTACCATGCACCACAATTCAGAAGTAGGGAACCTTCGAAGAGTGGCTTTGTTAAAATGTGCTTATAGAACTGGTTTTTTGGGTTTGGAAACTTGCCCCGCATACAAATTCCTAAACCAGCATTAACCTTAGCCCCGCTCTTGGGAAAAATCCATGTATAACCCCCGGGAGTCACCTTTTGGTTGAAATAGATTTCACAATATTCTGTATTTTCAGTTTCCTGTTTAAGCTGTCTAATTTCCCGATAACAAGCTTCCACATCCTCATTTGCAACTTCACTTTCTATACCCATCCCTTTAGGAAGCTTTCGCCGAATTACCGCAAGAAAACCACTAGCATCCAAAACCACTTTACCCATTAAATGAATGTTCTCCCCAGTTTTCAAATTTTTAGCTAAAATTCCAGTTACAAAGCCTTTCTTAATCGTCGGTCCTAAACACTGTGTAGAATCAAGAAGAACTGCACCTTTATCAAGAGCCTTTTTCAAAAGCCATTGCCCAAAAAGGCGTCTATTCAACAAGTAACCAACAAAATCTTCATGTGCAATGGTGAAAACTGTTTCTAAATCCGGCGAATAAATCTTAATGCCCTCGATTCTTTTTTCAAGTTCGCCCCCTTGAGGTTTCTCTAGACCTAAATTTTTCAAGTGATGCTCTCCGAGGGCGTCTCCACAGATTTTTTCCCCGATTTCTTCCCTTCTTTTCCGCTCGATTAGGCAGACTTTTAGGCCTGCTTTAGCGGTTGTTTTTGCTGCTAGGCATCCTGCTGTTCCAGCACCAACTACAATCACGTCAAACTTCAATGAATGTTCTCACCATATTGTTGATTTATTTTCTATACCTTGTTGTATAAGTAAACCTTTATAAATTATGAAGTAAGCTCCTTTACACCAAGTGTAGACGAATGAATTCGCAGCTAACATTGAGCAATGAACTTCGCAAACTCGTAGAGGCACGTATAGAACACACCCTTGAAGGAATAGAAGAAACGCTTCGACACATACTAGAAACACAAGAAATAAGCTTGAAAGACTTGAAAGAAGACATAAAAAGCCTCGAGGAAAGCTTCACTCTGCTTTCCCAAAAATGGAATCTCGAAATACTCTACACACTGTTTCTGAAAAACTCCACCAGTTTCAGTGGATTAAAGAAAATCCTTGGTGTAAACTCCCGCACATTATCAGACAAGCTGAAAAGACTAAAACGATACGGATACGTTGAAAGAACTGTAGAAACTGGGCCGCCCTTAAGGGTAAAATATACTCTTACAACAAAAGGGAAGAACACCGTTCTGCTTGCCTTACCCTTGTTATACTATTCAAGTAGTTTAATTTCGCTTTAAGCCTCATCTAAAGCATAGCATTAGCTAAACAAGTCCTTTATTTTTTGCTTAACATAAATTACATTGAGTTTTTAGAAGTTATGTGAATCTTTTATGATTTTACTGAATCCTCTTCAGCAATTCCTTGCTTAATGGAAGGCTTATCTGAGTCGTTTCTTTTTGGGTGTCGAAGACCATGCATGTCAATGTTTTCTCTATACCTTTAACTGTCCTTAGTTTGTCTATAACGAAGTTTCCGACAGAGTCAACATCTTTTTCTTTAATTTTAATCAGGATATCCCAGTCTCCTGATATTATATGGACCTCTTGAACCTCTGGAAATTTTGCAATCTGTTCAGCAATAACCCTTTGCGAGAGAGGCGTTTCTCCATTTCTGTAAGAAAACGAGGCTAAGATGAAGGCTGCTGTACCAAGGTTTAATTTTTTGCAGTCTAAAATGGCTTTGTATTCCTTTAGGATTTCATGCTGCTCCATTCTTCTTATTTTTGCGAATACTGTTGTTATTGGCGAATTAATTTTTCTGGCAATCTCCCTCGCAGTCATTCTGCAATTCTTCTGCAACAGCATCAATATTGCCAAATCCTTCTCGTCTAATTCGGGCTTCATATTGTAATTTTTATATAAAATGCGTATAAAAGCTTAACTCTTTTGGAAAAAACACAACTTTTTTTATAAAAAATTTATAACAAAGGATGAGATTTTAATAATTCATGAGCCCTGACACAATTGAATTCTTGAATAGACGTTATCTAACTTTGAGAAATGCAGAAACTGTTCGTGTTTTAAAGATTCAAGACGAAATAGTTTCCGAAATCAGAGGTTTCCTTAAGCGAGAAGGGTTTGTGGAAATTCTTGCACCTATTATAGGACCTGTAACCGACCCCGGAATTCGCGGCGCAAAACAAGTTTCAATCGATTATTACGGCGCCAATTTTAAGATAATGAGCAGCATGATACTTTACAAGCAAATGATGATAACTTCTTTACCCAAAATCTTTGCCCTCTCACCAAACATAAGATTGGAACCTCTAGAAACCGTTAAGACGCGTCGCCATTTAACGGAGTTTAGACAAATAGACTTGGAAGTCGCAAATGCCACCTATAAGGACGTGATGGAACTCGGAGAAAGCATGCTTTGCCATGTAATCATGGAAATAAAGCAGACATGTAGCAAAGAACTGGAAGAACAAAAAAGAATTTTAAAGATTCCTCGAAGACCGTTTAAGAAATACACTTACAAGGAAGCACTTGAAATTCTAAAGAACCAAGGAATGCGTGTGGAGTATGGTTTAGAAATTCCTTGGGACGAGGAAGAAACCTTATCTAAAATCCATAATGAACCTTGCTGGATAACGGATTATCCAGTCACAGCTAGAGGTTTTTATTACATGGAACATGAAGACAACCCCGCAATCCTAAAAGATTTTGATCTTATTTATCCAGAAGGGTTTGGTGAAGCAATTTCTGGAGGCGAAAGAGAGTATCGATTCGATAAAGTAGTTGAAAAAATGCGTAGAAGCGGAGAAAACATTTCTGATTATGGAGGGTATTTGGATATGCTAAGGAGTGGAATTCCTCGTTCGGCAGGGTTTGGAATAGGTGTTGAAAGGCTTACTAGATTCATCTGTGGGCTTGAAAACATTTGGGATGCTGTGCCGTTTCCTAGAGTTGCTGGTGTTTATTCTTTTTAAGGTTTTACATGTAATTGTAATATAGATTATAGATTCATAATTGTTAATTATACTCTTGGCTAACCATGGAAGCAAATTTGAAACGAAATGAAAAAGGTGTTATCCCAAAATGATGAAAAAAGCGGCTACTAAGAAAACCATGACATACACAATTGATTTGACGAAAATTGATGGTGATGGAGCTTTTCCATGCCCAAAATGTGGAACCGTAATATCTCCAGACGACGATACAGAAGAGATCTATCAAATCCTTGAAACAAAAGTTAAGAATGATGAGCTAGCAGAATTGATCTTGATGTGCAACAAATGCGGAAGCGCTATTAAGCTTGTAGGCTTTTTATCGCAACCCGAAGGCTAAACACCTAAATCGCAGAAAAAAGTTTTGAGCTACTTTTCTTCTTCAAGTCTTCTACTTATGACAGCGAAAACCAGCCATAAGATGACCCCATAGAAAGCACCATTAAAAACAGCACTTAAATACTTAGAGATTTCGCTTGAGGCTAGTCCAATTAATGTGCAGAAAAGGTTTCCAGGGAACATTGGTGAAGGAATCAGCAGCGAGGCAACTGTAAACATTGAGAAAAAAGCTATTAGGATTAGTGCTCCTCTCATTGTTTCACTCACTTGAAGTTGGAGTTTGATGAGTTATGTTTTCGACGGATTCCTCCGAAGTAATCTAATATCGTAATATTTAATAAATCTTATTGTTCATACGTTCAACAAAAATACAAGTCAACATCGCCTTTCACCTATAAAGCAAAGAGAGATTCTAGCAAACTAAGAAAGAAATCGTAGAAAAACGAAGAAAGCACAAAAATTACTACTAATACAATTGCAAACAGTTTTCTGTTTGTGGATAAGCTGGAAACGTCGTCTAAAGGACCTGGATGTTTTTGCATGGATAAAAACATAACAAAAATAGCCATTATAGGACTTACTAAAATTAAGGAGATTATGGAGAGAATAGTTAGAATTGTCCGTGTTCTCTCGCCAAACAATGATCTCGAAACATGACCACCGTCCAGCATCGCAGCAGGCAACAAGTTAAGCATGGTGACTATCATCCCAACCCAACCCGCCACCGCTACAGGATGCAAAAATACAACTGGATCATAGTTGGGTCCAGGAGGAAATGGAGGAAAGGTTTCAGAAGGAGGAAGGAGGAAGGGGGCAACAAGTCGAAACAGCATGGGTACAGGTAGTGTCGGAGAACCCCTAGGAACCCAACCGTAAACCGAAAATGGCAAACCTGCAATCGTCGCAATCACTGCAATAATGAAACCGACTATTGGTCCGCTTGCACCTACATCAAACAATGCATCTTTGTTCGGGGCAAGCGACTTTTGCATTATTACAGCACCAAAGGTTCCAAATCCACCAAAAATTGGTGGCGGCCCTGGAATGAGGTATGGAGGTGTAGCTTCTATTCCTTTTCTATTCGCCGTTATTTTGTGGCCCATTTCATGCGTGCCGAGCACAGCCATTATCGCCACTGTGAACGTAGCTCCGCCGATTATAGGATCGGTCAAGTCTTCGGATAACATGTATCCTGTAATGAATGTTGTCACTATTGTTGCGAAAAATAGCAACCAATTAATTAGGATATTACTTCGTTTTGTTGGAGGCTGAGGAATAATTTTCAAAACAATTCTTCCATCAGGTCTACGCAGAATTGCTGTTAAATTCATCGTTTCCAAATTTTTTAGTAGCTTGAGAAAAGCTTGTTTTGTTTCTTGCGGTTTTTTTAGATAGTAAGTGGGGATGTTATGTTCTAGTAAGGCTTCTTCTACTTGAAATTCTGTAGAGACCAAAGTAGTTATTCGTTCAAAATCTGTTTGTAGGAGGGGCACTTCAGCTGTTTCGCTTGGTGTTTCGCTCATAGTGCTTTATCCTTATGTTTTCTTGTATTAGAGTGTAGAGAAATAAAAAAACCTATTGGAACTCTTGCATATCCTGTTCAGAATCCGAACCCCTAAAAACTTTTTAATAATCCTCTAAAGACAACACACCTCGCTTAATCAAAAGAGACACAAACATGGCAAACTGGAATGGAAAAACCTCGACCAACGCTAATCAGCAAAAGGATGGAAATCCTTGAAAACGGTTGTTGACGAGAACTTAATGAATTCTGATGTAGGGATAATCCTTCCAACATACTGTGAAGCGGCAAACATCGAAAAACTAATCGATGAAATTGAAAGTTTAGAATTAAATGTTTGTATTCTAGTTATTGACGATTCAAGCCTTGATGGTACATCAAATATTGTGCGAAAAATTCAGAACAATTATCAAAACATTTTGCTCTTCATAAGACCTAAAAAGTTGGGGCTTGGAACAGCAATAACAGACGGATTTAGAATATTTCTTTCGCTGAAAAAACCTCCAAAATACGTTGTTACAATGGACGCGGATTATTCCCATAATCCAAGGTACATTCCCGAATTAATATCAGCGGTTAAAGAGGGCGCTGACCTTGCTATTGGAAGTAGATATTGCAAAGGAGGAGAAACCAGAAACTGGAGCATTTTACGTCTAGTAATTAGCAGAATAGCCAACTTTATTGCTTTCACCATAATAGGTGCAAAAATAAGCGATTACACCAGCGGGTTTCGATGTTATTCAACAAACCTTATCAAAAACATTTTGAACGACTTGCACAGTCAGACCTACGAAATACAAATAGAAACAATAAGACAGACGCACTTGAGAAAGCTTAGGATAAAAGAGGTACCAGTAACTTTCATCAACAGAAAAAAAGGAAAATCAAAGCTAACATTTAACGAAATAGAGCAATTTCTTTCGTACATGCTTTTAAAAAGTGCACTAACCCGGCGGAGATAATTTTGCGTATAGCAGTATTCGTTGAATATTTTCCGCCGAGAATGGGCAGCGACCGCAGAATATACGAGTTAACGAAACGAATTGCAGGAAAACACAGAATTAATTTTCTCATGGTCCCTTCCTTTTATGAATTACAAGGGATGCTGAAACCGAAAAATTGCAATGCTCTTGACACTTATACCTACGCTCATGAAGGCATTATAGCTTATCGCCTTGAAATTCCTGAAATCATAAGGAAATTATGGAGAAGATCATTAGAGTTGGCTTACCTACTTAGCATGGTTTTGTTTATTCCTAAAGCCATTAAGAAGTTAGTTGAGATCGATCCTGAAATTATCATTCTTAATTATCCAAGCGTCCACACGGGTATACTTGGATTCTTTGCCGCTAAGATTCTGAGAAGACCGTGTGTAGTGGATTTTAATGATTTGATAGCTCAATACACAGTGCGCTTGTTGAAGTTAAGGGAGAGGAGTTTCCTAAGCAGAGTAATAGTTTTTATCCAAGATTTCATTGTTAAGAACTCTGAGGTAGTTATCGCCCCTACCAACTTTATCAGACGATATGCCTTGGCTCTTGGTATAAAAGATGAAAACATTTTCGTTATTCCTAACGGAGCTGACATGCGAATTTTTAATGCCGAAATAGAATCCGATTATAGGACAAGGTTGAATCTACATGGTAGGAAGGTGTGCATCTACTTCGGCCGCCTTGACGGTT